>MRWG01001400.1_pt1 | contig 15647 bp, 12 predicted proteins | sample 1013341 | NCBI WGS metagenome assembly MRWG01 (sample SAMN06117577, study PRJNA244670) | biofilm metagenome | biome: Water; feature: Cathode Biofilm; material: Biofilm; isolation source: microbial consortium enriched at the cathode of a solar microbial fuel cell | place: USA: District of Columbia ... | reverse complement strand
GTCGATTTTGTGACCCGCCTGCCCCAAAATGATATCGGCCAGTGTGCGCTGATGGAAATGCGCAAGCGCGGGGTGGGGACCGGGCAGGTTATTTTTGGGGGCGACCGGCTGGGCATCTATTACCTGGAGACCGGGGCGGTGAGCCGCGGGAGCAAAGTGATCTATGACCGGGCCCATTCGGCCATGGCCGAAATCAAACAGGGTATGGTAGACTGGGAAAAGGTTTTCGAAGGTGCCCAGTGGTTTCATTGGACGGGCATTACCCCGGCCATTTCCCAGGGAGCCGCTGACGCCTGCCTGGAAGCGGTGAAAATAGCCCGAAAATTGGGCCTGACCATTTCCACCGACCTGAATTACCGTGCGAAACTATGGAAATACGGGGTGGAACCCGAAGCCATCATGACCGAATTAACCTCCTATTGCGACATTATCCTGGGAAATGAAGAAGATGCCGAGAAGCATTTTGGAATCAAACCCGAAGGATTGGATATAACCACCCAGGGGGAACATGTGAAAGCGGAAGCATTTTTGTCCGTCTGCCAACAGATGATGAAAAAATTCCCGAACGCCAAAAAGGTCATCACCACCCTGCGGGGCTCCATATCGGCCTCCCACAATACCTGGGCCGGGGTGTTGTACGATGGGGAAACGATGTATCAATCGGCGGAGTACCAGATCACCCACATCGTTGACCGTGTGGGCGGGGGCGATTCCTTTATGGGAGGGCTGATCTACGGCCTGCTGAAATACCCGGGAGACGACCAGCACGCCCTGGATTTTGCCGTAGCCGCATCCTGCCTTAAACATACGATTTTGGGAGATGCCAACCTGGTAAGTGTGGAGGAAGTTGAAAAGTTAATGGGGGGTGATGCCTCGGGCCGCGTATCGCGATAATCGGCACCTGCTTTATTTATTAGTGCATTTCGTTTTAAAAGCCCCTGCTTTCTTGTTACTTTTAGGGAATGACATTCCCCGGCGGATGTGTTTATAAAAACCACTACCCTCATGAATAGAAGAAAGTTTGTAGTTACCTCTATGGCGGCGGGATCATTGCCGTTCATGTGGTCTGCGACGGTACCCCAAAAAGGCCCACAAACCGCAAAGGAAATCTTTGAAATCAGGACCTATGATATCAAGTTCAGGGCCAACCGGCAACTCCTGCAAGACTACCTGAAAAACGTCCTGGGGCCTTCCTTGCTGGAGCAGGGGGCCAACCATTTTATGGTACTGGAAGAAATTGGCCTGACGGATCCGCCCCAGTGGTGGGTGGTCATTGGCTACCCTTCTGGCGAAGCCTATTTCAGGGCGCAAAACACGTATTCGGCACCCGCGTACCTTAAGGCCGCAGAAGCCTATGATGCGTTGGGCCCCGAAGCGGCATTGTTTACCCGGTATGCTTCCTCACTCTTACTGGCATTTGACGGGATGCCCGGTTTAAAAAAGCCTGAGGAAGGAGCCTCCCTTTTTGAACTTCGCACGTACGAAGGGTATAGCGAGGATGCCGTAAGGCGTAAAATAAAGATGTTCAACCAGGGTGAAATCGATATATTCCTGCAGACAGGGCTATACCCCGTATTTTTTGGTGAAATGATCGCCGGGCCACACAGGCCCTGCCTCACCTATATGCTTGGTTTCAAGGATATGGCACAACGGGATGCGCACTGGAAAGCGTTTATAGACCATCCGGCTTGGAAAAAGCTCAGTGCCATGGAAGCATATGCCGATACGGTTTCCAATATCCGGCGGGTTTTTCTAAAACCCCTGGGGACCTGAAAAGAGGTGTGGTCACCGTGGCGCGCCCAAATGGCTTCGGACGGGTTGCTTGAAAACCGCCTCAAAAGCGCACCCGGTATAACCTGGCGGTGATACCTAAAAAAAAAGATATGAACAACAAGAAGATAAGTACAGGCATTGGAAAAATACCCTGTTTTTTGGGGATAGTATTAAGTGTTTTGCTCCTGTCCTGTGGGCAGGAACCGGCAAAGAAAGAATTGGCTTTCAGCCCGGATAACGAAGGGATCACAGTTCCGGAGGGTTTCAGGGTGGTCAAAGTGGCCGACTCCCTGGGGAACCCGCGTCACATTGCCGTAACACCCGGTGGAGGGGTGTACCTGAAATTGAGGCAATTAGTAGAAGGCCAGGCCATCCTTTATTTGGAAGATACAGATGGGGATGGAAAAGCTGATACCCGCCAGGGTTTTGGCGATTTTACCGGCTCCGGGCTGGCATTGGACGGGCAGTACCTGTACGCCTCTTCGGACCAGGCGGTATTCCGTTATCCACTTGATGCGAATGGGAGGGTTGCCGCCAACACCGCACCGGATACGCTGGTGACCGGGCTTATTGACCGGCGGCAGCATGCTACCAAATCTTTTACCCTGGACGGGAAAGGCCACCTGTATGTGAATATCGGGGCCTATTCCAATGCCTGCCAGGAACAGGACAGGACCCTGGGGTCTCCGGGCATGATGCCCTGCAGCATCCTAGACTCAGCCGGGGGAATCTGGCAATTCAGGACGGATAAGTTTCAGCAAACCTATGGGGATGGGGTGCATTATGCCACCGGGCTCAGGAACGTTGTGGGCCTGGACTGGAACAAGGCCGATGACGCCCTCTATGTCACCCAACACGGGCGGGACCAATTGAATACGCTCTTCCCGGACCTTTACGACCAGGAAGCTTCGGCCAACCTGCCGGCAGAAACCCTCTATAAACTTGCCAGGGGGGACGATGCAGGATGGCCCTATATCTATTACGATCATTTCCAGAACAAAAAAATCGTCTCCCCCGAATATGGGGGCGACGGTAAGAAAACCGGGGGCGAAGATGCCCTGGACCCGCTGGTGGCGTTTCCCGCCCATTTGGCACCCAATGCGCTTTTGTTCTATACCGGAGACATGTTCCCCGAACGATACAGGAACGGCGCCTTCATTGCCTTTCACGGTTCCTGGAACCGTGCGCCCCTGGAGCAGAAGGGGTTTATGGTCGCCTTTGTGCCTTTTGCCGATGGCATGCCCAGTGGTGATTGGGAAGTCTTTGCCGACGGATTTGCCGGGAAAGACGCTATCTACTCACCCGATGAGGCAGTACACCGCCCCACAGGACTGGCGCAAGGCCCGGATGGTTCCCTGTATGTTTCGGATGATGCCGGTGGTACCCTGTTTCGTATCGTGTATCCCCAAATGGCCGGGGAATGAGGCTACGACCTTCCGGGAAATCGGTGTTGTTGGCTTTGGCCCTGATGTTGTTTTGCAGTTGCGGGAGGCAGGATAAAAAGGAGGCACCCCCGGGACCTAAACCCGCGGAACAAGCGAAAACGGGCACCCCTATGGCGGCAGACGCATCTTCCCCGACAATGGTAGCGGGGCGCGAGGTATATGAGAAATATTGCCTGGTATGCCACCAGGTAAACGGTGGAGGGGTATCTGGCCTTAACCCACCCCTGAAGGGAACCGAATACGTGCTCGGGGACAAAGCGCGGTTGATAGCCATTTTGCTTCACGGGTCTAACGAGGGCCTGATGATTGACGGCAGGAGTTATACCAATGCCATGCCGGGATTTGCCCATTTGAGCAATCAGGAAATCGCCCATGTGGCTTCCTACATCCGCAATAGTTTTGGGAATGCGGCAGAAACCGTTACGGTGGATGAAGTGGCGAAGATTCGGGAAATACAAGAATGACTAATTACCTATAAACCACAACAAGATATGGAATACCGAATATTGGGAGACACGGACCTGAAAATTTCTGCGATTACCTTTGGAGCCTGGGCGGCAGGGGGCTGGATGTGGGGCGGGAGCGACCGCAGGGAGGCGGTCAAAGCCATCCGCAGTGCTTTTGACCACGGGGTAACCTCTATTGACACGGCGCCGATCTATGGGCAGGGAACCAGTGAAGAGATTGTGGGGGAGGCCATCCGTGGGATCCCACGGGATGAGGTCCAGATACTGACAAAGTTCGGGATGCGCTGGGACCTGGCCAAAGGAGATTTCGCCATGCATAGCAAAGACAACCGGGGGAAGGAGATAGATATCTATAAATATGCCGGGCGGGAAAGCATAAAAAAGGAAGTGGAGGATTCACTGAAGCGGCTGGGGATAGATTATATAGACCTCTACCAGATCCACTGGCCCGAATCTACCACGCCCATCCAGGAAACATTTGAAACGGTTGCCGAACTCATCAGGGAAGGCAAAGTCCGCTACGCAGGGGTATGCAACTATAATGTGGCCCAGATGGAGGAAGCCCGGAAAGCAGTGCCGCTGGCATCCAACCAGGTTCCCTATAGCATGGTGAACAGGGGGATCGAGGCCGAAACCGTCCCCTATTGCCTGGAGAACAATATGTCCATCCTCGCCTATAGCCCGTTGGAAAGAGGGCTGCTTACCGGGAAAATGACCCCCGGACAGGTATTTGAGGAAGGAGACCACAGGGCCCAAAACCCATTCTTTACAGACGAAAGCATCTCCAGGACCAACGCGTTCCTTAAGAAAATACAGCCCATAGCGGAAGCGAAAGGGGTTAGCCTGGCCCAGTTGGTACTTAAATGGACCATTGAACAACCTGGGATTACCATAGCCCTTGCGGGCGCCAGGAACGAGAAGCAATCGGTTCAGAATGCCGGGGCGGCGGATATAGTTCTCAGCAAAGCCGAAAGGGATGTCATTAATTTTGAACTGGAAAAGATTTCCTGAGGGGGTTGGCCCCACCTTTGCATAGCCCCATGGCCTCCGGGGACACGGGGGATGGTTATTCCCTGTATTTGCCGGTGGTATCCGTAATCTTGATCTGGTAGATAATTGGAATTCCCTGAGACTGCAGCTTGCTCGAAAACTCGCTGATGAAGTCCAAATGTTTTTTCTCCTTCCTGGCGATGACCTCCTTAACACCCTCTGCGAAACGGTGGAGCAGGAATTTTGCATCGCTGCCTTTGATTTCTTCAAATTCACCATGTATAAGGACGGAGCGCCACTGATTTACAGAATCAATCTCATCCACGCAAAGGGCCACCAGGTTATGCTTTCGCATGGCCTGGATCTTATGCCCCTGGGAGGAATAACTGAGGATGCGGTGGTTTTCCTTGTCGTAATAATAGGTAATGGGAAGGATATAGGGGGTTTCCCCTTCGATAAATGCAAGGTGGCCCACGTAGTTCTCGCTGAGGATACGGACCCCTTTTTGGTCTTTTAAATTTTTGATCATATCACTGAAATTTTGGCACCGATCCCTATTTTTAGCTTGGAGAAACAGGCTGTTGTCCTGATGGATGCCAACCTTTCTTCCAGGGGACGCAACGGCAGCATCTGTAGGAAACCGGTATATAAAGTTACCAAAATAGATGATGCGGGCCTATCTTCGTGCGGACGAAGTTGTATGCAAAAAGGCGTGATGTAGTATATTGTTCATAAAATCAGAGGGCGGTCCCCAAAAAAGGGGCCCTTATGGCCCGGAAATTCCGGGTGTAACCAAAAACCGGCTTTAGCCTATCATGTGTAGCGTTAGTTATATTCCCTGGAATAACGGATACATTCTTACCTCCAACCGGGATGAGGACCCGGGGCGAGAAACCCTGGGCCCGGAACAGATACTCCTGGCAGGGGGTCGGCGGGTAATCGCGCCACGCGATGCGTTACAGGGGGGCAGTTGGATTGGCATGGATGATACCGGGCGGGCTGCCTGCCTGTTGAATGGGGCCTTTGGGCGTCATCGCCGAGAGCCCCCTTACCGGAAGAGCAGGGGACATTTTGTTCTCGAGGCACTGGAAAACACAGATTTTGAATCCTACACCAGGCAGGTTCGCCTGCATGGCGTGGAACCTTTTACCCTTTTGATGATTGCACCGGACCGGGTCCTGAAATTGCTCTGGGATGGCATGCGCAAATACCAATTTAGCCTGGCGGCCCAAAGCCGTCATTTGTGGTCGTCACCCACCCTGTATTTGCCCAGGGAACACGCGAAAAAGGAAACCTATTTTAAGGAAGCGCTCTTCAACCGGAAGAGAGATCCTGAAGACCTCCTGGAAATCCATGGGGATCGGCAAGATACCCCCTTCATACTCGAAAGGCCGGGGGTGCGTACCGTTAGTATCACCCAGATCGTGTGTGGCGGTCAGGAGGCGCGTCTGTACTACCGTACAAGACATCAGGGAATTGGCACGGATGCCCCGGGGGAGACTATTGGATTTTGACCGTTTATGGTGGATCAAACCCCTTCGACCCCAACTGTGGTCGCGGGCCTCTTGCGTTTCGGGAGGATGCCGCCCAACCCATACCGTATCCTGCCCCTAAGCCCTGCTTTGACAATATGGTTGTAAGTGCTGATGGGTAGTTTTCTGATAATTTCATGTGCCATTTTGCGCTTTGCACCAGGGCCCCGAAGCCGGAACTGGGTTGCCTGTGTAGGTCCATACATCAGGTGCAGCCACAACCTTGGCCGCAGGAAGAAGTACTGCATCAGGGGAGGGTTGCAACCCAGCATCCCGGCCATATCGTTCATATAGCGGTGGTAGTCCACCAGGCTACGGATCCTTTCGGCATTTTCTTCGAACTGCTCCTTATAGGCCTGGAAATCCCGCTCGATGCTTGCTCCCATTTCCGCTTTGGAGGGAAGTTCCATCTTACCGCTGAGCAATAGTGCGATGTAGCGTGCCTGCATTTCCATGATGGGGAACTGGCTTCCAAAACCAGGACGCGCCCATCCGATCCAGGCCATTCGGTCACCGTATTCAGGATGGATGAGATGCTTATACATTTTCCTGGGGTCGCAGGACTGCAGGGATTCAGGCATAAACCCAACACGGTTTACATAGCCCGTAGAGAAAACTACCGCATCCAGGTCCACTATGGTTTCCCCGGTACTGGCGGTTAGCTTTCTGCCACCTTGTTCCACTTTGGTGATGGCCCCCACTACCTTACAGCCATGATGTGCCACGGCTTTGGGCAGGGCCAGGGTTTTGGTACCGTAGATCCCCCATATGCCCCTTTCTGCCCTGATCTTTTCATTGAGGTCGGCAAGGGCGTCAAAAACGGGGTCCTGGCGGGCCCGTTCCAGTTTCAAAACAAAAGGGCTCAGTATTTTCCCATAGTCCCTGGGCAGGTCCCAGATACCCCTGTGCGTGGAAACGTCGGCGGCATGCCCCCCCCTTCGGCGGGGGACGATCCAGCCGGAAGATTCCCTCAGGCTCACCCAACTCTGACTCACTACCTGTGAAATTTCATAGGCCACATCAGAACCCGATTCACCACCCCCTACAACCAGGACACGCTTTCCTTTGTAGGGCAGCGCGTTCTTGTAGTCCCTGGAGTGTGAATAAGCGACCTCTGTCAACTGCCCGCTCCAATCGGGATACCTGGGGATATTGTTGTTTCCTATGGCGAGGATCAGGTGTTCGCATACCAGGGTTTCGCCTGACCCCAGTTGCAGTTTCCAGCTGCCACTCCCCGTGTCTGTGACCTGCGTTACACGGGTGCCGAGTCGAACATGCCTCAAAACATCAAAATGCTTTGCGTAATCGGTCCAGTAGGTTATCGCCTCTTCTTTGCTCCAGAAATGATGGTCTTTTCCTTCGCCCACCCAGAAATCGGAATACATGCTGAAGGTGACAGAGGAGGTAAGGATCAGGTTGTCATAACTCCTGGCAAAGGTCCCGCCAATTTCGTCAGCCTGTTCCAGGCACAATACCGAGTCGATCCCCTGTTCCAGCAATTCCTTTACAGCAACAAGGCCACCGGGCCCGGCACCCACAACAATACAACGTTTCCGGATTTCATTTTTCGAGGTAGGCTGAGCGCATTGGCCAAACTCGAGCAAATCGTTAAAGGCGGGGGGGATATCCTGTTCCAGGGGGGCCTTATGGGCGAAATGCTGGCGGAGATCGGGGGGGATCACTTCCAGGACCTCTGCATAGGGTTGCCGGCTATCTCCCGCCCTTCCGGCTACCTGTATCCTGGAATGGAGGACAAGGCCAAGGGGGGTATCCGTGGAAAATTCCGCCTTGAGCCAGTCTGGCAACTCCATCTCGAAGGAGGAAATGTATTCTTTGTCAAAGGTGATGCCCGATTGGCTCAGGGTAAGTCCCAGCATACCCCCTGCGACGATCTTCGAGTGGGCTTTGTGGAGATCACCACCCCTGACCGGATAAAAACGGACCAGGCCGAGGGTCCTCGAAATACCGTTGATATCACGGAGATGGACCTTCCTGTAATCATCCTGCTGTAGCACGATCTCACAGGAAATACTCCCCGCTAATTTTTCGAGCTGCCGGCTATGTAAATACTTTTCTTCCATATCTATCCAAAGGTCCGGACAGCAACCCACGGCCCTGTAGGTGTGGCTTTTAAAACTTCGCGGATCCGTATTTATATTCTAAAATACATAAAATTGTCACACCTTGGCTCCTTTAAGCAATGGCAATCAAGTATACCCTCCCGGCCATGAAATCCTGACTGCTCACCAGGGATCCGATCCAGAGCGGGGTTTTCGAAGTGCTTATGAATAAAATGTGACAAGGAATTGCCCCCAATCCGGTAACATACAACCGCAATGTTGTATTTTTAAGCACCTATAGAAAAAGGGCCTTGTCCGATGGTATGGGTTTATCCCGGGTCATACTATGGGTATCGATTAGGGACATTGAAAAAGAACAAACAAGAACAATAACAACCAAGAATTAGAACAACCACCATGCAAAAATTCACAGATGCCGAAATCCTTGAAAAAGCGGAACAAACAGGGATAATCCCAGTCTTCAACCACAAAAGTACCGAGGTGAGTAAGCAGGTTTTGACGGCCTGTTATGAAGCAGGCCTCCGTCTCTTTGAGTTCACCAACCGCGGGCAAAATGCTTTTGAGGTTTTTAAGGAATTGGCTGTTTTCGCCCGTCAGTACGATGATTTAATTTTAGGGATAGGGACTATTTTCAGCAAGGCGGACGCGATCAAATTCCATGATTTTGGCGCCCGTTTTGTGGTTTCGCCCGCCCTGGTCCCTGAAATGGCGGTGGTCAACAATATGGATGAACTCCTGTGGGTACCCGGTTGTGGAACGGTGTCCGAAGTTTATGGGGCCCATCGTTTGGGGGCAAAACTCATCAAGGCATTTCCCGGCAATGTACTGGGCCCTGAATTCATTAAGTCGGTCAAGGATGTTCTGCCCGGGGTGGCCCTGATGCCCACGGGGGGGGTGAGTCCCAACAGGGAGAACCTGTCTGCCTGGTTTAATTCCGGGGTATGTTGTGTGGGTATGGGGTCACAATTGATCCCCAAAGACCTGCTTGCCGCGGGCGATTTTGAAGCCCTTCGGGGACATATTCAAAAGGCGTTGGGCATTGTGCAGGCGGTGAGGAAACAATAGGAATTACTATGGGAAAAACGAAAACCTATCTGCAGATAGACCCCAGGGATACATTGGGGGTGGCATTGCGGGACCTAAAAAAGGGAGATGGGGTACAATTGGGGGAACAGCGGTTGGAATTGGTGGATGATGTTGCCGCCAAGCACAAATTCGCCCTAAAACCTTTTGATCCCGGTGATGAAATGGTAATGTACGGGGTATGTGTGGGCAAGGCCATTACCCCCATTAAGAGGGGAGGCGCGATCGGCACCGGGAATATGGCACACGCGGTATCCGGGTATTCCGCTACAGATGCGAAACCCGCCTGGACCCCCCCTGACATCAGTCGTTTCAGGAACCGGAAATTTTATGGGTACCACCGTGCAGACGGCCGTGTGGGCACTGAGAACAATTGGCTGGTGATACCTCTGGTATTTTGTGAAAACCGCAATCTCGAGATGTTGGAAGAGGCCCTGGCTAAGCCCCTGGGCTACGGGCCTGTCAAGGAATTCGCCATCGATACGCACCAGCTGATCGCCAAGTACCGCAAGGGGGCCACGGTAGAAGAACTAAACAGGATAGCGGTAGTAAGCAGCCGGGAAGAAATGCTTTCCGGCCGGGTTTTCCCCAATGTAGACGGCATTAAGTTTCTAAGACACGAAGGTGGATGCGGGGGCTCCCCACAGGATTCCGAAACCCTATGCCGTTTGTTGGCGGGGTATATTACCCACCCCAACGTGGCGGGTGCCACCATTTTGAGCCTGGGGTGCCAGCATGCGCAAATAGGCATGTTGCAGCAAGCCATAAAGGAAAACGACTCGGATTTTTCAAAACCGTTGTTCTTCCTGGACCAGCAAAAAAGTGGCACGGAACGGGAGTTCATGGAAGCGGCCGTCAGGCAAACCTTCGAAGGATTGGTCAGGGCCAATGAATGTCAAAGGAAACCCGCTCCGTTGAGCAAATTGGTCGTCGGGCTTGAATGTGGGGCGTCCGATGGGTTCTCAGGGATTTCGGCCAACCCGGCCCTGGGACATGCCGCTGATATGCTGGTCGCCCTGGGGGGTAGTGCCGTACTCTCTGAATTCCCCGAACTAAACGGGGTGGAACAGGAACTTATCTCACGGTGCAGTACCCTGCAAACCGCCCAAAAATTCATGGAACTGATGGAAGGGTACTCCAGGGCGGCGGCCGCGGTGGGATCGGCTTTTGAAAACAACCCCTCCCCGGGGAATGTGCGCGATGGCCTCATCACCGATGCCATGAAGTCTGCGGGGGCGGCAAAGAAAGGGGGGACCTCACCCGTAATGGATGTCCTCGATTATACAGAACAGGTCAGCCGGCCGGGGCTGAACCTGTTATGCACCCCCGGAAACGATGTGGAAAGCACGACGGGCCTCGCGGGGTCTGGTTGCAATCTTATTGTCTTTACCACCGGACTGGGGACTCCGACAGGCAACCCGGTGGCACCGGTATTGAAGGTTGCCACCAACACCCGACTTGCCCGACGCATGAAAGACATCATCGACCTCGATGCAGGGACGATCATTAGCGGGGACCAAAGCGTGGAAGAAGTGGGGGAAGTCCTGCTCGACCAGATCATCAGGCTGGCAAGCGGGGAAATTAGTTGCAAGGCGAGGCTCAAGGGGCAAAACGACTTTATCCCCTGGAAACGGGGAATTTCTCTTTGAAGCAAATGATGGAAGTACTGAACCGATCCAATATCGCCGATGCCCCGGAATTCCCTATCAAAATCCTTCAGTTCGGCGGGGGGAACTTCCTGCGTGCCTTTCTGGGATGGATGGTGGAGGTCCTCAATGAAGAAACAGGCTTTGCCGGGGACATTGCCCTGGTAAAACCCACCCCGTCCGGTTCCTATAAGGCGCTCAGGGACCAGCAGGGACTATACCATGTCTTGTTGGAAGGGATCAAAAACGGGGAACCAATCTCCGAATTAAAAAGGATCCATTGCGTGCGCAGGATCACCAACCCTTATGAAGCGTGGGGTGAATTCCTGGCTACCGCCCGCCTGGAATCCCTGGCCTTTGTGGTATCCAACACCACCGAGGCTGGTATCCGGTATGAAACGGCACCGTGGCCAGGACATTCGGCCCCGCATACTTTTCCCGCAAAGCTAACCCTTTGGCTGTACGAGCGTTTTACGTTCTTTGAAGGCGACTTTCATAAAGGCTGTGTGATCCTGCCCTGTGAACTTATCGAGGACAATGGAACGGCCTTGAAGGAGTGCGTGCTAAAGTATGCGGGGTCATGGCAGCTGGGGGCAGCATTCAGCGCATGGATCGCGGATGCCAATACCTTCTGCAATACCCTGGTAGACCGTATTGTGACGGGTTACCCTACCGAAAGCGCACTATCCATTGAAAAAGAGCTGGGATACAGGGACCAGCAGTTGGTAGCGGCAGAACCCTATCACAGTTGGTTGATCCAGGGGCCTGAATTTTTACCAGGCCTGCTTCCTGTCGCTCATACCTCCCTCAATATCCGATTTGTAAAAGACCTTCGCCCGTATCGTGACCTTAAGGTCCGCATCCTTAATGGCACCCATACCCTCATGGTGCCGGTGGGGGTACTGCTGGGTCTCAGGTATGTACGCGAATGCCTTGAAGCCCCGTCGATGCGGTCCTTCCTGGAGGCACTACTGGAGGAGGAGCTTTGCCTTACCCTGGACCTGCCTGCCACGGAAGTACAGGATTACAAAAACAGTGTGGTCGAACGCTTCCTAAACCCGTATATCAATCACCGGCTCCTGGACATTGCCTTGCATTCCATGGCTAAATTCCGGACCCGGGTACTTCCCTCGTTGGAGGCTTATTACCAAAGGTACCAGCAACTTCCAAGACATTTGTTGTTTGGCTTTGCCGCCCTGTTGCGTTTTTACAAAACAGGTTCGGGCGAAGGTGCGCCAGCATGGAAGGACAGCCCGGAAAACTTTGATTTTTTCGGGCAGCTTTGGGCCCGTTATCCGGGAGGCCCGGAGGCGGCCATCCAGCTAGTGGCCGCGGTTGTGCGCCATGAGCGGCTTTGGGGCTCTGATCTGGGCCGGTATCCCGGGCTAAAGGAACAACTTGCCCGGTACCTGCACAGCATTGAAGCGAATGGGATCAAAAAAGCCATGGAACATCTCTGAAAGCAGCCGGCTGTGGCCAACTAAAGTTTCCCGGGTTTGGATAATGGAGCGCATTTGGATATCTTCCCGGTAACTTGTCCGGGAAGTGACCCCAATGCCAGTAAACAACGATTCATGAACAGGTACCGTATTATAATCCCCGCAATGCTCATTTTACTACAGGGATGTGCTGCCCAATCGCAGTTGATTTCGGATGTGGAGGAAACCGTGACCTATGAGACCCTGGAATATTACCTGTACTATCCAAAAGGATATGAGGAGGATGAGGCGACCAATTATCCCTTGCTTTTGTTTCTGCACGGTGGTGGGGAGTCAGGGGGCGAACTGTCAATGGTTAAAACCAATGGCCCGCCCAAGTTGATCGCCCGCGGAAAGGAGTTTCCTTTTTTAATCCTGGCACCCCAGAACCCGCATGCACGGCAATGGTGGAACACCCGGGCCGTGAAGCAATTACTGGACACGGTGGTAGCTAACAACCGGGTAGACACGAACAGGGTGTACCTCACGGGCCTGAGCAGGGGAGGGGGGGCAGCCTGGGAAATGGCAGTACAGTACCCGGATACCTTCGCGGCCCTTGCCGTGGTTTGCGGTATGGCCCCGGTGCCCTATGCCTCCTGGATCAACAAGAAAATGGGCATTTGGGTTTTTCACGGCACCGAAGACCAATCAATCCCCATTACAGAATCCGAGTCCATGGTGCGCAGGCTGAGGGAAATGGGGTACGATGTACGGTTTACAAGGTATGAGGGGGTGGGTCATAATGCATGGGAAAGGGCCTATTCCGAAGAGGAACTTTACGATTGGCTGATGGAACAGGAATTTAATAATTCACATTGATGATATGAAAATATTGGTAACGAGTTTTTTTAGTTTGGCAGCATTGCTGCTCTTGGGCAGTTTTATGGGTTTGAAAGAGCGCCCGGGGGACCATCCGCCCCAAGATGGCCACCCCCCTAAGAGCCCGCGCAATGTGATCTTTATCCTGACGGATGACCACCGGTATGATTATATGGGCTTTACCGGGAAGGTGCCCTGGCTCAGGACCCCCAATTTAGACCGCCTGGCACGGGAAGGTGCCTATCTTCCCAACGCCTTTGTGACCACCTCCCTGTGCTCCCCCAGCAGGGCGTCGATCCTTACGGGGCTATTTTCCCATACCCATACCATTGTAGACAACCAGGCCCCTGACCCGGGAAACCTCTCCTATTTTCCCCAATACCTCCAAAAGGCCGATTACCAGACCGGGTTCTTCGGGAAATGGCATATGGGAGACCACTCGGATGACCCCAGGCCGGGCTTTGACCACTGGGAGAGTTTCACCGGGCAGGGGGTCTATTACAACCCTACACTCAATATCAATGGGACACGCGTTAGTTATTCAGACTCTACCTATATCACAGACCTGCTTACCGAGCACGCTTTGGATTGGTTGGAGGCACTGGATAAAAAGAAACCGTTTTTTATGTACCTCTCACATAAGGCCGTACATGCTGCGTTCCAGCCTGCCAGGAGGCACAAGGGCCTGTACAAAGGCCAAAAGATTAGCCTCCCTGCTACCTTTGACCAGACCAAAACCGGGGAGTACCGCAACCTCAAATGGCCTCAGTGGGTGGCAGACCAGCGGACCAGCTGGCATGGCGTGGACTATATGTACCATAGCAATGCGGATTTGAACGAACTGGTAGTGGACTATTGCGAAACCCTCATGGGGGTGGACGAAAGTGTGGGTGCGGTGATGGAATACCTCAGGAAGGAAGGCCTGGACGCATCTACCCTGGTGATCTATATGGGTGATAACGGATTTAGTTGGGGCGAACACGGCCTGATCGACAAACGGCACTTTTACGAGGAATCTGTGAAGGTGCCCCTCCTGGTGCGCTGCCCTGAATTGTTTGAAGGGGGGAAAAGGCCCCAGGCCATGGTACAGAATATCGATATTGCCCCTACAATTATGGCCGAAGCCGGGGTAAAACAACCCAGGGAAATGCCGGGTGTTTCCTTTATCCCCATCCTAACCCAAAACAACCCCGCTAGGAGCAGGAAAGAGGTGTTTTACGAGTATTACTGGGAATATGATTTTCCCATGACCCCTACGGTTTTTGGCATGCGAACAGACCAGTACAAATATATCCGCTATCACGGGATTTGGGACCGCAACGAGTTATACGATTTACAAAACGACCCCAATGAGATGTACAACCTTATCGCGGACCCCGAAAAGCAACCGTTGATCAAATCCATGTCGGAGGCCCTTTACGACTGGCTGGAAGGTACCGGGGGGATGCAGATCCCGTTAAAGCGCACGGTCAAATATCGTTTTGGGGACTACAAACATCCGAATGAGTATTAATAACAGGCCGGGGTAGCCGTGTAGCGCCGTGGGTGAACCCCCAAATCAAATACTTGCCAAACAATGAAGCTCTTTAAAGCAGGTCCTGCCGGGGAATTCATAGGGGTGCTGCTGGCGCTTTCCCTTTGCGTATCCTGTGGTCAGGATGGGAAAGGGGAGGCGGGGCACAGATTCACCAATGCCCTCATTGATGAAACCAGCCCCTATCTCCTGCAGCATGCCCACAATCCGGTAAATTGGAAGCCCTGGGGCCCGGAAGCGTTTGAGGTGGCCCGGAAATCGGATAAGCTGCTTGTCATCAGCATCGGGTATTCTTCCTGCCATTGGTGCCATGTGATGGAAGAAGAGTCTTTTGAAGATACCGGGGTGGCGGCGTTGATGAACGAACACTTCATCAGCATCAAGGTAGACCGGGAGGAGCGACCCGATGTGGACCAGGTATATATGAGTGCCGCACAATTGTATACGGGATCCGGTGGGTGGCCACTTAATATTATAGCCCTACCCGATGGAAAACCCCTTTACGCGGGTACCTACCACCGAAAAAAGGACTGGATTGAGGTACTTGAGGAAATTGCCACCCTCTACCGGGATTCCCCTGACAAGGCCCGCGAATTTGCCAACAGGCTGACACGGGGCGTACAGGCATTGAACCTGGTGGAACCGCCGGAAGAAGGGCAGGCCCCAAAGCGGGAATCACTGCATTCCGCTGTGGATACCTGGAAGGCATACTGGGACATGGAATGGGGCGGCAACCAGGGCAGGCAAAAGTTTATGCTCCCCGACAACCTGGATTTTCTAATGGCTTACGGGACACTGG
>MRWG01001398.1_pt1 | contig 15651 bp, 17 predicted proteins | sample 1013341 | NCBI WGS metagenome assembly MRWG01 (sample SAMN06117577, study PRJNA244670) | biofilm metagenome | biome: Water; feature: Cathode Biofilm; material: Biofilm; isolation source: microbial consortium enriched at the cathode of a solar microbial fuel cell | place: USA: District of Columbia ... | reverse complement strand
CCCGGGAGGCCCCGCATGCAGCTGGCGACGACGATCCTGCTGGATGGGCTGAGCTTCGCCTCGTACCTCTTCATCGTTTCGGTCGGCCTGACGATCGTCTTCGGGGTCATGAAGATCCTGAACGTGGCGCACGGCGCCTTCTACGCCTGGGGGGCGTATTCCTCCGCCTATCTGATCACCCTCTTCGGCGACATGGGCTATCCGGACTGGATCGGCTTTCTCTTGATCCCCGTCGCGGCCGTCGCCGTCGGTCTCGTCCTCGGCGTCATCATCGAGCGGGTCGTGCTGCGCCGCATGTACGAGCAGGACGAGGTGCTGATCGTGCTCGCGACGTTCGGGATCTTCTTGATCCTGGAAGACGTCATCCTGCTGGTCTTCGGCGTGAACCCCTATTTCGCCTATCAGCCGATGGCCGCGCTCGGGAATGTCCGCCTCGGCGGCATCAGCCGCGACGTCTATTCGATCACGCTCTTCGCGCTCGCCGTCGTCGTCGCCTTCGCCGTCTGGTGGGGCCTGACGAAAACGAAGTGGGGCAAGCTGATCAGCGTCGTCATCTACGACCGGGAGATCAGCCTGGCGATGGGGCTGAACGTCGGGATGATCTATCTCGTCATCTTCGTCATCGGCGCGTCGCTCGGCGCCCTCGGCGGGGCCTACATCGCGCCGACGATTTCCGTGGCGCCGGGCTTCGGCATCGACGTCATCGTGCTCTCCTTCGCCGTCGTGGTGATCGGCGGCATGGGCTCCATCCCGGGCGCCATCATCGGCGCCTTCATGGTCGGCCTCTTCCGGGCGATGGCCGTCCACCTGATGCCGGAGCTCGAGCTCTTCGTCGTCTTCGCGGTGATGGCGATCGTTCTGATCATCCGGCCGGAAGGCCTGTTCGCCCCGGCGAAGGCGCGGAGGATCTGATGCTGGACTTCCTGAAGACCGACCGCACTATCCGCTGGGCCGTCCCGGCCTTTGTGGCGTTCGCCCTGCTCGGCAGCGTGCTCGAGGGCTGGATCCTGAACAACGTCATGTTCGGCCTGGCCCGGGGGCTCGCCGTGCTGGGGCTCCTCGTGCTCTGGCGGACGGGCCTGATCTCCTTCGGCCACGCGCTCTATTTCGGCATCGGGGCCTATGCGGTGGCGCTGGTCGACCAGTGGGCGGGCGTCACGGACATCTTCGTCCGGATCGCGCTCGCGGTCGCGGCGGCGGCGGCGGTCGGCTTCGTCCTGGGCTTCATCCTGCGGCGCTACCGCAGCATCTTCTTCGCCATGCTGTCGCTCGCCTTTTCGATGGTGCTCTACGGCATCCTCGTGAAAGTCGAGGCGTTGGGATCGACAGACGGCTTCTCTGTCTCGCCGACGACGATTTTCGGCTGGGCGCCGGAGGACAAATACGTGCTGTTCTGCGCGGTGATCGCGCTTGCCATCGTCGCCATCGTGCTGGTGCAGTTCTACCTGAAGACGGCGCTTGGCCACCTGACGACGGCGATCCGGGACAACGAGCTGCGCGTCGAATATCTGGGATATTCGGTCGAGCGCGCGATCCACGTGAAGTACATGATTTCGGCGGCGCTCGCCGGCGCCGCGGGCGGCATGATGGCGATGGCGCTGGGCCAGGTCGATCCGGACTCGATGGTCAATTGGACGATCTCCGGCGAGCTCGTCTTCATCACCATCATGGCCGGGCCGGGCAATGTCGTGGCGCCCTTCATCGGCGGCGTCGTCTTCGAGTTCCTGCGGACATACGCCTTCGAGTGGGCGCCGCACGCCTGGCAGCTGATCACCGGCGGCACGCTGCTCGCAATTATCTTCTTCCTGCCGCGGGGCATCTGGTCGATCGCCGAGCGGCTCGGCGGCAAGGCGCGGGAGTAGACGATATGGCCGAGACGCCCGCCCTCAAGGTCACAGACCTCTGCAAGTCCTTCTCCGGCATCGTCGCCGCCAACAACATCAGCGTGACGGCGGCGCAGGGGGAGATCATCGGCATCATCGGCGCGAACGGCGCCGGCAAGACCGTCTTCGTCAACATGATCACCGGCTACCTGAAGCCGACCAGCGGCCGCATCGAATTCCAGGGCCGCGACATCACCGGCATCGAGCCTCGGGACGCGACCCATGTCGGCGTCTGCCGCTCCTTCCAGGTCTCCCAGGTCTTCATGACCATGACGGTGATGGAGAACCTCTTGATCGCGCTTTCAATCGCGAAGGAGGGCGGCGGCGCCATGCTGCGCTCGCCACGTACGCCCGACCTCGTCGCCGAGGCCGAGCGGCTGCTGACGCAGTTCGACATCGTCCAGCACAAGGATGCGGTGGCGAGCACGCTGTCCCAGGGTGTGCGCAAGCTGCTCGACATCGCCATGGCGGTCGTTGCGAACCCGAAGGTCCTGCTGCTCGACGAGCCCACGTCCGGCGTCTCGGTCGAGGAGAAGTTCGGCATCATGGACATCGTCATCTCCGCCCTGAAGGAGAAGGGCGTGACGGTGCTCTTCGTCGAACACGACATGGAGATCGTCGAGCGCTACGTCGATCGCGTGCTTGCCTTCTACCAGGGCGAGGTGATCTGCGACGCGCCGCCGGCCGACGCGCTGAAGAACCCGAAGGTGATCGAATACGTCATCGGCGGCGACCATGCGGCGCCCGGCCGGACGGGAGATGCGGCCCATGCTTGATGTCCAGGGTCTCAACGTCGACATCGGCCCGGTCAACATCCTGCGCGACGTGTCGCTGAGGCTGGAGACGGGCGAGATGGTCGGCCTGATCGGCCGCAACGGCGCCGGCAAAACGACGTTTCTCCGCGCGCTGATGGGCTTGCTGAAGGCGAAGTCCGGCCGGATCGACTTCGACGGTACGGACTTGATGGCGACGCCGCCGCAGCGGCGCGCGGCGCTCGGCATGGGCTACATGCCGGAGGACCGGAAGCTCGCGCCGACGCTGACCGTGGAAGAGAACGTCATGACGCCGGTCTGGTCCGTCGGGATCGACGGCTGGCGCGACCGGCTCGACTGGGTCTACGGGCTGATTCCGGAAGCGAAGGAGTTTCGCGACCGGCCAGCGACCAGCCTTTCGGGCGGCCAGCAGAAGCTGGCTGCGCTTGCCCGCGCGCTTCTGGCAGGGAACAAGATGCTGCTTCTGGACGAGCCGTCCGAAGGCATCGCGCCGGCGCTCGCCAAGCGCATGTCTGACATCCTGGCGAGCATGAAGTCGGAAGGCGTGTCGATCCTGATCGCGGAATCCAACACCGCCCATTGCGCTGACCTGCTCGACCGCATGTACGTCGTCGAACGCGGGAGCGTGACCGCCGGGTGAGGCGGCCGCGCGCCCGCGCCCGCGGCGGTCATCCAACGCGATAGGTGACGGGCACGTATTCGCCGTCGATGATCTCGTCGAAGGTATAGCTCCCGCCCGAGCCGCCGCCGCCGGCGACATTGCCGCCGCCGGCCGCCTGGGCGAACAGCGTCTTCGACGCGACATTGCCGTCGGCGTCGAACCGGATGGAAGCAATGTTCGCCTTCAGGGGACCGTTGAGCGTCTCGCCGTAGTTTTGGCCCCCGGACACCTGGTCCAGATCGGCGTCGGAGAGCTGTTCGGGGCGAGCCGGGGCGCGTTTCGTATCGGTCATGACTTCCTCCTTGGTTGGTTGATACTTGAAATACGAGGTGGAAGTCCTGCGGGTTTCAGTCCCGCTAGAATTGTGACGCCCGTTACGACGTTCGAACGGACGGCGTCCGCGCGCTGCGGCAAACTATGGCTGAACCGAAGGTCCGCCGGTAGAATGGCGGCCTTCAATCGAGGACTCGGGTTGAAACGCACAAATCGCAGGCTGGCCGCGATCGTCGCCGCCGACGTCGCCGGATATTCGCGGCTGGTCGGGCTCGACGAGGAAGGCGTTCTGCGCGCGTTGCGCACGCACCGGGCCGAGTTCATCGATCCCCTGATCGCCGAGCACGGCGGCCGCATCGCCAACACGGCCGGCGACAGCCTGTTGCTGGAATTCCCGAGCGCGGTCGACGCCCTCAGATGCGCGCTTGAGCTGCAGGCCGGCATGGAGAAGCGGAACGCCGACACGCCGTCCGACCGGCGCATCCGCTTCCGCATCGGCGTCAACGTCGGCGATGTCGTCTCGGAAGGCGACGACCTGCTGGGCGAGGGCGTCAACATCGCCGCCCGGCTGGAGGGCGTGGCGCCTGCCGGCGGCATCTGCCTGTCGCGCGCGGCGCGCGATCAGGTGCGCGACCGCATGCCGGTCGACCTGGACGATCTGGGCGAGGTGCAGGTCAAGAATATCGCCCGGCCGGTGCGCGCCTTTCGCGTTCAGGGCATGGGCGAGCCGGACGACACTGTCATCGTCATTCGGAAGTCGGCGCTGCGCGGTCCGCTGATCGCCGCCGGCATTGTGCTGGTCGTGCTGGCGGGCGGCCTTGCCGCCTGGCGGCCGTGGGAAACGCCGCCGCCGGCGCCCGCGCCGGCTTCGCCGGAGCTCGCGCGCGCCGCGACGCCGTCGATCGCCGTGCTGCCGTTCGCCAACCGGTCCGACGACGCGGGCCAGGACCATTTCGCCGCCGGCATTTCGGAGGATATCGCGACCGACCTCTCGAAGGTGGGGGGCCTGCGCGTCGCCGCGTCCTCGGCGGCGGCCCGCTTCGCCGGCGGCGGCGCCGATCCGCGCCAGGTGGCGCAAGCCTTGGCCGTCGATCATCTGCTCGAAGGCAGCGTTCGCCGGGCCGGCGAAAATGTGCGGGTCACCGCGACGTTGATCGACGGCGCGACGGGCGCGCAGCTCTGGGCCGAACGGTACGACCGCGAAGCCGACGACGTGTTCGCGATCCAGTCCGAAATCGCCGAAGAGGTGGTGGCGGAGCTGTCCCGCACGTTGAGCGAAGCCAAGCTGACCCGCGTCGTCCGCCGGCATACGCCGGACCTTCGGGCTTACGACCTCTACATTCAGGGCCGGGCGAAGCGCATTCCGCCGACGCCGGAAAATCTGCAGGCGGCGCTCGCCCTCTTCAACGAAGCGATGACCATCGACCCCGCGTTCGCCGGCGGCTATGCGGGCGCGGCCTATGTCCGCATCCTGTTGTACGCAAACGGCGACGCGCCCGACGGCGGCGGGATCGACAACCTGGGCGCCGCCTTGAAGCTCGCCGAGGAGGCCGTGCGGCTCGATCCGGAATTCGGACCGGCCTGGAGCAGCCTCGCCGAGGCCTACTACCGGCTGGGACGCTTCGACGACGCGTTGAACGCCATCACGAAGGCCATGCAGGCCGCGCCGAGCGACAGCCTGATGCGCGCGAGCTACGGCAAGCTCCTCGGCCACATCGGCCGCGGCGACGAGGGCATCAAGCAGATCGAGATCGCGATGCGGATGAGCCCGGACAGCCTGCCGCTTCTTTATTTTCTGGGCTTGAACCAACGCGCCGCGGGCGAACCGGAGGTCGCGATCGAGACGCTGCTCGAACATCGCAACCGCCTTGGCGACCGCGTGCTGCCGGGGCCGACCACGCAGTTGATTGCGGCCTATGCGGATGCGGGCCGGCCGGACGACGCCCGCGCCGAAGCCGCCCGCCTGCTCGAAGCGCAGCCGAACTTCACGACGGATCTCGCCGCCCGGACACATCTCTACAAGGACCCCGCGGACATGGAGCGCTTCCGCGCGGCGCTGACGGCCGCCGGCATTCCGGAGTGACGAAGGCGATCGACGTTCGCCTCAAATGGGGCCTTGCCGGCGCCAAGGCGCTGCTTGGCGACGCGGACGTCTTCGTCATCGTCGACGTGCTTTCATTCTCGACCGCCGTCGACGTCGCGGTCGGCCGCGGCGCGCGTGTCGCGCCGTTTCCGGACAGGGACCGCGAGGCCGCGCGTCAGGCGGCGACACGGATCGGCGCCGTCTGCGCCGAGCGACGCGACGCGCCGGGCGCGAAGTTCTCCCTGTCGCCGCCGACGCTCGAAAACCTGAGGAGGGGCGAAACGCTGCTGTTGCCGTCGCCGAACGGCTCCGCGATCTCTGCGGCGCTTGCGGGCAAGCGGGTGTTCGCCGGCTGCTTGCGCAACGCCGCCGCGATTGCATCGGCCGTCCGGGCGCTTGCGGCGGGGCCGGTCGCCGTCGTGCCGGCGGGGGAGCACTGGCCGGACGGCGCCTATCGTCCCGCGCTTGAGGACTGGCTGGGCGCCGGGGCGATCCTCGCCGCGCTGACCGACGACAGGCCGGCCGAACTGTCGCCCGAGGCGGAGGCCGCGCGTACGGCCTTCCACGCGGCGCGGCCAACGCTCGGCGCGACCATACGGACCTGCCGATCGGGCCTCGAACTTATCGGTCGAGGCTTTTTAGAAGATGTAGAATGCGCGCTTGCCTGCGATGCCAGTGGCGTCGCGCCACGGCTCGTCGACGGCGCGTATGCAGAGGGCTGAAGTCGCGGCGTACCCCGCCGCGGACGCGGCCGCCCGAATCGGAATCCTGTTGACAGGTTGGCGCGATTTCGGCGAGCGTTCGTTGAACGGGGGCCCGCGGACGCCTCGTGAGGCGCCAGCCTAAGAACCGCATCCTTGCCTGAACGCTTTTCCAGGAGGATGCCGCCATGGCCTCGCCGACAGAAATTTCTGCCAATCAATTGTTTCGCTTGATAGGCGCCGCCGATCAGCCGCTTATCGTCGATGTCCGCACAGATGCGGATTTCGACGACGATCCGCGCCTCGCGCCCGGCGCGATCCGCTGGCCTTTCGACGCGATGGATCGCTTGGCCGAGACGGCGCGTGGCCGCAAAGTCGTAGTCTACTGCCAGAAGGGCATGAAGCTCGGTCACGGGGCGGCTGCCGCATTGCGCGCGCTCGGGGTCGACGCGGAGACGTTGACGGGCGGCCAGTTCGCCTGGCGCGACGCCGGACTGCCGATGGTCGCGGCGTCCGCGATCCCGCCGCGCGGCGCCGCCGGCGCCACGACTTGGGTGACGCGACAGCGCCCGAAGATCGATCGGATCGCATGCCCCTGGCTCATCCGCCGATTCGTCGACCCGGATGCGCGCTTCCTGTTCGTGCCGGCGAGTGAAGTCCTGGCAGTGGCGGAGACGTTCCAGGCGACCCCGTTCGATCTGGAAGGAGTCTTCTGGAGCCATCGCGGCGACCGTTGCACGTTCGACACGATGCTCGAGGAATTCGGCCTCGACACGCCCGCTTTGGCGACATTGGCGCGCATCATCCGGGGCGCGGACACAAATCGTCATGAACTTGCGGCAGAATCGGCCGGGCTCTTGGCGGCCTCGCTAGGCTTCAGCCGGATGTATCGCGACGACATTGCGCAATTGGATGCGACCATGCCGCTCTATGACGCCCTTTATCGTTGGGCCCGTGACGCGCAGGACGAGGACCACGACTGGCCGTCGGTCGCCGGAAAGTCCCCGAAATGAACGCCGGACACATGGCGCGGCCACATTTCGCCGAAGCATTCCGGGCCTTCCTGAAGATCGGCTTGCTGTCATTCGGCGGGCCGGCGGCGCAGATCGCGCTGATGCATCGCGTGCTGGTCGAGGAGAAGGCCTGGCTGTCGGAGCGGCAGTTCCTGAACGCCTTGAGCTTTTGCATGCTCCTGCCGGGGCCGGAGGCGATGCAGCTCGCCACATATGCCGGTTGGCGGCTGCACGGCGTGCTCGGCGGCTTCGTCGCGGGCCTCCTGTTCGTGCTGCCGGGCGCCGCCGTGGTGCTGGGGCTGGCGACGATCTACGCCTATCTCGGCGATGTGCCGCTGGTCGGCGCGCTGTTTCTCGGCGTCAAGGCAGCGGTGCTGGCGATCGTGGTCGACGCGCTCCTCAAGGTCGCGAAGCGGGCGCTGAAGGGGCCGGCGCAGTGGGCGATCGCCGGCCTCGCCTTCGTCGGCATCTTCTTTCTGGCGTTGCCGTTCCCGCTGATCGTCTTCGCGGCCGCGCTCTACGGCGCGCTTTTCGCGCGTGCGGCAGACGGGCAAGACGTCGCAACGACCGCAGCCCGCGTGCCGATCGCCCGAACAATCCGAACCGTCGCCCTCGGTCTCGTCGTCTGGCTTCTGCCGGTGGCCGCCTTCGCCGTCGGCCTGGGGCCGGAGATCGTCGGCGACGTCGGCCTCTTCTTCTCGAAGCTCGCGGTCGTGACCTTCGGCGGCGCCTATGCGGTTCTCGCCTACATGGCGCAGGACGTGGTGACCGGCTATGGCTGGCTGACGGCGGGCGAGATGCTCGACGGCCTCGGCCTCGCGGAGACGACGCCGGGGCCGCTTATCCTGGTGACGGAGTTCGTCGGCTTCCTGGCGGCCTTCCGTGCGGGCGGCCTCTGGCTCGGCCTCGCCGGGGCGGCGATGACGCTCTGGGCGACTTTCGCGCCCTGCTTCCTCTGGATCTTCGCCGGCGCGCCCTATGTGGAGCGGATCGCGGAGGCGCCCAGGCTCGCCGGCGCCCTGCAGGCGATCACGGCGGCGGTCGTCGGCGTGATCCTCAACCTCTCGCTCTGGTTCGCGCTCCACGTCCTCTTCGCAGAGGTCGTGCGGGAGCAGGCCGGACCCTTCGTGCTCTGGCGGCCGGACGTCGCGACGCTCGATTGGCGCGTCCTCGTGCTCGGCGCGCTCGCGGCGCTGCTCCTGTTCTGGCGCCGCTGGGGCGTGGCGCAGGTCTTGGGCGTCTCCGCGGCGCTTGGCCTGGCGCTCAGCTACGTCTAACGGCGGTTTCGCCAGACGTACCATGTGGGCGCGACCCAGACCCAGTAGCCCGCCTGGCCCTGCTGTCTGCACCAGGCGCCGCCGGCCCAATAGCCGTAGTCGTTGAACGCGCCATAGCGGTTCCGGTCGGCGGGACAGGTCAGTCGTTGGATCAGGCCGGAATACTTGCCGCCGACGGACGCGCGCGCCAGGTCGTCGTCGCCGCCGCCGCCGCCTGCCGCCGGGCCTTGGCCGACGACGAACGTCGCCTTGGCGCGGATGTTGTAGCCGCCATGGGTCGAGCCCCAGCAGCAATAGGCGCGCACCTCATAGGTCCCGGCGGGCAGGCCGCGGAACGTGTGCGCGCCCGAATCTCGGTCGATATAGGTCCAGTAGCCGTCGACATAGTGGTTGCTCGGCGAGCCCGCCTTGACGACGGAGATCCAGTCGCGCGGGTCGGAGAAGTTGCTGAACCGGATGACGATCTGCTCGCCCGGCGCATAGCGCCCTTTGGACGGGCTGACCGACCAGGCTTCCGCCGATCCGGCGGCGACGGTCAGGACGAGCAGCAGGACTAGCGCTGCGGCGTGGCGGATTTGCGACATCGAACTCCTCCCGCGGTAGCTTCGTGGGCAAAGCATGCGGGCCCAGGCCGCGCTTGACCAGTGACGACCGCTACGCCGCGTGCGCCTTCGCCGAATCGGACGCCCGGCTGACAATCGCCGGCGCTTCCCGGATCAGGCTCGCGTCCGTCAGCGCTTCCACCATGAACAGCGCGAAATCCGTGCGCCGCGTCCGATTGCTGGCGAGCGCCGGGTCGCCGACATGACGGCGCCAGATCGGGAGGCCCTCGCTTGCGCCTTCCTCCAGGTCGCTGCCGCGGACGACGGTCCAGCGCCGGTCGCTTCGGAAGACCAGGTCCGTAGCGCGGACCTGGTCGTCGATATCGACCAGCCGGAGGAGGCGCGCGATCGGGCTTGCGATCGCGAGCAGCGCCTTCAGCTTCCAGGAATAGACGTCCTTGCTGTCCCGCGTGATGTGCCAGCCGCAGGAGAAGACGAGCCGCGCATCCTTGGGCGCGTGGTCCAGGACCGCCTTCGCCGTGCCGCTCGCATAGTCGTCGACGCCCCACGGCACGAGGACGGTCAGGACGCCATCGCAGCCTTCGACCGCGCGGGCGATCACGGCCGGATCGTCGGTCGCGCCCGGCACGATCTCGATCCGATCGCGGAACGCCGCCAGCTTCTCGACGCTCTTCTGGCGGCAGACGCCGACGACTGCGTAGCCGCGCTGTAGGGCATGTTCGACCATGTAGCGGCCGAGCTTGCCCGACGCGCCGACAATGCAGACTTTCATAGCCCCGTTATAGGGATGCGCCCCGCCGCCGCTACAGCTTTTCGGCCAGCACCTCCAGCAGGTCGACGTCCAGGCGCTCGCTCATGGAGACGTAGACGAAGGTCATGTTTTCCCGGCCGGCGATCATCTCGCCGGGGAAGGGCATGTAGACCAGTTCCTTGGACGCGAAACCGGGGGAGGCGGAGCCGACCTGCCAGGCGGAGCGGATTTCCGCGTCGACCAGGTTGAGCGTCAGCCCGTCTGCGCCCGGGCGCTGGAAGGGCACGCCCGCGACGCGGAGGAAGCTCGCCTTGTCTGTCGCCTGCCGGAAGCCGTCGATGAAGCTCGCGGCGAGCGTCTGCAATTCCTCCGTCCGGCCGGCGCCGCCGGGGCCGAGCGGGTGGGAATGCAGGTGCTCCCCGCCCCCATGATTGTGGCCGTGGTGATGATGATGGTGGTGGTGATGTCCGTCGTGCGGCATGGCGGCTACTCCACGTCGGGGCCGGCAGGGATCTCGACCGGCTTGTCGATGATGCCCTTGTGCGCGCCGAGCTTGCCGTGGCTGACCAGCGTGCCGAGCACGTCGACGATCACGCGCGTCGCCAAGAGCGCCGTGATGTCGGACGTGTCGTAGGGCGGCGAAACTTCGACCACCTCCAGCCCGCAGATGCCTTCGGCCGCGACCAGGGAGACGAGTTCCAGCGCTTCGCGCGGCAGGAAGCCGCCGGGCTCTGGCCAGCCGGTGCCGGGAACGAAGCCGCAGTCGACCGAATCGATGTCGAAGGAGATGTAGACGGCGTCCGCGTCCTTCCAGGCGAGCTCCAGCGCCCGCGCGGCCGTCTCCTTCAGGCCCATCTCCTCCACGTCGCGCATGGTGAAGATGTTGGTGTTGCGCTTCCGGGCCTCCTCGACGCCGGCGCGCGGCACCTGCCAGCCGCCGATGCCGACCTGGACGAGATTCACCGCCGGCACGTTGACGAGGTCGGTCGCGTGGTACCAGGGCGTCGTGTGCATGCGCTCGTCCAGGTCCTTCTCCTGGATGTCGATATGCCGGTCGAAGTGGACGATGCCGATGCGCTTCGACGTGCACTGCGCGATCCCCCGGACGCAGGGGAAGCCGATCGAATGGTCGCCGCCGATCATGATCGGCAGCGCGCCCGACGAGACGACGTGGCTGACCGCGCGGCTGATCTGGTCGAAGGTCTTCTCGATATTGGCGGGAATGGTGAAGACGTCGCCGACGTCGCAGAGCGTCATCTGCTCCCGCAGGTCGACGCCGAGTTCGTAGTTGTAGGGCGTGTAGAGGGCGGAGATGCGGCGCACGCCCTGCGGCCCGAAGCGGGTGCCCGGCCGGTAGGTCGTGCCGCCGTCGAAGGGAATGCCGATGACGGCCGCGTCGTAGAGGCCGACCTTCTGCACGTCCTCGATATAGGGCGCCTTCAGGAAGGTGTTGATGCCGGCGTAGTGTGGCAGCTCGCCCCTGGCGAAGGTCGGGATCGTCTTGTCCTCGAGCGAGTCGGATCCGGTCAGCCCCATGCGGAGCGCCCAGGCCTGCTCCTTCTGCCAGCCGGCGCTCGGCAGTTCGCCTTCGGCGAGCGCCGCCTTCCAGCCGCGGAGCTGCAGCTTGTTGAAGTCCGGATGATGGGCGCGGCGCTCGCCGCCCCGGTAGAGCCTTTCGAGAAACATGAGACGTGCGTTCCCTCAGTTGTCGTTGATCGGGGCCGGCCCGGGCCGGGCGCGGGCGATGGGGAGGTCGTATGTCACGGTCGCGCCATAGGCTTCCGGCGCGTGCGGATCGTGGCGAACCTTGTCAAAGACGAGCAGGCGGTCGCCCAGCTTGAACGCTTCCTGGATGTCGTGGGTGACCATGAAGACGGTCATCTTCTTCTCGTCCCAGAGCTTCAGGAGGAGGTCGTGCATGTCGACGCGGATGCCGGGGTCGAGCGCGCCGAACGGCTCGTCGAGCAGCAGCACTTTCGGCTGCATCAGAAGCGCCTGGGCGATGGCGAGCCGCTGCTGCATGCCGCCCGAAAGCTGGGCCGGATAGCGGTCGGCGGCGACGCTCAGGCCGATTTCGTCGATCGCCTGGCGGACGTTCTCGCGCGCCGCCCGGCGCTGGCGGCCGAACAGCCGGCCGAGCTTCCGGGATGTGCGAATTTCCTCCACCAGCATCAGGTTCTCGGCGACGGTCAGGTGCGGGAAGACGGAATAGCGCTGGAAGACGATGCCGCGGTCGGGGCCGGGCTCTTCGGGCATCGGTTCGCCGTCGATCAGGATCTGGCCGCGGGTCGGCCGCTCCTGGGCGAGCAGCAGGCGGAGGAAGGTGGACTTGCCGCAGCCCGACGCGCCGACGATGGTACAGAAGGCGCCCGAGCGGATCGTGAGATTGACCCGCTCCAGCACGAGCTGGTCGCCATAGGACATGCCGAGATCGCGGACTTCGACCGTGCTCAAAGCGCCGCCCCCTCGAGATGCCGCCAGCGGAACAGGCGCCGGGAGAGCAGCAGCAGCAGGCGGTCGATGACGATGGCGAGCAGCGTGATCCAAAGCACGTAGGGCAGGATCACGTCCATCGCGAGATAGCGACGAACAAGGAAGATGCGGTAGCCGAGGCCGGAGGTGGAGGCGATCGCCTCCGCCGAGACGAGGAAGATCCAACCCGGCACGAGGCCGAGCCGAATCGCCGTGATCAGCTCCGGCAGCGCCTGGGGCATGATCAGGCGCGTCGTTATCTGCCAGACGGAAGCGCCCAGCGTCTCCGCCTTCACGATCAGCTCCCGCGGGATCTGGATCACCGCCTGGGCGACGGACCGGGTCATGACCGGCGCCGTGCCGACGACGATCAGCGCGATCTTCGAAGCCTCGCCCAGTCCCGCCACGATGAACAGGATCGGCAGAATGGTGATCGGCGGGATCAGCGAAAAGGCCGCGACGAAGGGCGCCAGCGTCGCGCGGACGATGGGCAGAAAGCCGATGGCGACGCCGAGCGTCAATGCCATCGCGGTCGAGATGCCCATGCCGGCGGCGATCCGGGCCAGGCTGTCCAGCGTGTCGGTCCAGAGCAGCAGGTCGCCGGAGCGCCGGTCGGGCTCTGTCGCCATCCGCCAGAACGCCTGGCCCATCGCCTCGAAGGACGGCAGCAGCTTGTCGGCCGGATTCTCCTGCCGCCGCCAGTGGCTCGCGACGGCATAGGCGGCGATCAGCACGACGAAGGGCAGGGCCGCGAGGACCCGGCCCTGTCGCGCCGGAATGACCCGGTTGATCGCCTTCATCCGCGAGGCTCCTGACGGCGGCTTCGACCGTCAGAGCTTCCCGTCGGCCGCCATCTGCATGTAGGCGTCGTCGAAGCGCAGCTTGATGTTGCCGCTGTCGCCATAGACCGCGCCGCCCGGGAAGGCGACGCCGACGAACTCGGGGCTCGGCGCGCCTTCGCCGAGGATGCCCTTGTCGAACAGGAACTCGGCGACGAACTTCATGGTCTTCGGCAGGGATTCCGACCGCGTGAAGGCGGCGGCTTCGGCAGGCGTGTAGAACATCTCGGTCGTGGCGAGCTGGGCGTCGTAGCCGGCGAGGTCGGTGCCGGACGCGGTCGCCATCGCGGTCCGGGCCGCCTTGCCTTCGGGCGTGTCGGACGACATCAGCGCCATCGTCTCGTACCAGGCGCCGACCAGCGCCTTGCCGAAGTCCGGGTTCGCCTTCAGCGTCTCCGTGTTGACCATCATGACGTCGATGATCTCGCCCGGGATGCCGGCGGAATCGAACACCTTGGTCGCATTCGGCTGCGCCTCGATCTCGGAGAGCAGCGGGTTCCAGGTCACGACCGCCGTCACGTCGCCGGTGGCGTAGGCCGCGACCATGTCGGCGTCGGAGGTGTTCACCACGGTCACGTCGCGCTCCGACAGGTCGACCGTCTCCAGGGCGCGGGCGAGGAGGTAGTGGGACACGGAGAGCTCGACCAGGTTGACCTGCTGGCCCTTGATGTCCTTGAGCGCCGTTTTGTCCTTCAGGATGATGCCGTCATTGCCGTTGGAGTAGTCGCCGACGATCAGCGCCGTGGTGTCGACGCCGCCGCCGGCCGGGATGGAGAGCGCGTCCATGTTCGTCATGGAGCAGCCGTCGAATGCGCCGGCCGTGTACTGGTTGATCGATTCCACATAGTCGTTGATCTGCACGATCTCGACCTTGATGCCGTATTTGTCGGCCCATTTCGCCATGACGCCGCTGTCGGCCATGTAGCCCCAGGGCATCCAGCCGACGTAGATCGACCAGCAGACCTTGAAGTCCGTCTTGGCGGACGCGGGCGCGGCGGCGAGTCCGAGCGCCATGGCGGCGGCCAGCGCTGCGGCCAGTCGGGCGGCCCTGAGGCCGAAGAGGGTTTTCAATCGCTTCATGGGTCGGCGCCTCGCTCTCCCGTGCCTTGGGAGGCTTGCGCGCGACCGGGAGCATAAGTTTGGGCGCGCAAACCTGTGCAGTTGACTCCCGGGTTTTTGTCCCGCCGTGTAGCCGCCGCCCTTGTCGCCGGGCCGCGGCCTGCGTCTCTCGGACCTGCGCCTTCCTGGGAAGGCCGGAACCCTAGACGCTCCCGCACGTGAGAATGCGAAGCAAGATGGGCGCCAGTCGGCGAAACCAAGGCCTGTCGGGCTGGCGCCGAGTATGCCGACCGCTTGGGCGCCTAAATAATCGGCGCCTTGCGGGGCGATACGATGCCTAACGCGGCTCCTGCCAGAGATGCCGCGGCGTCCGGTCCTGCTTGTGCGGCCAGTCGAACGGGATGGCCGTCTTGCGCAGCGTCGCGGTCCGAGCCTGCCGGATGGAGAGCGCTTCGACGTTTTCCTCGACGAACCGGTCGAGCGGCAGACCCGGCGCGAAGCGATCGCGCAGCAGGCCCTGCAACTCCGTCTGGCGGAGCGCCTGAAAGCGGCGGCCCTTTGCCGGGATCTCGGCGAGCGCCGTCGGCGCGCCGCCGAGGTTGAGGGCGCCCGAACGCTGCACATAGGCCAGCACCGACGACCAGACCGGGCCGGCGTCGAAGACGAGGTCGATCTGCTGCAGTTCCAGGAGCGCGTAGACGCCGGCCGCCAGGCCCTCGGTTTCGTGCATGCGCGCGAGTTGGGCATCGTCGAGCCAGGTCGCCCAGACCTCGACCGCCGTGCCGGGCGAAGGGGCGAGCGTCGCGCCGCCGACGGCGCCATATCCCGCGATCCCGGCGCCGTAGACCACGTCGAAGTCCTTGAGCACGGCGCGGGCGACGGTCACGGCGCAGGGTTTCGGAAAGTCGGCGAATTTCCGCGCGAGTTGCACCGGCGCGCGGTTGGAGCCGATCGCCAGGATGGGCGTTCGCTTGGCGCGGGGGTCGGCGCCGACCGCGTCGAGCGCGCCTGCGATCGCATTGACGTTCGAACCTTCGAGCGGGACGGTCCGGCCATCGACCCAGACGCAATCGCCCCGTGGGGCGCCGTAGGGATAACCCAGCGCGCGGGCGCGGCTGTCGGCGTCCATTCGTCAGGCCCTCGCATGCGTCCTGCCGGCGACTCGCGACGCCGACGCGTCCAGTTGAACGTGGGCGAGACCTGCGCGCAAGCAAGCGATCCGGCGACGGCGACCCGCCTCAGTCGGCGTCGAGCGGCTTCTTCGCGGCGGCGGAGGCGAACTTCGCCGCCGGGCGGAGCTTTT
>MRWG01001396.1_pt1 | contig 15655 bp, 13 predicted proteins | sample 1013341 | NCBI WGS metagenome assembly MRWG01 (sample SAMN06117577, study PRJNA244670) | biofilm metagenome | biome: Water; feature: Cathode Biofilm; material: Biofilm; isolation source: microbial consortium enriched at the cathode of a solar microbial fuel cell | place: USA: District of Columbia ... | reverse complement strand
GTAGCCCGTCAGACCGAGGTTCAGACCCGACTTGATCTGGTCGCCCTTGCCCTCAAGGGCAGCAACGGCCAGCATGTTCATGGCGTAGCCGGCAACGGCCGGATCCCAGAACTGGATGTACTGGATGTCACCATTGCCGAGATACTCGCCAGCCACCGAAGGCAGGCCCGTACCGGCAAAGAACACCTTGTCCTTGAGACCGCCTTCGGCGATCAGGCGCCCCGCACCGGCAGACGTCGGCATCGGCGCGCCGAGAATGCCCGTGATGTCGGGATAGGTGGTCATTGCCTCTTTCAGCTTGGTGTAGTCGGTGGCCGCATCGTCATAGGTCTCGAGACGGTCGCCGACCATTTCCATGTCCGGGAAATGCTCTTTCTGGTAGGCAACAGCGCCGTCGACCCATTCCATCTGGCTCTTGGAGGTCAGCGAGCCGACGGTCGTGACGTATTTGCCCTTCCCGCCCGTGTACTTGCCAAGCTCTTTCATCAGGTTGGCGCCATAGGCGAGGTTGTCGAAGGCTTCGAGATCGTAATCGGTGTTCTGCAGGTTGGACGCCTCGTGCGAGATCACCACAATGCCGCGGTCGCGCGCCTTCTTCAGCACCGGCTCCACCGCCTCAACGGAGAACGGCACAACGGCGATGGCGTCAACGCCCTGTGCGATCAGGTTCTCGATGAGCTGCACCTGCGCGGCTGCGTCAGCCTGGCTCGGGCCGACCATCCAGACGTCATGGCCCGTATCGCCCTTGAACTGCTCGACACCGTCACGCATGCGGTCGAACCAGGCGATGCCGTCAACCTTCACGACCGTGGCGATGGTGTATTTCTTGTCGTCCTTCGTTGCGATCAGCTCCTCATTGAGGTTCGACGTATCCACAATCTGGTCGGCCAGCGCGGATGTCCCCAGCAAAGAGAGCGCTAAAGAAGCTGCGGTCAGCAGAGATTTCATTGGTTTTCCTCCTCCTCGGTTCCGCCGAAACCCTGAACGGGACAGCGTGGCGGGAACGCATATGATTGAATTAACTCAATATTATGCGCTAATATTGATCAATTCCATTCAATATGATCATATCCAATCAAAACCTGCAACCCTTTGCAAATGCATTCATCACACTTGCGGACAACGGCTTGCGCCATGAAGTATTGTTGAAACCTCACAGGCTTGGAGAATCATGTGGCGAGACCATCAGGACGGGCAGCGCGGATTGAGGCACTCAGGAAGCTCTGCGCGTCAGGCGCCATTCTGCACATCGCCGAAGCGGCGCAGAAGCTGGACACATCCGAGATAACCATTCGCCGCGACCTGGGCGACGGCGAAAACGGCATTCTGTGCCTGGGTGGCTACATCATGTCCGCCAGCGAAAAGGGCGAGCGCTATTCGCTCTCCCACGCGCAGGGCACCAACACACAGGCCAAGACCCTCGTTGCGCGACAGGCGGTGGCCATGGTCGCACCCGAAGACACCATCTTCGTCGACTGCGGCTCTACGCTTCAGCATCTGGCGGCCAACGTGCCCCAGAATGCAAACATCACCGTCGTCACGCAGGCTCTGAACATCGCCGAGATCGTGTCACGGCTGGATGGGGTGAAACTGGTTCTGCTCGCCGGTCTCTATCACCCGGAAAGCGGCAGTTTCAGCTCCGATACGGCGCTCAAGATGCTTCAGGAGATCAACATCACCAAAGGCTTCTTTTCCGCCGCCGGCATTCATGAAAACGAAGGCGTGACCTGTTTCCACTTCCATGAAGTGGCCGTGAAGCGCGCCGCCATGGCGCGCTCCCAAAAGCGCTTCCTCGTCTCTGACGCCTCCAAATGGGGCAAGCTGCGCCCCGCCACATTCGCTCAGCTGGACGAGTTCGAACTCTGGATCGGCAAGCCGGAGAGCGATTAGGATCAGGCGGGACACGCCGCCTTTCTTTCAGCGATGATCATCGGATCAAGCAGCGCCGAAAGCGCGCCTGCCCCGGTCACGATGTGGTGCGCGCCGGCCTCCGCCAGCCGCTCGGCGCGATCGGGGCGAATGTCGGCGGGATCGACAAACCCGATCGGCAGCACACCGGCGGCGCGGGCGGCGGCAATGCCATGTGCGCTGTCATCGATCATGACGCTGCGTTCCGGCCGCGCGCCGCAACGCTCCAGACAATGCTGCACCAGATCCGGTGCAGGCTTCGGCCGGGGCACATCATCAGCGCTGAAAACCCGAGGCGCGAAGCGCTGCCAGAGCGGCGTCAGGCCAAGGCTTGCCCGCAGCCGCTCATGCCCGGAGTTTGAGGCCACGCAGATCGGCGCATCCAGCCGGTCCAGCAGATCTTCAATGCCCGCCATCGGGCGCAGATCGGAGGCGAAACTGCCGAAAAGCTCCGCCTGCCAGTCCCGGTGCAGGCCTTCGAAATCCTCGAGCCCGCGTTCGAGCAATGTCTGGCGAATGTCGCCAAGGCTTTTGCCGGTGAAATCCACCAGCGCCTGTTGCGACGAGATGGGCATGCCAGCAGTGGTCATGGCGCGGGCCAGCGTGCGGCTTGCCAGCGGTTCGCTGTCGATCAGAACGCCGTCGCAGTCAAAAATCACAAGGTCGAAAGTGCTCATATCCGGTTCACTCCGGGCTGCCCGCTGGTCAGGGCGAAACTGTAGATGGTACTGGCAGGCGACGCCGGATCCTTGCGGTCTTCGATGGTGACGAAGTCGCATTGTCCGCCATCGGGCGTCAGCGTCATGGTCGCATAGCCATGCTCGCGCGAGGCCAGCTTGAGATGCGGGTTTTCCGCAAGCGCCACATCGAGGCTCTTCTGGCCTGGCGCATTGGAAGAGATGGCTCCGGTCACGAACTCGGTCGCCACGGTCTCGCTCTTCGGCTGCGCGAAATCGCGCTTCACGTCGGCGGCAAAATAGGCATGGAGATCGCCGCCGATGATCAGCGGGTTTTCCAGCCGCGCCGCCTCGATGCTGTCGAGCAGATGCCGGCGCGAGGCGCGGTATCCGTCCCAGCCATCAAGGCTGTAGCGTCTGCCCGCCCCCTGCTCCAGATCACGCTCGGACAGAAGTGTGGGCTGTGCGATGACGTTCCATCTGGCGCGGGCGCCCGGCAGCGTCTCTTCCAGCCAGCGCTCCTGCTCAGCGCCAAGCATCGAGTTCCCTTCCGCCCGAGCAACTCCCTGCCCGGCGACCATTGCCGGCGTGCGATACTGGCGCACATCCAGAAGGGTGATGCCCAGAAGCTGGCCAAAACCATGCTGCCCGTAGATGCGGAACTCGCTGAAGTCCCCACCGCCATGCGGCGGCACGGGCATATGCTCATACCAGGCCTGATAGGCGGCGCGGCGCTGCTCAAGAAAGCGCTCTCCGGCAGGCGCATCGGGTGCATCATCATCGCCATAATTGTTGATGACCTCATGATCGTCCCAGATTACCAGCCAGGGAAACCGCGCATGGGCGGCCTGCAGGTTCGGGTCAGAGCGGTAGAGCGCATGGCGCGCGCGGTATTCGTCAAGCCGCGCCGGCCAGCCGCTTCCATGGTGGCGCACAAGGTTTCCGCCCCAGCTGCGCTCATAGATGTAATCGCCGAGATGCACGACGAGATCGAGATCCTCATCGGCCATATGCCGGTAGGCAGCGTAATAGCCCTGCTCATATTGCTGGCACGAGGCGAAGGCGAAACGAAGCCTGTCGGCCATGGTTTCCTGCGCGGGCGCTGTACGGGTGCGCCCCACCGGGCTCACCGCATCGCCTGCGCGGAACCGATAGAAATACCAGCGACCGGGGTGCAGCCCCGTAACCGGAACATGCACCGAATGACCGAATTCCTGCACGGCCCGCACCGTTCCGGAACGCACGGGTCGGGTGAAATGCTCGTCCTCGGCCACATCCCACGAAACGTCCACCGGCGCGCGCTGGATCACCTCCAGCGGCGCGAAGGGATCGGCCGGTGGCGGTGGTTCCGGGAATGTGAGGCGCGTCCACAGGATCACGCCCTCCGGCAGCGGACAACCGGAGGCGACGCCCAGCGAAAACGGGTACGCCTCGAACCGCGCCGCACGGGCGCGGCCCATGCCGGGCCACACCGCGGCGGCGGCAAGCCCGCCAGCGATCAGACTGCGTCGATTGCGGTCGATCATGCCTGCGCGGCCTCGCCGGCATCCAGACGTGCGCGGCGCAGCCGGTCGGCGAGCACCGGCTCATCGGTGGTGATGAAGGCAGGGCCGGCCTCCAGCCAGCGGTTGATCTCTTCCGGCGTGTTGGCAACCCACGCGCCAAGCCGGGAGAGCGGAACCAGTGCGGTGATCAAGTCCCAGTGCGTGGAGAGCATGTCCTTGTGAACCGCCACATAATCGGCCAGTTCAGCCGCTGCCGAGATGGTCTCCCGCACGCCTAGCTTCTGCGCCGAATTGTCATTGACGGAGCAGAGCCGGCGCATCTGCGGGGCGAGATCCCGGCATTCACGCAGCACATCGAGATCGAAGCTCGTCAGGCAGCAGCGATCACGCAGACCCAGCCGGTCGATCTCGGCGAGCACAAGAGCCGGCAATCCGGGATACGCCTTTCCCTCGCCGTCATTTTTCAGCTCGACGTGAAGATCGAGCGTGCTGTCGGCGTAGATTTGCAGCACTCCGGAAAGCACCGGCACGCCTTCATTGCTGTCGCGCAGACGCAGCGTGGCGCGCGCCTCAGGCGTCAGCGCACGGGAGGGGCCGCTGCCCTCGGTCGTGCGGTCCAGCGTGGCGTCATGGATGACGAGAAGCTCGCCCGCATCCGACAGGTGAACATCGAACTCGACACCTTCGACAGGCACATCGAGAAGCTTGCGGAAACCGTCAAGCGAGTTTTCAGGCCACACATTGCGGCCGCCCCGGTGGCCGATCAGTCCAGTCATGATTTGTCCTTTCAGGAATTGTTCGGGATCACTTCCCGGCATCCACCAGTCCGCGTGCGAACCAGCGTTGCAGTGTGAGGATGACGACGGTCGGCGGGAGCATCACGATGAAGGACGCCGCCATGGCGTAGCTCCACCAGTCGGACGGATCGTCCGGCCCCGGCAGAAGCCCCTTCAGGGCGATGATCGCGGTCGTCATTTCGGTCTTGGTGGTGAACAGCAGCGGCCACAGATACTGGTTCCAGCCGAACACGAAGAGAATGATGGCGAGTGCTGCGATGTTGGGCACCGAGAGCGGCAGCACGACATCGAACAGGAACTTGATCGGCCCCGCCCCATCCAGCTTGGAGGCTTCGCACAGATCGTCCGGCACCGTCAGGAAGAACTGCCGGAACAGGAACACGGCCGTCGCCGAGGCGATCAGCGGCAGGGTCAGGCCCGCATAGGTGTCGATCATGCTGAAATCCAGTCCGGCATTGATCTCGATGCCGGTGGTCCAGTTGATGAGCGCGGAAAGCCCCGTCACATCGAGGAACCAGCGCAGCGGACCGGCCACATCGGCAACCGCCTCATAGGTCGGCACGATGCGCACTTCCACCGGCAGCATCAGCGACATGAAGATCAGCCAGAATGCGGTCATGCGGAAGGGAAAGCGGAAATAGGTGACGGCGAAACCGGCCAGGATCGACAGCACGATCTTGCCCACGACGATCACCATCGTGACGATCAGCGTGTTCACGAAGGCGCGGCCGAAATCCGCCTTTTCCCAGGCCGTGACGAGATTATCCACAAAGCTGGAGCCCGGCAGCATGGGCTGCGGCACCTGCGCCATTTCCGCGCCGGTGTGCGAGCCTGCGACGAAGGCGAAGTAGAGCGGTGCGCAGACCATCAGCGCGCCGGCAATCAGGATAAGGTGGCAGATGACGTTCAGAACGGGATTGCGTTCGATCATGGATCACACCTGATAATTGACTTTGCGGTCCATGGCGCGGAACTGCAGCACGGTGAACAGCACCGCCAGCACCATGAGCACGATGCTCTGCGCGGCCGAGGAGCCGAGATTCATCATGATGAAGCCGTCCTGATAGACCTTGTAGACAAGGGTGGAGGTCGAGCCAGCGGGTCCACCGGCGGTCACCGCATCAATGATGCTGAACGTGTCGAACAGGCCGTAGACCATGTTGATGATGAAGAGATACATCACCACCGGCGCAATCAGCGGCAGGCTGATCGTGCGGAAACGTTCGAGCGGCCCCGCGCCGTCAATGGCGGCGGCTTCGCGCAGGCTCTGCGGCACGGCGAGCATTGCGGCGGCCAGAAAGATGTAGTCGTAGCAGATGTGTTTCCACACCGCCGAAATGGTGATCAGGATCAACGCATCGCTGGGGCGCAGGTTCGGGTCCCATGGCACGCCCATCGCATGCAGGGCCGAGGCCGCCGGACCGATGGCCGGGTTGAACAGATAGGCCCAGATGCCGCCGGAAATCACGGGAGCAATGGCGTAGGGCAGAAGAAGCACGCTGCGATAACCGACCTGCCCGCGAATGATCTGGTCCGTGGCGAAAGCCAGAACGCCGGCAATCCCGAGCGTCGCAATGTTCTGCACAACGGTGAACCAGAGGGTCAGCCAGGCGCTCTTGCGATAGGAGGGGTCGGAAAAAAGATCGACGAAATTCTGCAACCCGACAAAGATCTCCCGCCCGCCAAAGGGGTCGACCTGGACAAAGGCCAGAGACAGCGCCTTGAACGAGGGGATGAAGAAGAAGAACAGCAGGATCAGAAGCTGCGGCGACAATAGAAGCCCGGCGAGCCAGGTCTGGGTGTAATGCGCCTTCTTCAGCCCCGTTCCATCGTCCCGGAGCATCCGGGCGAGCAGCAGCCGCGAGGCGGGAAGAGAGGGCGCCGCAAGGCGCCCTCCTTGATGTGCCGGATTAATTGACGCCGGCATTGAGCTGCTCGTACTGACGCAGGATCTTGTTGCCGCGTTCAACGGAGGAATCAAGCGCTTCCTGAACGGTCTTTTGGCCGGTGAAGGCAGCCTGCAGTTCTTCCTGAATCACCGCCCACCACTGGTTGGAATTGCCGAAGCGCATGCCCCAGGAATTGTCGCTCGGCTCACCGCCGCGCGTGAGCTGCAAGAGGGCGATCTCGCGGGTCGGGTGCTCCTTGAAGAAGCCGTCCGTCTTCAGCTTGTCATAGGCTGCATGCGTCACCGGAATGTAGCCGGTCGTTGCGCTCCACCAGGCCTGCGTGTCAGGCTGTGCGACATATTCCAGGAAGGCAGCCGCCGCTTCGTATTCGGCGTCTTCCTTGCCTTTCAGAACCCACAGGGCAGCGCCGCCAAGGTTCGAGTTCTTCGGCTCGACACCGGCCTCGTAGGGCTGCATCGTCGCGCTCCAGTCGAACTGCGCCTCGGCTTCCACGCCTGCATGGCTTGCAGTGGAAGCGGACCAGGTGGAGCAGGTGCCGGAGTTGAAGAGCTGGCTTGGCGATGCGCCCTGCCCCGAAAGCTGGACGATGCCGTCATCGACCCACTTTTTCAGGCGCTCGGCCTGTTTGGTCACCATGGTGGTGTTATAGACATACTCAGTGTCGAGCCCGTCGCGGCCATTGGCCTGCGTGCCGAAAGGCTGATCGTTGATGGTGGAATAGGCCTCGATCAGCGACCAGACATAATCCGAGTTCAGAACCATCGCGCACTCGGTGACACCCTTGTCCTTCAGGGCGTAGAGCTGCTCTTCGAAGGCGTCCCACGTCTCGGCGGGGGCGTCGTAACCGGCGGCTTTGAAGTGGTCTGCATTGTACCACATGATGCCGGTGGACGAGTTGAACGGCAGTGCGTTCACCTTGTCGTCGACCACGTAATAGGCGGCGACGGAAGGAAGGAAATCATCCTTCTTCATGTCGATGCCATTGTCTTCCATCAGCGTGTTCACCGGCACGATGGCGTTGGAGTGCAGCATGGTCAGAACGCTGCGCTCGGTCGCCTGAATGATGGCCGGATGCTTGCCTGCCCGGTAGGCCGCGATCATCGCCGCAAAGGTTTCCTCGTAATTGCCCTTGCGGACGCCGACGACCTCATACTTGTCCTGGCTCTCGTTGAAGTCGGAAATCATCGTCTGGATGGCCTCTTCGATGCGGCCGCCATTGGCGTACCACCACTCGATCGAGGTCTTGTCCTGAGCGAGCGCGCCCTGGGCCACTGTGGTCAGCAGCCCGGCAAGGCCGAGGGCGGCTGCGGTTCGGAAAAAGGTCGGCATGTCGTTCTCCATCGGGATCTGGTGACGTCGCCACTTGCGCCCCAGAACATCGGTGGCTGGTTTGCCGGGCAGCGACATGGCCGAGGAATTAGGCGTCCATTGTTACAGGCCTGAGACATTTGTCGGTCATGCTGGGCAAATGCTCACCGGCTGCTTCGTGCAGCCGATGACGCATTCCAAAGAATTGAAAAGGCTGCGTTTTTCAAAATGAGAAATTCCACAGGCGACAATTATTCGGAACGGCTGGACGACGCCGCGCGGGCCGGCTGGCTCTATTACATCGCCGGCTACAAGCAGGACGAGATCGCCAGAACCATGGGTGTTTCGCGGCAGACGGCGCAGCGTCTCGTCGCCATGGCCCTGCGCGAAAAACTGATCCGGATTCGTCTGGAACATCCCATCATGCGCTGCATGGAACTGGCGGACCGGCTGACCCGCGCCTTCGGGCTGGAAGCCTGCGACGTGGTTCCCTCCGCTCCCGGCGAGACGAGCCCGGTTGCGGGACTGGCCGAAGCCGGCGCGCGGGCCATGGAGCGCGAACTCTCCGCCGTGCGCGGGCGGGTGATCGCCGTCGGCACGGGCCGCACCCTGCGCGCCTGCGTGGAAGAGCTGACGCCGATGAACCGCCCGGACCACACAGTGGTGGCCCTGCTCGGGCACATGATGCCCGGCGGCCTCTCGACCCGCTTCAACGTGGTCGTGCGGCTGGCAGACCGGATCAATGCCGGGCACTACCCCATGCCGCTCCCCATCTATGCCCGCTCGGCGCGGGAGCGTGAAGTCTATCGTGAGCTCGATACGGTGAAGCAGATACACCGGCTTGCACGGGAGGCGGAAGTCACCTTTGTCGGGCTTGGAAATATCGGCCCCGATGCCCCGCTTCTGGTCGACGGGCTCATGTCGCAGAAGGAGGTCGACAGCTACATCGCGGCCGGGGCGGTGGGCGAGATGACCGGCTGGATCTTCAACGCGGAAGGCCGCCTGATCGAGGGTCTGGCCAATGACCGGGTGAACAGTGTGCCGCTCACAAGACGGAAGGGACGGCGCGTCTATTGTCTGGCGGCGGGATCAAGCCGCGTTACGGCCATTCGCGCCGCGCTGCGCGGCAGGCTGGTAAACTGCCTGATCACGAATGAAGCGACAGCCGAGGAGATTCTCGCCCTGTCCGGCCTCTAGCCGCCCAGCCTCAGGAGGCAGTCACGGCCTCGTTTTCCAGTTCGTTTAGATAACGCCGGACGGGAAGCGGCAGCTTGCGTGATTTCTCCGACAGGACACCGCAGCTCTGCAACAGCCGCCGCAGATCCGGGTCGGAGCCGACGGAACGCCAGATCGTTCGCCCGCTATAAGGCAGGTTTTCGCGCCGCCAGGACACGCCGATGGTAACCCCGCGCAGATAGTTGCGCTGATATTCGCCGAACGGCATCAGAATCGTTTCGCAGACAATGGGCTGCTGCCCCAGCCCGCGTTCCACGATGAACAGCCGGTTGCGCCAGAAAGCGGCCTGTCCCAGATATTTGGAGACCTGCCGGAACTCCTGTTCCTGATCGTACATGCGCTCGACGGTTTTCACTTCCACCTGACCGTCGCGCTCACGCAGCCGGGCGCAACTGCGCACGATTTTGCCCGGCCAGGACAGGCTTTTGTGAAAAAGTTCGTAATAACCGAGATATGCGCGCAATCGGCGCATGTCACCCGGAAAAGCCTCGCTCAGAGGCGTGTCCGCCGCGCGCGGACCGGCGCCATCGGGGGACTCGAACATGGCCCTGAAGCGCAATTCCGACAATTCGAAATCTTCCGCCGAAATGCCGAAATAACGCGCGATAAGGCCCGTATTGTACGCAGATGGCAGGGTTTGGCCCGAAAGATATCTGTTGAATTGCTGCCGGTTTATCCCGATTTCGCGGCACACGCCCGCAACGGAGGGATGGGTGCTGCATGCGAAGCGCAGGTTCGCGGCAAAATTGGTGCGATCAGTGAACATAAACAGGCGAAATAGCTTCAACTAGCGTCAGTTAGCGTCAACATACGAAATTGAGACGCAATCGCAACCCTCCTACACACGTCCCACCTCAAACAATCCCAGCGCGAATCCCCGTCCGCATTTCATGCACCGGGGACGGTTTTGCCATGAAAATCGCCGCCGGGACCGCACGACGACAAGAAAAACGAAGGAAAATCGCTCGGATGAAAAATCGCATACCCGCCACCTGCAAGACATCTCACGACAACGTGCAAGACCTCGGCCGACGCCGTTTTCTGGGTTCTGCTGCCGCTGCAGGGTTCGTGCTGAGCGCTTCCGGCCTCCTTCTGCCTTCAAACGCACGTGCCGCCGATGAAAAGCCCCAGCGCGGCGGGCATCTGAAGCTCGGCCTCGACGGCGGCCAGACCACCGACATTCTCGACCCCGGCACCTATTCCGGCAGCACCATGTTCGTGGTCGGCTTCACCTGGGGCGACCGTCTGGTGACCACCGATCCCCAGAGCGGCGAGGCGCTGCCTTCGCTTGCTGAAAGCTGGAGCTCGTCCGCAGACGCGAAAGTCTGGACCTTCAAACTGCGTCAGGATGTGCGCTTCCATGACGGCAGCCCGCTCACGATGAACGACGTGGTGCAGACGCTGCGCCGCCATTCCGACAAGGATTCCAAATCCGCCGCCCTCGGCCTTCTCGAAGACATCGAGCGGATCGAAGAGCAGAATGGCGATCTGGTGATCACCCTCAAGAACGGCAATGCCGACCTGCCGCTTCTCCTGACCGACTACCATCTGCAGATCCAGCAGAATGGCGGCATGGACGATCCGGAAAACGTGATCGGCACCGGCCCCTACAAGCTGGAGAGTTTCGAGCCCGGCGTCCGCATCACCTTCACCCGCAACGAAGATGACTGGAACGAAGACCGCGGTTTCGTCGACAGTGTCGAGATCCTCGTCATCAACGACAACACGGCGCGGATTGCAGCGCTTTCCTCTGGCAAGGTGCACTTCATCAATTCGCTCGACCCGAAGACGATGAAGCTCCTGTCGCGCGCGCCGAATGTCGAAACCCTCAGCACACCGGGCAAGGGCTTCTATTCCTTCCTGATGCATGGCGACACCGCGCCGTTCGACAACAACGACCTGCGCATGGCGCTCAAGCTCGCCGTCGACCGTCAGGCAATGCTCGACAACATCCTTGGCGGCTATGGCACGCTCGGCAATGACTACCCGGTGAACGACGCCTACGCGCTTTCGCCCACGGGCATCCCGCAGCGCGAATACGATCCCGAGAAGGCCGCGTTCCACTACAAGAAATCCGGCCACGAAGGCCCCATCAGCCTGCGCACCTCCAATGCCGCATTCTCCGGCGCAGTGGATGCCGCCGTGCTCTTCCAGTCGACGGCCAAGGAAGCCGGCATCACGCTCGACATCAAGCGCGAGCCCGATGATGGCTACTGGTCCAATGTCTGGAACAAGAAGCCTTTCTGCGCTTCCTATTGGGGCGGACGTCCGACCCAGGACATTCGCTACACCACCACGCAGCTTTCCACCTCCACCTGGAACGACACCCGGTACAAGAACCCGGATTTCGACAGGAAGCTGCTTGAGGCGCGCGCCGAGACCGATCAGGAAAAGCGCGCTGCGCTGTACCAGGAAATGGCGATGATGGTGCGCGACAACAGCGGTCTGATCCTGCCCGTGTTCAACAACTATCTGAACGCGCAGGCCAAGAACGTGAAGGGCTGGGTCGACGATCTGGGCAACGACCTGTCCAACGGACAGATCGCCAGCCGCCTCTGGCTTGCCGCCTAATCCCTGAAACGGAGACGCCGCGCGGGCTCCTTCCAGCAGCCTGCGCGCGTCCGACCAATCAGACACATGAATGATCACATTCCGGTATTTCCCCTCGCGCGGCTGCATGGCCGCTATCCGCTGACAACCCGCATCGTCGGAAGGCTCCTTCTGAGCCTTGTCCTCCTCGTGGCCAGCTCCCTGCTGATCTTCGGCGGGATTGAAGCTCTACCCGGCGACTTCGCAACAACCTATCTCGGACAGGCCGCAACACCGCAGGCCGTGGCCAATATCCGCGCGGAACTGGGCCTCGATGCGCCCGCCTATGCGCGCTATCTCGACTGGGTCGCCGGCCTTCTGCATGGCGATTTCGGGCACTCCTGGGCCAGTGGCCAGGATATCGGCGCGCAGCTCGGCAGCCGGCTCAGCAATTCGCTGCTGCTCGCTGGCGCAGCCGCTATCATCGCGGTGCCCCTGTCCATCGGGCTTGGCCTCATCGCCGTGCTTTATCGCGACCGCCTCATCGACAGGCTGATCAACCTGTTCTCGCTCGCCGCCGTGTCGCTGCCCGAGTTCTTCGTCGCCTATCTGCTGATCCTGTGGCTGGTGGTCAAAAACCCCGTCGCCGCCTTCCCCGCGACCGTCTATGCGAGCATGGGGCTTGGCGCGAAACTCGTGACCATCGCCCTGCCCGTTGCAACGCTGGTGCTCGTGGTCATCGCCCACATGATGCGCATGACCCGCGCAGCGATCATCAACGTGATGGATTCGGCCTATATGGAAACGGCCGCGCTCAAGGGGCTCAGCCGCTGGCGCGCCATCCTGCGCCACGCAACGCCAAACGCGCTTGCGCCGATCATCAATGTGGTGGCGCTCAACCTCGCCTATCTCATCGTTGGTGTTGTGGTGGTCGAAGTGGTCTTCGTCTACCCGGGCATGGGGCAATACATGGTCGATGCGGTGACCGTGCGTGACCTGCCCGTCGTGCAGGCCTGCGGGCTGGTGTTTGCCGCCATCTACATTCTCCTGAACATGACCGCGGACATTCTCTCCGTCCTTGCCAATCCCCGTCTGAGGCACCCGCGATGAAACAGACGCTGCGCTCTATTCCGGTCTCGGCGTGGATCGGCATGGCGGGTATCACCGTTGCCGTGATCTGCGCCCTCTTTGCACCGTGGCTTGCGCCCTATGGCGAAAACCAGATCGTCGGCGATCCCTGGGCTCCCTCCAGTGCGGAATATCTGCTCGGGCTCGACAATCTTGGCCGGGATCTCCTGTCCCGCCTGATCTACGGCGCGCGCACGACGCTCTTCGTCGCCTTCGTGTCCACGGTGCTGGCCTTCTCGCTCGGCTCGTTCCTGAGCTTCGCCGCCGCCGCCATGCGCGGACCGGTCGATGTCGGTCTGTCGCGCATCAACGATCTCCTGATGTCGATCCCGACGCTGATCTTCGCTCTCATCGTCCTGAGCGCGCTGCCCCAGAACATGACCGTTCTCATTCTGGTCATGGCCGTGCTCGACGCCACCCGCGTCTTCCGTCTCGGCCGCGCGCTGGCGCTCGATCTTTCCACGATGGACTTCGTGGAGGCCGCAAGGCTGCGGGGCGAAGGCACGCTGTGGATCATCTTCCGCGAAATCCTGCCCAATGCCCTGACCCCGCTTCTGGCGGAGTTCGGTTTGCGGCTCGCCTTTGCGGTTCTGTTCATCTCCACCCTCTCGTTTCTCGGTCTCGGCATTCAGCCGCCAACCGCCGACTGGGGCGGCATGGTCAAGGACAACAAGGATGGCATCATTTTCGGTGTCTCCGCAGCGCTCGTGCCGGGCGCGGCGATTGCCGTGCTCACCGTCTCCATCAATCTGGTGGTCGACTGGCTCCTGAAGCGCACATCAAGCCTGAAAGGAGGGCGCGGAGATGGATAAGCCCCTCGAAACCGACAAAAGGCCCCTGTTGCAGGTGCGCGATCTGCGCATCGGCGCGACCGCTTACCCACCCGGCGAGCCGCCGCGCAAAATCGAGATCGTCAAGGGCGTGAGCTTCGATCTGGAACGCGGAAAGGTGCTAGGCCTGATCGGTGAATCAGGTGCCGGAAAGTCCACCATCGGCCTCGCCGCACTCGCCTATGGGCGCGGCGGCGTGAAGATCACCGGCGGCAGGGTTCTTCTCGATGGCGAAGACATTCTGGGTCTCGGCCGCCGGGGCATACGCGGCGTGCGCGGTGCGCGGGTCTGCTATGTCTCGCAGTCGGCGGCAGCCTCGTTCAATCCGGCCCACCGGCTCATGGATCAGGTGATCGAGGCCACGCTGCGCCATGGCCTCGCGACCGCAGACGAGGCGCGCGCCCGTGCGGTGCGCCTCTTCGGCCTGCTGGGTCTGCCGGAGCCCGAAACCTTCGGCAACCGCTTCCCGCATCAGGTTTCAGGCGGTCAGCTTCAGCGCGCCATGACAGCCATGGCGCTCTGCCCCGAGCCGGAACTGATCGTGTTCGACGAGCCCACCACGGCGCTCGACGTGACCACTCAGATCGACGTGCTTGCTGCCATCAAGAGCGCCATAGAGCAGACCGGCACGGCGGCCCTCTACATCACGCACGACCTTGCCGTTGTCGCGCAGGTGGCCGACGACATCATGGTGCTGCGCCATGGGGAAACCGTGGAACATGCCGACACGCGCAAGATCATCGAGAACCCGGATGAAGACTACACGCGCGATCTGGTGAATGTGCGTGCGGTGCGTCACACCGAGGCTGCGGAGCAGTCGGACCGCTTCTTCGAAATGGCGGGCATCAACGCCGCCTATGGCCCGACACCCGTGCTGCACGATGTGTCCCTGCACGTGCCCAGAGGGCAGACGCTCGCCATCGTTGGCGAGAGCGGTTCGGGCAAATCGACGCTTGCCCGTGTCGCGACCGGCCTCCTCGCCCCGAATACGGGCGACGTCCGCTTCGATGGCGAAACACTGCCGCCGCAGCTGAAGCACCGCACGCGCGAGCAATTGCGCCGCATGCAGATGATCTACCAGATGGCCGATACGGCCATGAATCCGCGCCAGACCGTCGGTCAGATCATCGGCCGTCCGCTGCGCTTTTACGAAGGGCTGCGCGGTGCCGGACAGCGCCGGCGCGTTGGTGAGCTGCTCGATCAGATCGAGATGGGCCAGGGCTTCATCGACCGCTATCCCGCAGAGCTTTCCGGCGGGCAGAAACAGCGTGTGGCCATCGCCCGTGCGCTGGCGGCAAAACCGGACCTGATCATCTGTGACGAGCCCACCTCGGCGCTCGATCCGCTGGTAGCGGACGGCATCCTCAAACTGCTGACCGGACTGCAGCGCGAACGGGGCCTGTCATACATTTTCATCACCCATGACATCGCCATCGTGCGCGCCATCGCCGACAGCGTCGCCGTGATGCATCGCGGCCGCCTCGTCCGCTTCGGACCGAAATCCGAGGCGCTCAGCCCTCCCTTCGACGCCTACACCGATCTCCTGCTCAAATCCGTGCCGGAGATGCGGCTTGGCTGGCTCGAAGAGGTGCTCTCCACCCGTCAGATCGAGAGCGCCGACAACTGACCCGTCGCCCGGGCGATCAAGGAGATCACCGGGCGACACGCATACCCAACTCAAGAAGGTTCATCATGTCGCAACAAGGCTTCACGACATCCGAAGATCACTGGATCACACTCAGGGACGGCACGCGTCTGGCGACCCGCATCTGGATGCCCGATTGCGCGCAGGACCGCCCGGTGCCGGCGGTTCTCGAATATCTGCCC
>MRWG01002871.1_pt1 | contig 15656 bp, 13 predicted proteins | sample 1013341 | NCBI WGS metagenome assembly MRWG01 (sample SAMN06117577, study PRJNA244670) | biofilm metagenome | biome: Water; feature: Cathode Biofilm; material: Biofilm; isolation source: microbial consortium enriched at the cathode of a solar microbial fuel cell | place: USA: District of Columbia ... | reverse complement strand
CCGGAACTTCCTTCGCGTTGGAGGAGGGGGAGCTCGGCGACGTCTTTCCAGGAAGCGCTCTCCTTTTTCGCCAGTGGGTGATCGGGAGGAACCGCCAGGACAATGCGTGTCTTCAGGATCAGTTCGCCTTCGAGACCTGCCGGAATTTCGCGTCCGGTAATGAAGCCGATATCGAGAGAGCCTGTTTCGATCAGGTTGATGATGTCCTGGCTTGCAAGGGCGCGGGCCTCGATCGAGATGGTTGGGTGTTTCGCCATGAAGGACGAGATGATCGGGATGGCGAGCTGATAGGTTGAATAGCCGATCCTGAGTTCACCAGCCGCAAGGGCGCGGTGGTGAGACAGCTCGGTTTCCAGATCACCTGCCAATGCCAGCAAGGCCCTGATGCGGGGCAATAGAGAGGCCAGAACCGGCGTCGCGGAAACTGAATATCCGGACTTTACCAGCAGTTTTGTCTTGAAGCGGCTTTCCAGACCCTGAATGTGATTGGAGATGGAGGGTTGGGAGACGCCGATCTCCTTTGCGGCATCTGTGAAGCTCCCGGTGCGTACCACAGCCTCCAGCGCTCGCAGCTGCGCCAGGCTGAGATTTCCTGTGATGCGGGCCAGTTCCCTTTTCACCGGGCTTCAGGCCGTCAAATTGGCGACGGGAGCGCGGCAGATACCTGTCTGTTCCAGGTGGTAAGCGACACGAAGCGCCAGATCCTCGCGCCAGGCAGGGGCGATCACCTGAACACCGATCGGCAATGTCGCCCCTTCCAGCCAGACCGGTACCGTCACCGCGGGAAGGCCGATGAAGGAGATTGGCTGGGTAAACAGGCCGATGTTGGGCCGGGCCGACATGGTCTCGCCGCCGATGGTGAAGGTCTTGGTACCTGACGGCAGAGCCGGGAAGGGGGTCGCCGGGGCCAGAAGAACATCGACATTCTCGAATATCTTGCGGAAGAGGTCGCGAAACCAGCTCCGGAAGCGCTGAGCCTGCTGGACCCAGATTGCCGGTACCATGGTTCCCGCCAGGAAGCGGTCACGCGTTTCCGGGTCAAAGTCCTGCGGCCGTTCCAGGATGCGGCCGAGATGCAGGGTAGAGCCTTCGGCCGCCGTGATGACATAGGCCGCGGCGCGGGCCCGGGCAGCTTCCGGAATGTCGATCTCAAGGCTTGCCCCAAGCGCCTTGGCGACAAGATCCACTGCATTCAAGGCATCCGGCAGGGCCTTGTCGCGGAAATAGCCACCTGCAACGGCAATGCGCAGCGGGCCGATATCTTCCTGCAGCCGGTTATGGGTCTCGATTTCCGGATGGTTTGCCTGGGCCGGGTCCGCGGGGTCGTGGCCCTGCAGGACGTCAAAGATCAGGGCAAGATCTTCTGCCGATCGTGTGAGTGGGCCTAGGTGATCGAGACTGCCGACAAACGGGTATGTGCCTGCACGGCTGAGGCGGCCATAGGTCGGTTTCAAGCCGAACAGGCCGCAGAACGAGGCCGGCACGCGGATGGAGCCATTGGTATCGGAGCCCATTGCCAGCGGCACCATGCCGGCAGCCGTTGCGGCGGCAGATCCGGAGGAAGACCCCCCGGTCATATGACCCGTATCATGAGGATTGCGGCAGATGCCGTCGTGCGCGCTTTCGCCGGTAAAATCATAGGCGTATTCGCCCATGTGGGTCGCGCCGACCAGAACTGCGCCAGCGTCTTTCAGCTTGCGGACCAAAGTCGCATCGGCAGAAGCAGGCGGGTTTTCGCGATTGATCTTCGCGCCGGCGCGCGTTGTCAGGCCTTCGACATCATACAGGTTCTTGACCGCATATGGGACACCGGCGAGTGGCAGTGTTCGGCCCTCTGCAATCGCGTCATCGACAGCGCGCGCTTCAAGAAGTGCACGCTCCCCCAGGACGTCGGTAAAGGCGTTGACCGTCGGATTGAGACGTTCAACAGCCTCGAGAGATGCGTAGGCAACTTCCAGAGCCCTGATGTCGCCGCTGTTGACGGCTGTGGCTGTCTGAGCCGCAGAGAGCGTGTTCAGTTTGCTGTTGTCCTGGCTCATGGAACAAAGACCGGTGCGGCTTCGGCGTGGTCTTCCAGCGGAAAATCCAGGACGGCTTCGGCAGCTTTCTCGATCGCGGCGATATGCATTTCCACAACAGGTCGCCAGTCTTCTTCGATCGTCAGCCCCAACATCTTTTCCATGTGGGCCACATGCGCCTTGGGTTCAAACGTGTCCGCCATCCCGCTTTCCTTCATCCTGAATTTTCCCGGTGCATCATTCAAAGGCTATGGGGTTCTGTCCAGAGGAGAAATCTTCTTTTGGTTTCTGTCATTCGCAAGTCTGGTTTCAAGCGCTTCATTACCACTTCAGAACGTCTCCACAGGACAGCATTGTTGCGGCGCAGCATTTTTGTTGCATAAAAAATAGCCCTGCGCATAATGGCGGCATGAGCGGCGGGCTTTCCATTCTGGTTATAGATGACAACAAGATCCGTGCCTCGATCATCGAGCAGGGATTGCGCGATGCCGGGCACGATAAGGTCATTCTTGTTCACCAGATGGAAGGACTGGTTCGTCAGATCGCCGACATCAATCCGGATGTGATTGTCATCGATCTGGAAAACCCGAATCGCGACCAGTTGGAACACATGTTTCAGGTGTCGCGTGCGGTGCGACGACCGATTGCCATGTTCGTCGACAAGTCGGACAGCCATTCCATCGAGGCCGCCGTCGATGCGGGGGTGTCGGCCTATATCGTCGACGGGCTCAAGCGGGAGCGGGTCAAATCGATCCTTGATATGGCGATCAGCCGCTTTCGCGCGTTTTCCAGGCTGACAGAGGAGCTGGAGGAAATGCGCTCTGAACTTGCAGACCGGAAAACCATCGATCGGGCCAAGGGCATCCTGATGAAGTCGAAGGGACTCAGCGAGCAGGAAGCCTATGACCTGTTGCGCCGTACGGCCATGAACCAGAGCCGGAAGATCATTGATGTGGCGCAGAGCCTGGTGATCGCCAGCGGACTTCTGGGAGACTGACGCGATGACAACAAAAAACACCGAGTGGGGAGAAGCGGCCAACCAGGGGACTGGAGGATCATGGATACGAACTTGAAGCCTGTCATTGCCGGATTTATTCCGCTTCTGGACAGTGCCGTTGTCGTGGCGGCTGCCGAACTCGGTTTTGCCGAGCAGGAAGGCATCGCGCTGAAGCTGATCCGCGAAACATCCTGGGCCAATATTCGAGACAGGATTTCCGTCGGTCATTTCGACGTGGCCCATATGCTCGCTCCGATGCCGATTGCATCCAGCCTCAACCTGACCAGTCTTGCCGTGCCCATGCTGGCGCCCATGCTTCTGGGGCTAGGTGGCAACGCAATTACGGTTTCCAACGCACTCTGGGCAGACATGTCGGCTGTCGGAGCCGATCCGGAAGGCGATCCGACGTCGACCGGTGCGGCGCTCGCGCGGGTGATTGCCAACCAGCAGGAGGCGGATGCGCCGCTGCTTCATTTCGGGGTCGTGCACCCGTTTTCAGGCCATGCCTATGAATTGCGCTATTGGCTCGCCGCCGCCGGAATTGATCCGGACCGGGATGTCGAGATTACCGTACTGGCGCCGCAGGTCATGGCGGATGCCCTGGCCGCCGGCCAGCTCGATGGATATTGCGTTGGCGAGCCCTGGAACACGGCTGCGGTCGACGCGGGAACGGGGCGCATTGCAACCTACAAACAGGCCATCTGGCCGGACAGTCCGGAAAAAGTGCTGGGCGTGACGCGCAAATGGGCCGAAGCCAACCCGGAAACGCTGGCCGCACTGATGCGTGCCTTTTCGGCAGCCGCCGACTGGTGTGCCGATCCGAAGAACAATGCCGAGCTGGCCGACATGCTCGCAAGGCCGGACCTTCTGGCTTGCCCCGCTGAAATCTGCCTTGCAGCGCTATCGGGCCGCATCAGGCTGGGCCCGGTCTCGGTGAAGAACGTTCCGGACTTCCTGACCTTCTCGGGTGGGCTCAAGGCGGCGCCAATGCCGGTTCACGGCAAATGGTTCTACGAGCAGATGGTTCGCTGGGGGCAGGTGGAGCGTTCGCGAGAGGCGGAAAGCGAAGTTGAAAAGGTCTTTTCTCCGACCGCCTATCTGGAGGCTCTGGAGCTGATCGGAGAAGCGACAGACATGACCATAGAAATGTTTGACGGCGCCCGTTTTTGACGTCCGAGACAGCTCGCCTTGCGCCGGGGCAGTCTGGTTGCGTTGCACAAAATTCGTTCAGTTGCCTGCAAGCTTCGATGATCAAATATGCAGCTTGAGCATATGGTCAAAATTTTCACAAAGAGTAAGTATCTGTAAATAAAGAGAAAAGCCAATTTCTCCAAATTGGCACAGTTCGTGCTTTTAAGCAGGTGAGGCCGACGCTGGCCTACCAGATATCGCACCCACTGCCGGGTGCACAGGCAAAGCCGCCGATCTGAACCGCATGGGAATTCCTCCCGTCATGCGGTTCGGTCGGCGGCTTTTTTATTGCTCCTGTGCCCGGCTGAAGAGGGCGCAGGACGAACGAGGGACAGGACGCGACAATGAAAAAGACCCTGAATATCACCCGCCGGACCGCATTTGGCGCCCTGATGGCAGCCACGGCACTTGTGTCCGCATCCAGCGCCTATGCCGAGATGCTGGATGTCGAAAAGGACGAACTCACCTTCGGCTTCATCAAGCTGACGGACATGGCTCCGCTCGCGGTTGCCTATGAGCTCGGCTATTTCGAGGAAGAAGGCCTTTTCGTAACCCTGGAGCCGCAGGCCAACTGGAAGGTTCTGCTCGACCGGGTCATCACGGGCGAACTGGATGGGGCGCACATGCTGGCCGGACAACCGCTGGCGGCCACCATCGGTTTCGGCACGAAGGCACACATCGTGACGCCGTTCTCCATGGACCTCAACGGCAACGGCATCACCGTTTCCAACGAGATCTTCGAGATGATGAAGCCGCACCTGGAGATGCAGGACGACGGCAAGCCGGTTCACCCGATCAAGGCAACCGCCTTGAAGCCGGTCGTCGACAAGTTCAAGTCCGAAGGCAAGCCCTTCAACATGGGCATGGTCTTCCCCGTCTCCACCCATAACTACGAACTGCGCTACTGGCTGGCATCCGGTGATATCAACCCGGGCTTCTATTCCAGTTCGGATATCTCCGGCCAGATCCAGGCAGACGCTCTGCTGTCGGTCACTCCGCCTCCGCAGATGCCTTCGACGCTGGAAGCCGGCACCATCTATGGCTATTGCGTCGGCGAACCCTGGAACCAGCAGGCAGTCTTCAAGGGCATCGGTGTTCCGGTCATCACCGATTACGAGATCTGGAAGAACAATCCGGAGAAGGTCTTCGGTCTGACGCAGGAATTTACCGAAGAATATCCGAACACCACGCTTGCGCTTACCAAGGCGTTGATCCGCGCGGCCAAGTGGCTGGACGAGAACGACAATGCCAATCGTATGGAAGCCGTCGAGATCCTGTCCCGCTCGGAGTATGTCGGTGCGGACGCTGAAGTGATTGCCAACTCCATGACCGGCACCTTCGAATATGAGAAGGGCGACAAGCGAGACGTTCCCGACTTCAACGTCTTCTACCGCTACTTCGCCACCTATCCCTACTATTCCGACGCCGTCTGGTACCTGACCCAGATGCGCCGCTGGGGGCAGATTTCCGAGTACAAACCCGACAGCTGGTACGACGAAGTCGCGCGGTCGGTCTATCGCCCGGACATCTATCTGAAAGCCGCAGAAATGCTGGTCGAGGAAGGGCATGTGGCCAAGGAAGACTTCCCCTGGGAAACGGACGGCTACCGCGCTCCGACCCCGTCGGCGGACATCATCGACGGCATTCCCTACGACGGCAAGCAGCCGAACGCCTACATCGACAGCCTTCCGATCGGCCTGAAAGGCAAGCAGGTGGTCGACGGCAACCAGGTCGTGGGCGGCTGATCTTCCCCAAACTTGAGCGGCGGTCTGCAGCCCCGCCGCTCGTTTTTCTCATTCGACACGAACCGACAGAATTCGAACAAGGATTGACGACATGGCCAATGCCGATACCGCAGGCAGTCAGGACCTTGCCCGTGCCGCACGCCGGGAAAAGCTCTTCACACGGATCAACAAGGCCGCCGGCTGGCTGGATGCGCTCGGCCTTTCCTGGACCGTGCCGCTCCTGAAAATTGCCGCAGGCGACAGCCCTAAGGAGCAGCTGGGAGAACTCAAACGCGTTCTCGTAATTCCTCTCCTGGGCATCATCGCCTTTCTCGTCCTCTGGGGAGCGCTGGCGCCCCAGGTGCAGACATCCCTGGGCGCAGTTCCCGGGCCGGCGGCCGTCTGGAGCCAGGCGGTCAACCTCTGGGACGATCATGAGCGCGAGCGGGACAAGGCCGCTGCCTTCTACGATCGCCAGGAACAACGCAACGCCAAATACGAAGCCGAAGGCAAGACCGACAAGATCAAGTGGCGCGATTATACCGGCAAGCCGACCTATATCGACCAGATCGGCACCTCGCTGAAAACCGTCGGCCTCGGCTTCCTGATCGCAACGCTGATTGCCGTGCCGCTTGGCATCGCCTCCGGTCTGTCGCGCTCCTTCAACGGCGCAATCAATCCGCTGATCCAGATCTTCAAGCCGGTGTCGCCGCTGGCATGGTTGCCGATCGTCACGATGATTGTTTCGGCAACCTATGCCGATCCTGTCGACTGGCTGTCTAAATCCCTGCTGATCTCCGCCGTCACCGTGACGCTCTGCTCCATGTGGCCGACCCTGATCAACACCGCGCTGGGTGTGGCCTCGGTCGACAAGGACCTGATGAATGTCGGCCGTGTTCTGCAGCTGCCGACCTGGAAGACCGTTACCAAGCTGGTTCTGCCGTCCTCTCTGCCGCTGATCTTCACCGGGCTGCGCCTGTCGCTGGGTGTGGGCTGGATGGTGCTTATTGCGGCGGAAATGCTGGCGCAAAACCCGGGGCTTGGAAAATTCGTCTGGGACGAATTCCAGAACGGTTCTTCCCAGTCGCTCGCAAAGATCATGGTCGCAGTCCTGACCATCGGCATCATCGGCTTCATGCTCGACCGGCTGATGTTTGCCCTGCAGCGCGCCTTCACATTCTCGGCCAATCGCTAAGGAGACGGATATGTCCTTTCTGGAAATTTCCGGCGTCTCCAAATCCTATGGCGAAAATGCCACCCGGACGGATGTGCTGGACGATATCAATTTGAAAGTGGAAGAGGGCGAGTTCATTGCCATCGTCGGGTTTTCCGGCACCGGCAAGACCACGCTGATCTCCCTGCTGGCCGGTCTCATCGAGCCGGACAAGGGCGGCATCATCTTCAAGAACAAGGAAATTGACGGGCCGCACCAGGATCGGGGCGTCGTGTTCCAGTCCTATTCACTGATGCCGTGGTTGTCGGTGTTCGGCAATGTGGCGCTGGCCGTCGACAGCGTTTTCAAGAAGAAGAGCGCGGCTGAGCGCAAGGCGATCTGCGACAAGTACATCGAGATGGTCGGTCTGGGGCATGCCAGGGACCGCAAGCCGTCGGAACTTTCCGGTGGCATGCGTCAGCGCGTTGCCGTGGCACGGGCACTCGCCATGCAGCCTGAGCTTCTGTTGCTGGATGAGCCGCTGTCCGCTCTTGATGCCTTGACCCGCGCGAAGCTGCAGGACGAATTCGCCGCGATCTGCGGCATCGGAATCCGCGGTTCAGGACCGTTATCTCGACTTCTCTCAACTGAAGAAGGTCTACCCGACGCCGAAGGGGCCGCTGACGGTTGTCGACGGTTTCGATCTGAAAATGAAGAAGGGCGAGTTCATCACCCTGATCGGCCATTCCGGATGCGGAAAGTCGACTGTCCTGTCCATGGTGGCCGGTCTCAACAAGATCACCGAAGGTGCCATCGTCTTGGACGGCACTCATGTGACGCAGGCCGGTCCGGACCGTGCCGTCGTTTTCCAGGCGCCGAGCCTGATGCCGTGGCTGACAGCATACGAGAATGTCGAGCTTGGGGTCGACAAGGTCTATCCGGATGCGTCCAGGGCCGAAAAGCGGGACGTGATTGAATACTACCTCGGCAAGGTCGGTCTGTCGGACGCCATGCAAAAGGCTGCTTCGGAGCTTTCCAACGGCATGAAGCAACGCGTCGGCATTGCACGGGCCTTTGCCTTGTCGCCGAAGCTCCTGCTGCTGGACGAACCCTTCGGCATGCTCGACAGCCTGACCCGGTGGGAGCTGCAGGATGTCCTGATGGATGTCTGGAAACGCACCCAGGTGACGGCTGTCTGCGTCACGCATGATGTCGATGAGGCCATCCTGCTCGCCGACCGGGTGGTGATGATGTCGAACGGGCCCAATGCCCGCATCGGCAACATCATGGAAGTGGACCTGCCACGGCCGAGGTCGCGCAAGGAGCTGCTCGCCCACCCGGATTACTACGCCTACCGCGAGGAGCTTCTGGACTTCCTGGAAGCCTATGAGGGCGGCGCGGACCCGAGCGAAGACCAGTTGAAATCCATTCAGGAAAAGCGGGCCGCACGGATGGCCCGTCAAACCGCGGCAGCCGAAGCAGCCGAATGAAAGTCTGGAGAAAAGCCATGACAAAACAGAAACTTGTCATCGTCGGCAACGGCATGGCACCCGGGCGGATGCTCGAAAACCTGTTCGAAAAAGACAGGGATGCTTATGACGTCACCATTTTCAATGCAGAGCCGCGGGTCAACTACAACAGGCTGATGCTGTCGCCCGTACTGTCAGGCGAGAAGTCATACGAGGACATCATCACCCATGGCGACGACTGGTATGCCGAACATGGCGTGACGCTTCACAAGGGAGCCCGGGTTGCCGAGATCGACCGGGACGCCAAAACGGTGACCTCGGAAAACGGCGTCACCGCCAAGTACGACAAGCTGGTGATCGCCACGGGATCTTCCCCCTTCATCATTCCGCTTCCTGGCAAGGACCTGGACGGGGTTCTGACCTATCGTGATCTGGACGATGTGGAAAAGATGCTGGATGCCGCCAAACGGGGCGGACGTGCCGTCGTCATCGGCGGTGGGCTCCTGGGTCTTGAAGCGGCAGCCGGTCTCAAGATGCAGGGCATGGACGTAACCGTTCTGCACCTGATGCCGACCCTGATGGAGCGCCAGCTCGACCCGGCTGCGGGGTTCCTGCTCGAAGCCGAATTCAAACGCCGCGGCATCGACGTGCGCACAAAGGCAAACAGTCATGAAATCCTGGGTGATGATGCAGGCAAGGTGAGGGGCATCCGCCTTGACGACGGCACCGAGATCGAAGCCTCGATCATCGTCATGGCCGTGGGCATCCGCCCGTCGGCCGACCTTGCCAGGGAGGTCGGGCTGGACGTCAATCGCGGTGTGCTGGTTGGCGATGACATGCGCACCAGCGATGCGGACATCTTCTCGCTCGGGGAATGCGTCGAACACCGTGGCATGTGTTACGGGCTTGTCGCGCCGCTTTATGAAATGGCGGGTGTGATTGCCGACAATCTGCTTGGCGCTTCTTCCGAATACACGGGCTCGGTCACCGCGACGAAGCTCAAGGTGACAGGTGTCGATCTCTATTCGGCAGGCGATTTTTCCGAAGGCGACGACCGGGAAGAGATCGTGCTGCGTGATGCGTCGGCCGGCGTCTATAAACGCATCGTCCTGAAAGACAACAAGATCGTCGGTGCCGTCCTTTACGGTGAGACCTCCGATGGTCCGTGGTTCTTCGACCTCCTCAAAAAAGGTACCGACGTCTCGGACATGCGCGAGACGCTGATCTTTGGCCAGGCTTACCAGGGAGGGGCCCCGCTGGACCCTACGGCGGCCGTTGCAGCCTTGCCGGATGATGCGGAAATCTGCGGCTGCAACGGCGTATGCAAGGGCAAGATCGTTACGACGATCAAGGAGAAGGGTCTGACGACCCTGGACGGTGTTCGGGCCCACACAAAGGCCTCGAACTCCTGCGGTACCTGCACTGGGCTGGTCGAGCAACTGATGCAGGTGACCTTGGGCGATGCCTATAACCCGGCGGCCGTGAGGCCGATGTGTGGTTGCACGCACCTGGGCCATGACGAGGTCCGCCGCCTGATCAAGTCCAAGGAGCTGAAATCCATTCCGGCAGTGATGCAGCAACTCGAATGGACCACCTCCGGCGGCTGTGCCAAGTGCCGCCCGGCACTCAACTACTATCTGGTCTCCGACTGGCCGGATGAATATGCGGATGATTACCAGTCCCGTTTCATCAACGAGCGTGTCCACGCCAACATCCAGAAGGACGGCACCTATTCGGTGGTCCCGCGCATGTGGGGCGGGATGACCTCGTCCAAGGAACTGCGGGCGATTGCCGATGTGGTCGACAAGTTCAACATTCCGGCGGTGAAATGCACCGGTGGCCAGCGCATCGACATGCTTGGCATCAGGAAGGAAGACCTGCCGGCAGTCTGGGCGGACCTCGGCAAGGCCGGGTTCGTTTCCGGGCAGGCCTACGCCAAGGGTCTGAGAACGGTGAAGACCTGCGTCGGAACGGACTGGTGCCGGTTCGGCACGCAGGATTCCACCGGTCTCGGCATCAAGCTGGAAAAGTTCATGTGGGGCTCATGGACCCCGGCGAAGTTGAAGATGGCGGTTTCCGGCTGCCCGCGAAACTGCGCGGAAGCAACTTGCAAGGATATCGGCATCATCTGCGTCGACAGCGGTTACGAGATTCACTTCGCCGGAGCTGCCGGTCTCGACATCAAGGGCACGGAAGTTCTGGGCCTGGTCAAGACCGAGGAGGAGGCGATCGAGCATGTTGCTGCGCTCACCCAGATGTACCGCGAGCAGGGCCACTACCTGGAGCGGATCTACAAGTGGGCGAAACGCATAGGTCTGGATGAGATCCGTCGCCAGATTATGGACGATGAGCCGATGCGCATGGCGTATTTCGACCGTTTCGTCTTCTCCCAGAAATTCGCCCAGGTCGACCCATGGTCGGAGCGTGTCTCCGGCAAGGACAAGCATGAATTCAAGCCGATGGCTGTTCTGACGAAGGAGGCTGCCGAATGACTGCCGACATCCGTAACTGGGTCCATATCGGCACCCTTGAAGACATTCCCAGGGAGGGAGCGCGGTGCGTGAAGAATGGCGACATGACCATCGCCATCTTCCGCACCGCCAAGGACGACGTCTTTGCGCTGGAAGACAAGTGCCCGCACAAGAACGGGCCTCTCAGTCAGGGCATTGTGCATGACGGATGTGTGACCTGCCCGTTGCACAACTGGGTGATCTCCCTGGAAACGGGAGCCGCGCAAGGAGCTGACGAAGGCCGCACGGCAGCTTTCCCCGTCCGGCTGGAGGACGGCCGGATCCTTATCGACCTTTCCTATTCCCACGAAGCCGTCTGACCGGCCGAGCACTCTCGCGAAAGGAATTCAGATGTCATATGTAACGCCACAGGAATTTGCCACCAAGATGATCGACGCCGGTGAAGCGAAGATCTTCATGTCCACAAAGGACACGCTCATCCGGGCCTATATGGCAGGCGCCATCCTTGCCCTTGCAGCCGCCTTCGCCGTGACCATCGCCGTCAATACCGGCAATTTCCTGGTCGCCTCGATCCTGTTCCCGGTCGGCTTCTGCATGCTCTATCTGCTGGGCTTCGACCTTCTGACGGGCGTGTTCACGCTGGCGCCGCTGGCCGTGATCGCTAAACGTCCGGGCTGCACCTGGGGCGGTGTGTTCCGGAACTGGGGTCTGGTCTTTGCCGGCAACTTTGCAGGAGCCCTGACGACGGCGGTGTTCATGGCGATCATCTTCACCATGGGTTTCAGCCAGGAGCCGAACGCCGTCGGCCAGAAGATTGGCCAGATCGGTGAAACCCGGACGCTCGGCTATGCCGCCGCCGGCTGGGCGGGGCTGCTGACGGTCTTCATTCGCGCAGTGATGTGCAACTGGATGGTTTCGACCGGTGTCGTGGCCGCGATGATGTCGAACTCTGTTTCCGGCAAGATCATGGCGATGTGGATGCCGATCCTGGTGTTCTTCTATCTCGGCTTCGAGCACTCCATCGTGAACATGTTCCTGTTCCCCTCGGGCATCATGCTCGGCGGCAATTTCACCTGGTTCGACTACTTTGCCTACAACGAAATTCCGGTTGTTGTCGGCAATCTGGTCGGCGGGCTGACCTTCGTCGGCGGCATGATCTACGCCACCCACTACAAGACGTCGCCATCCCGCAAGGCAGGCTACGAAAAGGCGCCGGTCGCAGCGCCTGCCGAATAAGTGTGAAGCTCCGCCGTCACTGGCGGCGGAGCGTCTTTTCCCGAGGAGCCTTTTCCCGTGCTGATGCAAGTCCGCCATACCACCTTGAGCGTCGAAACCGGCCAGTATTCGTCTGCCGGACGGAAAGCCCTGAACCAGGACTTTCATGGCGCCATGGTGCCGGACGGCCCGGCCCTGGTGCACAAGGGCATCGCACTTGCTGTCGCGGACGGCATTTCCTCCAGTCCGGTTGCGCATGTCGCAGCAGAAACGGCCGTCAAATCCTTTCTCTCCGATTACTATTGCACCTCTGAAGCCTGGACAGTGAAGACCTCTGCCGTCCGGGTGATCTCTGCCGCCAATTCCTGGCTTTTCAGCCAGACGAAACAGGTCGACGATCTCGACAGGGGCCATGTCTGCACCTTTTCTGCCCTGGTGCTGAAGGGGCGTAAGGCGCATCTCTTCCATGTCGGTGACAGCCGCATCTGGCGTCTTTCCGGCCAGAGCCTGGAACAGCTGACGGAAGACCACACTGTCCGGATTTCCGAACAGGAGAGTTATCTCGGCAGGGCTCTGGGGGTCGGGCAATCTGTCGATATCGATTATGCCGTGTTCGATCTTCGTCCGGGCGATCTGTTTGTCCTCACAACGGATGGTGTCCATGGTTTCTTGCGGGCTAAGGATATGGCCGACGCCTTGCTGGCTGGCGAAGCTCTCGATCAGACAGCCAGGACACTTGTCGAAAAGGCGCTGGCTGCAGGCAGCAACGATAATCTGACCGTTCAGATCGTGCGGGTGATCGACATCGCGGAACCCGGTGCAGATGATCTCCTGAACGGGGAAGGCACCTTGCCACCGGCGCCGCTGCCGAAGGTGCCTGGCACCCATGAGGGGTTCCGTTTGATGCGCGGCCTGCACGCCACCAGCCGCAGCCACATCTATCTGGCGGAAAATGAAGAAACCGGCGAACCGGTGGCGCTCAAGTTTCCGTCGCTCGATTTGCGCGGAGAGGAAGACTATCTGCGCCGGTTCGCGCTGGAGGAGTGGGTTGCACGCCGGATTTCATCGCCGCATGTGTTGAAGGCTTCCACCTATCCGCAGGGCCGTCAGACGCTTTTTCTGGCATCGGAATTTGTCGAAGGCCAGACGCTTCGCCAGTGGATGATCGACAATCCTCACCCCAGCCTTGAGACCGTGCGCGGGCTTCTGGAGCAGGTGGCCAGGGGATTGATGGCCTTCCACCGCAAGGAAATGGTCCATCAGGACCTGCGGCCGGAAAACATCATGATCGACACGTCCGGCACGGTAAAAATAATCGATTTCGGGTCGGTGCGGATCGCCGGCGTGATGGAAGCCGCTCCTTCGCTCGACAAGGGGGAGATCCTCGGCACCCACCAATATACCGCGCCAGAGGTGTTTCTCGGCTACCTCGGGACTGAGTACAGCGACCAGTTTTCGCTCGGTGTGATCGCCTATGAAATGCTGACCGGGCGTTTGCCCTATGGTGCGGCCGTTGCCAGGGCAACGAGTGAGCGGGCACAGGCTGCCCTGCGCTATCGCAGTGCGACAGCTGTCACGGAACGTGTTCCGGACTGGGTCGATGGTGCGCTTTGTCGCTCGGTTCATCCTGTGCCGGGCAAGCGCTACGAAGCGCTGAGCGCCTTACTGGAAGATCTTCGTCGCCCGAACCCGGCCTTCAGTTCAGATCGTTTTGTCCCTCTGGCGGAACGGGATCCGGTCCGCTTCTGGCAGATCGTCTCTGCTGTTCTCGCGGTGCTCTGCGCCATCCTCTTGTTTCAACTCTTCGGCAATTCATAGGAGATTTTCATGACCGCTCTTACCCGTGAAGACGTTACCAGCATGATCCTGTCGGCGAAGCGCCAGGCGGGGCTCACATGGGAAGGCATTGCCGAAGCGATCGGCATGTCGCCTGTCTGGACCCATTCGGCGGCCATGGGCATGAACGCCATGCCGGAAGACAAGGCAAAGGCAATCACGGAGACACTCGGTCTGCCGCAGGAAGCGGCGCTGGTACTGCAGGAGAGCCCAACAAAGATCTGGTCGCAGACCGTGCCGACGGATCCGTGCATCTACCGTCTTTATGAGATCGTCGGTGTCTACGGCCCGACAATCAAGGCTTTGATCCATGAGAAATTCGGCGACGGCATCATGTCGGCCATCGATTTCGACATGTCGGTAACCCGTGTTGAGAACCCCAAGGGAGACCGGGTGAAGATCGAGATGTCGGGCAAATACCTTGGCTACAACGCCTGGTAAATCAACAACCGGGATTGATGGCATGACCGAACAAGAAAAAACAATCCGGACCACCTGTCCCTATTGCGGTGTCGGCTGCGGCGTCCTCGCGACCCGGCACCCGGACGGGACGGTGACTGTTGCAGGTGACCCCAAGCACCCATCCAATTTCGGCCGGCTGTGTTCCAAGGGTTCGGCCCTTGGAGAAACGCTTTCGCTGGATGACAGACTGCTCTATCCGGAAATCGACGGCGAACGCGCCAACTGGAATGACGCGCTCGATCTTGTCGCGCGCAACTTTCAGGATGCCATTCGGGAACATGGACCAGATAGCGTTGCGTTTTATGTGTCCGGCCAGATCCTGACCGAAGACTATTACGTCGCCAACAAACTGATGAAAGGGTTCATCGGTTCGGCGAATATCGACACCAATTCCCGCCTTTGCATGGCATCTTCGGTTGCCGGGCACCGGAGGGCATTCGGCTCGGACACGGTTCCGGGAACCTATGAAGATCTTGAACTGGCAGACCTTGTTGTGCTGGTCGGCTCCAATCTCGCCTGGTGTCATCCGGTCCTGTTCCAGCGTCTCGAAGCGGCCAAGGCTGCAAACCCGGCGTTGCGGGTGGTCGTAGTGGACCCGCGCAAGACAGCGACCTGCGCCATCGCCGATCTGCACCTGCAATTGAAACCTGATACGGACGTTGCCCTCTTTAACGGGCTGCTCGCCTTTCTGGCGGAAGCGTTTGTCGTGAATGACAGCTATGTCAATCGCTTCACTCAAGGACTTGAGAAGGCAGTTGAGGCTGCAGGACCCTGCGAAATCGGCCAGATAGCCGAAAAGACCGGCCTGTCACGTCAGGATATCGCACTCTTCTACAAGATGTTTGCCCGGACGGAAAAGACGGTCACCGTCTATAGTCAGGGTGTCAACCAGTCAGTCGTCGGGACTGACAAGGTCAATTCCATCGTCAACACACATCTGGCAACTGGACGGATTGGAAAGCCCGGCATGGGCCCTTTTTCCGTCACGGGTCAGCCGAACGCCATGGGCGGCCGGGAAGTCGGTGGACTGGCCAATATGCTCGCCGGCCACATGGCTTTGGAAAATGCCGAGCACCGCGGGATCGTGCAGGACTTCTGGCAAAGCCCGGTCGTGGCTGAT
>MRWG01001395.1_pt1 | contig 15681 bp, 22 predicted proteins | sample 1013341 | NCBI WGS metagenome assembly MRWG01 (sample SAMN06117577, study PRJNA244670) | biofilm metagenome | biome: Water; feature: Cathode Biofilm; material: Biofilm; isolation source: microbial consortium enriched at the cathode of a solar microbial fuel cell | place: USA: District of Columbia ... | reverse complement strand
TCTCCTCACGGCTTTTGATTGGTGAGGCTGATCTTATCAGACCTCGTTCGCCCGAGGAGAGCGACCGCCGCGATCACACCATGTCGTTCCCCATGCTGTCGATCCATTTGGTGTAGTGGATGCGGCCGTGGACGAGGACCTTCATGCCCTTTTCGCAATGCTCCGCGATCGTCTTGCCGAGACCATTGAAGCAGGTATGCGGTGCCATTCGGTGTCCATGACCCGGTAGCCGTTCTCGTCGCGCAGCACACGACCTTCCGAGAGGCGGCGGCGAGAGGTAGCGAGGCTGAAGTTGGTGATGTTGGTGCCGCCCTGGGTGGTGCGGGTTTCGGGTTTTTGACCGATGTTGCCGGGCGAGGATGACGATGTTTTGCATGATTAGCTCCTGTGTTTCCTGTCTTCGGGACCGTCCCTTCGACAAGACCCGGAAAACGCCCGTCGGGTGACGCGTGCATGGTGGACAGAATGGACACCGGAAACCCCCAAAGGACCGGGGTGGAGCGGGCAGGACGCCATAGGCGGCCAACACGGCCCGGGCTGACGCGGGGTTGCGCGCAGGAGGCCGAACGGGATTAGGGGATTGTCAGTCGAAGGGATGAACCAGAAGCCAGAGAGGCACGGGGAGCCCATGACAGAACCAGTCATCCTGCCAATCGGGACTGCCTGAACCCAAGCCCAGCACCCTACACAGGCGGCAGAGACTATGAATCAACCCTCGTGACCTGGCCCCAGCCTACGGGAGTTGCGGGGTCATGCCACGACGGCTATCGAGACCGGAACATTTAGGGTCAGGACTCATAGCCAATAGATGACGGTTGCTGCGAGTGCGATTGCGGATAGAAAGACCTTCGGGCACCTGTCGTATCTGGTTGCGACGCGCCGCCAATCCTTGAGCCTGCCGAACATGATCTCGATGCGGTTGCGGCGTTTGTAGCGGCGCTTGTCATATTTGACAGTTTTGTTGCGCTGTAACCGCCCCGGGATGCTGGCACGTATCCCCTTGTCTTTCAACGCGTCTCTGAACCAGTCTGCGTCGTAGCCTCGGTCTCCGAGCAGCCATTTGACCTTTGGCAAGCCGCCCAGCAATGCCCGTGCACCGATGTAGTCGCTGACCTGTCCAGCGGTGACAAAAGGGGCAAGCGGACGTCCCTGGCTGTCGCAGATGGCGTGCAGCTTGGTGTTCATGCCGCCCTTGGTGCGCCCGATCAGGCGGCCACGCCCCCCTTTTTCGCGGCCAGGCTGGTCGTGGTCCGGTGTGCCTTCAGATACGTCGCGTCGATCATGGCCGTCTTCTTCTCGCCGTGCTCGGCGGCCAGACCGACCATCATCCGCGCAAAGATGCCCTTGTCGCTCCACCGCTTCCAACGGTTGTATAGCGTCTTGTGCGGACCGTATTCCGCGTTCGGGCCTTCATTCGGACCAGTGGCATTCAGGCCCTCACCATCGCGCCACCGCAACCCATTGCGATTGATGAAGATAATACCGCTCAGCACACGCCGGTCATCGACACGCGGCTTGCCGTGGGACTTCGGGAGATAGGGTTCAAGACGCGCCATCTGCGCGTCGGTCAGCCAGAAGAGATCAGACATGTCACCGCTCCGTTTTCGGAGCCGTGAATCACGCAAAGGACCTGAAATCAATGGGTCCTGAGCCTGGCGCATCGCCGCATCAATCTGCTCGGGCTGAGGACCACATCGCGGCGCGATCTTTACCTTGTCGTTTACAGCTTGCCGAGGCTGGGCCGAAGGTCCCTCCTTGCCGGTCTGCGGGATGCGGCGGACATGGGGATGCGTTCAGCGGTTGCGGGATGTGCCCGGATTGGCGGGGGCCGAATTGCGCCACGCGCTCAACCCCTTACAGCGACGACAAACCCGCTCGCCGAACCCGGAACTCCAGAATTTGACCTTGCATCGAAGGCAATTGCGCTCCTTGGGCGTGTCATTCAACCCGCTGGGTGGTTGGTATATCTCGGTGACTTCGGTTTTCATCTATGGGTCTCATTCGGGGTGACGTGACACGGAATCTGGCCGGAAAGCACGTTCGCTCGCCGGCGCAGAGAGCAACGTTCAGACTTTCGGGGCCGGTTTCCGGGGCGGATCGTTCGGCGCTTTCGTCGCGGTTTCCTTTTCCGGTTTCTTGTCTGATTTCGCCTTGTCCAGGTCGGCGGTCTTCTTTGTCAGATCGTTGAAAGACATGGGTTCATCCTTTGGTTGGGTAGAGTCATATCCGGCCCGGGATTGGGCGCGGGATCGGTTCGGGCCTGTCCGCACGCCACCAACGCGGGATAGCTTTGTCGCGGGTGTTTGCGGCGTCTCGTTTGACAGCGGGTGTGGTGTGAAAGGATTTTGTGACGGCAGGTGTGGTCATGGCCCGCATGAGCGCGCCATAGCGCAGGCGCATCCGGACCTCGCTGCCCACCCGTAGAGACATATCCTTGCTGTCGACAATCAGATGATCGCTGGTTGCACCGAGAAAACGGAGGCCCGCGTCAAAGCCGAGCCCCTCGGGATCGGTATCCTGTTGGCCGACCGCGAGGACAGCGCGTGTCCGGCCATCGGCCTCCCCGATCAGGCTCGGCATCGCCCGCCCCGCGCCGGTCATGGGCGAGGGCAGCCAAAGCGGCTTGCATTTCGCCTCGATTACCTCTGCCACGAGCGTGAAGGCGTCCGTGTGCAGGCCCGGGATCGGCCGCCCGGAGGCGGGATCGGTGCCCAGAAGGATCGCCTCGCCCAGACGCAGGTTGTTGATGCGCCCCGATGACCCTTGACCGAGTGCCCATGTCAGATTGGCCGACGCGCCGCCCGACACGGTTTCCAGCATCGGACCACATGCGCCTTCGACGTCATTGGCCAGATCGGAAAGCATGGCCATGGCTGCCGCATCCGGCGCAACATCGCCGAGGCAGGCAAAATTCGCGGCAATACCTTTCAGGGCGAGACCCGGTTTACCGGTGACATAGGCCGCGATACGCACCAGTTGGGCAGCCAGGATACCATCGCGCATATCCCCCATTTCGACCAGCAGGACCACATTGTGGATGACGCCGCGCCGCACGGCGGCCTCGGACAGGGCCGCGAGGATCTCCGGCTCGGTGTTGTAGCTTGTCTCGCAATTCCGAACGACCTGCCGAACCTCGCTCCGCATCGGGGGGCGGATCATCGTGATCGGACAGGTGAGACCGGCCCGGCGCAGACGCTGGATATTCGCAAGCCGTGCATCGGCCAGACCTGTCGCACCCCCGGCAAGCATCGCCCCGGCGAGAGCCGGACATCCGCAAACGGCCTTGGTGACACCGGTCAAGGTGATTCCGCGGCGGGCCAGATGCGTGACCAGGGTCCGCGTGTTCTCGCGAATCTTGTCGAGGTCGATCTCGATGCGGGGCGTGGTCATTGCACGGCCAAGACCCGATTTTCCCGCAAGCCGGGACAGGCCGCGAGAACCATCGCGACCAGATCCGCAGCCGGTCGGGCGAGGGCATCGCTGACCGGCAAGGCCAGATCGCGCCGACACCTCATGATGGTCGCATCCAGATCCGCCTCGGTCATGTCCTCGTGATTGATCGTCACGCCGATTACCCTTGTATCGGCGAAGGCTTCGATCAGCGCGATTTCCTGGGCCGGGTCAGGCATGGCCATGCCCGGAAAGTCGCAGCGATGCGCGCGCGCCGGGGCGTGCTGAAGGATGACCGCCTGCGGCTGGCTGCCGCGCAGGATGAAGGCGGAGGTGCAAAAGGCCGGATGGCTGAGCGCCCCCTGCCCTTCGATCACGATGACCTCGGGCCGCTCGTCCCGCGATGCGGCAAGGATCACGCGCTCAAGCTCTCCGCAGCAGAACTGTGGTGGCACGGCATCCATAGCGACCCCATATTTGGCCCCCTGCATGAGACCGGTCTGCCCGGTGCCTATAAGGACCGTCCTGATTCCGGCAGCGTTCAGGGCGTTGGTCAAGACCGTGGCGGTCGTCCGTTTGCCGATCGCGCAATCGGTCCCCAGAACGGCGATGCGGATCGCCGCGACATCGGCGACGCTGCCATCAAAGAGGCGCATATCCTTGCCTGGCCGGGGCTTGCGGATATCACGGATGGTGACATTGCCGAACGCCGCGACCGCGGCGATTTCGGGATCATCGCCCAGATATTCATGCAAGCCGCTGACGATGTTCATGCCAAGCGCAATAGCATCGAGCACGACGCCGCGATCCTCGGCAGACAGCTTGCCGTCGGACGGGGCCATGCCGTAGATCAGCGTGTCGGGGATCGTGGGCTCATGCGCGATGGCCGCCTGAATATCCCCGAGCACGGGAATGCCGTTGCGTGCATTATCGAGAATTTCGCCGCTGTCGCGCCCGTTATGCGTGCTGTCGATCACTGAAACGATGCGATAGGCCTGCGAATGGCGGACGAGGCCGTTAGCGGTCTTGCCGTCGATCCCGGCGAAGTTGCCCTCGCAATAGATGATTGCCGCGGGGGTGGGAGGGACGACTGGCGCGCCGAATCGCGTGGCGAGGTACGGGCCGTGCGCGGGCGGGGCTTGCGCGCCACGTGCATTGGGTCGCTTGGTCTGCAAGGCTCTGTCTTCGATATCCATGATGGCTCCTGTCTGGATTGCTCAAAAGGGTTCAGGTGAAGATTGCGAGCGACACGGACCTAATTGTTGAGCACGCATTGCCCCGGGACCGCTTAAAGTTCTTGTTGCACGCCCAGCGGTTGCCGGTCCGGTTGAGATGGGCGTTGGCCGGCACCACGACCGGCACGCAAGCCGTCCCCTCGCGCCTGAAGGTCCGGGCGCATTCCCATCCATCGCCGTAACTGCGGGCATGGGCATTGTCCGGCGCGGAACTGGCCTGGGCGAACGAGGGGGATGCGGGAGGCGCGAAGGCACCAATCATAAGCCCGAGGGCGAGGATCGTCAGTCCCGGCCGATCGGCCCGTTTGATGGGCATGGCGGCCAACGGCCGCACAGCAGGCGAAGTGGTATCACGACGCATCCACGTCCAGCCCTTTCAGACAGGCCTGTGCGATGTCCCTGTCAGCATCCACAGAGCCGGGCATGGTGGCCCAGCCGGTGTCCATGAGGGCATCGCGCTGCTTGTAACTGGTCGCGGTCCGGATCGTCTCTAGCTTGCGGGCCCGTTGGGGATCGGTTCCGGCCATGTCGAGACAGACCGGCACGAGGGCGGCGACCACATCGTCATGGGAGCGGGTCATCGCGCTTTCGCGAGCCGTGGCACCGGTGACCCACCCGCCCCATGCAAAGCCGACGACGACGACGACGATTGCGCCGATCACGGCCCCATAGAGACCGGGCTTGAGCCATTCAGGAGTATTCATATCATATCCTCCGGCGGTCAGAAGCTCCGCCTTTGTGGTTTCAGGTGTCGGTGTCGCGATCAGGTCCGCGCATCGATCCGGGGGTCGTTTCGTTGGTGGGGCACGCCCTTTTGGGCGGGAACGCATCGCCACGCCCCGCTTTGCAGGGGGCACCACAGCGACGATCAACGGATCGACTTGTTCTCCAATTTGAGACTAGCGCAGACCCGGGCACGCCGTGCTGACCCATGTTAGCGTGGTGTCGAACTGCGGGTTTTGGGCAGGGCGTGCCACGCCGCAAGAGATATGTCGCGACGGGCTGATCTGCGTCAGCCCGCGCCTCGCGCCTATCGCTAGGATCCCGGCGACCGGGGGTGGTCGGATCGCGTTCTTGGCCGGGATGCGTCCCGCCAATGCAGCACGCCCCCGCCCAATGGAGGAAACACCCATGTCCGCATCGACGATGCTCAACCCCAACAACCCCGATTTCGAGCGGTTTCTCTATGCTCCGGTAGGCGAGGACCGGGCCGGCAGCACCGTCAGTGTCCTCTCGGTGCTGGCGCGGCTCAACCTCGATCCATGGGCGGAGACGGCAGAGCTTGCCGCCTTGAGCCGCGAGGCCGCGGGCGCGCGCCTGAGCCTCTTGCTGTCGCGCTGTCGCGACGTGCCCCTGCTCGAGCGAGATCATCAGGCGGTGGCCGATGACCTGACCCACCTGCTGCCCGCGCGCACTGCGCGCGTGAAACCATCGAGCGACGGCACACCGACGGGAAGAACGATGTCGTGGAGCACCCTCCTCGCGATCCTGGCGGTGGTGTACATGCTGGTCCAGACGTTATTCCTGGGTGCATCGGGATCGGGCGGCTAACCGTTTCCACGGTCCCTGCCAAGGCCCTCAGTCAAGACCCAATGGCAAAACCTGCCCGTGCGTCTCAGCCACCGACCTGGATCGAGCCGAGGTCGCCAAGCAGCCCGAAGCCGCGCAACAGCCACAGGATCACGAGGATCACGACGACCACGTTCAGGATCGACTTTATTTTGCGATCCATCGGCAGATAGGTGTTGATTGCCCAGAGGGCGACGCCAACGACGACAAGCGTGACGATGAGATTGACTAGTGACATCAATGGACTCCTTGTATTGGAACTATGGTCGCGCAGCGGCGGGTAGATTGTGCGACAGATTCAGGCGCATCCGCCGTGCCCGGTGACCCGACCTCTTCTTCAGTTGCGAAGCAGGCCCCGCACGAGCAGTGCCCCGCCCGCCACGACGCCAACAAGACCGGCGATCATGAACCACATCGTGTCTCCCGAGAATCGGCCGGTCATCGCCTCGGTCATCTGATCGACCGGCGTGTTGGTTCCCCTCCATGCGAAGAAAAGCAGCACGGTGCCCAGGACAAACGCGACAAGACCGATGATGTTTGACTGTGTCATTGTGTGATCTCCTGAGACGGGTATCTTCCGGCGCGACACATGTGCCGCAGCGGCGCAATTCCCCGACCCTTGGCCCCCGCGAGATGCGGCGGTGAGGGGTCAACATGGCGGTTTCCCGCACGACCGCACTTACCTGGATCAGCCCGGCCACGATACACCCGCGCCACCGGGGGCAGTTCGCGAGCCTTCCTCTGCCGATACTGATCCATGTTGTTTCGCTGGTTGGGCGAAGCGCTAGTGTTGCGCGAAGGGATGCCAATGTTGGTGACCCCGAACGGGACAGGCACCCAAATGAACCGGATCATCTATCTCGTAGGGCTGATCGTGATCATCGTGTTCGTCCTGGGCCTTCTGGGACTTCGCTGAACGCAACCACTCTTCGCCGCACGCGAAAATGACACCGGCCAGCGTCGGTCCGATGACGCCGGTCTGCTCTGCCGCTCGCGGCCTTCTTTCTGGCGCGCCGGTCCCGATGGTTTCGCAACGAACCCCTTGCACTAATGCAGGTTAGTGTCCGGACTGTCGCATCGGATCAAGCTGATGATTTGTGGCGCGCGCTCTTACAGGATCTCCGTTCCTCGCCAAGCCCCGCGTCAAGGATGGCTTCAAAACGACCTGAGGCATCCTTCGAAAAGAATTCGGCAAGGGCAAGGTGGCCATGCGCAAAGCCTGAGCCCCGTGCCGGATGGCCCCGCCGCCTTTTACCTCGTGCGGCGGGGCCCGATATCTCATGGATCGCCCTGCATCGCGAGGCGAAGACAGGAGGTGCCGGGCCTAGGACAAGGGCGTCTGCTGGTGCACCATTCGCCGCCACGTGCCATTGTCGTTCAGGTAAGAGGACGTGCAAAGCGCCTCATAGATCGGCGTGTCGTCGCGCTCGGCGGACACATGATAGGCCAGGATGGCCACGTCCTTTTCGCGGGTGAAGCAATGCTCGGAGAATGCAACCGTGCGCCAGCGCTGCGCGACCTGGCTTTCCCGCCAGATGTCGTTACCCCGCAGGATGCCCACCGGGTACGGAAAGACAAGAACGGCTCCCTTGGCCGTCATCGACCGCGCGCTGTCCGCGCCTTCGGTCCAGAACCGCTCTTCCATGGCCCAAAGCGTGTCTTCATCTGTCATGGTCCCATCCCTTTCCTTGAAATTTCAACTTTCGCGGCGTGGTCCTGGTCTCTCTCAGGATCAGCGAACCCGTCTCAGGCCGGCTTGTCCAGAAAGAAACACACCATCTGCGCCGAGGCATCCGGGCCTTTCGTGTCGGTGTAGGATCCCGCCGCGCGGCCCCCGGACCAGGCGTGTCCGGAGCCCTCGATCATCCACAGCTCTATCAGGACAGCGCCCTTGGGGTCCGCGTAGAAACTACGGGAATAGTCACGCCCGCGCACGGACCGCTTGCCCACTCTGGTGGGCGCGACATCCTCGCCCATCTCTGCCGCGACGATAAATCCGGCATTGAGCGGGTTGACTGTGCGGTCGTCTGCACCCTGGAAAATGATCCGGCGCACCGGCCCTGCCCGCGTGACGGCGATGGCGGCAATTCCGGTGGGCGCGCCGCCGCTATGCATTGCCGACATCGCCGAAAGCGTATCCCATGCTGCCCCCCGCGCAAGGCCGGAATGCACCCCGGCAGCGGCAAAGACATCCGGGTAGACATCTGCAAGAATTGTCGCCATCGCACCACCTGCCGAGAGTCCGGCCACGAAGACATCATCGCGGCCCAGGCCGAATTCGCGCATCAGCTTGCGCGTTAGCGCGGCGAGAATGGCGGGCTCTCCGGTGCCGCGCATCTGGTGGCGTGGTTTGAACCAGTTCCAGCACGCCCCACGATTTTGCCGCTTGGTCTGCGCCGGATAAGCCAAGGCAAGCCCATGCTTTTCTGCGAGGACATTCATATGTGTGCCGATGGCAAAATCTTCCGGGGTCTGGTTGCAACCATGCAGCATCAGGATGAGGCCCTTGGGCCGGTCGGGATGACTGGCCGGCAGATAGAGCCGGAAGCTACGCGAGCCCGCAGCGCTTCGATGCCTGCGGGTCAGGTATTGCGCCTCCGATGGAATGCGGGGGGCATCTGGCCGCCCCCTGCTCGGGTGGCGGGCCCGGTCGCAAGCGTCGGCATATCCCGTAACCGCCGGATCACGGCTCCCATCCGGCGTTTGATCTTGCCCGCCCCGGATGCGTCTGTGTCGGCCGTTGTCGCGGGGCTGAACGTCCTGAAAGGCAGCAATGCCGTCTCGACAACAAGGTCGCTAAGCGCCGTCTGGAGCGACAATGCCGGTCGGATCAGGCTGCCTGGCCATTGCACTGCTTGTGTCGCGGTCGTGAGAACATTTATCATTCGGGAAGCCTCCGGTGGGTCGATATCCGGTCGGGATTGTAGAAAATGCCCTGCGCGCCGGTCCTTGCCTTTCGGAAACCTGTCCCGAATCGGAAAAAAAAAGCGCCGGTCCGACAGATGTCGGACCGGCGTCTCATATCAGCGATTATTCCTCGATGCGCTCGACAATGGTCGTCGCGTAAGCATCAACGAGAGCGGTGTAGAAATCGTCCTGGGACGGGGCCACGGTGACCCAGCCATCGGGCATCTCGCGCTCTGCGCTGGTGGCCGTCATGCGCAGGGCGTAGCTGCCGATCTGGGAATCGGGGTCGTCCGCCTTGTTGGTCGCTTCGGGATCGTTGCCCCCTTCATGCGTGGTCACGGTACCCTCGAGCGTGTTGAACTCGCCCGAATCCGGCAACACCGTGTCGCCATCGACCGAAACCTTGTTGATCTCGACCGAGATCCGCGGCGCGTCGGCCTTGTCATCGATGTTCAGCTTCGAACTGATCGCGGTGGCGAGGTCTTCGTCCAGGCTTGGCCAGAACTTGAGGACATTGGCTTCCTCATAGGAACTCAGGTCAGATGTGACCTCCACGCCGGAGAGGGTTTTTTCCAACGCGGCCAGCGGGCCGGCGGCGGCCAGCGCGAATACGCTGCAAAGAACTGTGGTCTTGAAAAGGTTCATTTTGATTGTCCTTGATTTCACCATCATCGCCAGATGCCTCTGCGGTGCCCTGATGGGCATGCCGCACGGCTCCTGTTCGGATGTGATGTCAGGTGTGAAGGTCTGCGGACGACTTATCGTTTCGCCCGTTCGTTCCTTATGTATCGCAGGTTTCACGACCACTGGCACTTACATGCATCAGCCTGTCCGCGTTCCTTTCGGGCTAGCTTGGGCATGATCGAGCGCGCCCGGCATGGCGCCCTTCACGGACGATAACGAACCCGTTTGTCTGGAAAAATGCCGGGCCGCTGTCGATGCGCTGGAGTGATATCCGCGACGCTTATCCTGACCCCCCTTGAGAGGAAAACGACATGACACGCAATTCCCTGAAATCGACCACTGCAATTCTCGCTGCCATCTCGTTGCTGCAACCAGTCCCGTCGCTGGCACAAGCCAACGCGAACACTGCCGATGCCGAAACACACGCAGAAACAGTGGACGACGAGGGAGCACTTGCCGCAGCCGTGACGGTGGCTGAAAACCTTGTCGACGACGCTGCGGCCCAGATCGAGGCAGAAGCGGGAGCCGAAGCACAGGCAGAGGTTGACGCTGCGGCAGCGGATCAGACCGAGGCAGAAGCGGAGGCAGCCGCAGAGGCCCACGCCGAGGCAGAAGCGGAAGCAGAGGCTCTGGCGGCGGAGGAAGCCGAGGCAGAGGCCGATGCAGCGGCAGCGAATCAGGCCGAGGAAGATGCGGCGGCGGCTGACGCCCGCGCAGAGGCGGAAGCGGAAGCAGAGGCCCTGGCGGCGGAGGAAGCCGAGGCAGAGGCCGACGCAGCGGCAGCGGATAAGGCCGAGGAAGATGCGGCGGCGTCGGCTGACGCCCGCGCAGAGGCAGAAGCGGAAGCAGAGGCCCTGGCGGCGGAGGAAGCCGAGGCACTCGCGGCCGAGGTCGATGACGAAACTCCGGCCGACGTGACGACCGAGACGATCACCGAAGAGACAAGCCGCGCGAGCGATGAAGAGTTCGACGAATGGAACCCTGAAAATCAGCAGGGCACCCTCACCCAACAGAATGCCGCACCACAAGCGAAGTCCGATAGCGGAATGAGCGATCTGCAAAAGGCAGGTCTGCTCGCGCTCGGCGCGGCGGTGGTCGGCGGGATCCTGCTGAACGGTCAGCGCGTCGAGGCGAATACCGGGGACCGGGTCATCGTCGTGGATGACGACAATGACTACCGTATCCTAAAGGACGACGATGCGTTGCTTCGTCAGCCTGGTTCGGATGTGCGCACCCAGCGGTTTAGCGACGGCTCCACGCGCACCAATGTCATGCGCAGCGATGGAACCGAGATCGTCACCATCCGCGATTCCCGCGGGCGCGTCCTGAGGCGCGTTCTGATCGAGACGGACGGGCGCGAATATGTGCTGTTCGATGACACCCAGGAGTTTGCGCCGGTGGTGGTTCGTGACCTTCCCGAACCGAAAGTCGACACTTACGACTATCAGGCAGCCAGCGACCGCGAGAGCCTGCGCGCGGCCCTGCTTGCGGCCGACCAGCGCGACATCGGACGCAGCTTCAGCCTGCGACAGGTGCGCGAAATCCATGAAGTGCGGAAGTTGAGCCCCGAGATCAACCTCCAGAACGTGACCTTCGCCACCGCGTCTGCCGCGATCCAGCCGTCGCAGGCAGAGCAGTTGCGGCAGATGGGCCTGCTGATGCGCGACATCATCGCTGAGGATCCGACCGAAGTGTTTCTGATCGAGGGCTATACCGATGCGATCGGAGAGCCGGGCTACAACCTGCTGCTGTCCGATCGGCGCGCCGAGTCCGTGGCGCTCGCATTCAGTGAGTATTTCGATGTGCCGACCGAGAACATGGTCGTGCAGGGCTATGGCGAACGTTTCCTGAAAATCCCCACGCAGCAGGCCGAACGCGTCAACCGCCGTGTCGCCGTCCGCCGGATCACGACGCTGATGCGCGATAGCGGGAGGTGATCAAGCGGGGCCGTCAGGGTGCCGGATTGTCGGTCAAAACCGCAGCCCCGCCGGCGTCGCCCGGCGGGGCTGCCCCGAATGCGTCTTTTCCCCGGCCCCTGGCGCGGGGCCTCAGGGCCGTCGCACCGAGTTGCCCCCATTCAGAATTCCGTTGATCAGTGCAGCCACCTCGGCGTGCAGTGCATCGTCGTCGCCTGCCGGTGCATTTTCATGCGCGGCGGCCGCATCCTTGAGAATGCCCACGATCTCTTTCTCGGGCAGGATATTGCGGTCATTCATGGCAAGCAGCAACGACTCGCAAATCGCCAGGGCGGCCGTTCCGGCAGTGTCGTTGTAAAGGGGCATGTCAGCTTCTCTTTTCAAATCGAGATCAATGTGCCGGCCCTCATTGACCTGCGACATCGTGCGATCATAAACGTTTTCTGTTAGCGTGGGCTGATGCAAAGCAGTTTTGCCCACTCATTTCCCGGCTATCCGCATTCGTACGCCCGCCTGTCGAGACTTTAGCAATGGAAGCGAGAATGGTGCTATTGAACAGCCCGTTGACCCGAAAACTCTTGGCCTTCGTCGCCCTGACGGAGGTCGATCTCGATACGCTGGCGCGGTTTCACCGACGCCGCCGCACTTTTTTGCCGGGGCACGAGATGATCCATGAGGGGCAATCGAACGCCTCCGCCTTCATCCTGGCCGAGGGCTGGGCGCTGTCCTACAAGATTCTGCCCGATGGCGAACGGCAGATCGTGGATGTCCAGATTCCGGGCGATTTTCTGGGGCTGCGCAGCGTGCTGTTCCGCACCGCCGATCACAGCATCGAGGCGGTCACGCGCATCGAGGCATCCGAGGTTCTCGCCACGGATATTCTCGATGCCTTCGCGCATGCGCCGCGGCTGGCCACCGCCGTTCTCTGGGCGGCCTCGCGGGACGAGGCGATGGTGGTGGAACATCTGGTCAATATCGGCCGACGGTCGGCCGAGGAACGCATGGCGCATTTCCTGCTCGAACTCGGATCACGGCTGATGCTTGTGGGATTGGCGGACAAGACCGGTTTTGCCTGTCCGCTGACGCAGTATCACCTGGCCGACGCGCTCGGGCTGAGCGCGGTGCATGTGAACCGGGTGTTGCGCCATCTGCGCGATGACGGGCTCGTCACCTTCCAGAAGGGGCAGGTGGTCTTCGACGATATCGAGCGGTTGCGCGAGATGGCAGGGTTCGACACCGCCTATCTGGATCAGGATGGGCCGCTCCTGCGCTGACGCGCCGCCCCGGCAGGTCCTGCCGGAGGGGCACCGTTTCCGACTGAGCGAAACTTATGCCAGCGCGTGCGTAGCCGAGTCGAGTTCGCGGTTGCATTCGCCGTCATTCTTCGCCGTGTGCGCCTTCTCGGCTGCCTGAAGGTGCTTCATCGCCGAGTCCTTCTTGGGGCCGGCGGTGGCTCCGTCGCAGGCCGCCTTGACGCTCTTCATCTTGTCGGCGGTGCTCAGTGCGGGTGTTTTCGAGTCCATGGAATGGATCCTTTCAAGCGTCTGTACGAATTGACGAGGCTTCCTGCCGGGCCGGGCTGGAGGCCGGTCCGCCGGCAGAAAGCCTCGCCGTCACTCGCAACAAACATCCGACGGCTGAATGGTCTGCCGCCAACAAGAACCCTACACGGTTCGCTCCGGTGCGGGACTGATCCAGGTTGGTACCTGACGCGTAAATCGGCACGAGCCGCCCGGCGCTTTGACCTTTCATGGCCGAGACGGAAAGGTCCGGCGCGATGGCTGATACAGGTAAGCGCCCGCGTTCGCGAACCGGTGTAGGAATGACCAAGCACATCGCGGCAGATCCCGCTTTGATCCGCTGCAAGGAGAGATCAAGATGAAAACCTCATGGTTCACGACAGCGCCCCTTCTCACACTCGCCATCGTCGCGGCCTTCTTGCTGCAGGGTTGCAGCACGACCGCCGGGATCGGCCGGGACGTCTCCGCCGGAGCGGATGCCATCACCGAATCCGCCGAGGCGAACAAGACCTACTGAGCCGCGCCATCGGCGCAGCCCCGCAGGCATCTGTACCCGCCTTCGGGTGACCGGGTGTCCCGTTGCAATACTCAGGCGGCACTCGCCCGCGCTTCGGCAAAGGACAACAGCCTGCCGCGCTGTTCGTCCCAGAGGTGAAGCCGCGCGCAGCGCAGGCTTTCCCAAAACGTGATGCGCTTGGAATGCGCCAGCAGGTCGTGATCTTCGATCACCTCGGGCAGGCGGTAGAACGGGATGCGGCTTGCCAGGTGATGCACGTGGTGGACACCGATATTGCCGGTGATCCAGCGCAGTACGCCGGGCAGCGCGTAGTGCGAACTGCCGTGCAGGGCCGCCTCCTGAATGTTCCAGTCGTCGTCGTACTCCCAGCTGGTTTCCTCGAACTGGTGCTGCACATAGAAAAACCACATGCCTGCCATCGCGGCCAGAAGCATCGTCGGCAGGAACACGAACAGCAGGACATCCCAACCGCCCAGCCAGACAATGAGGGTCAGTGTCAGGCCGATAGCGGCATTGGTCGCCATGGCGCTCAACCAGTAGCGCCAGCCCGACCGCATCAGGTGGACCGGCAACCGATTCTGCAGGAAGAACGTGTAGAACGGCACTACCCCGAACAGAAAGACGGGATTGCGGACGAGGCGATAAAGCGCCCGGCCGAGCCAACCCTTTTCCTGGTATTCCCGAACGGTCAGCGTCGGCAGGTCGCCGATGCCCCGCCGGTCGAGATTGCCGGTGGTGGCGTGATGGATCGCGTGGGTCTTGCGCCAGACATCATAGGGCGTGAGCGTGAGCACGCCGATCCCGCGTCCGATCCAGTCGCACAGGCGCCGGTCGCGGAACAGCGAGCCGTGCCCGCAATCGTGCTGGATGATGAACAGGCGCAGCAGGAACGCCGAGTTTGCCAGGGCAAGCGCCACAGCCAACACGGTACTGATCGAGAGCATCCACCAGGCCACCGCCCATATCCCGACGAAAGGTGCAAGCGTGACGGCCAACTCGAATATACTTCGAGAGGGGATGGGTTGACGATACTTCATCAGCGACCGCGTCCAGTCCGACGCAGCGGGCGGGCTCTCCGGCTGTGCATCGGGCACGCCGGGGCAAGGCTGGGTGTCAGAGGACACGGCCGGGACCGGCGCGCGCGGCGCTCGGGACGGAGCACCCTCTCGCCCGGTGTCCTGCAGCATGTCCTGTTCGTTGGGTTGCGTGACCCTCTCTTGGCAGGGTCTTGGCGAGTCTGTCATTGAAGGTTCCTTATCCTTCGTCGTCATGTGTATCACCCCGGCGGATTTCCAAAGGGTTGCCGCCGCTGATGTTTCGGTCAAGGCTTGCCACCACGGCCCGGTGCGTTCTCGGTTTACCTCGGCACCGATGACGGCCTGATGACTCGCCGCGGCACGGGGCATCCCCCGTGATCCAGCATTCCGGCAACCGCAATCGACCGCGCGGAACAGGCCGATTCGAGCCTGTTGACCGGGACGCTGGCACAAAATCCGCGATGCCATACTGATCCAAAGCAGCTTTTGCGTCGAAAATCTGGCCACAACGCCCCGGCGCATGAACCGTTCACAGCGCAGCCTGTCATGCCAGCCACGCCTGTAACCTCGGCACGTCCTTCGCTTTGGCAATGCGCGCGGAAGGTCTCTGCAAGCGCGTTGTCTTGCATCACGCGCGTCTTGCGTCGTCACACCTCAGGTCTTGACTGGCATCCCCTCGTTCTCCGCGGCACGGATCGAAGCCTCGTTCCGCCGGGTCATCGTTGCCGTTTTCAAACCCGTCGCGTCATCCCCGGTTCGGGGAGTCCGCGAACCGGAATAGAGATGCCGAAGCTGCGCTTCGCTGACACCGTCGGCCGATAGTGCCCCTGGACGTGGTGTAGGAACTGGCTTCCACCTGCTTCTTCATAGCTGGTGTTGCTCGTTCACTGAGCGGCGATCATCGCC
>MRWG01001394.1_pt1 | contig 15688 bp, 10 predicted proteins | sample 1013341 | NCBI WGS metagenome assembly MRWG01 (sample SAMN06117577, study PRJNA244670) | biofilm metagenome | biome: Water; feature: Cathode Biofilm; material: Biofilm; isolation source: microbial consortium enriched at the cathode of a solar microbial fuel cell | place: USA: District of Columbia ... | reverse complement strand
CGCCCATTGGGCCCACCCATGACCAACTGAACCGTAGGCAACCCCTGCAGGCTTTCCCGAATTACTTTCCTGGGATTGGGAACAACTTCCCTCACATTGACATCCAACCGTGTATTGCCCAGCAGGTACGATTCATTCCAGTGATTGTTCCCCAAAGAAGCAAAAAGCACCGGTTCTTCAAAGGTATAGGTGGCCCCCCCGGATGCTACCTGAAATTTCAGGTAGGAATTGGCCGACAGGAAGCTATGGGCGGAAGAATTTTCACGGATATGCATGACTCCTTCAGAACCATAATAACGCGTAAGGGCAGCCCCCAACAAAATAATGATGATCGCGGCATGAAAGAGCAGCAAGGCCCATTTGCGCTGTTGGATCATTCTGAATCGCGCTATATTGACCCCCACCGTAGCGGCAAAGAGCGCCAACAGTACTTCAAACCACCAGGATTTGAAAATGATCTTTTGTGCCGCACTGGTACCAAAATCGTTTTCAATAAAGGTAGCTATCCCAATGGATGCCGCGAAAAGCAAGAGGTACATTCCGGCCGCTCGGGTGTGGAATAAGGGGGAAAGGTATTTTTTGGCAAGGGTTTTTACGTGATTCTGGTGCATACGGAAAATTCTAACCAGTGATGCTATCTATACCATGTAACGGTGCTGGCGGGGTGATAGTATAGCAAAAACCCCAAAATTTAGGGGAGTTATGAACAAAATAAACCCCAATATCGGACCGCGCTAACCTCCCTGTCCAAATTCAGCGATCCTTCAACTTGCAAGTGCTGAACCCGAAAGGGGCATACAGGGGGCAAAAACTGACAAAACTGGTGATAACGAACACTGCCGCCAGGAGTACTAACACAATCGCCAACAGCCCGGAGAGTGTCCCGTTCAGGTAAAGTACAAAAATGGTAGCCGCTATGATGAAGCGTATGATGCGGTCTGCAATTCCCATGTTTTTTTTCATGATTTCCAGGTTAGGTGACTATTCCCTACAGGCTTACTCCCGGGAACAAGAATCCATTATTCCGGGGGCACCCCGCTACGACCGGAAAACCGGTCCTCTTTAAAAGCCGGGTTGACGTCTAAAATAACCATAGGCTCTGGTTTATCGGATGATTTTGGTCAGTTGCACCTGTGCGCCACCCGCACGAAATACGAAAAATCTTCAGCGGACCACCATCGCCCCCCCTGTCGATTTGCACAATCTACCCCCAAAGGGTATTTTAGTGCCCAGTACCACTCCTATGAGCATCCGACACTGTGCTGTTTTTACAAACAACCGCTCCGACAAAGCGGGGCTAATCAGCCGTCTCCTTGAAGGCCCCTTACCGCAGGGGTTTTCCTCCCTGGAAGGAAAACGGGGCGTCCTCTTTTCCAAGCTGGAACTGGACCGATTTATAGAAGAGGAGGTACGGCACGACCAAAAGGTACTCACACAAGGCACCCGGCAAAGCCTGCAGAGCATGTCGAGCGGGGAGCGGAAAAGGGCACTGCTCCGGCACCTGCTGGCCCTGGAACCCGATTACCTGGTGCTTGACAACCCTTTTGACAACCTGGACAGTACTTTTCAGCAAACGTTCAAAAACCTGTTGGCAGAACGGTCAGACCGTATCCTTATGGTGCTGCTTCTCAGTCGCAGGAACGACCTTGTCCCCTTTATTTCCCGCCACGCCTTTTTGGAAGGAGACCGGCTGTTGTACCTTAACAATCTCGGCGAGTTGGCCCAATACCTCCCAACCGGAAAAGGGCCTTTTGAAGGGGAGATCCCCGCGGCGCCGGAAGCCCGGGCCTCCATGACCGACCCTTTGGTAGAGCTAAAAAAGGTGTCAGTGTCCTACGAGGGGAAGCCCATCCTGAAGGACATCGACTGGAAGATACGCCCCGGGGAATTCTGGCAACTCACGGGGCGCAACGGCAGTGGAAAAACCACGGTACTCTCTATGATCACTGGTGATAACCCCAAAGGGTACGGACAGGAACTCTACCTCTTTGGAAGGCGCAAAGGCAGTGGGGAAAGCGTCTGGGAGATCAAACGGAATATCGGGTATTTTACCCCGGCCATGATCGACCGGTTCGGGGGGTACCACCCCCTGGAGCATATGCTGATATCGGGCCTTACCGATTCTATTGGCCTGTATGTAAAGCCGACCGAAGCACAGGTGCGAATTGCCAGGCAGTGGTTGCAATTACTGGGGTTAAACCGGTACCGAAACACCTATTTCCACGACCTGGGGGCGGGTTTGCAGCGGTTGGTGATGTGTGCCAGGGCCATGATCAAGCACCCCCTCCTGTTGATCCTGGATGAACCTACCGCCGGCCTGGACGATGAAAGTGCCGCCCTTTTTGTATCACTGGTAAACAAAATAGGGAGCGAAAGCCAGACCAGTATTATCTATGTCTCCCACAGGGAAGAACCGGGGCTCAACCCGCAAATGGTATTCCATCTGGAAAACCAGGGGCAGGGTTCCCGGGGGTGGGTCGTACGCCCGGCCGGCCAGGCTATGGTATAGCCTCCTACAACCTAAAAAAAATGGATCGCTAGTGGGTTTCCCCCTGCGATCCATTATGACGTATGCAATTAAGGCCTATGCCTTGATTGACTCCTTGCCCTGCTGTACCGATTTTTTCAGCGTATCGAACATGACGGGGGTAGCGATGAATACCGAGGAGTAGGTACCTACGATCACCCCTACGATCATGGCGAACATGAATCCCCTGAGCGATTCCCCTCCGAAGACAAAGATGGAAAGTAGCACCACCAGGGTAGTGAGGGAGGTATTCAGCGTACGGCTCAGCGTGCTGTTGAGGGCCAGGTTGGTATTGTCACCGGCACTCCAACCCTTTTCCGCGATAATTTCCCGTATCCGGTCAAATACCACCACCGTGTCGTTCAGGGAGTACCCTATCACCGTCAGGATGGCTGCGATAAACGCCTGGTCAATTTCCATGCTAAAAGGCATCAGCTTGCTGGTGAGTGAAAAAATACCCAGTACCAAAACCACGTCGTGGAAGACGGCCACTACTGCCCCCAGTGAAAATTGCCATTTACGGAACCGTAGCAGGATGTACAGGAATACGACTGCCAGGGATCCGATGACCGCCCATACGGCATTTTTCTTGATGTCGTCCGCGATGGTAGGCCCTACTTTACGGTACTTTAACACCCCTACGTCCTCGTTGGTACCCCCTGGGATAAAATCCTCATAGGTAGCACCATCGGGCAGGTATTTTTGGAGGGAATTATACAGGATATCCAGGATTTCCTCATCTACTTCGGTCCCTTCCACGTCCACTTTATAATTGGTGGTCAGCATGATCTGGTTGGCATCCCCATAGGTTTTGGCCGTGGCACTCCCCAGGGTTGCGGTAAGGTCACTGGTAATCTCCGAAGGGTTTACCGGGTGCACAAAACGAATCTGGTAGTTGCGCCCCCCGACAAAATCGACCCCCTGGTCCAGGCCTTTGGTAAACAGGGAGAAAACCCCAACTGTAACAGCAATGCCCGAAACAATATAGGCAACCTTGCGTTTGCCCAGGAAATTGATATTGAGGTTCCGGAACAGGTTTTTGGTGATCTTGGTTGTAAAATCAAGGGTTCGCCCCTTCCCGGAGAGGTACCAGTCTACCAAAAGCCTGGTAATAAAGATCGCCGTAAAGAGGGAGGTAAGGATACCGATGATCAGGGTGGTGGCAAAACCTTTGATAGGTCCGGAACCAAACACCAGCAGGATCAGGGCGGTGAGGCCCGTTGTAATGTTGGCATCCAAAATAGACGAAAGCGCGTTGTTAAAACCATCGGCTACCGCCTGGCCTTTGCCCTTGCCCCGAGCCAGTTCTTCCTTCACCCGCTCAAAGATCAGTACGTTGGCGTCAACAGACATCCCTATGGTCAGTACGATACCCGCGATCCCCGGCAGGGTAAGCACAGCGCCAAGGCTGGACAATACCCCGAAAATAAGCACGATGTTGAACACCAGGGCCACGTCGGCAAACAAGCCTGCTTTCCCATAATACAGGAACATCCATACCAGGACCACGATCATGGCGATCATGAACGACATAAAGCCGCTGTCTATAGCCTGTTGCCCAAGGGAAGGCCCTACGACAAAAGAATCAATGATCTCTGCGGAGGCGGGTAATTTACCCGCCCGCAGCACATTGGCAATGTCCTTGGTCTCGTTGACCGTAAAAGTTCCTGTAATCTCCGAACTTCCCCCGGAGATGCCCCCCACCTGGGAGACCCCCGGCGCGGTGTACACTTTATTGTCAAGTACTATGGCGATGCCTGTATTGTTCAGGTTGGCTTCGTTGGTTAGTTCTTCCCATTCCTTGGCACCCCTCACGTTCATATCCATTCCCACTGCAGGGCGGTTGAACTGGTCGAATTGTGCCCGGGCATCGCTTACCACGTCCCCGCTGATCCTGGGCACGCCGTCGCGATTGGATTTAAGCGCGTACAGGGCCGCAACCTCGGAGTCCTGGGAAGGGCGTTCCCAGAGGAATTTGGTGAATTGTACTTCCGCGGGCAACAAACGGCGGACCTCAGGCATGCGTAACCAGGCTCCTACCGTGGCCGTATCTTTGATAGCGGCCACCCCAATGGCAAAACCGGGGCCATTCAGCTGCAATTTTTCGAAGAGGGGGTTGCGTTCGCTGGCCAAATCCAGGGTATCCTGTGCTACATCAGACAGGAGGGAATCTATTTCCGAGGATTCTTTTTCAACAACTTCTGCCGTATCGCCGACAATGGTCCTCAAACGTTCATTGGCCTGGATAAAGAAGTTGATCAGGGCCTGGTTCCCGGGTTCATAGGTTTGCCAAAATTCCAATTGGGCGGTACTGGACAGCAGGTCCTGGGCCCGGGCGATGTCGCGGGCACCCGGCAACTCCACCAGGATACGCCCTGAGGTACCTTCGCGCTGGATGTTGGGCTGTGTTACTCCAAACCCGTCAATACGCTCGCGCAGCACTTCAAAGGCGGAAATGATGGACTCGTCTATCTTCCTTCGGATAATGGGCTTTACCTCTTCATCCCCCATCTGGAAATTGATCTCGTCACTCAGTCCCTTGTTGGCAAAAATGTCTGGCGACGCCAGCCTGGTATCCCCTTTAATATTATCAAAGGCATCAAAGAAAAGGTTCAGATAGGTGTCATCACTGCTTTTGGAGGCTGTATCGGCATCGGCCAGGGCTTTGTTGAACACCGGGTTTTTGGTGTTATCGGCCAGGCCTTTCAGGATGTCCTTTACGGAAATCTGGAGGGTGACATTGATCCCCCCTTTTAAGTCGAGGCCCTTGTTCAGCTCCTTTTTCTTGGCTTCGTCATAGCTGGTGAACCCGAGGATGGGCTGAGAGCCAATAGAATCCAGGTACCTGGCTTCAACGGCTTCCCTTTTTGCAACGTAGTCTTCCTCTGTGGGCGGGATATTGGCTGCCGCGTAATTTTCGGCCTCATTTTCTACCTTACTGGTGATGAAGGTATAGGAAAGTTGATAAATACTCACAATCCCGAACAAAAAGGCAAAAAGCTTTATCAGTCCTGTATTCTGCATGGGTCTCTCTATTATTGATTAGATGGTGTTGGTGAATAGCGTGCAAATATATGATTTACACTAGGAATTGACAATTTATTTATGGTGCTTGTGCCCTCATTCCCAAATTGGGTGCCACGGTTATAATTCCGAATGCAACTAGCTGATATCCAGTATTCAAATTAACAGCTACCCCAAATCACCGCTCCCGGGAACCAGCTGCAGGTTTGCATCGCCAGGCAGACCGTACGGGGGTTACAAAGAAAAACCAGGGGTAATTACGACCCCTGGTTTCATCGTATGATACGGATAAAAGTACTCCGGCTTACAGCTGCAACAAGTCGTTTACTTTGCGGACCCCTTCGGCACTTTCCTTCATTTTAGCCTTTTCAGCTGCGTCCAGTTCAATGCTTACAATTTTTTCTATCCCGTCCTTACCAAGGAGTACAGGGACCCCTATACAAATATCCTTCAGGCCGTATTCCCCGTCCAGGAAAGCGGAACAGGGGAAGAGCTTCTTCTGGTCGCAGGCAATGGCCTGTACCAGGGCCGAAACCGCGGCCCCGGGGGCATACCACGCGCTGGTACCCAGCAATTTGGTAAGGGTGGCCCCACCCACCTTGGTATCTTCGGCGACCTGCGTGAGCCGGTCTGCAGATAGAAACTCGGAAACCTTGACACTGTTCCTGGTAGCGTGCCGGGTCAGGGGTACCATGCCGGTATCACTGTGTCCGCCGATCACCATTCCATCCACATCCGAGATGGGCGCCCCCAGCGCTTCGGCAAGGCGGTATTTAAAACGGGCGCTATCCAGGGCCCCACCCATACCAATAATCCTGTTCTTGGGAAGCCCTGTGGTTTTATGGACCAGGTAGGTCATGGTATCCATAGGGTTGCTCACCACGATGAGGGTCACCCCGGGAGAATGCTTCAGGAGGTTGGAAGCCACCTCGCGGACAATCCCTGCGTTAATCCCTATCAATTCCTCCCGGGTCATCCCGGGTTTACGGGGTATGCCAGAGGTAATCACCGCTACATCACTGCCGGCGGTCCTGGAATAATCACTGGTGGTGCCTACAATCTTGGTATCAAAACTGTTCAGGGATGCGGTTTGCATCAGGTCCATGGCCTTGCCTTCGGCTACCCCCTCCTTAATGTCTAGCAGCACTACTTCTGCTGCGAAATCCTTGATCGCTATGTATTCTGCACAACTGGCGCCTACCGCACCGGCCCCAACGATGGTAACTTTCATGTGTTCTGTGTTTAATTAGGTTTACATTCTACTCGCCCAAAAGTACTGATTTTTTAACAGAATCCTGCGGACCGGCGCGAATATGTATCTCCTTTCCCACCGGTCCGGAAAAGGGGTTGAAAAGGTCTAAATGTTAAAGAAAAAAGCGTTTTAACGAAGAATCCGCCACCAGGGATGCAGTATGTCGATTTGACACAATAGATCAACCCAAGCGGACGTTAACCATGTACCCAAATCCCAAATCTGACCTACGCCCATGAAAAGAGTATTTTCTTTGGTAGCCATATTGGCGATCATCTTTGCCAGCAACTGTTCGAGGATACCCGAAAATAACGATCCCGTGATCGGGATTTGGTACAAAACGGAGGTAAATACCCTGAGCAGTACCGAAAAAATAAGCCTGCGCAAGGAGTGGATCTTCAATGATGTCTACCTAGGGCGCTACCACCGGTACGAAGGAAATTCACTGGCATTTAAAACCGATTACAAATGGGAACGGAACGGAGACCTGTATACGATTTCCTACCCGGGTACCGATATGCCCCCAGCCGTCGTACGCATGAAAGAGGGCCCCGACGGGGTAACCCTTGAAGATGAAAAAGGCGTTGTGCTGGCCACACGAGAGTAAGTCCCCAATTTTCCATATATTTCTGAAGACAGCCCGTACCCTTGCGGGCTGTTTTTTTTTGCTGACCACACCCAAACGGCCACCGGCCGGACGTCCTCCCTCCGGGCTTACGGCCGGGCAGCTTACCCACGGGAAGCATAGCCTGCCCTTCCCACGCTTTAGCGGCCCGGCGGTTATAAAGCCGGATCGGACCCCCCATCCGTTGTCAGGATACGGTAAAAAATACAGTGCCGTGGGATGGTTCCTACAGGGCCGCTTGTGACCCTGCGGGCTATGGGGCCCGGAATAGGTGGTTGTTTGTCCGGGCCAACCGCAGCATAAGAAACCAACAACCCGGAACGGCAGGCGCCCCGGGTCATTTGGCAAGCATATGGTTGGGTTGGTATGTGATACCGTCTCAGAGGCGGCCCCGGGTGCCTAACGGAACCCGAAGTTCAGGCCGACGGATAGGTTGTTAAATTCGGCAATGCTGTAATCAGCATGCAGCCTGAAGAATCCCAGCTTAAGTTTGGTCCCAATGTTGGCGGTCACCCCACTGGCCTTCCTGGTCAGGCTGAAGGGATCCTGGTAGCTTTGCTGGAAAGGTCCGGAGGTTACGGTATAGGTCCCCAGCACGTCGGTTTCTGACTTCCCACTCAGGTACCCCAGCCCTCCATAAAAATTAATGACGGGCAGGCGGGTAGAAACCACGGCCTGGAAGATCCAGGTATTGATGGCAACGTCCAGGCGTTGATCGGCCCCGTCTACGATACCGGTCTCGGTAAAATCATAGGTTCCGTCCAAATGGGTATAGCCAATCACCCCAGAAATAGCTACCGGGAGGACTTTGTCTGCCGGCAGGTGCTTGGTGAATTCATGCTGTATGCCCAGCCCGTAAAAGCCTATAGACACCTCATCGGTATTGATCTTGGGGAGGAAACGGGCCTTCAGTTCCGTTCCCTTGATAAGTCCGACACTCGCCTGTATAAACCCCGACGGGATAAAATTGATGTCTTCTGAAGCCAGTCCCGAGGGCAGTTCAAACTCTTCCCTTGAGGTAACCCCGGGGGCTATTTCGGCTTCGACGAAGACACGGACCCCCTGGATGTCCCCCAAAGCGGTGGAGACCGGTTTGGAGGTACTGCCGTCCACAAACTGCAGGTTCTCATAATCAGCCGTGTTCAATACAAAGGCCTTTTTATCGTCCTTGTTTTTATAGGAAGTCATGTTGCCAATGATGGAGATCTCAAACCCCCCCAGGGGCTTTGCATCGGCCGTATTATACCAGCCTCCGGCAATACTGTAGATAGCTCCTTCAGAAACCGGGGCGAGGTAGTCGTTGGTAAACCGTTCGGCATCGTCAAGGCCAGCGGCAAAAAGCTCATTCACATTGGATTGTGCGCTGAGCACCGCCGATGCCCCCATCGCGAAAACTATAAGAATTTTCTTCATTTTTCTGATTTTGGCCTAAAACTAAAAAACCCCGGCCATTCGGTCGGGGTTTTTGTTGTGAAACGGTGATTCTTATACATCAATGTTCGCGTAGATGGCATTTTTCTCGATAAACTCCCTCCTTGGAGGTACTTCATCGCCCATCAGCATGGAGAAAATACGGTCTGATTCCGACCCGTAGTCAATGGTGACCTGCCTGAGGGTCCGGAATTCCGGGTTCATGGTCGTATCCCATAATTGCTCGGCATTCATTTCCCCAAGACCCTTGTACCGCTGTATGCCCACGCTACCGCCAAATTCCTCGGCAATGACGTCCCGTTCCTTTTCATTCCAGGCATAGCGCTTCTTGCTACCCTTTTTGACCAGGTAGAGGGGCGGTGTCGCGATGTACACGTGCCCGGCTTCTACCAGTTCGCGCATATAGCGGAAGAAGAAGGTAAGGATGAGGGTCTCGATGTGGCTTCCATCCACATCGGCATCACACATGATAATGATCTTGTGGTATCGGAGCTTATCGAGGTTGAGGGCTTTGCTGTCCTCTTCTGTCCCGATGGTCACCCCCAGGGCGGTATAGATATTTTTGATTTCTTCGTTTTCAAACACCTTGTGTTGCATGGCTTTTTCCACATTCAGGATCTTACCCCTGAGTGGCAGGATGGCCTGGAAGTTCCGGTCTCTCCCCATTTTGGCCGTCCCCCCCGCAGAATCTCCCTCAACCAGGAAGAGTTCGCATTTTTGCGGGTCCTGTTCCGAACAATCTGCCAGTTTGCCCGGAAGGCCTCCTCCGGTCATGACCGACTTGCGTTGGACCATTTCGCGGGCCTTGGTGGCCGCATGCCTGGCCTGTGCAGCGAGGATCACTTTTTGTACAATGGTTTTCGCGTCATCGGGGTGTTCCTCCAGGTAGTCCGTCAGCATTTCGGATACGGCCTGGCTGACCGCCGCGGATACCTCCCGGTTACCGAGTTTGGTTTTGGTTTGCCCTTCGAACTGGGGTTCAGAAACCTTTACCGATACGATGGCGGTAAGGCCTTCCCGGAAGTCGTCACCCGAAACCTCGAATTTCAGTTTATCGAGCATTCCCGAGCTATCGGCATACTTCTTCAGGGTGGTGGTAAGCCCCCTGCGGAACCCTGAAAGGTGGGTGCCCCCCTCGTGTGTATTGATATTGTTCACGTAAGAATGCAGGTTCTCCGTATAGGAACTGTTATACACCATGGCCACTTCCACGGGGATATCATTCTTCTCCCCTTCCATGGCGATCACGTTTTGTATCAGGGGTTCCCTGTTCCCGTCGAGGAACCGGATAAATTCCTTCAGTCCTTCCTCGGAATAGAAGGTTTCGGAGATAAACTCCCCTTTTTCATCCTTTTCGCGCCGGTCTGTAATGGTGATGCGGATCCCCTTGTTCAGGTAGGCCAGTTCCCGCATCCTGTTGGCCAGGGTGTCATAGCTGTATTCTATGGTTTGGGTGAAAATCTCCGCATCCGGGTGAAAGGTGACGATGGTCCCGGTTTCATCCGATTCCCCCACACTTTTAACGGGGTACAGGGTCTTACCCCTTTGGTACTCCTGCTCCCAGACTTTCCCGTCCCGGTAGACCGTAGCTTTCAGGTTGTCAGAAAGGGCATTCACGACAGAAACCCCAACCCCGTGGAGCCCCCCAGAAACTTTATAGGAATCTTTGTCAAACTTACCCCCGGCCCCGATCTTGGTCATGACCACTTCCAGGGCAGAAACCCCTTCCTTTTTATGCAGGTCTACGGGAATACCGCGCCCGTTATCCTTGGTCGTAATGGAATTGTCTTCGTTTATGGTCACCTCGATCCGGTCGCAGTGGCCTCCCATGGCTTCATCAATGGAGTTATCCACCACTTCATATACCAGGTGGTGCAAACCCCTTACCCCTACGTCCCCTATATACATGGATGGGCGTTTCCGAACGTGTTCGATACCCTCCAGCGCCTGGATACTATCAGCAGAATAGGTGTTCATTTTCACTTCTTTACTCATAAAACAACGGATGTTTTTTAGTCATTTTTTTGCAATCCTACAAATATAAGCAATAGCCCATGAAATATAGTATTTTGGCCTCTTTTAAGTAAGCAAGTTATCAACAGGAATTGTGAAAAAAACACCCCCGGAACCGCGTGGAAAAATACGCCGGGGCGGCTCCGGGGGCCAGCCCCCACCCCGGCCGGCGCCCAGGGTCGGGGAAAGGGTCCTTTTGAATGCAGAAAAGCACCATCCTGATGGTGCTTTTCGGGGGTTCCTGTTTCCACGTGTTCAGGAAGCGGAGCCATGCGGCCCCATGGTCTGGTTTATTTCACATAGGCGTCTGCGTGTACCTTTGACACCGCCCTGCCCGAGGGCTCGTTCATGTTTTTGAACGCCTCGTCCCATTCCAGGGCGATCCTGGTGCTGCAAGCCACCGAGGGTTCCTGGGGTACGCTCAGTGCTGCCGCATCACTGGGGAAATGCGATTCAAATATGGCCCGGTAATAAAATTCTTCCTTGGTCGCCGGGGTTTGGATAGGGAACCGGAATTTGGCGTTGGCCAATTGTTCATCGCTTACTTCGCTGGCAACCAGCCCCTTCAGGGTATCGATCCAGCTGTAGCCCACCCCGTCCGAAAACTGTTCTTTTTGCCTCCAGGTGACACTTTCGGGCAAATAGGATTCAAAGGCCTTTCGCACCACCCATTTTTCCATCCGTTCCCCGTTGATCATTTTGTCTTCCGGGTTAATGCGCATGGCCACGTCCATAAACTCCTTGTCCAGGAAGGGCACCCGCCCTTCTATTCCCCAGGCAGCCAGGGCCTTGTTGGCCCGAAGGCAATCATACATATGCAGTTTGTCCAGTTTCCGGACCGTCTCTTCATGAAATTCCCTGGCGTTCGGGGCTTTGTGAAAGTACAAATAGCCGCCAAACAGTTCATCGGCCCCTTCGCCCGAAAGCACCATTTTGATGCCCATGGATTTGATCACCCGGGCCATAAGGTACATAGGCGTAGCCGCCCTGATGGTGGTAATATCATAGGTTTCCAGGTTATAAATCACATCCTTAACCGCGTCCAGCCCCTCCTGTATGGTAAACACGATCTCGTGGTGCACGGTCCCGATATGGTCTGCCACCTTGCGGGCCGCGGCCAGGTCGGGTGAGCCTTCCAAGCCTACCGAAAAAGAGTGCAACCGGGGCCACCAGGCTTCGGCGGTATCATCCGATTCAATGCGTTTCTGGGCATACTTCTTGGCCACAGCCGAGGTTATGGACGAGTCGAGCCCGCCCGACAAGAGCACCCCATAAGGCACGTCGGACATCAGCTGCCGGTGTACTGCTGCTTCCAGTGCGTCCCGGATCGCATCTATGCTGGTCTCGTTCTCTTTTACGGCATCGTATTCCATCCAGTCGCGTGAGTACCAGCGCTTAAACTCGCCTTCTTCACTGTGGAGGTAATGTCCCGGAGGGAATAATTGGATTTTGGTACAGGTACCCTCCAGGGCTTTTAATTCAGAAGCCACGTAGAAGGTCCCGTTCTTATCCCATCCAATATATAAGGGGATAATACCCATATGGTCGCGGGCGATAAAATAGGTATCCTTCTCGCTGTCGTATATGGCAAAGCCAAATATACCGTTCATTTCATCCAGGAAGGCCGGGCCTTTTTCCTGGTAGAGGGCCAGGATTACTTCGCAATCCGAGGCCGTCCTGAAGGCATAGCGGCCTTCAAATTGCTTGCGCAACTCCCGGTGGTTGTAGATCTCCCCATTCGCCGCCAGTACCAGCTTCCCGTCAGGGCTCAGCAAGGGCTGCTTCCCCGAGGCAGGATCTACGATCGCCAGGCGCTCATGGGCCAGGATCGCACGATCATCGGCATAAATCCCACTCCAGTCCGGTCCGCGATGCCGCACCTTTTTGGCCATTTCCAACAACTGAGGCCTTAGCGTTTCCGTACGCTCCTTCACATCAAAGGCACAAACAATTCCACACATAGTACTATTTTTAGAATATTTATTTTTTAATTTCGAAGCAAAGATGGGTTTTCAAATATTGATATAAAACATAATAACATTAATTGGTTTCTATTTATAATCATTTATTGTATATTAATTATAATTTGAAATATTTGATAATATCTTTCCTCATGTTGCCGGGCATTCTGTAAGAATGTTAAATTTTAACGACTCTTTATCAACTATTCTCTTGAAAACAGGTTAGTTTTAACCTTCAGAAAAACAAACGTCACTATGAAAAAAATTATGACCCTTGCCATCATGGCCTTTGCCCTGGTGTTTACCACAGAAATGACCGCCCAGGAATTCAGCGGGCTCGACAAAAGCCCGGCCGACATTGCTTCTTACCCTCCCGGCGGTAGGGTATCTGCCAAGAATGTGAAAGTGATCTACAGTCGCCCCCAGCTAAAGGGGCGTTCCCTGGCTGACCTTGCCCCTGCCGGCAAAGTATGGCGTACCGGGGCCAATGAAGCCTCCGAGATCACCTTCTACGGGGATGCGGAATTTGGAGGCAGCCCGGTAAAAGCGGGCACCTATTCCCTTTTTACCATCCCGGGCGAAGATACATGGACCGTTATTTTGAACAAAAACCTCAACCAATGGGGCGCCTATACCTATGACGAATCTGCGGATGTCGTGAGGGTCAAGGCCACCGCCACCGAGGCTTCGGACTCCCTGGAGGCCTTTTCCATTGCCTACAAAGAAGTGGCAGGCGGGGTACATATGGTCCTGGGCTGGGGCACCACCCGTGTTGCGGTACCCATCATGTTTGCCATGTAGGGAACCCCTCCCATAAAACGTTAAAACCGGAGCGATTGCCCCGGTTTTTTTATGCCTGAAAACCCCTTACCCCTAGCGCACCTTTTCGCCAGCGATATACACTGCCTCGGCGGTGATCCCCGGGATTGCCCGTTCCGGAACCCGGAGGATGTCGTCGCTTAAAATGACGAAATCCGCCAATTTTCCCACTTCGATACTCCCCTTTTCCCCTTCCTCAAAATTGGACCAGGCCGCCCAGCGCGTCATCCCCCTTAGCGCATCTTCCCGGTTCAGGGCCTCCCCCGCCCGGAACCCTCCTTCGGGGTATCCCTGCAGGTCTTTCCGCGCCACGGCGGCATAGAAGGTATGGAACGGACTTACCCCCTCTACCGGGAAGTCTGTCCCAAGGGCCACGGCCCCCACCTGCTCCAGTAGCGATTGATAGCTGTAGGCATGCTGTACCCGGTCTTTCCCCAGCCGGTCTTCTGCCCAATACATATCGCTGGTGGCGTGTGTAGGCTGAATGGATGGGATGATATCTTCGCCAAACAGGGGAATGTCTTCAGGGGATACCACCTGGGCGTGCTCTATCTTCCATCGCCTATCCGGTTTATTGCCCAAAACTTTCCGATACGCCCGGAGCACGACCGCATTGGCCGAGTCGCCAATGGCATGGGTATTCATCTGGAAACCGGAGTTGGCAATACGTGCTGCCGTACTTTCAATAGCCGACACCGGGGTCACCATGGCGCCAAAATGTCCCGGGAGGTCGGTATAGGGGGCCTTTAGCGCAGCGCCCCGGGATCCCAGGGCCCCATCGGCGTATACCTTAAAGGAGCGTACGTTGAGGCGGTCGGTTTTCAGCGGCCCCTGTTCCAGGAAATGATCGAGGTTTTCGGGGGTGTTGCTCACCATGGCGTACATACGGATGCGCAATTCGCCCGCCTTTTGCAAACTATCCACCAGGGCAATATCCGCAAGGCCCAGACCGGCATCGTTGACGGTGGTCAAGCCGTAGTCCAGGCAGGTTTTTTCCGCCGCCTTGAGTGCCTTTACGGTATTTTCGGGCGTTGGGGGCGGCATTACGGCCCAGATATGCTCCATGGGCTTATCGATCAGGATCCCGGTAAGCCGGCCATTTTCTTTGCCTATTTCTCCCCCCTCCACCGGGGTATCCGGCCGGATCCCCGCAAGGTCCAGGGCTTTTTGGTTGACCAGCATGGCATGGCCATCTATGCGCTCCAGGACAACGGCAAGCTGGGGAAAGAGCCTGTCCAATTCCTCCTTGTTTGGGAAATCTTTTTGCTCCCAGTCATTCTGGTCCCAGCCGGTCCCGAAAATAAAATCGGGCTTATGGGTTTCATAAAAGCGGGTAACGCGTTGCAACACCTCCTCAAAACTTCCGGTACCGGTGAGGTCTACCTGAAAGGTCTTCGCACCCAGGCCAAAGAAATGGCAATGGGCATCGATAAGGCCCGGGACCAGCGTACGCCCCCCGGCGTCTACCAGGGAGTCGGCCTCAAAGCGCGCGCTGAGTTCCTCCCAATCGCCTACGGCCACAAATTTCCCATCCCTGACGGCAAGGGAAGATGCCGTAGAAAAGGCATCGTCTACCGTATAGATACGGGCATTGTACAGCAGCAAATCGGCCTTTTCCTTATCAGGGCCGCAGGAAATAAGACCCAGGAGGAGCAACAACAGGGGGTATTTCATGGTTTTTGGCGTTTTCCAGGCTAAATGTACGTATTCCTTCAAAAAAAAGCAGGGTCTTGCGGGCCCCGGTACTCCTGGGTGGATACATAGCCATCGCCATGGCCCTATTTCCTGCCGCGTTTGGGTTTTTCCTTGATTTTGACGTAGATGAGTTTTTTACGCCCCTTGGCGTCTTCCCGGCGTTCTACTTCGATATTGGGGATGGTACTGATCAGCGGGGTCAGTTTCTGGAAACCGTAGTTACGGGAATCAAAATTGGGTTGTTTTTTCTGCAGCAGGCTGCCCACATCGCCCAGGAAGGCCCAGCCGTCGTCATCGGCCACATCGTCAATGGTGCTGGCAATAAGCTTGATCTCCTTTTG
>MRWG01001393.1_pt1 | contig 15698 bp, 14 predicted proteins | sample 1013341 | NCBI WGS metagenome assembly MRWG01 (sample SAMN06117577, study PRJNA244670) | biofilm metagenome | biome: Water; feature: Cathode Biofilm; material: Biofilm; isolation source: microbial consortium enriched at the cathode of a solar microbial fuel cell | place: USA: District of Columbia ... | reverse complement strand
TCACCAACGTGCTCGGCGGGACCGTCACCCTGACCAGCCGGCCGGGCGAGGGGACCTGCTTCGAGCTGCGCCTGCCGCTGGTCGCCCCCAAGGAGGTCGCCGGGTCGGGCGACGCGGTCGCGGCGGCGGCGGTACGGTCTCATCAGGTTGATTAGGTGCCTCAATCAGGCGTCGCCCTACTTCTTCTTCGTGCTATGCTGACCGAAGCAAACCGCATGCGGCGCCGCCGGCCAGGGCCTCGGGGTTCCGCGCATAAGCGGGAGGGGAGCAGGGTGTCACAACGGGTTCTCGTCGTCGAAGACGAACCGAATATCGTCGAGTCCCTCAGTTTTCTGATGAAGCAGGAGGGCTTTGACGTGAAGATCGCGCAGGACGGCACCACGGCCTTGCGCATCGTGGAAAGCGACGTCCCGGATCTGGTGGTGCTGGACGTCATGCTGCCGCGGCGCGACGGCTACGACGTTTGCAAGGCGATCCGGGCAAACCGTAAACTGGACGACGTGCGGATCATGATGCTGTCGGCCAAGGGCCGCGAGCTGGACCGGCGCAAGGGCCTGGAGCTCGGCGCCGACGACTACATCACCAAGCCCTTCTCGACCCGCGATCTGGTCGACCGGGCCCGGGCGTTGCTCGGCCTGCCGCCGGAGTAGCCCGATGCCGGCAGCTACAGCGGGCCTGCTTGGCGCTTGCCCGGGAGGGACGGCATGAGCCGGCGCCGCAGCGGCGAGTGGTCGGTGGTGCTGTTCATCGTGGCGCTGCTGGCCTTCAACCCGCCGGTCCTTTCGATCTTCTCCGTGCCGGAGCTGATCTTCGGCGTGCCCGTTCTCTATCTCTACATCTTCCTCGCCTGGGGGGCGGCGATCGTGCTGCTGGCGCTCAACGTCTCGGGCCTGACCGAGCCTGAGGGCGCACAGCCGCTGCACATCCCCGGCCCGGTGCCGGCGCGCCCGTCGGAGGATCTCGACTCGCCGCTGGTCGGGACCGATGAGGCCGCCTCCGGGCGCGGCGAGGCGAAGGACTGACGATGCTGTCCGGTTGGGGCATCCTCGCCGTCGCCTTCGGCTACCTCTGCCTGCTTTTCGCCATCGCCTACTACGCCGACAAGCGGGCCGACGCCGGGCGCAGCCTGATCCGCAGCCCCTGGATCTACACCCTGTCGATCGCCGTCTTCTGCACCTCCTGGACCTTCTACGGCTCGGTCGGGCGGGCCGCCTCCGGCGGCATCCACTTCCTGCCGATCTACCTGGGGCCGACCCTGGTCTTCCTGCTGTGGTGGTTCGTGATCCGCAAGATCATCCGCATCAGCAAGGCCCACCGCATCACCTCCATCGCCGACTTCATCTCCTCGCGCTACGGCAAGTCGACCAGCCTCGGCGCGCTGGTCACGGTGATCGCGGTGGTCGGCATCATTCCTTACATCTCGCTGCAGCTGAAGGCGGTCTCCACCTCCTTCAACGTGCTGCGCCAGTATCCCGTCGTGGCCATGCCGCTGCAGGAAAACGTGCCGCTGCTGGCCGACACGGCGCTGTGGGTGGCGCTCATCATGGCGGCCTTCGCGATCCTCTTCGGCACCCGCCACATCGACGCCTCCGAGCATCACGAGGGCATGGTCGCCGCCGTCGCCTTCGAATCGCTGGTGAAGCTGATCGCCTTCCTGGCGGTCGGCATCTTCGTCACCTTCAGCGTCAACGACGGCATCGGCGACCTGTTCCGCAAGGCGGCCGCCGACGAGTCGATCTCGCAGCTCTTCCTCGCCAACTCCGGCGGCAGCTACCTGCAGTGGATCACCCTGACCCTGCTGTCCATGGCCGCCATCATCTGCCTGCCGCGCCAGTTCCAGGTGACGGTGGTGGAGAACGTGAACGAGCGCCACCTGGCGCGGGCCGTCTGGCTGTTCCCGCTCTACATGCTGGTCATCAACATCTTCGTGCTGCCCATCGCCATGAGCGGGCTGCTGCACTTCCCCGCCGGCCTGGTCGACGCCGACACCTTCGTGCTGACCATCCCGATGAAGGAGCAGGCGGAGTTCCTGGCCCTCCTGGCCTTCATCGGCGGCCTCTCCGCGGCCACGGGCATGGTCATCGTCGCCGCCATCGCGCTGTCGACGATGATCTGCAACGACCTCATCATGCCGGCGCTGCTGCGCATCACCTGGCTGCGCATGACCGAGCGCGGCGACCTCTCGGTGCTGCTGCTGCGCATCCGCCGCTTCGCCATCGTGTCGATCCTGCTGCTGTCCTTCGCCTACTTCCGCTTCATCGGGCAGCCGGAGGCCCTGGTCACCATCGGCCTGGTGTCCTTCGCCGCCGCCGCGCAGTTCGCCCCCGCCATCATCGGCGGTATCTTCTGGAAGGGCGGCTCGCGCCTGGGCGCCCTTGCGGGCCTCACCCTCGGTTTCGTCACCTGGACCTACACCCTGCTGCTGCCCTCCTTCGCGCGGCCGGGCTGGCTGCCGACCTCTTTCATCGAGCAGGGGCCGCTGGGCATCGCGCTGCTGAAGCCCTATGCGCTGTTTGGCCTGCAAGGCCTCGACAGCCTGTCGCACGCCATGTTCTGGAGCATGCTGGCCAACATCGGCGGCTATATCGTGGTCTCCCTGCTGGCCCGCCAGAGCGCCATCGAGCGCATCCAGGCGGTGCTTTTCGTGGATGTCTTCCGGCACTCGGGCGTGCAGAGCGGCTCGCACTTCTGGCGCGGGTCGGCCACCGTGCCGGACCTGAAGAACCTGGTGGCGCGCTTCATCGGCCCGGGACGGGCCGAGCGCGCCTTCGCCGACTACGGGCGCATCCACGGCATCAACGTGACCAAGCTGCGCGAGGCCGACCCGGGCCTGGTCAGCTTCACCGAGCGCCTGCTGGCCGGCGCCATCGGGGCGGCCTCGGCGCGCGTCATGGTGGCCTCGGTCGCCAAGGGCGAGGTGCTGGGCATCGAGGAGGTCATGGAGATCCTGGAGGAGACCTCCCAGGTCATCGAGTACAGCCACGGCCTGGAGCAGAAGTCGCGCGAGCTGGAGGCGCTGACCGCCGAGCTGCGCGAGGCCAACGAGCGCCTGCAGGAACTGGACCGCATGAAGGACGAGTTCCTCTCCACGGTCAGCCACGAGCTGCGCACGCCGCTGACCTCGATCCGCTCCTTCAGCGAGATCCTCTTCGACAACCCGGAGCTGGGGGTCGGCGACCGGCGTAAGTTCCTCACCGTCATCGTCAAGGAGAGCGAGCGCCTGACGCGCCTCATCAACCAGATCCTCGACCTCGCCAAGATGGAGGCCGGCAGCATCGACTGGGAGATGGAGAACCTCGATCCCCGCTCCGTGGTGGAGGAGGCCATCGCCGTCACCTCGACCCTCTTCGCCGAGAAGGCGGCGCGCCTGGAGGTGCAGATCGCCCGCGACCTGCCCATGGTCCATGCCGACCGCGACCGCCTGATCCAGGTGCTGGTGAACCTGCTGTCCAACGCCGCCAAGTTCTGCGACGAGAAGGCCGGCTATGTGGTGGTGAGCGTCGACAACCGCCCCGACGGCCTGCGGATCTCCGTCGCCGACAATGGCCGCGGGGTGCCGCCGGAGAACCGCCAGCTGATCTTCGAGAAGTTCCAGCAGGCCAGCGCGAACCTGACCGACAAGCCGCGCGGCACCGGCCTGGGCCTCACCATCTCGCGCCAGATCATCGAGCACTTCGGCGGCCGCATCTGGGTGGAATCGTCGTCCGGCAACGGCGCGCGCTTCTGCATCGTGCTGCCCCGGCGCGCCCGGAAAGAGGCCCGCCAGGCGGTTTGATCCCGGCCGCGGGGCCCCGGCCGCATCGCCCCAATTGCATAGGGGGAGGCGATGGGCTAAAAACCGCGCCCAGCAGTCCCTATCTACAAGACCGATCCACCCACCCCAGCGACAACTTTCCCAGCGCCGGAGACTTCATGGCTTCCTATCAGTACGTCTATCAGATGGACGGCGTGTCCAAGACCTATCCGGGCGGCAAGCAGGTCCTCAAGGACATCCGCTTGTTCTTCCTGCCCGGCGCCAAAATCGGCGTTCTGGGCCTGAACGGCGCCGGCAAGTCCACCCTGATGAAGGTCATGGCCGGCATCGACACCGAGATCAACGGCGAGGCGCGTGCCGCTGACGGCATCAAGGTCGGCTACCTGCCGCAGGAGCCGCAGCTCGACCCGGAAAAGGACGTGGCCGGCAACGTCTTCGAGGGCGTGGCCGAGACCAAGGCGCTGCTCGACCGCTTCGAGGAGGTCAGCAACGCCTTCGCCGAGGCCGATCCCGACGAGATGGACAAGCTGATCACCGAGCAGGCCGAGCTGCAGGAAAAGATCGACGCCGCCGATGCCTGGGACCTGGACCGCACGGTGGAGATCGCCATGGATGCCCTGCGCTGCCCGCCGGGCGACGCCGATGTCACCAAGCTGTCGGGCGGCGAACGCCGCCGCGTGGCGCTCTGCCAGGTGCTGCTGCAGAAGCCGGACATGCTGCTGCTCGACGAGCCGACCAACCACCTGGACGCCGAATCCGTGGCCTGGCTGGAGCGCTACCTGGAAGAATATCCCGGCTGCGTCGTGGCCGTGACCCATGATCGCTACTTCCTGGACAACGTCGCCGGCTGGATCCTGGAGCTGGACCGCGGCCGCGGCCTGCCCTTCGAGGGCAACTACTCGTCCTGGCTGGAGCAGAAGGAAAAGCGCCTGGCCCAGGAGGAGAAGACCGAGTCCGGGCGCCAGCGCGTGCTGAAGCAGGAACTGGAGTGGATCCGGCAGAGCCCGCGCGCCCGCCAGGCCAAGTCCAAGGCCCGCGTGCAGGCCTACGAAACCCTGGTCGCCGAGGCCGCCGACAAGGCGCCGGAGCCGGGCAGCATTTCCATCCCGCCGGGCCCGCGTCTCGGTGACCTGGTGATCGAGGCACAGAACGTCTCCAAGGCCTTCGGCGACAAGCTCTTGATCGACGATCTCAGCTTCAAGATCCCGCCGGGCGCCATCGTCGGCATCATCGGCCCCAACGGCGCCGGCAAGACCACGCTGTTCCGCATGATCACCGGCCAGGAGCAGCCCGACAGCGGCAGCCTGCGCGTCGGCGACACGGTGAAGCTGGGCTATGTCGACCAGAGCCGCGACTCCCTGGACGGCAACAAGAACGTCTGGGAGGAAATCTCCGACGGCCTGGACGTCATCCAGCTCGGCAAGCACCAGATGCAGTCGCGCGCCTATGTCGGCGCCTTCAACTTCCGCGGCTCCGACCAGCAGAAGAAGGTCGGCGTGCTGTCGGGCGGTGAGCGCAACCGCGTCCACCTGGCCAAGATGCTGCGCGAAAGCGCCAACGTGCTGCTGCTCGACGAACCGACCAACGACCTGGACGTCGACACCCTGCGCTCGCTGGAAGAAGCGATCTCGGGCTTCCCCGGCTGCGTGCTGGTGACCTCGCACGATCGCTGGTTCCTGGACCGCATCGCCACCCACATCCTGGCCTTCGAGGGCGACAGCCGGGTGGTGTGGTTCGAGGGCAACTACGACGCCTACGAGGAAGACCGGCACCGCCGCCTGGGCTCTGCCGCCGACCAGCCGCACCGCATCAAGTACAAGCCCCTCACGCGCTAAGGGGACGCGTCGCCGGTCCGGCAACCGCAGGACAATGAAAAAGGGGCCCGGAAGGGCCCCTTTTGATTTGGCAGGCGCGGCGCGGCTACTGCTTCGGGGTGAAGGCGCCGGCGGCGACCTTCTCGCGCAGGGCCTCGGTCAGCGGCGGCAGCTTGCCGCCGTTGTTCTTCAGCACCGTCCCGTATTCGGAGCGCAGGGTGATGGCCATGCTGACGCCTTCGGCGACGATGTCGAGGATCTTGAAGTCGCCGTCTTTCTCCCGCACCCGCCAGCTCACCTTGTAGGGCTCGCCCTCGGCGCGGTCGATTCGGGAGTCGATCAGGGCCATGTTCTCGTTGCGGGCGTCCCGGGTCACGTTGCCGATCTTGAAGCGCTCGCTGCTGTTCTCCGCCAGCAGCGGCAGGAAGCGCTGCACCATGGCGTCCTCGAAGACCGCAAGGAAGGCCTTCTGGTCTTCCTGCGAGGCGGCGCGCCAGTAGCGGCCGATGACGAAACGGCCGATGGCCGGCACGTCGAAGTTCTCGTTGAAGAGCTTGCGGAAGTGATCTTCCTTTTCCTTGGCGCTGATCGAGGCATCGCCCAGGCGCGAGGCCGCCTTCTCCTGCAGCTGCTCCAGGAAGCTTGCGGCCTGCTTGGTGTCGAGCGCTTTTGCCGCCACCGGCAGTGCAAAAAGCGCGAGGGCCAGCAGGCAGAAGGCGAGGGACGATTTCATATCGCGGCAGCGCATGGCGTTACTCCACGGAGGACGTGCTTTGCCCAGCGACTCCCGAGGGGTCGTCCGGGGGGAGTTCCGAGAAGTTCGGCGTTTCGCCCGAGGGTGCGCCGTTGTTGATCTCGTTCTCCCGGTTCTGGCGGTAGAGCGAGCGGATGCGGGCGTAGAAGTCCAGCGAGTCGGCCTTCAGCGAATCCAGCTCCTCGATATTGCGCGAGCGGAAGTCGATGCCGGTCGTTGCCGAGCGGGCCAGATTGAATTCCTGGGGCGCCAGGTAGGTCAGCGGATCCAGGAAGATATCGACGATCCGGCCGCCGCCGTCGCGCAGCGAGGAGGGGCCGAGAATGGGCAGCACGAGGTAGAAGCCCTCACCGGCGCCGTAGGTGCCGAGGGTCTGCCCGAAGTCCTCGTCGTGGTAGGGATAGCCCGAGTCCGCGGCGATATCGAAGAGGCCCAGCAGGCCGATCGTGGAGTTGATGAAGAAGCGGGCGAAGGTGGTCTCCGCGCGCTCCAGGTCGCCCTGCAGCAGGTCGTTGGCCAGGGTCACCGGGGTGCGCAGGTTGCGCAGGAAGTTGCGCACGGAATTGCGCACGCCGGTCGGCACGATAAAGCGGTAGGTCACCGCCACGGGCCGGAACACCGCGAAGTCCAGCGCCTCGTTGAAGGCGAAGAACATGCGGTTGGGAATCTCCAGCGGATCGTTGTCATCGGGCTCCGGCCCGAAGTCGCCCGACTCGCTCTCGGACCAGGCGTCGCCGCCGTCACTCTGCCCCGTATCGCTCTGGGCGATCTGGGAGGACTGCGGATCGGCGGCCCGTGCCTCGCTCTGCGGTGCGCCCGTCTGCGGCGTACCCGCGCAGGCGCTCAGGACGAAGGAAACGGCGACAACGGCAAAGACAGAGCGCAGAAACTGCGCAAGAGAGGACCTCAACATACCCCCGAACAAAACCTTACCCCCGATAACGGCAGAACCGAAATGCCACAGGTGAAACCGTGACCCTCCTGCAGTGGGGCCAGACCCCACCGCCCGGTCAATCTCGCCTGTGCAAATCCAGAAAATTCCGGGAACTCCACACCAATCAAAGCCTGAAAAAACTGGCAAAATTCTCTTAAAGAACCCTTAGGCGCAAGCGACCGCGAACAAGCCGCTAACCATAGTTCCCCTATCATAGCGCGCTGTGCCTGACTAGTGACCTGACTTCGCACACTGTCGTCACTTTGCATCACTGTTGCAAAATTGCATCATATCGTGGGTCTGCCCACGGTAGCCGTGGCGGCGGGCGGCTCATCCGGCGGGCGCGGACGGCCTTTGCGTCTCGGCCTCGGGACGCACCAGCCGCCGGTACAGGGGCAGCAGCACGGCGGGCAGCATGTACATGGGCAACTGCGCCACGGCGAAGTAGAGCACCACGTCGAAGTCGGTGCCGGGCGGAAAGGCGGCCAGCAACAACCCCATGTTGCAGTTGCCGGAGATCAATCCCACGGTCAGCGCCCGTCGGCGGCCCAGCCAGGCAAAGGCGAGGGTCCCGACGACCTGCAACGCCGGGTTGGCGACGAAGGCGACAGCGAGCCACAGCGCCACCGTCATCGGCCGCGTCATCAGGGTGGCGGTCACGCCGTCCATGATCGCCACCGCGAAAATCAGCATCACCGCCACCACCAGGCCATCCAGGTGGGTCGCGACTCGGGGCAGGCGCTCGCGGCCGATCAGGCGGCGGATCACCAGGGCGGCGGCGAAGGCGGCGGCGACCACCAGCGACAGGCGGGTCATGAACTCGACGACTCCGATGTCGAGCTCCAGGCCCAGCAGCGCCAGCGCCAGCGGCGGCACCGTGAGCGGCGTCAGCAGCGTGGCGGCGAGCGCGGCGACCAGGGCCAGGGCGCCGTCCAGGCCCAGGATCATGGCGATGGGCGCGGCGCTGAGGATCGGCGGCGCGGCGGCCATCAGCACCAGGGCGGTAGCCAGGGAGCCCGGCAGGGGCAGGAAGGCGAGGGCTGCGGCCATGAGCAGCGGCGCGCCGAGCAGCAGCCAGACGGTGATGACGACGGCCAGCCAGGGGCGGCGCAGGTAGCCCAGCATCACCTGCCAGTCGATGCGCACCAGGGTGGCGGTCAGCAGCACCGCCACCGCGGGCGCCAGCAGGGGGCGTGCCAGCGCGGCGAGCGACGGCAGCGCCAGGCCGAGGAATACCCCGACGAAGAGCACCCAGGTGGCGTGTCCGCCCAGGAAGGCGAGCAGTCGGCTCATGCTGTCCCCATACCGTTTCCCGGCCCGCTGTACCGGGTCCGGCGACCCGGACGCTAGCGGCTTTGACCGTCCGGGCCAATGCTCTATCGTGCTGCCCACAGGGAGACCCGCTGCGAGACGAAAGCGGACGCAAGGGAGCCGTCACCATGACCGAAGCGCCATTCGACCAGCACCGTGCCGTCGTGCTGCCGGAATGGATCGACTACAACGGCCACATGAACGTGGCCTACTACCTGCTGGCCTTCGACCATGCGACCGATGCGTTCCTCGACTGGCTCGGCCTGGATGCGGACCACCGCGCCGCCGCTGGCGGCACCACCTTCGCCGGCGACATCCACCTCACCTATCAGCGCGAGGTGAAGGAGGGCGACCCCCTGCGCATCACCACCCAGCTGCTGGGCTACGATGAAAAGCGCATCCGCTTCTTCTGCCGCATGTACCACGCCGGGGAAGGCTTCCTGGCCTCGACCATGGAGAGCCTCAGCCTCTACGTTGACCTCAACCGCCGCCGGGTCTCGGTGCTGCCGGACGACATCCAGAAACGCCTGGCGGAGGTCTATGCCACCCACAAGAAGCTGGCCCTGCCGCCGGAGGCCGGGCGGGTCATCGCCAAGCCGCCGCTGGCCGGCATGCCGCCGCCGGCGTGAGGCTGTCCCCCCCCATGTCCCCAGGATGTTCTCAGGTGGCCAATTTTCCATTGCCCTCGCGGGCGCGATGGTGATGCTTAGAGCCATGATTGCTAAGCGTTTGTGGTTCTTCGCCCTGGTCTTGCTGATTCTGGCGCCGGCTTCCGAAGCCCTGGCCGACTGCACCGACCCGCCGGCGCCGGGGGTCAAGTGGCGGCGCTGTATCTTCGACCGCCTGGAGTTCCGCAACGTCGATCTGACCGGCGCGGAACTGCGCGACGCCAGCTTCTACCGCGCCGACCTGAGCGAAAGCCGCTTCGAGAAGGTGAAGGCCTTCCGCGCCAAGTTCGTCAACGCGGTGCTGGCCGGCGCCAGCTTTCCCGAGGCCGACCTGCGCGAAGCCGACATGACCAAGGCCGACCTCAGCGGCGCGGACCTGGCCACCGCGGACCTGCGGCGGGCGCGGCTCTTCGAGGCCGACCTGCGCGGGGCGAACCTGACGAAGGCCAAGCTGGAGGGGGCGGATCTTACCAATGCCGACCTCTCCGGGGCCACCTGGACCGACGGCGAGCGGGTCTGCGGCGAGGGCTCGATCGGCCGCTGCAACTAGCGCGGCGGCAAGGCGCGCCGGGGTTAAGTATTTTTCGCCGCTGCGCCGTCTATAGTGGTTTGCCGCCGCCCGCCGTTGCGGCGGCGTCCGCCGTGTTTCAGAGTGCCCTGATATCCGACGCCGAGACTTGAGAGTGTCATGAGGTCCCCTGTTCCTTCCGTCGGCCGGTGTTTTCCGGCGACCGCCGTGGCCAAGCCACGCGCCGGGCGAAGGGCGGCATGATGCAGGCGCGCAAGATCAAGCGCCGGGTCCGGGTTTCCCTGCTGCGCTTCGGGCGCAACGACCAAGTGGTGCTGTCGCTCCTGGCCGTGGTGATCGGCGCGGCGGCTGGCGGCGCCGCCCTCGCTTTCCGCGACGCCATCGGCGGCATCCAGTGGCTGGCCCTCGGCTTCAGCGGCGAGAAGGTCGTCTCCCTGGCGGCCGGGCTGCCGTGGTGGCAGCTGCTGTTGGCGCCCAGCCTGGGTGGCCTGGTGATCGGCCTCTTCATTCGCTATGCCTTGCCGGATGGCCGGCCGCAGGGTGTTCCCCAGGTCATCGAGGCCTCGGCCCTCAACGATGCCCGCATGTCACTGACCGTCGGCATTCGCGCCGCCCTGGCCAGCGCCGCTTCCATCGGCGTCGGCGCTTCGGTCGGCCGCGAAGGGCCGGTGGTGCACCTGGGCGCCTGTCTGGGTTCCTGGGTCGCCAAACGCCTGCACCTGGGGCGCGTGCTGGCGCGTACCCTGCTGGGCTGCGGCGTCGCCGCCGGCGTCGCCGCCTCCTTCAACGCGCCCATCGCCGGCTCCTTTTTCGCGCTGGAGGTCGTGGTCGGGCACTACGCGCTCTCCGCCTTCGCGCCCATCGTCATCGCCTCGGTGACCGGCACCCTGATCAGCCGCGCGCGCTACGGCGACTTCCCGGCTTTCATCCTGCCTGAGAACTGGACCATCGTGTCGTTCTGGGAGTTCCCGGCCTTCGCGATCCTCGGCCTGGTCTCGGCGCTGGCGGCAATTCTCTTCATGTGGTCGCTCATGTTCGCCGAGGACACCACCACCAAGCTGCCGATTCCCCGCTGGCTGCATCCGGCCCTGGCCGGCCTGCTGGTGGGGGCCATCGCGCTGGTCTTCCCCCAGGTGCTGGGTGTCGGTTACGAGGCGACCGACGCGGCGCTGTCCGACAGCTACGAGCTGTGGCTGCTGCTGGCGCTGATCGTCGCCAAGACGGCGGCGACGGCGATCTGCCTGGGCAGCGGCTTTGCCGGCGGCGTGTTCTCGCCGTCACTGTTCATCGGCGCCATGGTGGGCGGCGCCTATGGCGTCATCGCCACCCAGGCCTTTCCGGAGCTTTCCTCCGGCCACGGCGCCTACACCATCATCGGCATGGGGGCGGTGGCCGGCGCGGTGCTGGGGGCGCCGATCTCGACCATCCTGATGATCTTCGAACTGACCGGCGACTACGAACTGACCATCGCGGTGATGCTGGCAACGGTCATCGCCAGCGTGGTGACGCAGCAGGTCCACAAGCACTCTTTCTTCATCTGGGTGCTGGAGCGCCGCGGCGTGTCGATCCGCGGCGGCCACCAGTCCGGGCTGATGCGCCGGGTGAAGGTATCCTCGGTCATGGACCACCGCTACTCGGCGGTCACGCCGGAAACCCCCATCGCGCAGGTGCGCCTCAAGCTGCAGGCGGCGCCCTGGGGCGAACTCTTCGTCGTCGACGAAGAGGGCGAACTGTCGGGCGTCATCACCTACGCCGACCTGCACGAGGCCGCCTTCGATACCAGCCACGATTCCGAGCTGATCGCCGGCAACGTGGCCCGCAATGTGCCGGCCATGCTGCAGATCGGCGACGACCTGGAAGCTGCGGTCAACGTCTTCAACGTCACCGGCGAGCCGCACATCCCCGTGGTCACGGACAAGAAGTCCAAGGTGATGCGCGGACTGGTGCACGAGCACGAGGTCATGCTGGCCTATCAGCGCGCGCTGAACCAGGCCCGCGCCGAGGAGCGGGGCGAGGCGTCCTCCCGCCGGCGGGCGTCCCGGCCCTAGAAATCCGCGACCGGGCGATCAGGGGCCGGGCCCGCACCGGGGAGGAACGCCGGGGCAGGCTCAGGCGGCGGCCCGGACCCGGCTGGTGAAGGCGGTGCTGTCCTTGCTCTGCGCCTCCAGCTGCTCGTAGAGCGCCAGCGGCGGGAAGCGCAGCAGATGCTGGAGATCGGTGTGGCCCATCCACACCAGCCATTCGTCGTAAATCTCCTCACTGTCCTTGCGCTGCCACAGGATGCCGCCGGGCTCCAGGTGCATGTAGCCCTCGCGCGCCGGCAGGCCCTTGCAGGCGACTATGGGATGCATCAGGCCGAACATGAAGTCCGGTGACCAGGCCATGTGCGCGAGCGCCAGGGCCAGGCGCGGCAGCGCGGCGGTGAGGCCGTGCCCGCGATAGCCGTTGGGGCCGCCTTTCAGCCACAGCTCGCCGTGATAGCAGACCTTGCCGGTGATCCGGTGAGAGGCCGGCGTGGCGGCGTAGTCGGTCCGCTCCAGATCGACCTCCACCCCCGGCGGGGCGTAGACCTCGCGCTGCTTATAGAGGTGCTCGGCCAGGCAGAGGCCGGTCAAGTCCTCCAGGCGCACGGCCTGCAGGTGCACCAGCTCGCCGTCCTCGCTGGTGCCCTTGATCCAGAATCCGTTGGCGTCGTTGAGATCGGTCGTCCGGCAATCGAAGATCGGCGAGAGCGGCGCCCGCTTCTGTTGCCCGCAGCGCAGCTGGCGGAAGGCCTCGAAGTCGGAACTGACCTCGATCTTCATGCCATGCCGCCCGGCAATTTGGTCAATGTTGCTGATGTATTCGAATTTCTTGTAGAGGTCACTGGCTGGCATTGGAAAATAGTCCTTTGCTGAGTTTTGGTTCGCCAGCAAAGGTTAGCCAGAAATATTGCGTAAGAATGCAATCTTAGTTTGGAAGCGGCGAAAATTTACACCTAAATGTCGTCTTCCATCAGCAATTCCGCTGGCATTTCAGGGATTTCATCGGGGCCCAGCCCGGAAATTTCCACCCGGTTCGTGCGGGCGACGAAGAGCGCCAAGGCGGGCTCTCCGTCCGGAAAGACGCAGCCGAGGAGCAGACGCTGGAACCGGGCGGGGATGGCCTCGGCGTTGCGGGCCCGCGGAATGAGGCCGGCGATGTGGTCCAGGCGCGCCCCGCCGGCGACGAAAACGCCGTGGTAGGCCTGGGACATGAAGTTATCGAAATCGGTGCCGACGGGATCGTCCTGGGAGAAGCGGCCGACCGCGCTCTTGGCCCATTCCCAGCCCAGCCAGGTGGCATAGGACGAGGACTCGCCGACCTCGACGCAGAGCCAGCTGTTCTGCAGGCGCCGATAGACCAGGCGGTAGGCCTTGATACTGGTCATGGCCGGATGCTCGAGCTGCAACTCGGCCTGCGACCAGGCCTCGAAGGCGCGGCGCAGCAGCGGCGGCGCGTCGACCCAGAGGCGGCCCAGGTGGTGCTGCTGGGCGTGGAAGCTGTAGCCCTTCTCGTCTTTGTAGGTGACCCGCTCCAGGGCGCCCCGGCTGCGCGCCCGCACCGACTTGTTGCGCAGCCAGTCCTCGGTCTGATCCAGGATGGCCTGGGCTTCCAGGCGGCACTGCATGCCGGCATCGGTCAGGGAGTAGCTGCGGTTGCGCAACTCAAACAGCTTGGCGCCCTTCAGTTCTTCCAGCGTGTTGATGTGACGGCGCACCGTCTGGCGCGTCACCCCCAGGCGCTGCACCGTCTCACTCAGATTGAGCGTGCTGGCCAGCGTCGTGAAGGACCGGAGGATCTCGAAGAGGGTCGAGGGCGTTGGATCGTGTTGCACGGAGTCGGGCTGCTCTTCTCGTTATGGGGCTCTATAGCCGGCAGATTTCTGCGTTCTTCTCAGTGTAGCAGGAACTTATCCTCAATAGGGAACAAATTTGTTCCGATCCAGCATATTCGCAGACAAGTGGGGCAAAGAAAATCCCTTCCTCTGGCCAATTAATTTACCTCCTATGGTGAAGATTTGGTGAATTGATTCGCTCCAAAGTTTCATGGGATCAGTGTGGGTGACTTTAGAGCTTTGGCAAGCGGGGCGGACGGCTTGGAACCGAGTGGCGCGATCATCGGGAAACAAATCAGCTTTGCAAGAGTTGAAAGAAATCTCACCAGACAGGATCTAGGCGCCATTCTCGGGATCAGTGCAGAGCAGGTCGAAAAGTACGAGGCCGGCGAGGAAGCCATGCCGGCCGGCCTGCTGTACCGCTTGTCGGAAGTGTTTGACCTGCCGGTGACCGAATTCTTCAGGCAGCCGGACGAGGTCCGGTCCGCCGGGATCGGGCAGAGGTCATAGTTTCGGGGAGGGCAGCCACCTTTTCCCGGCCAGCGTAGCCCCCAAGCTGCTAAGGCCAGACAGAAGGTGGCGGTCGTCAAGGTGCCGGTCGGATGCTGTCACATCCGGCCGGCACTTTATTTTTGGGCCCGCGCCCTCTTCGGGTCTAGTAGGTCGGGTTCAGCTTCAGATAGTCGTAGCGGTCGCCGGAGGTGACGGTCACCTGGCGGGTGCCGCGGCTGCTGTCCAGCAGCGTCAGCGGCACTTCGACGCCGGCATCCCCCAGGGCCCAGACGGCGCGGTAGAACTCCGCCAGGCTGGAGACGCTGCGCCCGCCCACCTGGGTGATGATGGCGTTGGCGGCGACGCCGGCCTGCGCGGCCGGGCCGTCCGGCGCGACCCGGTTGATCAGCACGTGGCCGCGCAGTTCCTGGGTGTAGAGCCCCAGCCAGGGCCGCGCCGGCTTGGTCGAGCGGCCCTCGCGCAGCAGGTCCTCCATGATCGGCGGCAGCGCCGAGATGGGCACGAACATGTTGCCCGGGAAGGTCTCGCCCGGCTCCACCGCGTCGGCGACAATCAGCGAGCCGATGCCCAGCAGCCGCCCGTCGGCGCCGATCAGCGCCGCACCGCCGAAGCTGCGGTAGGGCGGGGCGGTGAAGATGGCGTCGGGCAGCAGGTACTCCCAATAGCCGGCGAACTCGCGGCGCGAGACCACCATGGCAGCGCTCGGCCCGTCGGGGCCGGCGACCAGCACCTTTGTCTCCGCCGGTAGATCTGTGGAATCGCCCAGCTCGATGGGCGTGGCGTTCAGCTTGGTCTGCGGGCGCAGCAGTCCGAAGCCGGTATCGTAGTCGTAGGCCACCACGTCGGCCGGCACCACCGAGCCGTCCTGCTCGACGATCTCCGTCTGCACCGCCTCCATAATCAGGTAGCCGATGGTGAGGACCAGGCCGTCCTCGCCGATCACCACGCCGCCGCCTTCGCGCTCGCCGCCCAGGGTATCGGCCGTGCGCGCCGAAGGCGGCACCGTGGCGCGCACCCCGACGACCGCGTTCAGGGGATTGCCGCGCGCGCTGCTCTGCGCCGCCGCCTGGGGCGCCAGCACGGCAAGACAGAGGAAACCGAGAACCAAGAAACCGAAGAACTCGCCCAGCTTCGGGGCGGACAACCTGCTCGACATGCCGCTCTCCTCGTTGTTGCGGCGTCTCCCCCTGACTTTTCTAAACGATACCACTAATACGCAATTAGCGCGTCTCCAAAGGTTGTCCAGTGCGGCCCGCTCTTCCCGGGGCCGGAGGTCTCAGTCCTCCAGCAGGTAGCCGCCCTGGCGGGAGGGCAGGGGCTCCTTGCCGATCACCTTGGCCAGCACCATGCCCGGGCGCAGGTAACGCTGGGTGCGCAGCGTCAGCACCAGGCCGCTGGCCTCAGTGGTGACGGGGGTGCGGGCGCTTTCGGGCGGCTGCGTCGGGTCGACCAGCCAGGCGATGACGTCGCCGGCTTTCACCTCCTGGCCCAACTCCACGTTGTAGGCGATCACCCCGGCGACCGGGGCGCGCACGGTGTCGGTCGCGTCCAGGCGGGTCGCCTCG
>MRWG01001392.1_pt1 | contig 15699 bp, 8 predicted proteins | sample 1013341 | NCBI WGS metagenome assembly MRWG01 (sample SAMN06117577, study PRJNA244670) | biofilm metagenome | biome: Water; feature: Cathode Biofilm; material: Biofilm; isolation source: microbial consortium enriched at the cathode of a solar microbial fuel cell | place: USA: District of Columbia ... | reverse complement strand
CAAAGCCTTTGCCAAATCCAATTTGGAGGGTTGTATCATACGGCCGATCACATTCCTGCCCACCTTTCAAAAACAAGCCGACAGGGTTTGCGGCGGATTCCAGGTACATGTAACCGACAGGCGCACCTATAAACCCTGGCGCACCGGCCAATTCCTGCTCAGGGAGCTATTCCACCACCTGGGACAGCACTTTGCATGGAAAGAACCCCCCTATGAATATGACTATACCCACATGCCCATCGATATCATCAATGGAACGGATTCCCTTAGGCACTGGGTGGAAAACCGAGGGGATATGGCAACCCTCGACGCGTTTGAACAACTGGAGCAGTACAAGGCTGACTGGGAGCAGGTTATCCTTTATTAGAAGCCTTTACGTATACTCATGAGCCCCATCCTGGTATTTACGGTTATCGTACTCTATTTTGCTTTACTCATGGCGATCTCCTATGCCACTTCGAGAGGGAGCAGCGATGAATCCTTTTTTACCGGCGACCGGAAATCTCCCTGGTTCCTGGTGGCCTTTGGTATGATCGGGGCAGGACTTTCGGGGGTTACCTTTGTGTCGGTTCCCGGGATGGTAGGCAACCACTATTTGTATTTTTACCAGTTCATTCTGGGGAATGTCGTTGGGTATGCCTTTATCACATCCGTCTTAATCCCCCTGTACTACAAATTGCGGTTGGTTTCCATTTATGGCTACCTAAAAGAGCGTTTCGGGCGAAACACCTATAAAACGGGCTCCCTGTATTTCCTGCTTTCCCAATCGTTCGGAGCCGCCCTTCGGTTACTGCTCGCAGCCAAGATCCTGCAGTTCGCCTTTTTTGACGCCATGGGGATCCCTTTTTTCGTAACAGTGATCATTATCCTGCTCCTGGTATGGCTGTATACGAACAAATCCGGGATCAAAACGATCGTGTATACGGATACCATGCAGACGGTCTTTCTCATCTCCGGGGCGGTCATCACCATCTACGTAATAACAACCAGCTTAGACCTAACCCTGGCCGGGGCGGTCCGGGAAGTGATGTCCCATCCTTATTTGGAAGTGTTTAACTGGGACAGCCATTCGAGCCAAAATTTCTTCAAGCAGTTCATCGCCGGTATGCTGATCGCCGTCTCCATGATGGGGCTGGACCAGAACATGATGCAAAAAACGCTTACCTGTAAAAGTTCTTGGGATGCACAAAAGAATACCCTCACCTATAGTTTGATCCTTGCCCTTACCCAGTTCCTTTTCCTGGGCCTGGGCGTGCTGTTGTATATCTATGCTGAAAGCAGGGGCATACAGTTGCCCAGAGGCGACAACGGGCAGCTGCTGGATACGGATACGCTGTTTCCCAACCTGGCACTGAACCACCTTGGGCTATTGGCCGGCATCAGTTTTTTACTGGGCATCATTGCAGCTTCCTTTTCCAGTGTCGATTCGGCCCTGACGGCCCTGACAACCTCCTTTACCTATGATTTCCTGGATATATCCGGCAAATCCGGCCGGGATCGAAAGCGGATCAGGAACCGGGTTTTAGCAGGGTTTTCGGCAGTCATTTTTTGCATCATCATGGTATTTTCCCAAAGCCGGGGCGACGTCATATCGATCATATTCAATGTCGCCGGTTATACGTACGGCCCTTTATTGGGCCTCTACCTCTTTGGGATGTTTACCAAGATTTCGGTCATGGACCGGTATGTTCCCATCATCTGCCTGGCTGCACCGGTACTAACCTATGGTATCAGTCGGTATGGTGCCATGGCCTACCAGTTTGACTTTGGGTTTATTAGTATCGCCGTAAACGCGGCGATAACCATTACAGGATTACTTCTAATTAAAAAGAAAAACAAGAAATGAATACGCGTATGTGGGTAACTGAGCAACCCTCCAAATATCAGTCGCTTGAAAAAATGACCACGCTGGAATTGCTCTCAAACATCAACAAGGAGGACAAAACGGTTGCTTCGGTTTTGGAAGGGGCCATCCCCGGCATAGGCCGCCTGGTGGATGAGGCGGTTTCCAGAATTAATCAGGGGGGGCGGCTTTTTTATATCGGTGCCGGTACCAGTGGACGACTGGGTGTACTCGATGCTTCGGAATGCCCACCCACCTATGGGGTTCCCGAAAACCTGATCATTGGCCTTATTGCAGGGGGTGACAGGGCCCTAAGAAAGGCCGTGGAAAATGCGGAAGATGATGACACACAGGCCTGGAAAGACCTGTGTGCTTACGGGATAGACGATAAGGATATGCTTCTGGGGATCGCGGCTTCGGGGACTACCCCATATGTCACCGGGGGCCTGCGGCAGGCACGCGAAGCCGGTATCGCAACGGCCTGTATTACCTGCAACCGAAATTCACCGATTACCCGGGTGGCTGACCATCCGATTGAATTGGTCGTGGGCCCTGAATTTGTGACGGGCAGCACTCGAATGAAAGCGGGTACAGCGCAGAAACTGGCCCTGAATATGATTTCGACCACCGTGATGATACGCCTGGGCCGCGTCAAGGGCAATAAGATGGTAGACATGCAGTTGTCCAACAAGAAATTAGTGGGCCGCGGGGTGCAAATGTTGATGGACGAATTGCAGATACCCGAAGGACAGGCCCGGGAATTGCTGGATCAATATAAGAGTGTCCGCGACATCCTTGAACGGTACCACCCATAAGCGTATCCAAAAGCTGGAACGCTGGCAACGTCCGCGAAATCCGGTAGCAGGTTCCAAGCGATGGGAGGGGCTTTCCGTCTGGCAAGCCTAATAGAGGCAAAGGCATCAGCAGAATTTGCGTAGGATTGCCCGGGGTGTAAGGGTTGCTGGAATGCCTGCGTAGCAATCCCCTTCCCTGCGCCGGTGGCGGGAAAGGGGATATGTCACCCCATCCCGTTACCCCTCTGAAGCCGAGGTAATGGCTGCCTGGGCGGCGGCCACCCTGGCAATAGGGACCCGGTAAGGGGAACAACTCACATAGTCCATCCCCGTTTTGTGGCAGAAGGCCACGGAGCTGGGTTCACCCCCGTGTTCGCCGCAAATCCCCACTTTGAGGTTGGGTTTAACACTACGGCCTTTCTGGGTGCCCATTACCACAAGTTGTCCCACGCCTTCTTGATCGAGGACTTCGAAGGGGTCATGTTTCAGGAGCCCCTTCTGGAGGTACACTTCGATAAATTTCCCCGCGTCGTCACGCGAATACCCAAAGGCCATCTGAGTGAGGTCATTGGTCCCGAAGGAGAAGAAATCGGCCCGTTCGGCAATCACATCGGCGGTAAGTGCCGCACGGGGAACTTCTATCATGGTACCTACCAGGAAATCTACCCGGTCTTTCCTTCTTTCAAAAACTTTTTTAGCGGTAGACCTGATGATGCGTTCCTGCTCTTCAAACTCGCTGACCAAGCCTACGAGGGGGACCATTATTTCAGGGGTTACCGTTATCCCTTCCTTTTTCAGGTTCAAAGCGGCTTCCATAATGGCCGTCGTTTGCATTTCGGTGATCTCCGGGTAGGTATTGCCAAGGCGGCATCCACGATGGCCCATCATGGGGTTGAATTCGTGCAATTCGGCGATCTTGAATTTTACGGCCTCCAGCGAGATGTGCAGGTCTTCGGCCAGTTCCTTTTGGGTAGCCAGCTGGTGGGGGACAAACTCGTGCAGGGGCGGGTCGAGCAACCTGATGGTTACCGGCAGGCCTTTCATGGCCCTGAAAATACCCTCAAAATCATCCCGTTGCATCGGCAGCAATTGCTTCAGGGCCTGTTTCCTTCCTTTCACCGTATGGGCCAGGATCATTTCACGCATGGGTTTGATACGGTCTACCTCGAAGAACATGTGTTCCGTACGGGTCAACCCTATCCCCAATGCCCCAAAATTCCGTGCAATGGCGGCATCTTTGGGGGTATCTGCGTTGGTACGCACCTCCAGCCTTGTAAATTTGTCGCAAAGGTCCATCAACTCGGCAAATTCCCCGCTTAAGCCAGGCTCTTTGGTCGCCACTTTCCCTTCAATGATATTTCCGGTAGAACCGTTGAGCGAGATCCAGTCCCCTTCGTGGAATTCCTTTCCGTCTACCGTCATCGTACGGGTTTTGTAATTGATCTTTAATGCCCCGGCCCCGGAGATGCAACATTTACCCATCCCCCTGGCGACCACTGCCGCGTGGGAGGTCATCCCCCCACGGGATGTAAGGATGCCCCGTGCCAGGTTCATCCCTTCCAGGTCTTCCGGTGAGGTTTCTATCCTTGCCAGGATGGTATTCTTAAATTTTTTGGCGTCTTCGGCAAAAAACACCAGTTGCCCGGTAGCAGCCCCGGGCGAGGCGGGGAGGCCCTGGGCGATGATCTCTGCCTTGCGGATGGCCTCGGGGTCAAAGATGGGGTGGAGCAACTCGTCCAGCTTGTTGGGTTCCATACGCAGCAAGACTTCCTCTTCTGTGAGAAGCCCCTGTTTTAGAAGGTCTATGGCGATCTTTACCATCGCCGCCCCGGTACGCTTTCCATTCCGGGTTTGTAAGATCCAGAGTTTCCCCTGCTGTATGGTGAATTCCATATCCTGCATATCGCGGTAATGAAGCTCCAGGGTCTTCTGGTATTCCAGCAATTCCCGATACATGGCCGGCATGAGTTCTTCCAGGGAGGGATAGTCTTTTTTTCGTGTTGCTTCATCGATCTGCGCAAGTTCGGCCCAGCGTTGTGACCCCAGTTTGGTAATCTGCTGGGGGGTCCTTACCCCGGCGACCACATCTTCCCCCTGTGCATTGATCAGGTATTCCCCGTTAAACAGGTTTTCCCCGGTCCCGGCATCCCTGGTGAAACACACCCCCGTACCGGAATCCGCTCCCATATTGCCATAGACCATGGCCTGTACGTTGACCGCGGTACCCCAGTCGGCCGGATATCCGTGCATTTTGCGGTAATAAAGGGCGCGGTCGCCATTCCAACTGTCGAAGACCGCCAAAACGGCCCCCCAAAGCTGATCCCAGGGATCGTTTGGAAACTCCTTGCCACTGCGCCTCCTGATGACCTCTTTAAAATCGAACACCAGGTCCTGCAGGTCCTGTACGGTAAATCCCGTATCCAGCTGGATGTGCCGTTTCTCCTTTAATTGCTCGATAATATCCTCAAAGGGGTCTATGTCTTCCCTGGAACGTGGCTTCATACCCATGACCACGCTCCCGTACATTTGAATAAACCGCCGGTACGAATCCCAGGCAAAACGTTCGTTCCCGGTTTTTTTACTCAGGCCCAGCACCGTTGCATCGTTCAACCCCAAATTCAGGACGGTGTCCATCATGCCGGGCATGGAGACGCGTGCCCCGGACCGCACCGATATGAGCAGCGGGTTCTCCCGGTCCCCGAAAGTGGCCTCCATGCTCCCTTCCAGGTATTCTATAGCCGCCTGTACATCTTCCTTTAACAATGATACGGTGGCATCCCTCCCAAGGGAGTTATACTCCGTACAAACCTCCGTAGTTATGGTGAATCCCGGGGGTACAGGGATGCCAAGGGCACTCATTTCAGCCAGGTTAGCACCTTTTCCACCCAGCAGGTTCTTCATTTTACGATTTCCATCCGCGGTGTTGTTCCCAAAGCGGTATACCCGGGTTCCGGTCGGTGATAGCGTTTCCATGTAATAGCCTTTTATGATTTATTCATCGAAAGTAGGCGCTTTGCACAGGGAAAAGAATGACCTAAATCATGTAGTGCAACGATTTGTCGACTGCTGCCATCCCTTTCTGACATACTGCCTGGCATACAGGTAGTTAAGGAGGGTGGTGCATAAAAGGCTGTAAGATGTAAAAAATCCTGTTTTTAGGGGATTGCGGCCCTCCTTTTTTCTACGGACATTTAAAGTGGCAGATCCCAGGCAGAAGCCGGCTGGTAGAACGTGTCCCGGAACTCGGCAGTACTTACCTGTAAATGGCAATTCTGGCGGCACCGGACGATGCCAGGGTTTTGCGGGAACAGTATATAACACCTAAAGAAGTACCCTTATGAAAAATAGCCACTGCTCACTCATACTATCGGCCATGCCGGGGGTTTGCCCCGTGCCGGGCACCAGGGGCCAGCAGACACCCTCCCAGGCAGCTATTTAAAAAATGATGCAGGAGGGCATTTATCTGCAAATGGTCCTGAATAGATTGATGATCGCCGGATTGCAGGGATATTAAGCCGTACGACCAAAAATGTGAGGAAAAGTGGGGAAAGTTCAATGAGATGATCCCAATAATGGACGCGTAAAACGAAGAAGAGAAAAAAGTAATCGGGCAATTGCGCCAGGAAGGCCTGAGCCCCACCCGCAACGGCGGGGTACAGGTCCGAGGTACCTTGGACGGACCCTATGATAGCGGCAACAAATCAAATGAAATAGTAACTATGAGAACAAAATATGCACTTTTTCTGGTATCACTGGGCCTTCTGAGCTTTACCACGTATACCGTGGCAGAGGATATCATTTCCAGGTTGGGAATGAAACACGCCAATGTGCAAAGCCATATCATGGCGAATTTTACTGGCAGTTTCACCCCTGAATTTGAGGTAAGGGAAACTACTTTTTTTTACCCACGGATCCCGAACATAAAGGCGATCATAGGCAATGACAAAGCAGCTGTCGTCAGGGATTTTTGCCAGTATGTAAAGGACTATGTAAACAGCGAAGAATTTTTAACTGAGTACCAGGCCAGGAGGGCCAGTGCCAAACCTACCTACGAACCGGAGCGGATAGACCCTTCAAGCCTGGAGAACATGCGGACCGTAGTGCGCGACCTCGAAAGCCAAATGGCCGAACTTAAAAGGTCGCCTATGGAGAATGCCCAGGCCATTGCGGTATATGAACCCATGCTGGCCAACCAGAAAGCTACCCTGGCGGAATATGAAGACCTGACCCCCAATAAGACCAAATGGGAAAAGAACTATCCCGCAGATCCTTCAATCGTAATCCGCAGGAAGCTGCAGGAATACCTGGACCTGGTGGCTACGGTAGATTTTAACGCCCAACTTACCGCACCGGACAAGTACCATATCCAGAAGTTTGCCAACCCCGATTACGAACGCAAAAGTGCCCATTGGAAGGCCTGTTTCCGGGCGGGCAAAGCGGCGAACGATGCGACTTCCCTATTTGTGAAAGAATGGATGAAAGGAGAAATCATCAGCGGGGTCAAAGGAAAGGCCCCCAAGGATACCGATGCCGCTTCGGCTGCTACCAGGAATACGAGCCTTGCTCCTGGCCTGAGCGATGACACCGCTCAGGATGGGGTACAAAATGAAGCCGGGGAAGGCAGCGATGCGGCCCCCAAGGAAAAGGCCTCTTTATTGGGTAAACTTAAAAGGGCCAAGGCGCTTCTGAAAGACTAACCACACAATGGTTACAAGGGGATGGGTGTCCACCTGTCCCCGGACCGGGGCAGGCCTGCCCCGGTTCTTTTTTTGGTGACGGGCTATCATCTAAAAAGCGGTTCAGGCATGCAAAAAGTCCACGTTCTCAGGAGGGACCATGGCCAACCTCGCGGACGACTTGTTCATTAAAGGGTCTTGCTTTTTTGACGGGGGTTGCGGAATCGCCAGTGACGGCAATGGAATAGGCGTGGCTCGACAGGAGCGCGTAGATGAACAATATCACGCCTGCCATTTCCAGCGTTTCTTCCATGGTGTAGTAAAAAGCATAGAGCAGGCCGTCCTCTCCATGGAGTTCTGCTTCTCTTCCCCCCAGCATTTCAAATCCTATTGCCCCGCATACGAAGAGTATAAACGCCCCTACGAACAGGCGGAGGGTCTTTTTCGGAAGCCGCCATAAAAACTTGCTGTAAAGGATGGAAAGCAAGAGAAGGCCAATCCCGTAAGGAATCACCCAGGCGAAGAAGAACAGCCCTGAGGCATTTATGAAATATTTGGTCAGGGTTACCAGGTGCTCGTGCAAGGATACCATTTCATCGACCGAAAGGAACAAAAATATCGCGGACAAGCCCAGCCAGTACTTAAAACTCCGCCTATCTTCCTTATGGTAAGACGCTTTTAAAAATAGCAGGATCGCGCAAAAGAGCAGGAGGAAGGTCGAGAACATGGTGGGGAGGTTGGTCTCTGCATCAAAATCGAACAACCGGATGGTCACCCTGAGAAAGTCGAGTGTTTGCTGCCAGTCTTCGGGGTGGGTATAATAGTTGATCCGTACAAGGATAGATCCGATATTCCCCACAAAAAGGAAAACGGCAACGAAGAAGATATAACGTGTAATTTTCTTGGGGAGTAGGGGTATGGACATCACAACCATGTTAGGAAAACATTACGTAAAGTTAAACATAAGGTAAAAAATGAATGAATTTCGGGGGTAAATCACGATGTATTGCCATTAATTGGGACCAATCGTTCATTTTGTTCAAAATGACAGGCACATTTGGACAACCATGGTCGGCAAATACCAGCACTATGCCGCCCAGCGGGGACACTGGGGTGGGAGGTGGTACAAGAGGTGTGGGGCAAGGCCTATGTAAACCAGGGAAATTCCAGGAAGCCCTGGCATTTCATTTCCGGGTCATGGATTCTATGCCTTTCCAGTCGTCCCCGATTTCCTGGGTGATCAGGTGGGCCGAACGATTCAGGAATAGCCTGGCTGGCAAGTCGTTCCGGTTTTTTTTATGCACCTTCTGGAAGGTTACTGCAGCCATGGCAAACTCCTTGTCGAAATAGTATTTCATCCCCCGTTTGAATTCGCCCAGCGTATTTAATTTGTGCTCATACAAGGTGCGTTCATCCCCATTTATACATTCAAACAGGCCGATGGGTTGTTGTTTTCCCTGTACCTGCACGGGCCCCAAATACCGGAATTCAAATTCTTCCGGATCGCTGAGGTTGTTTTTGCAAAATTGCGTGAGCAAAATAGAGGAACCGAAATGTTTGGACAGGCCTTCGATCCTCGAAGCCGTATTGACGGTATCGGAGATGATGGCCGCGTCCAGGCGGTCTACGTCTCCGGTAATCCCCATAATCAGGCTACCGTTCTGCATACCTATCCCGATCTTCACCGGAAAACGGTTTTTCTCCTGCCGTTCCTTATTGTATGCTTCCAACGCTTTATGCATCTCCACAGAGGCACGGAGGGCGTGTTGTGAGCCTTTGGGGAAAAGGGCCATAAAGCCGTCGCCCAGGTATTGCATGATGAAACCATCGTGTTTCCGCACAATGGGCCCCATCCTTTTGTTGAATGAATTGATAAAAAGGAAATTGTCCCTGGGCTCCAAACGCTCTGCGTGGCCGGTAAACCCCCTTATATCGGCAAATAAAACGGTAACCTCCCGCTCAGCCAGGTCGCCAAGGGCCACTTCAGAGAGGGTATTCTTCCCCAGGGATTTAATAAATTCCTTGGGCACAAACTTTTGGCTCACTTCGTGCATTTCGCGAATCGCCTCTTCTTTATCCCTGGCTTCCTTCAATCCCTTTTGAAACAAATGGGCGCTTTCTATGGCCCCTGCAGATTGCAGGGCTATGGTGGTTAGTAGTTTTAACTCCGCCGCGGTGAACTCTTTTTCCTCGCTATGCCCCAGGACGATGATCCCCAGGGTCCTGTGTTTCACTTTCAGGGGGGCATACATTACGGATTTCAGGTGCAACAGGGCCGGATTGTTGGCAATCCTGTCCCTTGGGACGATAGACGAAGTACCCCTGTCAATCAATTCCTTCAGCAAATGATTGAGTTTTGCGATATTGGCACCCCGGTCGGGGCTGTCCCCAAAAGAGGCCATTTCTATCACCCGGTCCAGTTCTTCTTCGTAGACCAGAAAGAGCCCGTGGGTGGCGTCGATAATCTGTGAGGCTTCCTCCAGGGCAGTTTGGGCAATGGAAACCGCGTCAATTTTTTCTGAAATCATTTCACTGAAATTGTAGATCATATTGATTTCGCGGTAGAGGCCAAGCACCTCGCTCCCAATGGATTTCTTTTCCAGTTCTTTTTTAACCAACAGCTCAAGAAGTTCTGCGATAAGGCCCCCTGAGGCCTTGTTAGCCTGCAGGACGCCATATATGGTGCCATTTTCCCGGAGCGGGAAACGGTGCTCGTTTTTGTTAGGTTGGCCATACAACATGCTGCCAGAGCTGTCCTCTACAGAAAGATCCACTTGCAAAAGATCGGCCAGGCGTTCCATCAAATGGATGGCCGAAGCTTCTTTTTTCAGGAGGCTCCTGAGTACTTTGGCGTACGCGGTTATAGAGGGGCCAGACATTCGCTATAATTTCAATACTTCTTCTGCCACCGCCAGCATTTCGTCCGGGTCAAAGGGCTTCGTCATGTACTTATTGGCCCCCATTTCCAACCCTTTTTGCCGGTCTACCTCCTGTCCTTTTGCCGTTAGGAGGATGATGTAGACATGGTCCAGGTGGAGTACCTTCTTCACCTTCTGGCATACTTCCATCCCGTTCATTTTGGGCATCATGACATCCAGGAATACCAGGTCTGGCTCCTCTTTCTTTATAAGCTCCAGGGCCTCTTCCCCGTTTTCGGCGAACAGTAGCTCCACCCCGTCATCCTCTAGGTCTTCCAGGGTTTGTTCGATGAGCATACGGATGTGTGCCTCGTCGTCTACAATCAGTAATTTTTTGTTCATATACGCGCTGTTGTACTTTTATTCATAGATGAAAAACATGACATTTTCCATCCCTTTTTGGAGTTTCAGATCCTTGATGACCTTTTGGTCGCCATTGCTTACGGCGTTGAGCATAATGATGTCCGGTTGGGATTCCGTTGCCGTGACCACCAGGTTTTTGGCACTGGTTTCCATCACCTTGTAGCCGCGGGCACTCAGTACGTCGGTAAGTGATTTTACCGCAGAGGCATCCTCGTCTACCACCAGTACTTTTTTCTTGGAAACCCCCTGTTCCAGGAGTTCTTCCACCTCATGGAATAATTGGTCTGTGTTGATGGGTTTGGTGAGGTAACGGTCGACCCCTATTTTATAGCCCCTTTCCTTGTCCTGTACAATGGAAAGGATGATGATGGGAATATCCATGGTGGCGGGATCATTTTTAAGTACTGCGGCCACGTCAAAACCGTTTATTTCGGGCATCATCACGTCCAGGATGATCAAATCGGGCTTGTTCAACCGCACCATGTCCAGGGCCGCTTTCCCATTGCCGGCTTCCTTCACCTCATAGCCTGCCTCCCCGAGTTCCTGGCGGAGCAGCGACCGGATTGGGGTGTCGTCATCCACCACCAGTATGGTAGGACTGTGTTTGACCCCTTTAAGGGAGGAGTGTTTAATTTGCTTCTTAAGGCTTTTCAGGATCCTTTCCAGTTGCATGGGTGCCTGGACCGATCCTTCCCCGATCACCGGGATGGAAAAGAAGAAGGTACTTCCAACGCCCGGCTCGCTTTTCATCCAGATGATCCCACCGTGGTGTTCTATGATCTCCCGGCAAATGGGAAGGCCCAGCCCGGTCCCTTTGGGCTTGTCGGTCAGGGTATCGCCTGCCTGCCGGAAGCGTTCAAAGATTTTATGTTTATCCTCCTCGGCAATGCCTATACCCGTATCCTGGACCTCTACGATGATCTGGCTTTTATCGAGGGTGGCCTCGATAAGGACTTTTCCCTTCTCCGTAAATTTCACGGCGTTAGACAGGAGGTTGATAACTACCTGTATCAGCTTGTCTTCATCGGCATTTACCAGAGGCAGGTCGGCCGGGACGTTTTTCTTGAGGGTAAGCCCCTTTTCCCCGAAGAGGGAAGACGTACTGGCGATGGCGCGGCTGATGACATCCTGTAAAAAGATGGGTTTTTTGTTCCATTCCATCCGGCCCGATTCAATTTTGGCCAGGTCGAGTACATCATTGATCAGGTTGGTAAGCCGTTCCCCTTCAGACACCACCACATTCAGGTTTTCGCTTACCTGCTTCATGGTCCGTTTCATTTTTTGGTCCTCGATAGCAACGGCGGGGAAGATCTTGTCTTCGAGCCGTTTCCTGATGATTTTCGCAAAGCCCAATACCGACGTCAGGGGGGTGCGCAGCTCGTGGCTGACCGTAGAGAGGAAGGCGCTCTTGGCCTCGTTGGCATCTTCGGCCCTTGCCTTTGCCACCTTGGCTTCCTCGAAAAGCTCGGCATTATGCAGGGCCACGCCTACATTGATGGCGATGGTACTCAACAGGTTCTTGTCTGCATCGTTAAAGCGACTTTCCTGCTGGGTACTCTGCACACTCAGCACCCCGATGATTTTATCTTCGACGGGGATGGGTACGCCCAGGTAGGAAACCGCCTGTTTGCCGGTTTGTGAAATCCCATATTTGTTGTATTCTGCAATGATATCGCTGTCCCTGTTGATCAGCATGGGTTGCCCGGACTGTATAATCTGGGAGGTAAGCCCCTCCCCATATTTCATGGGGGGCATTTCATCCCCGTCCTGGTACGGGAAATTGATGATCCGGGTTTGTGGGTCTAGGATCGCCAGGTAGGTGATGTCCGATTTAAAAAGGTGTTTCATCTCATCTCCGACCCGCTGGATGAGTTCATTGAGTTCCAGTTTTTCGGTCAGGGCCTTGCTGACTTTGTTTACCGTGTCCAGCTCTTCCAGGCGTTGCTGTACCTCCCTGGTACGCTCATCGACCCGGAGTTCCAGTTCTTTTTGTTGATTGAGAAGGATGCTGGTGCGCAACCGCACAATCGCATAGGTAATTGCCAGAAAGGCCACTATATACAGGAAATAGGCCCATAGGGTCAGGAACCAGGGGGGAATGACGGTAAAGGTAATGGCCTTTTCCGGACTGATCACCCCGTAGACATTCCTGGCCTTTACCTTAAAGGTGTATTTCCCGGCCGGTAAGTTGATGTACTCCCTGCTGGCCTGTTTGGTCCACTCAGACCAATCGTCATCAATCCCCGTCAATTGCGTACTATATTGCACGTCATTCTGTGCGATAAACAAAGGGGCGGCGTAGCCAATGCCCACGGTATTGTTCGTGTAATCTATCCGCATATCTTCCGGAAAACCGGTGGCGCCCCCGTAGACCAGGGAATCGCCGGCAATTGACAGGCTCCTGATGTGGACATCGAAATTGGGGGTCAAAGGCTTCTCGAGTTTACCTTCATATCGCACAATGCCATCGGGGCCCGACATCCAGACGAGTTGTGTGCCGTCAGCTTTGGGATCCTCAGGATAGATATTCCAGATATACCGTTTGTTCAGCTCTTTGAAGGTTTCCGTGTTGAAGGCATACGCACCGTCTGTGCCCTTTTCGGCAACTACGACCCCGGTGCCCAGATCAAACCATACTTTGCCAGACCCATCCGGGATGATGTTTGAGCTCCCGCTGTTCCATTTTATATAAGGGCTATAGAAAAATTCGGTTGCTTCAAAACGATTTAGTTCCTTGTTGAATCGCAGGGTTTGTTCGGTATCAGGGGCATAAAAGTGTATTTCGTCTTCTACCTTGCCAAAGCTTATATCGGAGGGGGGCAAGCCATCCTTCTGGTTGTATGTGACAATTTCAGAACTGCACAAATCCAATTTCTGACCCTGGTAGTCCCCTACCAAAAGGTACACCTGCCCCTGGTCGTTCTCCGATTCGATCCAGAGGTTGCCCTCTGCGGTTTCGGCCAGATCCACCCCGGACCCGCCACTCAGGTCACTTTTGGAAGACTCCGGTTCAAACTGGTTCGCCGCGGTATTGAAATAAAAACTGCTGATCCCCTGCTGATGCCCCAAAAATATACGGTTGGGGTCCCGCCTCGATTGTATGATGACATTGGCACGCAGGTCGTAATTGACGCTGCGCTTGACGTACACAAACTCCGTCCCGATGATTTCGAAAAAACCCATGTCTCCGGTAATGCCGTATAACCGGCCATTGATTTCGAGGAAATTGCCCGCCTGCCCGCTGGTGCCGGCCACAGGTTTAACTTCCCTGGAGCCTTCGTCCAGGTAGAAAATCCCATTGTTGGTCCCCAGGTACATACGGGAGTTGTATTTATACATGGAGAAAACCACATTGGTGGTAAGCCCCATGTCTGTATCGAGGACCGTGAAGCTTGAATTTAAGTTGACATTGGAAATACCGTTGAAGAGCGACATCCAGAGCACCCCGCGCGAATCAAGGTAGAGGTGGTCTACGCTACCATCCTGCAGCCCGTTTTCCGTGGTGTATTTTTGTATGAGGTTGCCATCATGGTCCGTGAGGTACGTGCCGTCACTGAAGGTATTAAAGGCAAAGCGGCCATCCTCCAGGGCCACCCCCGGGAGATAGAGCTTTCCTTTCACATAGTCATCCACCCCGGTTTTAAAGGGCGTAAAGTTTTCTCCGTCAAAAAGGTAGAAACCTTCGTTGCGGGTGCCAATCAGGACAGTTTCCTTATCATAAGGGAGGATCACATAGATCCGTTCATCGGCAAAGCGTTCGCCGTTGGGCACCAATGCAAAGGTGTCATCTTCTTTCAGGTAGCAGAGCCCCCGGCCCCAGATCCGGAGGTAGTACGTACCATTGACGATGTTCCCCACATGATAGCCTTCGCTGGACTCAATAACCTTGATTTTCTCGCCGTCCCAGCAATACAATTTAAACTCCGTCCGAAAGATGACCCGCCCCTGGTAGTAATCAACTTCCCAGACATCGCGGAATTCCTTGTGTTCCTCCGGGATCTTATCTACCAGGGATGTAAACGTGAGGTTCCCCTTGTCATCGGGTTGCAGGAAGCCAAACTCCCCAATCCCGCCTACATAAATAGTGCCCATATCATCTTGTACGAGGCAGCGGGCGCTATCGTTCATCGGGATCACTTTCCAGTTGACCCCATCATACTGCAATACCCCGATCCCGTTGGCGAAATACATCACCCCTTTTTCGTCCTCCAGTTCCCACCAGTTCACCGGGCTGCCTTCATATTCCTGGTAGCTGTAATTGGTGATAAACGGTTTTCCTACCTGCTCTTGTGAAGTTCCCAGGTAACATCCCGAAAGCAAGGTGATGGCAAGGATGGCGGTTCGGAATCCTTTGAGATGGCCTTGGCATTGTAATCCCATAATGGTCGTGGTTGGTGGTGAATGGGCCTGGCTCCTATAAAAGCGGACTTAAGCCTTCAGGAAAATACAAAATAATCCGATAGGGATTGCCTTTTTGCGACAGGACCTTGGGAAAAGGAAGGGTTTTGCTTCTCAAACCGGGACGCCCATAGTAAAGCCTTTGGTTTTTACAGGAAAAAACTTACGACCTGCAAAAACCACCTGCAATTTGTGCGGACGGCAGGGTGGGGGCGTGCAAGGCGCCAGGTAAGGGGATCATTGCACTTTGATAACCCTGAAACCGCCAAGTCCCATTCCCGCGAAACGATATACCCTGCGTCTGCGTACTCATAGCCCCCAATGCATGCCAGCAACCTGGTATTTCCAAGTCTTCAAAAAAGGGTTCCGCTGGGGGAGGGCAAGCATATATGGCCGGGAACGGAACAATTATATTTACAGCATTTGTGGTTTGTAGTACTTTTTCCGGAGCCAAAAGGCGACACGCACCAAAAGTATCAGGGCCGGAACCTCGACCAAGGGCCCTATCACCCCGGCAAATGCCTGTCCGGAATTCAGGCCGAATACCGCAATGGCTACTGCAATGGCCAATTCAAAATTGTTGCCTGCAGCGGTAAAGGCTACAGATGCGGTTTTATCGTATTCCGCGCCCATCGCCCTGGTGAAGAAAAAACCAATGATGAACATAATTGTAAAATACAGCAATAAGGGAAGGGCGATGATAAGCA
>MRWG01001390.1_pt1 | contig 15707 bp, 15 predicted proteins | sample 1013341 | NCBI WGS metagenome assembly MRWG01 (sample SAMN06117577, study PRJNA244670) | biofilm metagenome | biome: Water; feature: Cathode Biofilm; material: Biofilm; isolation source: microbial consortium enriched at the cathode of a solar microbial fuel cell | place: USA: District of Columbia ... | reverse complement strand
CCGCCGGTGTCGGAGCGTGGCGCAGCCCGGTAGCGCACTCGCCTGGGGGGCGAGGGGTCGTAGGTTCGAATCCTATCGCTCCGACCATTCACCGCCTTGTCCAATCCGGAGATTGAATTGGGCGTGAAGTGGCGGCATCCGAGCCGGACTATTATTCTTTAAAATCCGCACCTTCAACTTTGCCCATGGCCGCAAGAGCGAAGGCATAATCGAGTGCAATATCCTTCAGGCCTTCGAAACGACCGGATGCGCCGCCATGGCCGCCTTCCATCTCGATGCGCAGAAAGTAGGGGCCAGCATCAGGCGCATCGTGGCGCAGGCGCGCTGCCCATTTTGTGGGCTCCCAATAGGTGACACGCGGGTCCGACAGGCCGCCAGTGATGAGCATGGGCGGATATGGCTTGTCGGCTACATTGTCATATGGGCTATAGGCCATGATCGTGTCGTAATCTTCGGCGGACGTAAGTGGGTTGCCCCATTCCGGCCATTCCGGCGGCGTCAGCGGCAGGCTTTCGTCAGACATGGTATTCACAACATCGACAAATGGTACGGCTGCGATAATGCCGCCAAACAGTTCCGGGTCCATGTTTGCGACCGCGCCCATGAGAAGTCCTCCGGCAGATCCGCCATAGGCAACGATGTTGCCTTCAGACGTGTAGTTTTGATCGACGAGATAATGTCCGGCCGCGATGAAATCCTTGAACGTGTTTGATTTCTTTTCGAGCTTGCCGTCGAGATACCATTGATACCCCTTGGACATGCTACCGCGAGGATGCACAATCGCATAGATCACGCCGCGGTCGACAAGGCTGAGCCGGCTAGTGCGGAAATCAGCTGGGTAGGTGATTCCGTATGATCCATATCCATACAGCAACATGGGCGCCGAGCCATCAACGGGAGTTGATTTGTGGCGCAGTAGCGTGATCGGCACCTCGACCCCGTCCCATGATGGCGCCATCAATCGCTCGGCAACATAGTCTTCCGGTTTGTGGCCCGATGGCACTTCCTGCGTCTTGCGAAGCGTGCGCTCGTGTGTGTTCAGGTCATAGTCGAATACCTGGTCCGGAGTCGTTGGAGACGAATATTCAAATCGCAGGATTGGTGTCGCAAAATCATATCCGCTATCGAGACCCAACGAATATGCCGCTTCATCGAAATTGATCCTGTGGCTGGAGCCGTCCTCACGCGCCCGAATGACAATCTGTGGCAGGCTGTTCTCGCGCTCCATGATGGCGAGAAAGTCCTTTTGGGGTTGTATTCCCAAGATCAAAGTGCCCGGACGGTGCGGAACCACTTCTTCCCAGGCCTCGCGACTGGTCGACTCCATCGGTGCACGCATCAATTTGAAGTCTACGGCGCCGTCGAGATTGGTATAGATGTAGAACTGACCGTCCCAGTGGACGACATTGTATTCGTTATCGGTCTGGCGCGGTGCGATAATTCGGGGTGTCGGATCTGCCTCGTCGGCGGGGAACCAGTAAACCTCCGATGTCGTGTGACTGGACGCTCCAATGAAAATTACTTCTTCGCTCGCACTCTTGTTGATGCTGAGAAAGAATCCCGGATCACTTTCCTTGTAGACCAGAGTGTCTTCGCCAGTTTCGAGATCTCTCTGCCAAACTGAATCCGGTCTCGCGTTTTCGTCGCGATGGATCCAGTAAATCCGCTTGCCATCGGCGCTCCATTCAAACGGTCCATAGGCGTTTTCAATGCCAACGCCTTGATCTTCGCCTGTGTCGATATTCTTTAGACGAATTGTATAAAACTCACTGCCTTGCGTATCCGTCGCATAAGCGATCAGACTGTGGTCCGGTGAGGTATCAATACCGCCGAATGAGAAATAGTCCTCTTTCTTTCCAAGCGCGTCCCCGTCCAAAAGGATGGTTTCTTCAGCATCAGGGTCAAAGGCCTCGTCGGCTGGCTTTCTGGCTATAATCGGATATTCGCCGCCCTCACGGTAGCGGGTGTAGTATGCGTAAGGGCCGTCAATCTCGGGAACCGAGCTGTCATCTTCCTTGATGCGTCCTCGCATTTCCTTGAAAAGTTCATCGCGCAGGGCGCTGGTGGGAGTCTCAAGTGCTGACTTTGTGAAGGCGTTTTCCGCTTCGAGATAGTCGCGGATATCCTGGCGCAAGACGCTTGGGTCGCGCATGACGTCTTGCCAGTTCTCATCCTTCATCCAGTGATAGGGATCGTTGCGGGTCCGCCCAACCTGCGTGATTTCATGATCAATGCGCGGGGCAACTGGCGATGTGAGGCGCGCCGCCGCTTGCGCATTCGGCGATGAGGTGTCGGCCTGGGTCAGGTCTGGGGAAGGTGTTTCAGTCATGGTGCATCCGGTCGTAAGCGCCATCGCGGCAGCGCTGATCATGAAAAGGGGAAGGAGGCGCATATCAAAGACTCCGAAGCTGTGAGCAAGCCTCGATAGGACCAGCTGCTGCTGATCGTGTCTAGGCCTGTTTGGTCGGATTGAACTCAAGAACGACGCCGTTGATGCACCAACGTTCTCCGGTGGGCGGCGGCCCATCCTTGAAAACGTGTCCCTGATGCATGCCGCAGATTGCACAATGGCATTCAGTGCGCGGCAAGATCATCTTGAAGTCGGTCTTGGTCGCAACCACGCCTTCGCTTGCTGGCTGCCAGAAACTCGGCCATCCCGTTCCAGACTCGAATTTGTGCTCAGACGACCAGAGCGGCGTATCGCACCCCTTGCAGTGAAAGAGTCCCTCGCGGTGTTCGTCATTGTGATTGCCGGGCGTGAAGGCACGCTCGGTACCCTCTTTGATACCGACGCGATATTCCTCTTCAGTCAGTATCTCGCGCCATTCGCGGTCGGACCGCTGAATCCTGGTTTTTGTCATCATGAGCTCCATGAGAGTGTTCGCGTATCATATAGGCGGTTCGGAGCATCACACCATGATAGGTGATGCAATCTGGAGGGAAAGCGGCAAAGAAAAAGGGATCGCCGGAGAGCGATCCCTTGAATGGTTTGGGAATGGGCGTTGAAACTAGCCGTACAGAACCGTAATGAATTCTGCGACCAGCGCGGGGCGCTCCTGGCCTTCGATTTCCACCGTGGCTTCCATCTTCATCTGCTTGCCGCCAGCCTTCGGCTCAACCGACAGGCATTTCTGGCGCAGCCGCACCTTGGAGCCGACCGGCACCATATTCGTGAACCGGACCTTGTCAGAGCCGTAATTGATGCCGCGTGTCGTGCCGGAGACGCGCAGGACTTCAGAGCCCAGCATCGGCAGCAGCGACAGGGTCAGGAAGCCGTGCGCAATGGGGCTGCCGAGTTCCTTCGTGGCGCGTTCGACATCCACATGGATCCACTGATGATCGCCCGTGGCTTCGGCAAACATATTGACGCGATCCTGATCAATTGTGTGCCAATCGGACACGCCGACTTCCTGGCCAGCCAGGGATTCGAGATCGTCATATGCAACTGTGCGTGGGTCCGCCATGTTTTCCTCCAATTAGAAATTTTCCCTGTTTTGGCGTGCGATTGACGTCTCGGCAAGCTTGACCGAGCGGCAAGTGCAGATTGTAGCAGAGCAGGTTCTGGCCGAGCTGCTCAGGATCGGAGGAAATAGGCGAGGCGTTCCACGAGCCGGTTGGTGTCTTTGTCATTCGTGAAGAGGTGCTGAGTGATGCGCAACCGGTCGCCTCGGCGAGACACAAAAATTCCTTCTGCCTTCAGGCGTGCCGTCAGGTCTTCGGGCGCAGAGTCCGGCAGTAAGGGGCAGAGATAATGAGGGCCGCGCTCGGCTTCTGGAGGGCACAAGACGTCAACTGAACTGAGCCTTTGCGACAGGTCGGCATTGCGGGTGCGAAGCGTGCGTTCCACGTTTTCGACGCCCCAGTCCAGAAGTGTGCGAACGGCACTTTCGAAGGCTGGAAGCAGTGCAAAATTCGAACGCTCCCCCATGTCAAACCGCTCGGCCCCGGCTCCGAATTCGTCAGAATAGTCAATCAACCTCGCGAAATCGGAGGCGCCTTTCCGGGTGATCCAATTCTGCTCCAATGGACGGCCCGATCTATGTTTCGGGGCTGCATATAGGAAGCCGGTCGCATAGGGACCGAGCAGCCATTTGTAACCGGCGACTGCCACGAAATCGGGTTGAACATCTTGCGTGTTGAAATCCAGTGCACCGCAGCTCTGGGTCAGGTCCAGCACGAAAGCGGCCCCGAACTCCCGGCATTTTTTGCCAACCGCCGCGACATCGACCAATGCACCGTCGGTCCAGCGAATATGAGCGCAAGCCACAAGTCCGGTATTGGGCCCGATTTCGTTGAGAAGACAGTCGGACAGAGTCGAACTGCCCGTGCGGGTGATGGTTTTCAGCTGGGCGCCGGTAGACTCCGCCAAGGCCCGCCAGACATAAACGTTCGAGGGAAACTGGTCCTCCAGGACAAGAATTTCCTGACCTTTCGTCAAGCTTATATTGGCGGCAGCCGTGGCCAGCGCGTAACTCACAGATGGGACAAAGGCGATGCCGTCGGTGTCAGCATGGATCAATTGGGCCAGTAGGGGACGGAGGCGCGCAGTGTCCGCAAAGAAGTCTGTGTCCTGAATAGACCAGGGCTGCAGCTTCCGGGCCAGTCCGGCTTTACCGGCTTCGACCGAGGCTGTCGTCATCGGTCCCATCGTTGCGGTGTTGAAATAGGCAACATCGTCCGGGATATCGAACAAATGGCGCTGGTTTGGAATGACGCTCATTTTTCTTCCCTAGCGTGAAAGAAAAATGAGGGGAAGCGCCTCCATATTCTGCTCAGCCTAAACGATGCGGCTTTCTTTCTTGCCCCAATAACGGTCTCGGATCAGTCGCTTATACAGTTTTCCGGTCGGATGCCGGGGCAGCTCGAGGTCGAAATCCAGACTTTTCGGGCATTTGATCTTTGATAGCTCGCCTCGGCAGAATTCAAGCAGTTCCGCGGCAAGCTCATCAGATGGGGCTATCCCCGGCATTGGCTGGACGATGGCCTTTACAGATTCTCCGAATTCTTCGTCGGGCACCCCTATGACTGCCACGTCGGCGACCTTGGGGTGAGTGATCAGGACATTCTCCGCTTCTTGCGGATAGATGTTCACGCCGCCCGATATGATCATGAAGGCCTTGCGGTCGGTCAGGTATAGAAAGCCATCTTCGTCGACTTTGCCAACATCCCCGAGAGACGACCAGTCAGGGTGTTTGGGATTAAGTGCCGAGGCATTTTTCTCAGGATCATTATGATAATTTGGTGGGGTGGTGCCGCCGAAGTAGATCTGGCCTTCACTGCCAACCGGCACTTCATCTCCGTTTTCATCGCACACATGAAGTTCGCCGAAAATCGCGCGCCCGACCGTACCTTTGTGCTCGAGCCATTCGGCGCTTTTGGCCCATGTCATGCCGTTGCCTTCCGAACCTGCATAGTACTCGTCGATGATCGGCCCCCACCACTCAATCATCTGCTCTTTTACAGGGATTGGGCACGGCGCGGCTGCGTGAATCACGAATTGCAGGCTTGCGACGTCGTAGGATTTTCGGACGTCCTCCGGAAGTTTCAGAAGCTTTACGAACATGGTTGGGACCATCTGAACATGGGTCGTCTTGTGAGCCTGCACGCAATCGAGAAAGGCTTCTGGATCGAACTTTTCCATAACCACCAGCGTGGCGCCAAGGCGTGTGAACGTCATGCACCAGCGGAGCGGGGCAGCATGATAGAGTGGAGCTGGTGAAAGATAGACGCTGTCTGGTCCTGCAGCTGCCATTCCTCGTGTAATCTGAAGCAGGACATTGTCAGCATCGATAGGCATATCCCGCTCGAGTGGCGGACGAATGCCTTTCGGTCTTCCCGTTGTCCCGGAGGAATACAGCATGTCCGTACCGGCCATCTCGTCCGCGATGGGCGTCACTGGAAAGGCCGATTGATGCGTCTCCAACCGCTGGAAGCCTTCGATGTCACCATCAATGGACCAGAACTGATCAATGGCGACCAGTTGTTTCGCTTGTTTTGCAACGTCGCCTTTTCCGGCGCTGGCGATCAGGAGGGAGCTGCCGGAATCCTCGATAATGTATTTAACTTCGGGCGCCGTCAGGCGTGAAGACACGCACACAAAATACAGGCCTGAGCGTTGAGCGGCCCAGCAAATCTCGAAATAGCGTGCCGAATTCTCTGCGAAAAGCGCAATCGTATCACCGGGTTTCAGGCCGGCGTCGCGAAATGCGTGCGCTATCTGGTTCGACCGCTCATCCAGTTGTTTGAAGGTTACGGTTTCTCCGGAGGCAGCCATGATATAGGCGGCCTTGTCAGGATGGGTCTTCGCGTGGTGGCAGGGATGCATGTTTTCCTCCTGATATCGGCGGCGCTTCTGGTGAGCGCGCTCGACGGTCTGGAGGCGTTTCTAGCGGGACATTCGCATTCGTCCACGGGCAACGTCGCGTCAGCCGGGTTTATTCGGGAAAGCCTGGTGTTCCGCGTTTCTCGGGATTTTCCTGCAGATAGGCCTGTTTGAGTTCAGTCGAGCGATTGTGATTGCCTTCCGGGCACCAGCCGGGTTCGCTTACCAGGCGTCCGATCCAGCGATGAGGGCGAAGCCCGTCGGAGGCGCAATCCTTCAGGATCGCGAAGAATTCGTGAAACGCGATGACGAAAGGATTGTAGTTGTTCAGGGGCTTCACAACGCCATAGATTGGCTTTTCGTTCTCCAATTCCGGCACGAAAGTCCCGAACATCTTGTCCCAGATGATGAACACCCCGGCAAAATTTGTGTCGAGATACCTGGCATTGGTCGCGTGGTGAACCCGGTGGTGACTGGGCGTATTGAACACTGCTTCAAACCAGCGTGGCATCCGGTCGATCGCTTCAGTATGAATCCAGAACTGGTAGAGCAGGTTCAGGCCACCCACGAAGAATATGACATAAGGATGAAAGCCGATGACGACCATGGGGAGGCCGATCCAGATAAGTCCGGTCAGTGGGCCAAACCAGGGCTGACGTAGTGCGGTGGTCAAATTGTAGTGCGTAGAGGAATGGTGCGTTACATGCTCCATCCACCACCATCGGGCACGATGTGCGAAGCGGTGCTTCCAGTAATAGATGAAGTCATAAAGGACCAAGCCGATAACGGCTGACACGACCGTGAACGGGAGCGTGAAAATACGGAATGGCCAGGCGATCAGCATCATCCAGACGGCGAGTGTCCCAGTGAGTGTATTGATGACGACATTGCCCAGCCCCATTGTGAGGGAAGCGAGTGCATCCTTGGTGTCATATCTCCCTGCAGCACGCCCGGACTTTACCGCCCACCATTCCAGCGCGACCGATAAAATGAATATTGGCGCGGCGAAGGTCGTTACGGCGGGCAGGGGATTGAATTCCATCTTGTGGGGGTACCGTCCTACAAAGTATCAGTTGGGCTGCGCCTTGGATGGCGCTCTCGTCACCCGTCTGTGACCTAGCTTGTTTGTAGACGAGTCAGTTGGTTTCATAAACGGGGTTGGGTCAGTAGACGCCAGCCTGAGGTTTGCCGTCGCGCTTGTAGACCGTGCCGTCCTTCATGACGAAATCCACGTCCTCCAATGCGGAAATATCGGCAAGCGGATCGGAGTCCACGGCGACAAAGTCAGCACGACAACCGACGTTGCTGCATCCGAGTTCTCCTGTTTTGCCGAGTGCTTCGGCCGACAGGCTGGTCGCAGCCTGGATGGCCTGCATCGGCGTCATGCCGAGATTGACCATGCGGGAGAACTGATTGCCATTGTCCCCGTGCGGATAGACGCCCGAATCCGAGCCGAACACGACCTTGACCCCGGCTTTCACCGCCGCGGTGAAGCTGTCTCTCTGAATTTTCGAGATCGCCCGTTCTTTCGCGAGAGATTCTTCCAGCACGCCGTTCTTCTCGCCTTCAGCGAGTGTGTATTCGGTGTTGTAGATGTCCATGGACAGATAGGTGCCATTTTCCTTGGCGAGACGGATCGTGTCTTCGTCGAGGATGCTGGCATGCTCGATTGTGTCGATGCCCGCGAGGATCGCGTTCTTGATACCGATCGTGCCATGCGCATGGGAGGCGACCTTGATCCCGCGTGCATGGGCTTCTTCGGCGATGGCCGTCAGTTCTTCCAGCGTGCCCTGAGCGGCGCCAAGGCTGGTGCCTTTCGAAAACACGCCGCCCGTGGAGCAGGTCTTGATCAGGTCAACGCCGTATTTGATATTCCGGCGAACTTTTTCCCGCATTTCCCAAGGGCCTGTGGCAACATTCTCGCCTGTGAGATCATACTCGGATGGCAAGAGATTGGTGTCCGAGCAATGTCCGCCCAAAATGCCAACCGGAGGCCCGGAGACGTACATGCGTGGGCCGGGGACATCGCCTTCATTGATTGCGTCCCGAAGCGCAACGTCGCTATAGCTGGAAGCGCCGACATTCCGCACGGTGGTGAACCCTGCGAGCAAGGTCTTGCGAGCATTCTTGACGCCCGTAATGGCTTGGCGCTCATCTGAAAAGCTCAGCGAGAAATAGGCCGGATCTTCGGGATCCGAGGTTAGGTGGGTGTGCATGTCGATGAAGCCGGGCACCAATGTCGCCTTCTTCAGATCAATAGATGTGGAACCTGACGGTTTGCGTAGTTTGTTCGCCGTCCCGCGCGCCGTGATGACGCCATCTTCAATCACGAAGACTGGCCGGTTCACAGTTTCCGCGGTCACTGGATCTACAAACTTGCCAGCCGTGAGATAAAGGGTCTCAGCTTCGGCAGGCAGCGAAAGCAGCGCGATGGATGCACCGGTTAGCAGGGCTGTCAGTTTCATCGTGAAGATCCTTTGAATGTGAGGACTGGCTTTATCGAGCCGCGCCTGCGGCAAGGTCAAGCGTTGGGCTGAATGCCGCTGGGTAAGACTTGACGAATGCTGAGGCACAGGCAGCTTGGGCCCGGAAAATCATCACAAGGGAGGCCAGCCGTGGCGCAGCCAAAAGAATTTGAACAGATCACCCTCGATATCGAAGAAGGTATCGCGACCCTGACGCTGAATCGCCCAGCCAAGATGAATGCCTTCACCGGCAAGATGATGTACGAAATGATTGAGGCGTTTGATATTACGGATGCCGACGACAATGTGCGTGTCGTCATCGTGACCGGCTCAGGTGATCGGGCGTTCTGCGCCGGGGCAGATCTGTCCGAAGGTGCCAAAACGTTCGACTATGACAAGCGTGCCGAAGGTGGCGAAGTTGGCCGGACCGACGATGTGGACATCCAGCGCGATGGCGGTGGCCGTGTGACACTGCGTATCTTCGACAGCTTGAAGCCTGTGATCGGCGCGATCAATGGCGCAGCCGTGGGTATTGGCGTGACGATGCAGCTGCCAATGGATATTCGCATCGCATCAGACAATGCGCGATTTGGATTTGTGTTTAATCGGCGGGGTATCAATCCGGAAGCGGCCTCCAGCTGGTTCCTGCCGCGTCTGGTCGGCATCTCGCAGGCATTGGAATGGTGCTATTCCGGCCGCGTTTTCCCGGCACAAGAAGCAAAGGATGGCGGGCTCGTGCGGTCAGTCCATCCGCAATCTGAACTGATGGATGTGGCGCGCGCCATGGCGAGAGAGATCGCTGACAATACGGCCGCAGTATCAACCAGCCTGACTCGCCAGATGATGTGGCGCATGCTGGGCGCAAGCCATCCGATGGAGGCGCACATCGTGGATTCTGCGGCGATCTACTCCCGCGGCAAAACGCAAGACGCCAAGGAAGGCGTGATGAGCTTCCTGGAGAAGCGCAAGCCGGTCTATCCGGTTAAGGTCTCGGATGGCATGCCAAACTTTTATCCGTGGTGGGACGAGCCCGAGTTCAAATGGATTGGCGGCAAGGACTGATCCGGCAATGACCCCTGAATTGAGGATGATCGAAACGAACGGACTCCGCTTGCGCGTGGCGCTGGCGGGGGAAGGGCCGTTGGTCGTCCTCGTGCATGGGTTTCCTGAGAGCTGGTATTCTTGGCGACACCAGATCAAGGCATTGTCCGAGGCAGGTTACAGCGTGGCCGCGCCGGATGTGCGCGGTTATGGTGGGTCCGATCGGCCTCACGCGGTCGAAGCTTACGATATGGAAAGCCTGACCGCAGATATTGCCGGGCTTGCCGAGGCCTTGTCTCCGGCTGCGCCGGCGGTTGTGGTCGGGCACGATTGGGGCGCACCGATCGCTTGGAATACGGCGCGGCTCCATGCCGACCGGTTCCGGGCAGTCGCCGGGCTGTCGGTGCCCTATGTGCCGCCGGGCGATGTGGTTTTCATCGATGCGGCCCGCACCTTCTTCACAGAGCGTGGCCTGTTTTTCTATCAGGTCTATTTTCAGGATGAAGGTCCACCTGAGGCAGAGCTAGAAGCCGACCCCGCAGAAACGATCCGAAAGTTCTATTACGCGATTTCAGGTGACGCGCCCGAGGGGACCTGGCCGGTCGACAAGAAGCATGGTGACACGCTGCTTCACCGACTGCCGGAGCCGGACATGCCGCTGCCCTGGCTCAGTGATGAAGACGTTGCCTATTATGATGCCCAGTTCCGTCAATCCGGGTTTCGTGGCCCGCTGAACCGGTACCGCAACTGGCATCGCGATCATGCTTACCTGAAGAGGCACCGTTCTTCCGCTGTGATCGCTCAACCTTCTCTCTACATCGGGGGCACCAAGGACCTGGTTCTGAAGATGTACCCCGGTGACATGGTCGCAGCGATGAAAAAGAGCCTTGGCGATCTGCGCGGCGCTGAACTGCTTGAGGGGTGCGGGCACTGGACTCAGCAGGAACGGCCTGAAGAGGTGAATCGCCTGCTGCTGGACTGGCTGGGCCAGCTTTAGTCGCTATTCGTCGAAATCGCTTCCATAGCCTTGCTGGTCGCGGGAGAGATCTCCGAAGCGGGTGATGTTCGAGTCAAACGCCAGTTCTACGCGGCCAATCGGACCGTGACGTTGCTTGCCGATGATGACCTCGGCCTTGCCATAGACCTGGTCCATGCGCTCGCGCCATTGGCTCCATTTTTCGTTCGAGGAGGGATCGCTCGGATCGGCGCCGGGCTCGGTTCGCGACAGGTAGTATTCTTCGCGATAGACGAACATGACGACGTCAGCATCCTGCTCAATCGATCCGGATTCCCGCAAGTCAGACAATTGGGGGCGCTTGTCGTCGCGTTGTTCTACGGCACGTGAAAGCTGCGACAGCGCGATGATCGGTACGTTGAGGTCTTTCGCAAGCGCCTTCAGGGAAGTCGTGATTTGCGTAATCTCCTGGACCCGGTTTGCATTTGCGTTGCCACTGGTGACTGTAATCAGCTGCAGATAGTCGATTACGATCATGTCGAGCCCTACAGAGCGCTGCAGACGTCGGGCGCGGGCGGCCAGTTGGCTGATCGAGATACCGCCTGTATCGTCGATATAGAGCGGCAGGTTTTGAAGCTCTTCGGTCGCTTCACGCAGTCGTTCAAAGTCGCTCTTGTCGAGATCGCCCTGACGAATCCGATGGGTAGTGATGCCAGTCCGCTCGGCGATGATCCTTGTTGCGAGCTGTTCGTTCGACATTTCCAGCGAGAAGAAGCCGACAATTGCGCCGTCTACAGTCTTCTTCGAGCCGTCATCTTGCACTTCTGCGCGATAGGCCGCTGCGGCATTGTAGGCAATGTTGGTTGCAAGAGAGGTTTTCCCCATTGAGGGGCGCCCGGCAAGGATGATCAAATCAGATCGGTGCAGTCCGCCCAGCTTCTCATCGAGATCGCGCAGCACGGTCGGGATGCCGGCAATCTTGCCTTCGCGCTTGAACGCAGCTTCAGCGTTCTTGAGAGATTCTGTCAGGGCTTCGGAGAAGGTCGTGAAACCGCGGCCCGACGAGCCGCGCTCTGCGAGGTCGAAGAGCTGCCGTTCAGCCAGTTCGATCTGGCGTTCGCCATTTTCTTCCGGAGTCGGGTTCAAGGCGCGACCCGTCAGTTCGCTGCCGATGCCGACCAGCGACCGTCGCATGGCAAGGTCGCGGATCATCCGTGCATAGTCGCCGACTTCCGGGCCAAAGGCAGCTGAGTCGAGCAATTGCTCCAAATACCGGGCGCCACCAATTTCAGTGAGTTTTTCAGCCTTTTCGAAATGCTCGCGCAGCGTGACGCCGTCTGCAATGCGGCCCTGCTGAATCATCGTTGCCGACACGTCGAACAACTCCTGATGCGCTGGCGCATAGAAATCTGAGGGCCGCAGGATATCTGCCACGCGCTGGTAGGCGTTGTTGTCGAACAGGATGGCACCCAGCACTGCGGCTTCCGCCGACAGATTGTGGGGCGGCGCGATTGTGGCGGCGGGGGCATCATCTAGAGGCATGCGATTCTTTTACCTTACCTGCGACGCGAATTCATCGCCTTGATGCGGATTGAGCTGCGCAATTCACCGTCACTTCACAAAAAAATGGCCGCGGCTGTGGATAGCCGCGGCCCTCAATTCGAATTTGCAGAAGACTATTCTTCGTCTTCGCCGCCGGCTTCGGCGCGCTCAGCAGCAGCTTCGGCGAGTTCGCCAGCCTGCTCTTCAGCGAGTTCCTGGTTTGCAGCCTGGAGCGAAGCAACGATGTCCTCGCCTTTCTCCTGGCGTTCAGCCTCTTCAGCGGAGCGGGCGATGTTCGCCTGAACCGTGACGGTGACTTCTGCGTGCAGGCGAATTGCAACGTCGTACAGGCCGATGGCCTTGATCGGACGGTTCAGGCGTACACCCGAGCGTGGTACGGCGTGACCTGCCGCTTCAGCCGCATCAGCAACGTCGCGAGCAGTAACCGACCCATAAAGTTGCCCCGTATCGCCAGCCTGGCGAATGAGCGTGAAGACGGTGCCGTTCAGCTTTTCAGCTTCGGACTCGGCATTTGCGCGAGCTTCTGCGTTACGAGCTTCAATGGCTTCGCGCTCAGACTCGAAGCGAGCCCGGTTACGATCATTGGCGAGCAGGGCTTTGCCCTGAGGGATCAGGAAGTTCCGGGCGAACCCGTTCTTCACATTCACTTCTTCGCCGATTTTGCCGAGGCGTTCGATGCGTTCAAGAAGGATGACTTGCATGTTCGTGTCTCCTTACTTCACTTCGAACGGAAGCAGGGCCAGCATGCGGGCGCGTTTGATCGCCTGGGCAAGCTTGCGCTGGTTCTTGAGGTTTACGGCCGTGATGCGGCTGGGCACGATTTTCCCTTTTTCAGAGATATAGCGCTGCAGCAGTTTCACGTCCTTGTAATCGATTTCCTGTGCGTTCTGACCGGTGAACGGGTCGACCTTGCGGCGACGTCCGAACGGACGGCGAGCAGGAATGTTCGTGATGTTCAGTTTCTGAGCCATTTCGAGTGTCCTTCCCTAGTCGCGACGACGGTCTTTGCGAGAGAGAACCGGCGACGGCTCATCACTCAGGGCTTCAACGCGGATCGTCATGTAGCGCATGACGTCGTCGGAGATGCGAAGGCGGCGTTCAAGTTCCTGAACTGCGTCGGCGGGGCCGTCGATGTTCAGAAGCGAGTAGTGCCCCTTGCGTTGTTTCTTGATTGGATAGGCCAGGTTGCGAAGACCCCAGTATTCGGTCTTGCCAACAGATGCGCCTTTTTCCTTGAGAAAGCCGCTCAATTCTTCGACAAAAGTCTCGACTTGAGCAGGCGAAATGTCAGGTCGTGTGATCACGACATGCTCATATAGTGCCATGTTTTCAGTCCCATAGTAGAGCCATGCGGCGCCAGACAGCGGGAAACTGCCGGGCGATGGCCCCTCTTCATCTGGCTCATTCCAAACTAACGAGGGCCGCATGCCTGCGAGTGAATGCGGGTGTAAAGCGCATTTGGGCCTGTTTTTCAAGCGCTTGCTTACATTCGCGGTCACCTTTAACCACGGGCGCAATTTGGAGAAACCAGACATGAAAAAATTCGCGCTGATCTTTCCTGGTCAAGGGAGCCAGGAAATCGGAATGGGCAAGTCGCTTGCGGAGGCCTTTCAGTCCGCACGCGATGTCTTTGCCGAGATTGATGAAGCCCTTGGACAGAATCTGTCTGGCCTCATGTGGGCCGGCGATATTGCCGAGTTGACCCTGACGGCAAATACTCAGCCTGCGCTCATGGCGCATAGTGTTGCCGCCGCCCGCGCTCTGGAAGCTGAGTTTGGCTTGTCGGCCAAAGACGCGGCCTATGTGGCGGGTCACTCCCTGGGCGAGTATTCTGCGCTTGCTGCTGCAGGCGCGCTTGGTGTGGCGGATACGGCGCGCCTCCTGCGCATTCGCGGCAATGCCATGCAGGCCGCCGTGCAGCCGGGAGAGGGTGCAATGGCAGCCTTGTTGGGAGCCGACATAAATCAGGCGGAAGCCGCCTGTGCAGCTGGACGCGAAACCGGCGGCGCCTGTGATATCGCGAACGACAATGCGCCGGGTCAGCTTGTCATATCTGGCCGCAAGGATGCGGTTGAAGCCGCCTGCGCGCAGGCGAAGGATAGCGGCGTCAAGAAAGCCATGCTTCTGAATGTTTCCGCACCGTTCCATTGCTCCCTGATGCAGTCAGCCGCTGATGCGATGGCCGAGGCGCTGGCCGAGGTGTCGATTGCGCAGCCGGTGAGTGAACTGGTCGCGAACGTGTCTGCAAGTGCTGTCACCGACCCGGACACGATCCGGAAGAACCTCGTCGCACAGGTCACAGGCCGTGTGCGCTGGACCGAGAGTGTGCAATTCATGGTCGCTCAGGGAGTTGAAGCGACGGGCGAAGCAGGCAATGGCAAGGTGCTGACGGTGATGCAACGCCGAATCGACAAGTCACTCAACGGTTTTACGCTCGGGACTCCCGAGGATCTCGAAGCCTTTGCAGAAGCAATGAAGGGATAGACAAGATGTTTGATCTTACGGGCCGTACGGCCCTCGTGACGGGTGCTTCCGGCGGAATTGGCCGCGCCATCGCACAAGCCTTGTCCGAAGCGGGCGCCAAAGTGGCTCTCTCCGGGACACGTGAGAACGTGCTGGAAGAAGTTGCCGGCACACTGAAAGGCGAGAGCGCCATCGTGCCCTGCAACCTGTCTGACGCGGAATCAGTCGATGGCCTTGTGGGCCGGGCTGAGGAAGCAATCGGCCCGCTCGACATTCTCGTCGCCAATGCCGGTATCACGCGCGACAAGCTGCTGATGCAGATGAAGGATGAAGACTGGAACGATGTTCTGTCGGTCAATCTGGGCAGTTATTTCCGCCTCACCAAGAGCTGTGTGCGAGGCATGATGAAGCGCCGCCACGGCCGGATTATCGGAATTACATCCATTGTCGGTGTTACCGGAAATCCGGGCCAAGCCAATTATAGCGCCTCCAAGGCTGGCATGATCGGATTTACCAAATCATTGGCCCAGGAAGTCGCCAGCCGCGGTATTACCGCCAATACGATTGCGCCCGGATTCATCGAATCACCCATGACGGAAGTGTTGCCGGAAATGCAGAAAGACGCCCTTTTGGGACAGATTCCTGCAGGTCGTCTCGGCCAGGGTGCAGACATTGCCGCTGCAGCCATTTATCTTGCTTCAGACCAGGCTGCATATGTCACGGGACAGACAATCCACGTGAATGGCGGCATGGCAATGATCTGATTTCACAACAGCAAGCCCCACTCATAGGACTTGGCGCTCGTCCCCAGTGTATGCTAGGCGCAACACAATGGTTCGAATCTGGGCCAGTCCTCAGGCATTTTCAGAGAGGTACTCATGTCTGACGTTCTAGAACG
>MRWG01001389.1_pt1 | contig 15709 bp, 13 predicted proteins | sample 1013341 | NCBI WGS metagenome assembly MRWG01 (sample SAMN06117577, study PRJNA244670) | biofilm metagenome | biome: Water; feature: Cathode Biofilm; material: Biofilm; isolation source: microbial consortium enriched at the cathode of a solar microbial fuel cell | place: USA: District of Columbia ... | reverse complement strand
CGGACGCGTTCTCGGGCGGAGCTGCCGGGGGGGCGTGAGGGGAACCAGGGGGAAAGGTCATCCCAGAGTGAAGGGATGGAGCGCTGTCGATCGGGTTTCGGACGGGGGCTGTGGAATATGGTTGAACCGGACGGAGAATGTGACAGTATCGCATAGGGGAGAACTCTCTCCGACTCAGGACATCGGTGTCACTGCACAGAGGGCAGGGTTGACGCCGAGGCGATTTGGAATGGCAAGGAGCGGAAGACGATGAACCGGACGATGACCTCGCTGACGATCCTCGGCTCACTGCTGGCCACGGCGGGGAGCGCGGTGGCGCTGCCCCCCCCGCTCCCGGCGCCGGGCGCTTCATCGCGAGAGAAGGCGCCCGAGCCGTCGCTCGCGCGGCTTGAGTTCAAGTCCACGACGTACAACGTCGGAAACGTCTTCGACCACGAGGAGCAGAAGTTCGCCTTCGAGTTCACGAACACGGGCTCGGAGAACCTGGTGATCTCGCGGGTGCAGTCCTCGTGCGGGTGCACCGCGGGCGACCTGGAGAAGACCGAGTACGCCCCGGGGGAGTCCGGCAAGATCGACGTGACCTTCAACCCCAAGGGAAAGAAGGGTGAGCAGCGCCGCCAGCTGACGGTGTACTCCAACGACTCGAGCGGGCGGGAGACGATCCTGACCGTCACGGGGAGCGTGACGCAGCTCGTGGCGGTGGACCCGGCGGTCCTTTCGCTCGGGACGGTGCCCAAGGGCCAGAGCACGACGAAGTACATCACGGTGACGGGGCGGACGCCCGACTTCGAGGTCACGCGGGCGACGCCGGGTGACCTGGAGATCTTCAAGGTCAAGGTGCTGGGGACCGAGGTGGTCGAGGAGCCGGCGCCGGCGCCGATCGCGGCGCCCGGGCAGCCCGCCCCGGAAGAGAAGCCCAAGACCGAGCAGCTGCGACGGACGACCCTCGAGGTGACGCTGAGCGAGAACGCCCGGATCGGGCGGATCGACGACCGGATCACGATCCGGACCAACGACCCCCGGCGTCCGATCGTTCAGGCGCAGGTGATCGCGAACGTGATGGGGGATCTGTCGGTGACCCCGCCGCGCATCTCGATCGGGCGTCCGGAGCTTGGCGACACGATGACGCGGGAGTTCACGGTGGCGAGCCGGTCGGGGGAGGCGTTTGAGATCAAGGAGATCCGGTTCGCGGACGGTCCGCTTCGGATCAAGTTCGACGCCAAGCCTGTGGACCCGGAGAACCCGAACACGTACACGGTCCGGATGGAGACCACCGCGGCGCGGGTGCACCCGCGTCTGCGTCAGGACATCGTGATCCTGACGGACGTGAAGGGCGAAGAGCAGATCACGGTGCCGGTGAGCGGCGTGATTGTGACGCGCCAGTGAACACCGGCCACCCGAAGCCATCGGAGACGAGAACGATGAGACGTGCTCTGAGTCATCGAGGGCGGGCGCCGATCGTGATTGGGTGCCTGTGCGCGGCGGCGGCCACCGGTTCGGCGCTTCCCCCGCCCCCGCCGCCGACGACGGGGGGAAGCGACGTCGTCAAGCTGACGCGGGCCAAGCCGCTGCCCCGGTCGATGGCGAGAATGGAGTTCTCGCGGACGTTCCACGACTTCGGCGCGATGATGGACAACGAGGTCCACGAGACGACGTTCGAGTTCACGAACACGGGCTCGGACCCGCTGGAGATCATCAACATCAACGCGGAGTGCGGGTGCACCGTCCCGGAGCTGGAGAAGAAGCTCTACATGCCCGGGGAGAGCGGGTCGCTGCTTGTCACGCTCAATCCCGAGGGCAAGTCGGGGGCGTTCGAGCGTCGGGTGAACATCCTGACCAACGACGCGAGCGGGATGTCCACGATCGTGATCGCCGCGGACGTGACGCCGATCGTGGAGATCGCGCCCAAGATCGTGACCGTGGGGACGACGGACCGGCGTACGCCGATCACGAAGCTCGTGACCGTCACCGGCCGGACCGATGATTTCGAGGTCACGAGCGCCACGCCCCGGGCGACCGAGGACTTCAGCGCCCGCGTGCTCGGCACGGAGACGACGACCAACCGGAAGGGCGAACGGATCCGGCGATCGACGATCGAGGTCACCTTCACGCCCACCGAGCAGATCGGCGACTACAACGCGCAGATCGAGATCGCGACCAACGACCCGCGACGCCCGACGGTGCGCACGCAGCTCATCGCCCGCGTGCGCGGGGACCTGTACAACCAGCCCCGGTTCATCACGATGCGGGGCGTGCGGGTCGGCGAGCCGGTCACGCGGACGATCCGCCTGGCGAACCGGACGGGCGAGGCGTTCGAGGTGCTCGGCGCCGAGCTGAGCGAGGGCAACTTCTCCGGCAAGGCGAGCGCCAAGCCGGTGGACCCGGCCAAGCGCGACGTCTGGGAGATCACCCTGGAGGCGACGCCCTCGGTCGTCGAGAGCCGGATCACCCAGGAGTTGATCGTCCGGACGAACGCGAAGGGCGAGGAACAGGTGTCGATCAGCCTGCGAGGAGTGGTGCGCGATGGCGAGTAAAGTCTGTTCGACCGTCGGGGGGATGCTCGCGATCGTGGGCCTGGCGACGATGATCGGCGCCGCCCACAGCATGTACACGCCCGTGAAGCTGCGTCGGGCCTCCGAGGTGGCGCCGACGAATCCGGCGATCGACCCGGAGACGGACCCGTCGGAGCAGTCGGGGGGAGTCGAGGGCGGGCAGACGCAGGTGGGCGTGGTGACGGGTGATCCGGGGGCGCCCGGGCTGAAGCAGGGTGAGATCGACCTGGCGGGCGTCAAGGCGCACTTCGACGAGTTCGGGCTCTTCCTCGACGCGCGAACGGTGAAGGAGTACGAGGAGGGGCACATCCCCAACGCGATGTGGATGCCCGTGGACCGCGTGCTGGAGGACGCTTCGCTGGTCTTCGAGATCGAGGCCGAGGCGGGTGGGATGGATCAGCCCATCGTCATCTACTGCGGCGGGGGCTCGTGCGACGCCTCGCACAATCTGGCGATCGTGCTCGAGGAGGTGGGGTTCACCAACCTGCTGGTCTTTGTGGACGGCTACCCTGCATGGAAGAACGCCGGGCACGAGACCGAGCTTGGCGCCCCGCTGGAGTATGAGCCTTGAGCGAACGCATCGGCGCGCTGCGCCTGGTTGAGTCCGTCCTGCTGCAGGCGCCCTTCCGGCTGATCCTCGGGGGGTTGTTCGTCTTCGCGGCGTGGGTGAAGCTGAGCAATCCCCAGGCCTTCGCGTTTGCGATCAAGGCCTTCGACATCATCCCGGTCGAGTCGGGGGAGCACGTCATCAAGGTGATGACCTTCGCCCTGCCCTGGGCGGAGGGGATCTGCGGCGTGCTGCTGATTCTGGGGCTCTTCACCCGCCCGGCGGCGGCGTTGCTCTCCCTCCAGCTGCTGGTCTTCATCGGGGCGATCATCTCCGTGCTGGCCCGGGAGATGCACACCGAGTGCGGGTGCTTCGGGAAGTACGACTGGCCCTGTGAGGGGGCCAAGATCACGATGTGCCACGTCTGGCGGGACGTCGCGATGCTCGTCCCGGCGGTCTACCTGACGATCCGGGGAGGGGGCGTGCTCGCCCTCGACTGGCCCCGGGAACGGGGCGGACGGGCCCGAGGGGCGGCTCCGGAGGACTCGCTCGACTGATCGCCCGGTGCGGGCCTACCCTTCTCGTCCGAAACTGATATTCGCACCATCCGTCGCCCATTCGGACCTCACGTGAGGCCGAGCGGGCCGCCCAAGCCCAGGACGGAGACAAGAACATGAGCCGATTCAACCGATTCAGCCCCGGTGGCACGGTCAAGATGACCAAGACTTCCGCCAAGGACGTCGAGTACGTTGATTGGAAGGACGTCGAGTTGCTCCGGCGGGCGATGACCCCCAACGGCAAGATCTACGGGCGCAAGCGTCTGGGCACGAACGCCCGCCAGCAGCGGATGGTCGCCCAGGCCGTCAAGCGCGCCCGCCACATGGGCATGCTGCCCTACACCTCCGCGACGCTCTGAGCCCGCGCGGCTCGGAAGGGCAGGAACGCCCGCGCCCATGAGCTTCACCCGTCACGTCCGCGACTACGACGCGATCGCGCGATCACTGCGCAACATCACGGGCGCCCGCAAGGCGCGGATGGAGATGGTGGCCGACGCGCTCTGGCGCCACCTGAACGAGAAGGGCGTTTCGTGGTGCGGTTTCTACACCGCGGAGGAGGGGGACGAGGAGATGATCCTCGGCCCCTGCCGCAACAGCCCCGCATGCTCCCCGATCGGGCTCAACGGCCTGTGCGGGCGGAGCTGGCTGGAGAAGGCGCCGATCGTCGCGGTGGACCTGTCCAACCTGGGTGACCGGGTGATCAAGTGCGACCCGCGCGATCTCTCGGAGGTCGTCGTGCCCCTGTTCGATCAGGACGGGAGCTGCTGGGGCGTGCTCGACGTGGACTCGCACGAACGCCACAGCTTCAACGACAGCGACGCCAAGGAGCTGCACAAGCTCATGATCGTCTGCGGCCTGAGCTGGGACGGGCACGCGGAGCGTCGAGTCAAGCACCTCTAGGGCCGACCGACGCCGTTCCAGCCTCGCGCGTCGGTGCGGGGCTAGAAGGGCGCGGGGGATTCGAAGCGCATCGGCTCGCCGGTTTCGAGGTCGTTGATCTCGAGCATCGAGGCGTGCAGCAGGAGGCGAGGGGCGAGGGACTCGTCGCCGTAGAGGTTGTCGCCGAGGATCGGGGCGTTGAGCCCGTCGGGGTGGGCGGCGTGAACACGCAGTTGGTGGCTGCGACCGGTGATCGGGACCATCTCGACGCGGGTGCACGCGTGCGCCCCCCACGCCTCGTGCGCGAGGCGGCGCCAGCGGGTCTGGGCGGGCTTGCCCTGCTCGTGATCGACGATCTGGCGTGGGCGGTTGGGCCAGTCCACGCGCAGTGGCAGGGAGACCTGGCCGGATTCGGGTTCGAGGCGCCCCTCGATGATGGCGGTGTACGCCTTGGCGACGCGTCGCTTCATGAACTGGACGGAGAGGGCGGCCTGGGCGGGGCGGTCCAGGGCGTAGACCATCAGGCCGCTGGTGGCCATGTCGAGCCGGTGGACGGTCAGGGGTCCATCCCCCAGGGGAAACCGCTCCCGGACCCAGGCCTCGAGGCAGACGTGCCCATCCGGACCGTTGCCGGGGACCGAGCGAACGCCCGGGGGCTTGTCCACGATGACGAAGCGGTCGGTGGCGTGCAGGACGCGGGCGTGGTCGAGGGGGTTGGAGAGCGGATCGTGCATCATTGGGCGGGTGGAGCGCTACCCTAGGGACGGGACGATCCAAGGGATTGTCGCCGCGCACTTTGGAGGTTTCCCGTGACGCATCGACGCATTGTGATCAGCGCCCTGAGCCTGCTGACCCCGCTCGCCCACGCCCAGCCGGGCGCGGACTGGCGGGCGAGCGAGGCGCCCATCCTGACCGATCACGTTCGCCTGACGAGCCCGGAGCGGTTCCTGAAGGCGGGCGAGGCGTACTTCAGCCCCGACGCGTCCCGGATCATCTTCCAGGCGATCGAGCACCCCGCCGAGGGGGAGGAGCCCAGCCCCCACTACGCGATGTACGTTGCGGACCTGACGCGCGACGAATCGGGCGCGTTCAACGGGCTGGCGAACATCACGCTCGTGAGCGAGCCGGGCTCCTCGAACACCTGCGGCTGGTTCCACCCGACCCAGCCCGGACGCATTCTTTTCGGCTCGACGATCACCCCCCTGCTCGATGAGGACGCCCCCGGCTACCAGCGCGGCACGAGCCGGTACTCCTGGCAGTTCCCCAACGAGATGGAGATCGTCTCCACCGTGCTCCCCGCCGACCTGGCGACCGGCCAGGTCCCCGGCGCGCGCCCGCTCTGGGAACGCGACGGGTACGACGCCGAGGCCTCCTGGTCCCCCGACGGACGCTTCATCCTCTACACCCGCCTGGAGGCCTCTTCGGAGAACGCCGAGCCGAACGGGGACCTGTGGATCTTCGACCGGCTCAACGACACGCACACCCCGCTCGTGACCGAGCCGGGGTACGACGGCGGCCCCTTCTTCTCCGCGGACGGCAAGCGGATCATCTACCGCTCGGACCGTCGTCTGGACAAGCACCTGCAGCTTTACATCGGGGAGCTGGCCTTCGACGAGACGGGCGCGGTGGTCGGGCTTGAGCGTGAGATCGCCCTGAGCGACAACGAGCACGTGAACTGGTGCCCATTCCTGAACAAGACGGGTGACATCGCGATGTACGCGACGAGCGAGGTCGGGCACTTCAACTACGAGGTCTTCGCGGTGGAGGCGGGCACGCGGGGCGGGGCGGACAAGCCCGCTTCGGAGCGCACGCGGGTGCGGGTGACGCACGCGGGGGGTTTCGACGGGCTGCCGGTGTTCTCCCCCGACAACAAGTGGGTGATGTGGACGAGCCAGCGGGCGCCCGAGGACGCGGACTTGGAGACGTACGTGCCGACCAGCCAGCTGTGGATCGCGCGGTACGACGAGCCGGCGCTCCGTCGGGCGATGTTCGACGCAGCGATGCGACGCGCCGCGGGGCGTGCGAGCGACAACTGAGCCCGGAGAGATCGCGCACGTGAGCGACGGCGCCCCCGAGACCGATCCGTTTGTCCTGGGCATTCGCGCCCTGGCCCGCGTGGGCGACCTCACGCCCGCGCCGGATCACTCGGTGTTCTGGGGCGCCTGGTACCGTCGCCTCGTCGCCGAGCGCCCCATCCTCGAGCCGGTCCATGCCCCGGACGCCGATCCGAGCGATCCGAGCGCCACCCACCGGTTCAGGAGCCTGGAGGGGGTGCGGATCGGCGCCACGCTCGTCGAGCCCCCCGAGGGCGTCCCCGTGCGGGCCGGGCTTGTCGCGGTGCACGGGGGGGTGGCGAACAAGAGCCTTGCGCAGTCCGCGCACCGGTGGCGTGAGCTGAACGCGCGGGGCGTGAGCGTTCTGGTCATCCGCATTCGCGGGTTTCCCGGCTCGCGTCTGGACACGGCGCACCTGCCCGAGTCCTGCCCGGCGTGGATCGAGCACGGCCTGCTGGAGGACGACGCGCTGCTCGAGGGGCGGATGGGGTGGGTGCTCAGCTCGGCGGTCGCCGACGTCGCCAACGCGTGCCGCGTGATGCGCAATCGTCTGGCGGGGATCGGCGCCGAGGACATGGAGGCGCGTCCGCTGCGCGACAAGCTCCCCCTGTTCCTGCACGGGGAATCCCTGGGCGCGGCGCTGGCCACCATCGCCGCCGCCCAGCTCACCGGGCGACTGCGTCAGGAGCGTGTGGTGGAGCGGATCGTACTGGGCACGCCGACGCTGGGCGACTGGGCGTGGCGCCTGGCCCACCCCCCCCCGCCGCACTCCACGGGCACGGGGCGGGCGATCCATGCTCTCCTGGAGGCCAACCCCGACCGGGCGGAGGCGATCCGCACCCGCCTGCACCTGATGGACACCACGGTGCACGCCTCGCGCATCCGTGTCCCGACGCTCTGCAAGCTCGCGATGCACGATGAGGTCGTCCCGGCGCCCGCGGCGGCGGCGGTCTACAACGCGCTGGCCAGCTCCCCGGGGCAGAAGTGGCGCTTCCTCGTGCCGTACGGGCACGTGGAGGGTGACCTCGCGGGCGCGCGTCGGGCGTCACTCTTCGAGCGGTGTGCCGCGGACTTCCTCGACCCGCAGCGTGAGGTTGAAGAGGCGATGGACGCGTGGGAACCGCTGATGCTTCGCGGGGAGGTGGCGCCCGTGTCGGGCGCGAGCGGCGAGCAGGAGCGTCTCTTCGACACCGGTCCGGGGACGGTCGCCTCCGACGAGGCGCTCATCGAGGCGTACCAGCGTGCCGGGCGGACGCTCGACGCCCTCCCGTACTCTGAGGCGTTCGAGCGGCTTTACGCCGAGGTCCGCGAGACGCTCGGGGAGGGGGCGCCCTCCCGGCACGACGCCTTCCACCGGCTGCACAACCTCCGCAAGCGCGGGGCCCTTCCGCGTCTGGGACGCACTCCCGTCTCCCTGCCGAAGATCTCCTCGGAGGACGAGGCCCTGCTGACCGAGATGGTGGTGCAGGCCGTGGGGAGCATGGGCGCGCGCGACCGGCTGCCCTATTCGCCCGAGTTTGAGACCCTGGTCGAGCGGTTCAATACGCAGACGGGGCATACCCTCCGGCACGAGGACGCCTGGCGACTGATCGCCCGGCTGGCCAAGTAGGAGGACCGCGACGATGACACGCACGCTGCGCACGCTCACGGCCTCCCTGATCGATTACGCCGGGCTCTTCCCCCCCGCCTCGCTCGACATGGCGCCGAGCGTGGAGAACTACGCCCGGTACCTTCGGACCGAGCACGCGGAGATGCTCGGGCGGTTCATCTGCCCGGTCTCGCGGCTGGACGAGCTGACGAAGCACGGCTCGATGCTGATGCCCGGCACGTTCGCGACCAGCGGGTACCGCGAGATGGCCGACGATGTCGGGGCGTGGCGGATCAGCGCGATCATCGACGGCGAGCTGGGCGCCTGTCTGGACCGCCTCGACGCGTTCAACGCCCACCACAGCGAGGAGTCGCAGGGGCTGGCGCGTGTGGACGCGATCGAGATGCGCGTGGGCGCGCCCTCCGACATCGACGACGCCCTCGACGAGATCCCCGAGGACATCTACCCGGCCTTCGAGGTCCCGCAGGATCTGATCATGACCGGCGATCCCCGCGGGTTCATCGCGGCGATGGCGGGCAACGGGTGCTCGGGCAAGATCCGGTGCGGCGGGGTGAAGGAGTCCATGATCCCGGACTCTGGGGCGATCGCGCGGTTCATCATCGCGTGCGCCCAGGGTGGGGTGCCCTTCAAGGCGACGGCGGGGCTGCACCACCCCGTGCGTGCCGTCTATCCCCTCACGTACGACCAGAACCCGCCGCGGGCGACGATGCACGGGTTCCTGAACGTCTTCATGGCCGCCGCCCTGGTGCGCACCCACCGCATCGACGAGGCGAAGACGATCGAGATCCTCGAGGACAGCGACCCGGCGAGCTTTGATTTCACCGACGAGCACGCGGGGTGGAAGGACCTGAGCGTGGATCTGATCGAGCTGAGCCGCGTGCGAGAGGCGTTCGCCCTCAGCTACGGGTCGTGCTCGTTTGAGGAGCCGGTGGAAGACCTCAAGGCGCTCAAACTGCTCTGACCGGGCTACGCTCCGCGGTGGCGCGGACGCGAGGACCATTTTTCTACGGCTGGGTGATGCTGGGTGTCGCGATCGCGATGGCGGTGGCGACCATGCCCACGCAGACCGTGGTCGTGTCGCTGTTCAACGACTCGCTTCGCGGCGCGCTGGATCTGAACGTCGAGCAACTCAGCCGGGCGTACACGATCGGGACGATCTGCGCGGCCTTCCCCCTGCCCTGGATCGGGCGGATGGCCGACAAACACGGGCTGCGCCGGGTGGTGCTGCTCGTCGCGTTGGGGTGCGCCGTCGCCGTGGCGCTCCTGACGCAGGTCCGCGGGCTGTACGGGCTGGTGCTCTGCTTCTTCTTCATGCGTCTGCTGGGTCAGGGTTCGCTGGGGATGCTGGCGGGGCACACGATCGCGATGTGGTTCGAGCGCCGGCTCGGAACCGCGCACTCGCTGCTGGCGATCGTCGGCTTCGCGGGTGGATCGGCGCTGATGCCCGCGCCCACGGCGTGGCTGATCGAGCACCACGGGTGGAAGCCCGCCGTGCTGGCATTGGCGGGGATGATCCTGCTGCTGACCATCCCCTTCGTGTTGCTGATCTTCCGCAACAGGCCGGAGGACATCGGCCAGCATTTCGACGGCGACAAGACCGAGCACGCCCGGCACGACGTGATGCACGGGGGCAAGCCCCCGAGGGACGACCCCGCCTTCACCCGCGGTCAGGCGATGCGGACGCGGGCGTACTGGATCCTGGTCCCGATCATGTGCGCCAACGGGCTCATCGGAACGGCGCTGTTGTTCCATATGCAGGTGATGCTGCGCAGCGCCGGGCTGGAAGGAACCGAAGCGCAGGCGGCGATCGCGATCCAGCCTTGGCCCATCGCGTTCGGGATCTCGATGCTGCTGCTGGGGTGGCTGGTGGATCGCGTCCCGCCGCGCAAGCTGCTGCCCTTCGGGCCGGCGATCATGCTCGTGTCGTGCGTGATCTGCCTGCTGGCGGTGTCGGGGCGCGTGGAGGAGAGCCGGATCGTCGCGACGATGGCGATCGGGATGGGGTTGTTCGGCGTGTCGATGGGCGTGTCGGTGGCCGTGGGGAATCCCGCGATCGCGCGGTACTTCGGGCGCACGCACCACGGGGCGATCCGGGGGACGATCACGCTCGCGTCGGTCGCGGCGACGGGTGTGGGCCCGTGGTTGACGGGGGGCGCGTACCTGCTGGCGGGGAAGGACTTCACGCCGATCCTGGTGGTGTTTGCGCTCTCGGGCGTGCCGCTGGGGATCGCGTCGTTGTTCCTGCGTCCGCCGACGCCGCCGGTTGTGCGGGACCTGCGTCCGGACCCAGACGAGCCGGACCCGATTGGAGCAGATGGGTGAGCGTGTAGGATGGAATCCGCCCCCTCTCCCGCGCCCCGCGGGAGAGGGCCGGGGTGAGGGCTCGCATGTCTACTCCATCTTCCGAGCCTCCAAGATCCGATCGAATCCGCCCAACTGAACGGGCGTCGAATCAAGCCAACGATCTCCGCCGGTCACAGACAACGCCTGAGATGATCCTGTGGAAGCGGCTTCGGAGTCGTCGACTCGCTGATCTGAAGTTCCGCCGCCAGCACCCGATCGGCCCGTTCGTTGCTGATTTCTACTGCCACGAGGCGGGACTCGTGGTGGAAGTGGATTCCGCCGCTCACGACGGGCGGCTCGATCGAGACAAATCGCGTGACCAGTGGATGCTTGCACGAGGGATCGAGACTCTTCGAGTACGTGCCGCAGACGTGAACACGAATCTCGACGGCGTCCTGCTCATGATCCGAGATCGGGCGATTGCTCGGATCATGGCCATCCAAGCGAAGAAGAATGAGAAGACGTCATAGCCCTCACCCCAGCCCTCTCCCGCGGGGCGCGGGAGAGGGGGCCGGATTGGCCTTCTAGACTTTCTTCCCATCAGGAGACCTTGCCATGCCCTACCCCATCGACGAAACCCATGACCCCAAGCTCGAGTCCTGGGTCGAGTCCGCCAACGACCCGGCGACGGACTTTCCGATTCAGAACCTGCCGATTGCGCAGTATGAGACGATCGGCGACGATGAGGAAACGGTCGGCGGGTACTGCACCGTCATCGGAGATCAGGTCGTTGATCTGACCGAACTCGAGGGCGCGGGCCTCCTTCGTGTCGATCCGGACGCCGAGCCGGGTGACGGGATGTACCTGTGGACGTCCGACGCGTTCTCGCGCGATGAGTTGCTGCCCTGGAGCGAGATCCGCAAGCAGCTCTCACGCCTGTTCCGGAAGGACACGCCCGACCTGCGCGACAACGAGGAGGTGCGCAAGGCCGCGATGCGACCGATGAGTGAGGTTCGGTTTGAACTCCCGACAGACCTCATCGGCGACTACACCGACTTCTACGCCTCCGTCTACCACGCCACCAACGTCGGCTCGATGTTCCGCCCCGACAACCCGCTGCTGCCCAACTACAAGCACATCCCCATCGCGTACCACGGGCGGGCCTCGACCATCGTCCCCTCCGGCACGCCGGTGCGCCGCCCCAAGGGCCAACTCCTGCCCGGGGCGACGATCGCGGACGGGAACCCGACGTTCGGTCCGTGCAAGCTGCTGGACTACGAGCTGGAGGTCGGCTTCGTCGTCGGGCGGGGCAACGCGATGGGCGAGTCGATCGACATCCACAACGCCGAGGACCACATCCTGGGGATGTGCCTGGTCAATGACTGGTCGGCGCGGGACATCCAGAAGTGGGAGTACGTGCCGCTGGGCCCGTTCCTGGCCAAGAACTTCGCGACGACGGTCAGCCCGTACATCGTGACGATGGAGGCGCTCGCGCCCTTCCGCTGCCCGGCGATGGAGCGCCCGCTCGAGGATCCCAAGCCGCTGGATTACCTCACCAGCGAGGACAACCTGACCTCGGGGGGCGTGGACATCACGCTCGAGGTGTACCTGAGTTCTTCGGAGATGCGCTCCAAGGGGATGGACCCGGTGCGCCTTTCCAAGGGATCGTTCAAGGACATGTACTGGACCATCGCGCAGATGCTCACGCACCACACCGCGAGCGGATGCCAGATGAACCCGGGCGATCTGCTCGCCTCGGGCACCGTCTCCGGCCCCACGCGCGACGCCCGCGGGTGCCTGCTGGAGCTGACCTGGGACGGCGACCCGTTCGCCAACCCGCCCACGCTCGTGCCCGGAACCCAGCGGACCCCCATCAAGCTCCCCACGGGCGAGGAGCGCAAGTTCCTCGCCGACGGCGACGAGGTCATCATCAAGGGGTATTGCGAGCGCGAGGGGTTCAGGCGGATCGGCTTCGGCGAATGCCGGGGCGTCATCCAGCCCGCGGCGGACTAGTCCGCGCCCGGCCCACGCCCGCCAACCTCAGGACACCATCAACCACGAGCCCCGCACACACGTGCGGGGCTTCTTTGTTGGCGTCATGACGCGTGGGTGAGGCGCGTGCTCACGGGCGGGACGACGCGGCGTCATCCTCTGTGTCGTTCGGCGGGTCCTCGCTCGCGCGGAACATCGCCAGCGCCGCCGCGTGGGTGTGGACCGCGGCGGCGTCGCCCGCGGGAGCGATCTGAGCGTCGGCGAACAGCCCGGCGAGGGGGAGCGCCGGCTCGTCCGGGTCCACCTCCTGGCCGGCCTTGGCCTTGATCTCCGCCGGTCGTTCGGCGCGGAAGGCCCGCTGCACACTCAGCACGTCATGGGTTTCGTCGCCGAAGAAGGCCCGCCCGCGCCCGGCGCAGGTCAGCAGGAGGGCCCCGAGGGGGCGTGCGTGCAGGCTCTGGGCGCCGAGGAGGAGCTGGAGATCGTCGCTGGCCGTGCGCCGGTCGCGCAGTTGGAGCTGGATGGTCTGCCCCGGACGGACCAGGTCCCCCACCGCGACGGCTCGCAGGTCCTCGTCCACGCCCGTGACCGAACGGATGAGGAAGTCCCCCCGCCCGAAGCGGTCCTTGTACTCGTCGATGACGCGACCGATGAAGAGTCCGCCGGGGAGGAGGCGGCGTCGGTCCTCGTCCAGGTCCGCAGCGGCCTCGCGGACCACGTCCAGCGCCGGACGGCCGCCGAGTTCGAGGATGAGGTTCTTGCGCGCGCGTGTGATCACCATCGGCTCGGCGAAAGGCGTGCACCCCTGGCTCACGAGCGTGTCCACGCGCAGGCCCGGGGCGTGCAGGCTCAGGCCCACGCCTCCCTCGGCGCGCACCTGGTCATCGAGCAGGACCGCGCCTTGTGACTTGCCCCCGGAGGAGAGCGCCCCCAGCACGGGGGGCGCCGCGCCCCAGCTCGCCTCGGCGTGCACGCGTGAGATGGCGGGGAGGAGTTCGCCGGTTGGCGTGGAAGAGACTTCTCCGAGAATGAAGCTCGCCCGGAGGGTGGCGGGGTCGCCGACGGCTGAACGCAGCGCCGGCTCCAGGGCGGGCGCGGGGGTCGAGAGCGTCTCGGGGGAGAGGGGACGGATCTCGGCGCCCGGGATCCAGGCGGCGAGGAGGCTCAGCCCCATGCGCTGCTCGAAGGCGTCACGCCCGCCGAGCACGGCGCCGGCGGAGAGGCCGATCATGTGCGCCGGGTTCAGGTCGCGCCGAATCCGGGAGGCGACGGCGGGGAACATCGGGGCGTGGGAGGCGGTCGCGAAGACCAGGCAGAGGTCGGGCGCCCAGCCAGAGGCGCCCTGGCGCTTGGCGTCGGCGATGGCGCGGGCGCACGCCTCTTCGGCGGCGCGGTCGGCGCTCCCGGCGGGGGAGGCGCCCGCGCTGAACACGATGCCCGGGGGGTGCGTCATCCGCGAAGGGTAGAGACGCGGGGCGGGAATTACTCGGTCGGCGCCGTGGCGAAGGTCGCCGCGTCCAGGGCGTCCACCCGTTCGGGGCGGATGATCCGGAGGCTGAGGGCGTCATCGTCGGTCGTGGAGCCGATGATGCCCACGATCTGGCCGAGCCGGTCATCGAAGCGCTGCCCCTCGCCCGGGCGGACGTACCCGATCGTGCGGGGACCGGTGAGCGGGTCGATGCTCTGGACGCGGTACATGAGGGGGAGACGCTGCCCGTCGTAGACGGCGCTGGGCGCCAGGCGCCCGACCATCGAGTAGGAACGGCTGGACTGCCAGGTGCGCACGCTCTGCGAGATCTCGATCTCGCGGCTCGAGGCCTGGGCCAGGGCCGCGTCGAGGGCGCGACGCTGGTTCCGCGTCTCGATCCGCAGGTCGAGCCAGGCGACGCGACGGCGCAGAGCCTCCAGGATCCGCTCGTCCTGCCCCTTGGCCTCTTCGGCGTGCAGCGTCCGGGTGTACTCGGCGTGGAGTTCGTCGAGCGCCTCGTCGAGGGCGGTCTTCGGGAGGCGGCGGGCCGCGGTCAGGGCCTGCTCCAGGTCCTCGATTGAGGCCGGCTCGGGCGCCAGTTCGGGAGCGCTGATCGACACCTCGGACCCCTGGGTGATGTGCTCCACCGACGCCCCGACCGGCTGCGCCTTGTTCACCATCGGGGAGACGCCCTCGGCGCCGGGCTGGACATCGGACCGGGGCGTGATCTGCGTCGGGGCGTGAGTCGGGGCGTGAGAGGTGGCCTGGGGGGTGGGTTGCGCCGGGCTCGTCGAGGGGGTCGGGTCCGACGCCTCGGGCGCGTTGATCCCGCCCTGGATCCACCTGGTGTCCACCTCGATCACGTCGTTGGAGGGCACAGGGTCGGCGGCGGTCGAGACCGGGTCCTCCTGTCCGGGGAGGATCATGGGCTCCAGAAGCGAGCCCTCGCTGGTCTCCTCCGAACGCGCGGTGATCCGGATCTCTTCGGCCGGCGACTCGATGAACTGATCGTTGGCGTGCTCCGCGACCTCACTCGGGGTCTGGGCTGGGGTCTGGGCTGGGGTCCGGGTCGGGGTCCGGACCTGCTTGGGCGTCGAGTCCTGAGCCTCAACCGGAGTGACGGTCGCCTCCTCGCCGGCGAGTTCGACGGCGTCGGGAACGATCTCGGCGGGCTTGACGGGGACCGGGGAGGCGCCGGGCACCCGGCTCATCGCCTTCAGGTGGGCCTCGGTCTCGGCGGGGCTCGCGTCCCGGATCGAGCCGAGCTTGACGTACGCGTAGGGGGGCTCGGGCGCGACCGGGGGGTGCGGGGCCTTGACGCGGTACGCGGCGATCTCGTCGTTGGCCCCGATTTCCTTCTCGATCACCTCGAGGCGGGTTCCGGCGGGGAGGGCCTCGGAGTAGAGCGAACGCCAGCTCCCCGCGATGCCGAGGATCATGCTCGGGGCCCGGAGGCGGCTGGGGGTGTGGAGTTCGACGGTCTTGTCATCGATGACGCGGACATCCGCGGCGGGGACGAGGGCGGGCACGTCGGCCGGGTAGATCACGCGGGCCCACTGCTGGGACTGCCCGTCGGTGCGCAGGATGGCGCCGGTGTCGAGGCTGGCGACCTTGTAGAACCGCTCGAAGTCGTCGCACCGGATCGGGGTCGCGTCCTCGGTGATGACCACCCATCGGGGGGAGGTCTCGCGGATCTGGGTCTGCGACTGGGGCTGGGCCTGTGCGGGGAGGACACCCACGGCGACCCATGTGAGGGCCGAAACGAGGT
>MRWG01001388.1_pt1 | contig 15725 bp, 11 predicted proteins | sample 1013341 | NCBI WGS metagenome assembly MRWG01 (sample SAMN06117577, study PRJNA244670) | biofilm metagenome | biome: Water; feature: Cathode Biofilm; material: Biofilm; isolation source: microbial consortium enriched at the cathode of a solar microbial fuel cell | place: USA: District of Columbia ... | reverse complement strand
TCTTTCTCTTCCGGCGCATTGTCAATGCCGTCAAACGCGATCGCCGATCCGCTGCCCCACGCCTCGTGACACACCCGCGTCAATGCCGCCGTCAGCGTCGTCTTGCCGTGGTCTACGTGACCGATCGTGCCCACGTTAATATGGGGTTTCTTGCGTTCAAATTTTTCCTTAGCCACTTTAAATATCCTCTCAAGCTGTTTTGATTGATGTCGGCCCGAATCAGGTGTTCTTGGCCATGATTTCCTGGGCGATATTGTTAGGCGCCTCCGCGTATCTCAGGAATTCCATGGTAAAGGTGGCCCGGCCCTGGGTGGCGGAACGCAACTCGGTGGCGTAACCGAACATTTCGGCCAGGGGCACCTCGGCATTGATGACCTTGCCCATGGACGACTCATCCATGCCCTGGATCAGGCCGCGCCGGCGATTGAGATCGCCCACCACGTCGCCCATGTTTTCCTCGGGCGTAATCACCTCCACTTTCATCATGGGCTCAAGCAGCACGGCACCGCCCTTCCTGGCGAGTTCCTTGGTGGCCATGGAGGCGGCGATCTTGAAGGCCATCTCGTTGGAGTCCACGTCGTGGTACGAGCCATCGTAAAGGGTCGCCTTGAGGCCCAGCAGCGGATAACCGGCGAGAACACCGTTTTCCTTCTGCTCGGCGATACCGCGCTCTACGGCGGGAATGTATTCCTTGGGCACCACACCGCCGGCGATTTGATTGACAAACTCGAGCTTCTCCGCGTTGTCCTCATCGGCGGGCTCGAAACGGATCCAGACATGGCCGTACTGGCCGCGACCACCGGACTGACGAACGAACTTGCCCTCGATTTCGCAGGACTGGGTAATCCGCTCGCGGTAGGCCACCTGGGGCTTGCCGATGTTGGCCTCGACGTTGAATTCGCGGCGCATGCGGTCGACGATGATGTCAAGGTGCAACTCACCCATGCCGGAGATAATGGTCTGGCCGGTTTCCTCGTCGGTCTTGACCCGGAAGGAGGGATCTTCCTGGGCCAGCTTGCCCAGAGCCACGCCCATTTTCTCCTGGTCGGCCTTGGATTTGGGTTCCACCGCCACGGAGATAACCGGCTCGGGGAACTCCATGCGCTCCAGGACAATCTTGTGCTCCGGGTCGCACAGGGTGTCCCCGGTGGTAACGTCTTTCAGGCCCACGGCGGCGACGATATCGCCTGCCAGCACTTCCTTGATTTCCTGGCGGCTGTTGGAGTGCATCTGGACCATCCGGCCCACGCGCTCCTTTTTCTGGCTGACCGAGTTATAAACGGCAGTGCCGCTCTCAAGCTTGCCGGAGTAGACACGCATAAAAGTCAGGGTGCCCACAAAGGGGTCGGTGGCAATCTTGAAGGCCAGGGCCGCGAAGGGTGCGCTGTCATCGGCCTCCCGGGTTTCCACGGTCTCGCCGTCGTCCACGGTGCCCTCGATGGCGCGCACCTCGGTGGGCGAGGGCAGGTATTCGATGACGGCGTCGAGCACCGCCTGCACGCCCTTGTTCTTGAACGCGGAACCGCCCAGTACCGGCACGATTTCATTGGCCAGGGTGCGGAGGCGGATACCCTTCTTGATCTCTTCCTCGGTGAGTTCACCGCCTTCCAGGTACTTGTCCATCAGTTCTTCATTGGCTTCGGCCGCAGCTTCAACCAGTTGCTCGCGCAACTCGTCGCACTGGTCCTGCAGGTCCGCGGGAATGTCCTCGTATTCGAAGGTCATGCCCCTGTCTTCCTCGTTCCAGATGATGGCTTTCATCTTGATCAGGTCGACGACACCGCGGAACTCGTCTTCGGAGCCAATGGTCATTTGCAGCGGTACCGGGGTGGCGCCCAGCCGCTTCTTGAGCTGATCGACAACCATCATGTAGTCGGCACCGGCGCGGTCCATCTTGTTGACGAAGACCATTCGCGGCACTTCGTACTTGTTGGCCTGGCGCCAGACGGTTTCGGTCTGGGGCTGAACGCCGGAGGAACCGCATAGCACCACGATGGCGCCGTCCAGCACCCGCAGGGAACGCTCCACCTCGATGGTGAAGTCCACGTGCCCGGGGGTATCGATAATGTTGACGCGGTGTTGGTCGAACTGCTGCTGCATGCCCTGCCAGAAGCAGGTGGTAGCGGCGGAGGTAATGGTGATACCGCGCTCCTGCTCCTGCTCCATCCAGTCCATGACGGCCGCGCCCTCGTGAACTTCACCGATCTTGTGGGACAGCCCGGTGTAGAACAGCACCCGCTCTGTGGTGGTGGTCTTGCCTGCATCTACGTGAGCCACGATACCGATATTCCGGTAACGGCTGATAGGAGTCTTTCGTGCCACGATTTAGAACCTTAAAAATTGATGTGCTTTAAACCACAAAAAGGCAGTCGACGAGACCACCTTTCTGTGACACTGAATATAGCGAAAATTCCGTCTAGAAACGGAAGTGCGAGAAGGCCTTGTTGGCCTCCGCCATGCGGTGCACGTCTTCCCGCTTTTTCACCGCACCACCCTTGTTCTGGTAGGCGTCGGCGATCTCGCCCGCCAGGCGCTGGCGCATGGACTTCTCTCCCCGGCCCCGGGCGAACTCCACCAGCCAGCGCATGGCCAGGGCGCCGCGGCGCGAGGGCCGCACTTCCACCGGAACCTGATAGGTGGCGCCACCGACGCGGCGGGATTTCACTTCCACCATGGGGGCGATGTTTTCCAGGGCTTCCTCGAACGCCTCAACCGGATCCTTCTTGGTCCGCTCCTCGACGATATCCAGGGCGCCGTACACAATCCGCTCGGCAACGGACTTCTTGCCACTGACCATCACGTGGTTCATGAATTTGGCCAGGGTGACATTGCCGAACTTGGGATCCGGCAGTATTTCACGTTTCGCTGCTACGCGTCTTCTGGGCATGCTTACTCACTCTTCTTCAGGGTTACCCGGGACATTGACGGCACATTGCCGCGCCCGGCCTTACTCGACTTGCGTCGAAACTGGTATCGATTAGCTCTTGGGTTTCTTGGCCCCGTACTTGGAACGGCGCTGACGGCGCTTGTCGACACCGGAGGTATCCAGGCTGCCGCGCACGGTGTGATAGCGCACACCCGGCAGGTCCTTGACCCGGCCACCACGAATCAGCACAACACTGTGTTCCTGAAGGTTGTGACCTTCACCACCGATGTAGGAACTGACTTCGTAACCGTTGGTGAGCCGCACCCGGCACACCTTACGCAGCGCGGAATTGGGCTTCTTGGGCGTGGTGGTATACACGCGGGTGCAGACACCCCGCCGCTGGGGGCAGGCCTGCAGGGCAGGCACGTCGCTCTTGGCGACCTTGCGTTTTCTCGGCTTACGAACCAACTGGTTGATCGTGGCCATTCACTAATACTCCGAAAAATAAAACCTTGCGATGAAGGCGTTCACTGTGACCCGGGGCCGGGCAATAGAAAACCGCCCCCAAAAGGGACGCGGAATTCTAAAGACACCGGATCGCCGAGTCAAGGGAAGACGCCTCTCCCGTTACTCTTGTTCCTCGTCCTGACCGCCGGCACTGAGCGCTTCGGTCAATGCCGCTTCCACATCGCTGGCGGAAACGCCGGCGGTGTCGGCGATTGCCGCTTCGCGATCCTTGCGCCGCTGGGCATGGTAGGCAAGACCGGTACCGGCCGGAATCAGGCGACCCACCACGACGTTTTCCTTGAGGCCGCGCAGGCTGTCCTGCTTGCCGGTAACAGACGCCTCGGTAAGCACACGGGTCGTCTCCTGGAAAGAGGCCGCGGAAATGAAGCTCTCGGTGGCCAGGGACGCCTTGGTGATACCCAGGAGCAGACGCTCGAACCTTGCGGGCAGCCTGCCGTCCAACTGCAACTTTTCGTTTTCCTCGAGGACACGGGTGTATTCCACCTGCTCGCCCTTGACGAAGGGCGATTCGCCCATGTCGGTGATTTCCACCTTGCGCAGCATCTGCCGGACAATCACCTCGATGTGCTTGTCGTTGATCTTCACGCCCTGGAGCCGGTAGACCTCCTGAATCTCGTTGACGATGTACTTGGCCAGCGAATCCACACCCTGCAGGCGGAGGATATCGTGGGGGTTGTCGGGCCCGTCGGCGATCACTTCACCTTTCTCGACCTTCTCGCCCTCGTAGACACCGAGCTGGCGCCACTTGGGAATGAGCATCTCGAAGGATTCGCCACCGTCCGGCGGCGTGATCACCAGGCGACGCTTGCCCTTGGTTTCCTTGCCGAAGCTGACGGTACCGGATATCTCGGCGAGAATCGCCGGATCCTTGGGTTTGCGCGCCTCGAAGAGGTCGGCCACCCGCGGCAGACCACCGGTGATGTCCCGGGTCTTGGAACCCTCCTGGGGAATCCGGGCCACCACGTCGCCCGCCTTGATCTGTTCACCGTCGCTGAGGCTCAGGATGGCCTCGGCGGGGAGCATATAGTGCGCCGGCACGGTGGAATTGGGGAAGTGCAATTCCTTGCCCTTGTCGTCGAGCAGGGTGATCATGGGCTTCAGGTCCTTGCCCGCCGCGGGACGCTCGTTGGGGTCGATGACCGAGATATTGGTCAGCCCGGTGAGTTCGTCCGTCTGGCGCCTGACGCTGAGCCCCTCTTCCATGCCGGAGAAGGACACGGTGCCCGCCACCTCGGTGATGATCGGGTGGGTGTGGGGATCCCACTTGGCAACCACCTGTCCGGCTTCCACCTTGTCGCCGTCCTTGACGGAAAGCGAGGCGCCATACGGGATCTTGTAGCGCTCCCGTTCGCGGCCGGCCTCGTCCGCGACAGCCAGCTCACCGGACCGGGAGACGGCCACCTGGTCGGCCTCCCGCTCCACCAGCTTGATGTTGATCAGGCGCACGGTGCCGCCCGCCTTGACCTGGATGTTGTCCACCGCCGACGCCCGTGAAGCGGCGCCGCCGATGTGGAAGGTCCGCATGGTCAGCTGGGTTCCGGGCTCGCCGATGGACTGGGCGGCGATGACGCCCACGGATTCCCCGGAATTGACCTTGTGGCCCCGGGCCAGGTCGCGGCCGTAACATTCGGCGCAAATACCGTAGCGGGTCTCGCAGGTGATGGGCGACCGGACATTGACGTCGTCGATGTTCATGGCCTCGATGCGCTCGACCCATTTCTCGTCGATGATGGTCCCGGCGGGCACGGCAATCTCTTCGCTACCGGGCTTGAGCACGTCGCGGGCCACCACGCGACCCAGTATGCGGTCGCCGAGGGATTCGATGATATCGCCACCCTCGATGACGGGGGACATGAGCAGCCCCTCCGTGGTCCCGCAGTCCTTTTCGGTCACCACCACGTCCTGGGAGACATCCACCAGGCGACGGGTCAGGTAGCCGGAGTTGGCCGTTTTCAGGGCCGTATCCGCCAGCCCCTTACGGGCACCGTGGGTGGAGATAAAGTACTGGAGTACGTTCAGGCCTTCCCGGAAGTTGGCGACAATGGGCGTCTCGATGATGGAGCCGTCGGGACGAGCCATGAGGCCACGCATGCCGGCCAACTGCCGGATCTGGGCGGGGGAGCCCCGGGCACCGGAATCCGCCATCATGTAGACGGAGTTGAAGGAGGCCTGTTCCTCGTCCTCGCCGTCCCGGTTCTTGACGGTTTCCTTGGAGATTACGTCCATCATCGACTTGGCCACCTGGTCGTTGGCCCGGGACCAGATGTCGATCACCTTGTTGTACTTCTCGCCCTGGGTTACCAGGCCGGAGGCGAACTGGGACTCGATCTCCATGACCTCGTCCTCGGCCCTGGCGATAATCTCCGCCTTGCTGGCCGGGATGGAAAAGTCGTTGACGCCGATGGAGGCACCGGAGCGCGTGGACAGGTCGAAACCCGTGTACATGAGCTGGTCGGCGAAGATCACCGTGGCCTTGAGGCCCACCAGCCGGTAACACTGGTTGATAATGTGGGAAATGGCCTTCTTGGTCATGGCCTGGTTGACCAGCTCGAAGGGCAGGCCCTCGGGCACGATTTCCCAGAGCAGGGCGCGGCCCACGGTGGTGTCCTCGATGCTGACCTTTTCCCGGCGCTCGCCGCTCTCGTCGAAGGTCACCTCCTTGAGGCGGACCTTGACCCGCGCCTGGAGGTCGGCCTGCTTGCTGTAATAGGCCCGGGAGACCTCGGTGAGGTCGGCGAAAACCCGCCCCTCGCCTTTGGCGTTAATGCGCTCCCGGGTCATGTAGTAAAGCCCCAGGACCACATCCTGCGAGGGCACGATAATCGGCTCACCGCTGGCCGGGGAGAGGATGTTGTTGGTGGACATCATCAGGGCCCGAGCCTCGAGCTGGGCTTCCAGCGTCAGGGGCACATGGACGGCCATCTGGTCGCCGTCGAAGTCGGCGTTGTAGGCGGCACAGACCAGCGGGTGGAGCTGGATGGCCTTGCCCTCGATCAGCACCGGCTCGAAAGCCTGGATGCCGAGCCTGTGCAGGGTCGGTGCGCGGTTGAGCAGCACCGGGTGTTCGCGGATAACCTCGTCAAGGATATCCCAGACCACCGCCTCTTCCCGCTCGACCATCTTTTTGGCGGCCTTGATGGTGGTCGCCAGGCCCCGGGCCTCCAGCTTCGAAAAGATGAAAGGCTTGAACAGTTCCAGTGCCATTCGCTTGGGCAGGCCGCACTGGTGCAGCCGCAGTGTGGGGCCCACCACGATCACGGACCGGCCGGAGTAGTCCACCCGCTTGCCCAGCAGATTCTGGCGAAAGCGGCCCTGCTTGCCCTTGATCATATCGGCCAGCGATTTCAGCGGTCGCTTGTTGGAGCCGGTGATGGCCCGGCCCCGGCGGCCGTTGTCGAGCAGGGCGTCCACGGACTCCTGGAGCATGCGCTTTTCATTGCGCACGATAATATCCGGCGCATTGAGTTCGAGCAGGCGCTTCAGCCGGTTGTTGCGGTTGATCACCCGGCGATACAGGTCGTTGAGGTCGGAGGTGGCGAAACGCCCGCCATCCAGGGGCACCAGCGGACGCAGGTCCGGCGGCAGTACGGGCAGGGCTTCCAGCACCATCCACTCCGGCTTGTTGCCGGAGTTGTAGAAGGCCTCCAAAAGCTTGAGTCGCTTGGAGAGCTTCTTGATCTTGGTTTCCGAGTTGGTATTGGGTATCTCGTCCCGGATCTCGGTGATATCGGCTTCCAGGTCGATATCGGCCATCAGGGCCTGGATGGCCTCGGCACCCATGGCCGCCGAGAACTCATCGCCGAACTCTTCCATGGCTTCGAAGTACTGTTCGTCGGTGAGCAACTGACCGCGCTCCAGTGTCGTCATGCCCGGATCGGTGACCACATAGGACTCGAAATACAGGACCCGCTCGATTTCACGCAGGGTCATGTCCAGCAGCAGGCCGATGCGCGACGGCAGCGACTTGAGGAACCAGATATGGGCGACGGGGCTGGCCAGCTCGATATGGCCCATGCGCTCCCGGCGCACCTTGGCCAGGGTCACCTCGACACCGCACTTCTCGCAGACGATACCCCGGTGCTTCATGCGCTTGTACTTGCCGCACAGGCACTCGTAGTCACGCGTGGGACCGAAAATCTTGGCGCAGAACAGGCCATCCCGCTCCGGCTTGAAGGTGCGGTAATTGATGGTTTCCGGCTTCTTAACTTCGCCGAACGACCAGGAGCGAATCATGTCGGGGGATGCCAGCCCGATCCGGATGGCATCGAATTCGCCGGCCTGATCCTGGGACTTCAGCAGATTCAGTAAGTCTTTCAAGGCCCTTCCTCCAGTGGATGCTTGCCTCGCACACGGGCCCGGTGGCCCGTGTCCTCTTCAAAAATAGCGGTTACTCGTATTCCAGCTCAATGTTGATACCCAGGGAGCGAATCTCCTTGACCAGGACATTGAAGGATTCCGGCATACCCGGCTCCATGCGGTGGTCGCCGTCGACGATGTTTTTGTACATCTTGGTACGACCGTTGACATCGTCGGACTTGACCGTGAGCATTTCCTGGAGCGTATAGGACGCACCATAGGCCTCCAGCGCCCAGACTTCCATCTCTCCGAAGCGCTGGCCGCCGAACTGCGCCTTGCCGCCCAGCGGCTGCTGGGTGACCAGGCTGTACGACCCGGTCGAGCGGGCGTGCATCTTGTCGTCCACCAGGTGGTTGAGCTTGAGCATATACATGTACCCCACGGTGACAGGACGGTCAAAGGCATCGCCGGTGCGGCCGTCGTACAGCGCCATCTGGCCGCTCTCGGGCATGTCCGCCAGGGCCAGCAACGCCTTGATCTCGTCCTCCTGGGCGCCGTCAAAGACCTGGGTGGCCATGGGTACGCCCTTGGACAGGTGTCCGGCCAGCTCGGTCATTTCCTCATCGCTCAGGGCCTTCAGATCCACCTCCTCGGTACTGGCGCCGGTATCGTAGATCTCCTGGACGAACTTGCGAACCTCGGTGAGTTTGCGCTGTTCCTCGAGCATGGCATTGATCTTGTCGCCGAGCCCTCGGGCGGCCAGCCCCAAATGGGTTTCCAGAATCTGGCCCACGTTCATCCGGGACGGTACGCCGAGGGGGTTGAGCACGATATCCACGGGCTCGCCCTTGTCGTCGTAGGGCATGTCTTCCACCGGCATGATGGCGGAAATGACGCCCTTGTTGCCGTGGCGGCCGGCCATCTTGTCACCGGGCTGAATCCGCCGCTTGACGGCCAGGTAGACCTTGACGGTTTTAAGTACACCCGGCGCCAGGTCGTCGCCGCTCTCCAGCTTGTGCTTCTTGTCCTCGAAACGCTCGTCCTGATTCTCGCGACGCTCCTGAAGCAGTTCCTCGGTGCGGGCAAGAAGGTCGTTCAACTCGTCTTCCTCCATGCGTACCTTGAACCACTTGTCCTGGTCGTAGTCGGCCGCCACCTCGGCGGTGAGTTCATCGCCCTTCTTGAGGCCGGGCGCCTTGACCACCTTCTTGCCCACCAGGGCGCTGCGCAGACGCTCGAAGGTGGCGTTTTCCATGATCCGGAATTCGTCCTTCAGGTCCTTGCGATACTCTTCCAGGGCGGCACGCTCGATTTGCAGCGAACGGGCGTCCTTCTCCAGGCCGTCGCGCGTAAAAACCTGAACGCCGATGACCGTGCCCTTGGTGCCGCTGGGGACCCGCAGGGAGGTATCCTTCACGTCCGAGGCCTTTTCACCGAAGATGGCACGCAGCAGCTTTTCCTCCGGGGTCAACTGGGTTTCACCCTTGGGGGTCACCTTGCCCACCAGGATATCCCCGGCGCCCACTTCGGCACCCACGTAGACAATGCCGGACTCGTCCAGGCGAGACAGCGCGGCTTCGCCGACATTGGGGATGTCGGAGGTGATTTCCTCCGGCCCCAGCTTGGTGTCCCGGGCGGTACAGGTCAATTCCTGGATGTGAATGGTGGTGAAGCGGTCGTCCTGGGCAACGCGCTCGGAAATGAGGATGGAGTCCTCGAAGTTGTAGCCATTCCAGGGCATGAACGCGATGCGCATGTTCTGGCCCAGGGCCAGCTCGCCAAGGTCCACGGAGGGGCCGTCGGCCAGGATGTCGCCCCGGGCTATGCTGTCCCCGGCCTTGACGATGGGCCGCTGGTTAATACAGGTGTTCTGGTTGGAACGTGTGTACTTCACCAGGTTGTAGATGTCGACGCCGGCATCGCCGGTGGCCACTTCGTCGTCGTTGACACGGACCACAATACGGGCGGCATCGACACTTTCCACGGAGCCGCCGCGCTTGGCCACCACGCAGACACCGGAGTCCCGGGCCACGACCCGCTCCATACCGGTGCCCACCAGCGGCTTCTCGGCGCGCAGGGTGGGTACCGCCTGGCGCTGCATGTTGGAGCCCATCAGGGCGCGGTTGGCGTCATCGTGCTCCAGGAAGGGAATCATGGCGGCGGCCACCGACACCACCTGGCGGGGCGAGACATCCATATAGTCGATTTCGGCCGGGGGCTTGACAGTGAATTCGCCCTGGTGGCGCACGGTTACCAGCTCGTCGGTAAGGCGTCCCTTGTCATCCATGGCCGCGGAGGCCTGGGCGATGACGTGGTTACCCTCGTTGATGGCCGACAGGTACTCAATCTCGTCGGTGGCCCTGCCGTCCACCACCTTTCGGTAGGGGGCCTCGAGGAAGCCGTATTCGTTGGTGCGGGCAAAGGTCGCCAGGGAGTTGATCAGGCCGATATTGGGGCCTTCCGGAGTCTCGATGGGGCACACCCGGCCGTAGTGGGTGGGATGCACGTCCCGCACCTCGAAGCCGGCCCGCTCGCGGGTAAGACCACCGGGGCCCAGGGCCGAAACCCGGCGCTTGTGGGTCACCTCGGACAAGGGGTTGTTCTGGTCCATGAACTGGGACAACTGGCTGGAGCCGAAGAATTCCTTCATGGCCGCTGCCACGGGCTTGGCGTTGACCAGGTCCTGGGGCATCAGGCCCTCGCTCTCGGCCACGGACAGGCGCTCCTTGACGGCGCGCTCCACCCGCACCAGACCAATGCGGAACTGGTTTTCCGCCATCTCGCCCACGGAGCGGATGCGGCGGTTGCCCAGGTGGTCGATGTCGTCGACATTGCCCTTGCCGTTGCGGATATCGATAAGCGTACGCAGGACATCGACAATATCCTCGTTGGCGAGAGTGCCTTCGCCCTTGATCTCGTCGCGGCCCAGGCGCCGGTTGAACTTCATGCGGCCCACGGCGGAAAGATCGTAGCGCTCCTGGGTAAAGAACAGGTTGTGGAAGAGATTTTCCGCCGACTCCTTGGTGGGCGGCTCGCCGGGGCGCATCATGCGGTAGATTTCCACCAGCGCCTCGAGTTGGGTGCGCGTGGGATCGTTGCGCAGGGTGTCGGAAATGAACGGGCCGCAGTCCAGGTCATTGGTGTAGATCACCTCGATCTTGCGGATGCCGGCCTCTTTCAGCGTGTCGAGAATTTCGGGGGTAATCTCCGAGTTGCACTCGAACAGCAATTCGCCGGTCTCGGGATGGGCTATATCCCGGGCCAGCACGCGGCCGTGGAGGTATTCGCCGGGCACCTCCAGCTTGTTGATCTTGTCTTTTTCCAATTGCCGGATATGGCGCGCCGTGATACGGCGGCCGTTCTCGACGATAACCTTGCCGCCCTTGCCCTTGATATCGAAGCCGGCAATCTCGCCGCGCAAGCGGGAGGGCTCCAGGTCCAGAATGTAGCCGCCATCGTCCTGCATTTCGAAGTGGCTGACTTCGAAGAACATGTCGAGTATTTCCTCGGCATTGTAGCCCAGTGCCCGAAGGAGGATGGTGGCCGGCAATTTGCGACGGCGGTCGATGCGTACGAATACCTGGTCCTTGGGGTCGAATTCGAAGTCGAGCCAGGAACCACGGTAGGGAATAATACGGGCGGAATAGAGCAGCTTGCCCGAGGAATGTGTCTTACCCTTGTCATGATCGTAAAAGACGCCGGGCGAGCGGTGCAGCTGGGAGACGATGACCCTTTCGGTACCATTGATGATGAAGGTACCGTGATCGGTCATCAGGGGGATCTCCCCCATATAGACTTCCTGTTCCTTGATGTCCTTGATGGCTTTACTGGAAGAATCCTTGTCGTAGATCACCAGGCGCACACGCACCCGCAGGGGTACGGCGAAGGTGACGCTTCGGAGCTTACAGTCTTCCTCATCAAAGGCCGGCTTGCCCAGGGAGTAATCCACGTACTCCAAAGCGGCATTGCCGGAATAGCTGACAATGGGGAAAACAGAATTGAATGCGGCGTGCAAGCCAGTATCCAGACGCGACTCGGAGGACACGCCCTGCTGGGTAAAATTGCGATAGGAGTCGAGCTGAATCGCCAGCAGGGGGGGCAGCTCCATCACTTGCCTGAGCTTGCCGAAATCCTTGCGAATGCGTTTTTTCTCGGTGTAAGAGTAAGCCATCAGTAGTCACCAGCACGTTCACATTTGTGGGGCATCACGATGCGACCCGGGGGCCGCCGCCTCCTTGGAGGCTTTTTCCTGCTTGACGGGTAACCCAAGCAGGAAAGGGCCGGCGGGAAAACCCGCCAGCCCATACCTGAACTGAAATCAGGACGCAGTGTACAAAGCTCGCTGTAATTACTTGAGCTCGACGGAGGCGCCCGCTTCTTCCAGTTGTTTCTTGGCTTCTTCGGCATCTTCCTTGGAAGCACCTTCCTTGACCGTGGCGGGAGCGCCGTCGACCATGTCCTTGGCCTCTTTCAGGCCAAGTCCGGTAATCGCACGAACCGCCTTGATCACGTTTACTTTCTTTTCGCCGATGGAAGTCAGAACAATATCGAACTCGGTTTTTTCTTCCTCGGCCGGGGCTTCGCCACCGGCTGCGGGAGCACCGGCCACGGCAACGGCGGCCTGGGCGGAAACACCGAATTTCTCTTCCATCGCTTCAACAAGTTCCACGACTTCCATTACGCTCATCTCGGCGATGGCGTTCAAAATTTCGTCTTTAGACAGAGCCATGACTCAATCTCCTAGATAACAAAACAATTTGAGTAAACAGGATACCGCTAGGCGGCGTCCTTCTTCTGGTCGCGTACAGCGGCAACAACGCGGGTCACTTTCGTCGGCACTTCGTTGAACGTGCGAACCAACTTGGTAACCGGTGCAATCATCACACTTGCCAGCTGGCCGAGCGCCTCTTCGAGAGTCGGCAGCTTGGCGAGCACATCGAGCTGTTCCCTGGCGAGCATCTGCCCGTTAATGGACAGCGCCTTGACCTCGAACTTGTCGTTGGTCTTGGCAAAGTCCTTAAACAGGCGGGCTGCCGCACCCGGATCTTCCATAGAAAACCCGAACAGCGATGGTCCCACCAGCGCTTCATCGACACAGGCGTAGTCCGTGCCTTCAAAAGCGCGCTTGGCAAGGGAGTTCTTGACGACGCGCAGGTCGACGTTGGCTTCCCGGGCCTGCTTGCGCAGGCTTGTCAGGTCGGCAACATTGACGCCACGGGCGTCGGCAATCACCAGTGACAGTGCGTTGCTGGCAGTCTCGTGAACAGTCGCGACGATCGCTTTCTTGTCTTCGAGATTCAATGCCACAAGCGTATCTCCTGGATTGTCCCGTAAAAATCCGGCTCGTAGAGCTGGCCGGAAAGTAACTTACTGTGATCGAACCCAGCCTTTTCGCAAAAAAACCGATTCGGGTCACACCGTCTACGCAGGCGGTGCATCCGGGGGGCGGTACTGCCTGGCTCCGCCGCCGGATCCACCATTAGACCCTGGTGGGCACCTGCGGTCTTTGACGGCCCGGGCATCGAACAAGCACGGAGCTTGAAAGAAACCCGGACCCCAAAGTCTTTATCAAGCCTCCAGAGAGGATTGATCGATAGTCAGGCCGGGCCCCATGGTCGTGGACAGGGTCACCTTCTTTAGGTAGATGCCCTTGGCCGAGGCCGGCTTGACCTTTCTCAAATCTGCGATGAGCGCCTCAAGGTTTGCCTTCAGGGCGGCCGCATCAAAGCTGACACGGCCAATGCCACCGTGCACGATGCCGTTTTTATCGGTCCGGAAGCGCACCTGACCGGCCTTGGCGTTGCGCACGGCGGTGCCCACATCCTGAGTCACGGTGCCGGTCTTTGGATTGGGCATCAGGCCCCGGGGACCGAGAATCTGGCCCAACTGGCCGACAACGCGCATGGCGGCGGGGTCGGCGACAACCACGTCGAAGTCCATGTTTCCGCCCTTGACCTCTTCGGCCAGGTCGTCCATGCCGACGATATCGGCGCCCGCTTCCTTGGCCTGGTCGGCAGCGGCACCCTGGGCAAATACCGCGACGCGGACAGTTTTGCCGGTACCGTGGGGCAGGGTGGTGGCACCGCGAACCACCTGGTCGGATTTGCGCGGGTCGACACCCAGGTTGACAGCCACATCCACGGTCTCCTCGAACTTGACGCCGGAGAGCTCTTTCAGGAGTGCCACGGCCTCGTCAATGGAGTACTGCCTGGCGCTGTCGATTTTTTCGCGAATCAACCGAACACGTTTCGATAGTCTGGCCATCTTACACACCCTCCACATCAAGACCCATGGCGCGGGCCGAGCCGGCAATGGTCCGCACTGCCGCGTCCATATCCGCAGCGGTCAGGTCCGGCTCCTTGGTTTTGGCGATTTCCTCGAGCTGTTCCCGGGTCACCTTGCCCACCTTCTCGGTATTGGGCCGTCCGCTGCCGCTCTTGATCCCGGCGGCGCGTTTGAGCAGGAACGCGGCGGGGGGCGTTTTCATGGTGAAAGTGAAGCTGCGGTCGTTGTAGACCGTTATCACCACGGGAACCGGCGCACCGGGCTCCATGTTCTGGGTCTGGGCGTTAAAAGCCTTACAGAACTCCATGATATTGACGCCGTGCTGGCCCAGGGCGGGACCTACTGGCGGACTGGGGTTGGCCTGACCAGCCGCAACCTGCAGCTTGATATAGGCCTGTACTTTCTTAGCCATAGATTCTTACTCCTCGTGGGTGGTTAGCGCCTCGGGGCGGCATTCGCCTTGCCCGTCTCCGGCTCCCCGGCGGGACCTGTCCACCACGTGGGCGGCCCGCCATTGCTGAACGCCGGCGGCCGCACGGCCCGCCGGCAATATAAAATCTCTCAGGTTTTCTCGACCTGATTAAACTCCAGTTCAACCGGCGTAGATCGGCCAAAAATGGAAACGGCTACACGCAGCCGACTCTTTTCGTAATTGACCTCTTCGACCACGCCATTGAAGTCGTTGAAGGGGCCATCCACCACGCGCACCACTTCGCCCGGTTCGTACATGGTTTTCGGCCGGGGTTTTTCCTCGGAGTCGTGCACCCGCTGAAGAATGGCTTCCGCTTCTTTCTCGGTAATCGGCGCCGGCTTGTCGGCCTTGCCACCGATAAAGCCCATAACCCGAGGTGTTTCCTTGACCAGGTGCCAGGTATCGTCGTCAAGTTCCATCTGTACCAGAACATAACCCGGAAAGAACTTTCTCTCGCTCTTTCGCTTCTGGCCACCCTTCATTTCGACCACTTCCTCGGTGGGAACCAGAATCTCGCCAAAGCGGTCCTCCATGCCGGCCAGGGCGATCCGCTCCTTCAAGACCCCCGCAACCTTTTTTTCGTAGCCCGAATAGGCGTGTACTACGTACCAACGCTTGGACATTGCTTTCCCCTAACCGATGAACATGGCGGTGAGCCAGCCGAACAGGCTGTCGAGCCCCCAGAGGATCAGCGCCATCACCAAAATGAAAGCCACCACCACCAGCGTGGTCTGGTTTCGCTCCTGCCGGGTTGGCCAGACAACCTTCCGGCGCTCGATATTGGCACCCTTGATGAGCTCCCAGAAAGCCGCGCCCTTGGTCGTCTGGAAAGCCACCCAAAGGGCCCCCAGCAGGACGGGAATAATACCCAGCGCCCTGAAAAATGGCGATTCACCGGAAAAATAGTAGTTCCCATAGATGGCGCCGCCCGTCAGGAGCAACACCACCAGCCATTTGAGGCCATCCAGGCGAGAGGTTTTGCCTTCAGCCGTCTTGCTTACCAACTCTCTTTCCCCCTGCCGGAATAGTGGCAGGCCAGGAGGGACTCGAACCCCCAACAGCCGGTTTTGGAGACCGGTGCTCTACCAATTGAACTACTGGCCTGTGTACTTACAACAAACCCGACACTTACCAACGACTTGGCCGAGGCGCCTGCGACGCCTCGGCCAGGAGTCCCGTACGGGCCGGTTTACTCGATAATCTTGGCGACGACGCCCGCGCCCACGGTACGACCGCCTTCGCGAACCGCAAAGCGCAGGCCATCTTCCATGGCGATGG
>MRWG01001386.1_pt1 | contig 15759 bp, 11 predicted proteins | sample 1013341 | NCBI WGS metagenome assembly MRWG01 (sample SAMN06117577, study PRJNA244670) | biofilm metagenome | biome: Water; feature: Cathode Biofilm; material: Biofilm; isolation source: microbial consortium enriched at the cathode of a solar microbial fuel cell | place: USA: District of Columbia ... | reverse complement strand
ATCAACCCGATTGCGATGGAAGACGGCTTGCGATTCGCCATCCGCGAAGGCGGACGGACTGTCGGCGCCGGGGTGGTCTCGAAAATTATTGAATGATTGTTTGCGGTGGGGGCGGTGTAGCTGCTCCCGCGGCGTGCAGGAAAACACGGATTGAAACAGTACAGGCCAGTAGCTCAATTGGCAGAGCGGCGGTCTCCAAAACCGCAGGTTGGGGGTTCGATTCCCTCCTGGCCTGCCATTTGTAGTGGCACGATGCGTTATCGATCGGCCTGTACGAACAACGGAACATCGACAAGGTACTGATGAGCACGAAAGCGGAAGCGACGTCGTCAACGCTTGACACCGTAAAGCTTGGCGTTGCCCTGGCTTTGCTGATGGGAGCGGTTGCAGCGTTTTATTACTTTGGCGAAGTTCCCAAGCTCGCACGGGTGGTCGGCATGCTGGCCGCGGTCGGTATTGCGCTGGCGATTTCCCTGCAAACGGATCGCGGACGCACACTGGCGTCATTTGTCCGGGAAGCGCAAACCGAAGTCAGGAAGGTCGTCTGGCCGACACGTCAGGAAACGGTGCAAACGACGCTGGTCGTTATGGTTGTCGTGGTCGTTGTCGCAATCTTTTTATGGCTGCTCGACATGCTGCTCGGCAATATTGTCAGTTGGGCTATGGGACAAGGGGGCTAGCCGGAATTCATGGAATGGTACGTCGTACACGCCTACTCGGGGTTCGAGAACCACGTTAAACGTTCGCTCGAAGACCGTATCGCGCGCAACAACATGGCCGACAAGTTCGGTCAAATCCTTGTCCCGACCGAAGAAGTCGTTGAAATGCGCGACGGTCAGAAACGCAAGAGTGATCGGAAGTTTTTTCCCGGCTACGTACTCGTGGAAATGGAGATGGGCGATGATTCCTGGCACCTCGTCAAGGACTGTCCGAAGGTCATGGGATTCATCGGCGGTACCAGCGACCGGCCGACTCCAATCACGGAACGGGAAGCCCAGACGATCCTGAACCGAATCCAGGAGGGGGCGGAAAAACCGCGCCCGAAAGTACTTTTCGAAGTGGGCGAGCTCGTCCGGGTCAACGATGGCCCCTTTACCGACTTCAACGGCGTAGTCGAGGAAGTGAACTACGAGAAAAGCCGTCTGCAGGTCGCCGTTTCGATTTTTGGACGTTCAACTCCGGTCGAACTGGAGTTCGGCCAGGTTTCCAAGGACTAAATCGCCGCGGGCGTCAGCCCGTGCATCATCAAAGTCAACGGGGAGCCGTGAGGCGTTCGCACCCGAGGAGTAGTGACAAGTGGCTAAAAAAATAGACGCCTACATCAAGCTGCAAGTGCCGGCTGGTCAGGCGAACCCGAGTCCGCCTGTCGGTCCCGCGCTGGGTCAGCACGGGGTCAACATCATGGAGTTTTGCAAGGCGTTCAACGCGAAAACCCAGGGTGAAGAACCCGGGTTGCCGACCCCTGTCGTGATCACGGTTTTCGCCGACAAGAGCTTTACTTTCGTGACGAAAACCCCGCCGGCCGCAGTACTTCTGCGCAAAGCCGCGGGAGTCGCGAAAGGCAGTGGCACACCGAATACGGACAAGGTGGGCAAGGTATCGCGTGCGCAACTCGAAGAAATCGCGAAAGCGAAAGAACCTGATTTGACCGCGGCCGATGTCGATGCCGCCGTTCGAACGATTGCAGGCACGGCCCGGAGCATGGGCCTCGAAGTAGAGGGCGTGTGACCATGACCAAGATGAGCAAACGGCAGCGTGCGATCGAAGAAAAAGTCGGCGACCGCCACGCACCACGGCCACTCGATGACGCACTTGCAGTCCTGAAAGAACTCGCAACCACGAAGTTCGACGAATCCGTCGACGTGGCGGTGAACCTCGGCGTCGACCCGCGCAAATCCGACCAGGTCGTGCGTGGCGCAACCGTGTTGCCGAATGGTACCGGCAAGCAGGTTCGTGTCGCGTTGTTCGCCGATGGCGAAGAAGCCGACGCGGGACGCGAAGCCGGCGCCGACATCGTCGGCATGGACGACCTCGCGGCCGAGGTCAAGCAAGGCAATATGGATTTCGATGTTGTTATCGCCACCCCCTCTTCGATGCGGGTTGTCGGTCAATTGGGTCAAATCCTGGGTCCTCGCGGACTCATGCCAAACCCGAAGGTCGGGACGGTAACAAAAGACGTCGCCTCGGCCGTCAAGAACGCGAAAGCAGGCCAGGTTCGTTATCGCACGGACAAGGCCGGAATCATCCATTGCTCGATCGGCAAAGTGTCGTTCGATGTGCAGGCCTTGCGTGAAAACCTCGAAGCAGTCGTCGTTGACCTGCGAAAAATCAAGCCGAGTTCAGCGAAAGGAATCTACTTCAAGGGCATTACCGTCTCATCGACGATGGGACCGGGAATTGCGGTCGACGGCTCCTCGGTCGGGGGCGTCTAGTACCGCGATACAAATTACCCCGATACGCCAGTGCGTGTCGGACAACTTTGGGCTGCCGGGCTTGCCTGGCAGACGTCAGAGACCGCAGGTCTCGCGCACGACGGCATTATGCGACGAACAGACTGACTTCACGTCAGCGAAACGTCGCCCGATGCCGCCGTAAGCGGGTTAATCGTGAATAAACGGCCTGCGCAGGCGGTGCTTCCATTCAGGTATCAAACCTGGTGAGTGCCGAGGGGACAACGCAGCGGTGACGCACGCGTGGTTCCCGAATCAAAGACGGTGATATTCATCGTCATTTTGAGGTGCGGTCGCCTGCTGATAAGCGGCAGGTGCCCAACCAGGAGAAGTAATTGTGAGTCTGACTTTAGAGCAAAAAAAATCTGTTGTTGCCGAAGTCAATGAAGTAGCAGCTGGCGCGCAGGCAGCCATTGCAGCGGAATACACGGGGCTAACGGTCGCAGATATGACCGCATTACGTGCGCAGGCGCGTGCTCAGGGTGTTTACGTTCGTGTGGTTAAAAACAGTCTGGCGAAGCGTGCGATTGCGGGCACGGAGTTTGAATGCCTGAGCGATTCGCTGACCGGGCCCTTGTTGTTGGTGTTTTCCGCCGACGACCCGGGTGCCGGCGCGCGCATCGTGCGGGAGTTCAAGAAGACGAACGATCGTCTGGTCCCCACTGCAATCGCATTCGCGGGCGAAGTCCGTCCGCCCGAGGACCTGAAGCTACTGGCCGATATGCCGACCCTCGACGAGGCCCGTGGCCAGTTGTTGGGTCTGCTGCAAGCACCGGCGACCCAGCTGGTCCGCACTCTCGCGGAACCGGGTGGACAATTCGTGCGGTTGCTCGCCGCCTACCGGGACAAGCAGCAAGCTGCCTGATCATTGACTGATAACAGCAACTCTATTTTGCCGAATTTTCTAGGAGAAACCTGAAATGGCAGTTTCAAAAGAAGAATTGATCGAAACGCTCAGCAACATGAGCATACTTGAAGTGACCGAGCTCGTATCCGAGCTTGAAGAAAAGTGGGGCGTCTCCGCGGCTGCGGCAGTTGCCGCGCCGATGATGATGGCCGGTGGTGACGCCGGTGGCGCCGCTGAGGAAGCGAAGGACGATTTCGACGTCGTCATGACGAGTTTTGGTGAGAACAAGGTTTCGGTCATCAAGGCCGTCCGTGCGCTCACTGGCCTCGGACTCAAGGAAGCGAAGGAACTCGTCGAAAGCGCGCCCGCTACGGTCAAGGAAGCCATGCCGAAGGCCGAAGCCGAAGAAGCGAAGAAGCAGCTTGAAGAAGCTGGTGCACAGGTAGACCTCAAGTAGCGTCTGCCGGTTGCAAACTCATAACAACATCAATCTGGTTATGAGCGGAACGACCGCGGCTCGCGGTCGTTCCGAACTCTCTATCCCGGCCGTCACGCACGCGTTCGTCGCGCGCGGCCGCCCATGCCTCGAATCCTGAGGCAACAAGAGGAAGACTATGGCTTACTCGTATACCGAAAAAAAGCGAATCAGAAAGGATTTCAGCAAGCGTCCGGTGATCCTGGATGTACCGTATTTGCTTGAGACACAAATCGAGTCGTATTTCCGCTTTTTGCAACAGGAAGCCGATCCCGAGTCCCGTGAGGACGTCGGACTGCATGCGGCATTCAAATCCGTGTTTCCGATCGAGAGTTACTCCGGTACCGCGGCACTCGAATACGTAAAGTATCGCCTCGGCGACCCCGTATTCGATGTCAAGGAATGCCAGGTTCGCGGTATGACTTACGCGGCCTCGCTCAGAGTTACCGTCCGCCTCGTCATCTACGACAAGGAATCGGGTTCCGACAAGGCGATCAAGGACGTCCGCGAACAGGAAGTCTACATGGGCGAACTGCCGCTGATGACCACGAACGGGACGTTCGTGATCAACGGTACGGAACGCGTCATCGTGTCGCAGCTGCATCGCTCGCCGGGCGTATTTTTCGATCACGACCGGGGCAAGACCCATTCGTCCGGCAAACTGTTGTTTTCCGCCCGCGTGATTCCATACCGCGGCTCGTGGCTCGATTTCGAGTTCGATCCGAAAGACCACGTTTACGTCCGCATCGATCGCCGGCGGAAAATTCCGGCAACCGTCCTGCTGCGTGCGCTCGGATACTCGACCGAACAGATGCTCGAGATGTTCTTTGAGCGCAACGAATTGCGCCTCGCGGGCGACGCTGTACTGCTCAAGCTCGTTCCCGACCGTCTACGGGGCGAAACGCTCGATTTCGATCTGACCGACAAAAAAGGCAATGTCATCGTCGAAGCCGATCGGCGCATCAACGTACGCCACATTCGCGAGATCGAACAGGCCGGACTGACCGAAATTACCGTGCCTCCGGCATACGCCATCGGCAAGGTTCTGGCTACCGATATTATCGACAAGAGTTCCGGCGAAATCATTGCTAATGCAAACGATGAAATCACCGAAGAATTGCTTGAGAAACTAACGGAATCCGGGATCAAGGAGATCCAGACGATTTTCGCGAACGACCTCGATCACGGTGCCTATATCTCCGATACCCTGCGGGTTGATTCGACGACGAATCAGCTCGAAGCGCAGGTTGAAATCTATCGCATGATGCGACCGGGTGAGCCGCCGACCAAGGAAGCGGCGGAGAATCTGTTCAAGAACCTGTTCTTTTCGGCCGACCGCTACGATCTCTCCGGTGTCGGACGGATGAAATTCAACCGTCGGGTCGGGCGCGACGAAGTCGAGGGGCCGGGCGTACTGTCGCAGGAAGATATCATCGATGTCCTGCGTGTCCTCATCGATATCCGCAACGGCAACGGCGTCGTCGACGATATCGACCACCTCGGGAATCGACGCGTACGCAGCGTGGGTGAAATGGCGGAAAACCAGTTCCGTGTCGGGCTCGTGCGGGTAGAACGCGCCGTGCGCGAACGGCTCTCGCTGGCGGAATCCGAAGGCTATATGCCGCAGGAACTGATCAACGCGAAGCCCGTTTCCGCGGTGATCAAGGAATTTTTTGGCTCGAGCCAGCTGTCCCAGTTCATGGACCAGAACAATCCGCTGTCGGAAGTGACGCACAAACGTCGTGTCTCCGCGCTCGGGCCTGGTGGTCTTACGCGCGAGCGCGCCGGATTCGAAGTCCGTGACGTCCATCCCACGCACTACGGCCGGGTCTGCCCAATCGAAACGCCGGAAGGGCCAAACATCGGGCTGATCAATTCACTCGCGGTATACGCACGGACGAACAAGTACGGTTTTCTTGAAACGCCGTACCGCAAGGTCAATGACACGGTGGTCACGGCGGACGTCGAGTATCTGTCAGCAATCGAGGAAGGCCAGTATGTGATCGCGCAGGCGAACGCGACGGTCGACGAAAACGGCAAGCTGACGGACAGCCTCGTTTCGTGTCGTTACCAGAACGAATTTACGCTGGCCGGACCGGACCGCGTGCAGTATATGGACGTGTCTCCACGCCAGATCGTCTCGGTCGCCGCGGCGTTGATCCCGTTCCTGGAGCACGACGATGCGAACCGCGCGCTCATGGGCTCGAACATGCAGCGCCAGGCGGTGCCGACGCTGCGTGCGGACAAGCCGCTCGTCGGCACCGGGATTGAGCGCACCGTGGCGCGCGATTCCGGCGTCACCGTGTCGGCGTTACGCGGCGGGGTGGTCGATTCCGTCGATGCGAGCCGCATCGTTGTGCGCGTTCATGACGACGAGACGAAAGCCGGTGAGCCTGGCGTCGACATCTATAACCTGACGAAATACACACGTTCGAATCAGAATACGTGTATCAACCAGCGGCCGCTTGTCAGTCCCAACGATCGCATTTCCGCGAACGATGCCCTGGCCGACGGACCGTCCACCGACCTCGGGGAACTCGCGCTCGGGCAGAATATGCTCGTCGCGTTCATGCCGTGGAACGGCTACAACTTCGAGGACTCGATCCTCATTTCAGAGCGCGTGGTGCAGGAAGATCGTTACACGAGCATTCACATCGAGGAACTGACCTGCGTTGCGCGTGATACGAAACTCGGGCCGGAAGAAATCTCCGCTGATATTCCGAACGTTAGCGAAGGCGCGCTGTCCAAGCTGGATGAGTCCGGTATCGTCTACATTGGTGCAGAAGTTCATCCCGGTGACATCCTCGTCGGCAAGGTGACCCCGAAAGGTGAAACCCAGCTGACCCCGGAAGAGAAGTTGCTCCGCGCAATCTTCGGTGAAAAGGCATCGGACGTTAAGGATACGTCACTGCGTGTGCCGTCGGGCATGAGCGGTACGGTCATCGATGTGCAGGTGTTCACCCGTGACGGCGTGGAGAAAGACGCCCGCGCGCTCGAGATCGAGCGCGGTGAATTAACCCGGGTCAAAAAGGACCTTGACGACCAGCTGCGTATCCTCGAAGACGACATCTACCAGCGTATCGAACGCCTGCTCACCGGTAAGCAACTGGAGAAAGGCCTGAAAGGTGTCGCGAAAGGAACGAAGATTACGAAACAGCAACTCGCGGATGTGGCGCGGGAGAACTGGTTCGACATCCGCACGTCAGCTGACGATGTGAACGAGCAAATCGAACGCCTCGCCGAGCAAATCGCCGGGCACCAGCAGGACTTCGAACGTCAGTTCGAAGAAAAGCGCTCGAAGCTCACGTCCGGTGATGACCTCGCTCCCGGCGTTCTGAAAATGACGAAAGTCTACCTCGCCGTGAAGCGCCGTATGCAACCCGGCGACAAGATGGCCGGGCGTCACGGTAACAAGGGCGTCGTATCCATGATCGTGCCGGTCGAAGACATGCCGCACATGGAAGACGGTACGCCCGTTGATATCGTGCTGAACCCGTTAGGGGTGCCATCGCGTATGAATGTCGGCCAGGTGCTGGAAACGCACCTTGGGTGGGCGGCGCGTGGTCTCGGTGCACGCATTGGTGAAATGCTCGAAACAAATGCCGGTGCCGGCAAGCTCAGGGAGTTTCTCGGCAAGGTGTATAACACGAGCGGCAAAAAGGAAAACCTCGAAGAGCTGGACGACACGGAAATCCATACGCTTGCCTCGAACCTGACCGGCGGTGTGCCTATGGCGACACCCGTATTCGACGGCGCTCATGAAGAAGAGATCAAGGCCATGCTGACGCTGGCGGGATTACCGGAAAGCGGACAGACGACGTTGATCGATGGGCGCACGGGTGTGGCATTCGATCGCCCGGTGACGGTCGGTTACATGTACATGCTGAAACTGAACCACCTCGTCGACGACAAGATGCACGCACGTTCGACCGGACCGTACAGCCTCGTCACCCAGCAGCCGCTCGGTGGTAAGGCCCAGTTCGGTGGTCAGCGTTTTGGTGAGATGGAAGTGTGGGCGCTCGAAGCTTATGGCGCTGCCTACACGCTGCAGGAAATGCTGACGGTCAAGTCCGATGATGTGAACGGCAGGACGAAGATGTACAAGAACATCGTCGACGGCGATCACCGCATGGAAGCCGGGATGCCGGAATCGTTCAACGTACTGCTGAAGGAATTGCGTTCGCTTGCGATTGATATCGAGCTCGATCGCTAAATGAATGCACCCTGTTTGTTGGTTCCCGATTTAAGGAGTAACCGCCTGTGAAAGACTTACTTGATTTACTAAAGAGCCAAGGACAAGTCGAAGACTTCGACGCGATCAAGATCGGCCTGGCGTCGCCGGAGAAAATCCGGTCGTGGTCGTATGGCGAAGTCAAGAAACCCGAGACGATCAACTACCGTACGTTCAAACCCGAACGCGACGGTTTGTTCTGCGCCAAGATTTTTGGCCCGATCAAAGATTACGAATGCCTCTGCGGTAAATACAAGCGCCTGAAACATCGCGGTGTCGTGTGCGAAAAGTGCGGAGTGGAAGTCACGCTGGCGAAAGTCCGGCGTGAACGTATGGGCCATATTGATCTCGCGAGCCCGGTTGCGCACATCTGGTTCCTGAAGTCGCTGCCGTCGCGCATGGGCCTGCTGCTCGATGTTACGTTGCGGGAAATCGAGCGTATTCTTTATTTCGAAGCGTACGTCGTAATCGAACCGGGAATGACGGAACTCGAGCGCGGACAGTTGCTCTCGGAAGAATCCTATCTCGAAGCGATCGAACAGTACGGCGATGATTTCGACGCGCGGATGGGCGCCGAAGCCGTCTACGAACTGCTGAAAACGGTCGACCTGGCTGAAGAAGTGAATACGATCCGCGAGGAACTGCCGCGGACGAAATCCGAAACGAAGATCAAGAAATTCACGAAACGCCTGAAACTGATGGAGGCGTTTTTGCACTCCGGTAACAAGCCGGAGTGGATGGTCATGAAAGTACTGCCGGTATTGCCGCCGGAACTGCGCCCCCTCGTACCGCTGGACGGCGGGCGTTTCGCGACCTCCGACCTGAACGACCTTTATCGCCGGGTCATCAACCGGAACAACCGCCTCAAGCGACTGCTCGATTTGAACGCGCCGGACATCATCGTGCGCAACGAGAAACGGATGCTGCAGGAAGCAGTTGACGCGCTGCTCGATAACGGCCGCCGTGGCCGCGCGATTACCGGCACGAACAAACTGCCGCTGAAATCGCTTGCCGACATGATCAAGGGCAAGCAGGGCCGTTTCCGCCAGAACCTGCTCGGAAAACGCGTCGACTACTCCGGCCGTTCCGTCATCGTCGTGGGTCCGACGCTGAAGCTGCACCAGTGTGGCCTGCCGAAAAAAATGGCGCTCGAATTGTTCAAGCCGTTTATTTTCAGCAAGCTTGAACGCCGTGGTATGGCGACAACGATCAAGGCGGCGAAGAAGCTCGTCGAACGTGAAGGTGCGGAAGTGTGGGACATCCTCGAAGAGGTGATCCGCGAGCATCCGGTCATGCTGAACCGCGCGCCGACACTTCACCGCCTGGGTATCCAGGCGTTCGAACCGGTACTGATCGAAGGGAAGGCGATCCAGCTTCACCCGCTCGTATGTACCGCGTTCAACGCGGACTTCGACGGCGACCAGATGGCGGTACACGTACCGCTGTCGATCGAAGCGCAGCTCGAAGCGCGCGGCCTGATGATGTCGACGAACAATATCCTGTCGCCGGCGAACGGCGATCCGATCATCGTGCCGACGCAGGACGTCGTACTCGGACTCTATTACATGACGCGTGAGTCCGCGAGCGCGAAGGGCTCGGGCATGTTATTCGCCGATATCGAGGAAGTGCACCGCGCATACGAAACGAATAATGCCTCGCTGCACGCAAAGTGCCGCGTGCGCATGACGGAGCGATTTGTCGACGAAAACGGCGAGCAACAGGAATCCACGAAAGTTGTCGAAACGACTGTCGGCCGTGCGCTGCTGTCTTCGCTGTTACCGGACGGTATGCCGTTCGAACTCGCGAATCGCACGCTCGACAAGCGCTCCATATCGCGCTTGTTCGACTCCTGCTACCGCAACGTCGGCCTGAAAGAAACGGTGATTTTCGCCGACCGCCTCATGTACATGGGGTTCCAGCAGGCGACCCGCGCGGGCGTATCGATCGGCGTCGACGACATGGTTGTCCCCGATGAGAAAACGACTATCATCGCGGCCGCCGAAGCCGGCGTGAAAGAGATCGAGGATCAGTATGCATCCGGTCTCGTCACGACGGGTGAGCGTTATAACAAGGTTGTCGATATCTGGTCGCACACGAACGATCAGGTCGCAAAAGCGATGATGGACAAACTCGGAACGGAAACCGTCACGACGGCATCCGGCGAAACGGTCGAGCAGGCATCGTTCAACTCGATCTACATGATGGCGGATTCCGGGGCGCGAGGTTCTGCGGCGCAGATACGCCAGCTGGCCGGTATGCGCGGTCTCATGGCGAAGCCGGACGGCTCCATCATCGAGACGCCGATCACGGCTAATTTCCGCGAAGGCCTCGACGTTCTGCAGTACTTTATTTCGACCCACGGGGCCCGTAAGGGTCTCGCCGACACCGCATTGAAAACGGCGAACTCGGGTTATCTCACCCGTCGTCTCGTCGACGTTGCGCAGGATTTGGTCGTCACGGAAATCGATTGCGGTACGACGGACGGTTTCATCCTCACACCGATCATCGAAGGCGGGGATGAGGTCGAAGCATTGCGCGATCGTATTCTCGGCCGTGTGCTCGCTGAAGACCTCTACAAGCCGGGTACCGACGAACTCGTTGCTCCGGCCGGTACCCTGCTGGATGAAAAATGGGTCCAGCTCCTCGACGAAAAAGGGATCGACGAGGTGAAAGTACGCTCCGCGATTACGTGCGACACGCGCTACGGGGTGTGCGCAATGTGCTACGGACGTGACCTTGCGCGGGGTCATCGGGTTAACGAAGGCGAAGCGGTTGGCGTTATGGCCGCCCAGTCGATCGGCGAGCCCGGTACCCAGCTCACGATGCGCACATTCCACATTGGTGGTGCGGCATCGCGAGCGGCGGCGGTCAACAGTATCGACGTGAAGTACGGTGGTACGGTAAAACTCGTCAATATCAAGTTGCTGCAGCGCAGCGACGGAAATTTCGTGGCCGTTTCGCGTTCCGGTGAACTTGCCATCATCGACGAGATTGGCCGCGAGCGCGAACGCTACAAGCTGCCGTACGGGGCGACGTTGCGCGTTGCCGACGGGGCGGAAGTGGCTCCGGGCCAATCTATCGCGAACTGGGATCCGCACACGCATCCGATCATCACGGAAGTGGACGGAAACGTGAAGTTCAAGGACATCGTCGACGGCGTCACCGTGACGAAGCAAATGGATGAGATTACCGGGCTTTCGAGCATTGTTGTGACCGATGCGAAACAGCGCGGCAGTTCGGCGAAGGATTTGCGGCCAATGGTCCAGCTCGTTGACGGGAAGGGTGCTGACCTCAAGATCCCGGGCACGGATTTGCCGGCGCACTACTTCCTCCCGCCGGGCGCAATCGTGAATATCACCGACGGTGGCGAAGTGAAAATCGGCGACGTCGTGGCACGTATACCCCAGGAGTCGTCCAAAACACGCGATATCACCGGCGGTTTGCCGCGCGTTGCCGACCTGTTCGAGGCCCGGAAACCGAAAGAAGCTGCGATCCTTGCGGAAGCGAGCGGAACGGTGTCTTTCGGTAAGGACACGAAGGGCAAGCAACGCCTTGTGATAACGAAAGACGACGGCGAAACGGTCGAAAACCTGATTCCGAAATGGCGTCATGTCACCGTATTCGAGGGTGAACACGTCGAGAAAGGGGAGACGATTTGTGATGGCGCCCCGGATTCGCACGATATCCTGCGCCTCAAGGGCGTGCGCGAACTGACACGCTATATCGTCAACGAGGTGCAGGAGGTCTACCGGCTCCAGGGCGTCAAAATCAACGACAAGCACATCGAGGTGATTGTCCGCCAGATGCTGCGCAAGGTTGAAATCGTTGAGCCTGGCGATTCGCGGTTTCTGCGTGGTGAGCAGGTCGAAAAGGAACGTCTGGTCGAGGAAAACGAGCGGATGCGCCGCGAGAACAAGGAAGAGGCGACCTACGAGCAATTGCTGCTCGGCATCACAAAGGCCTCGCTCGCGACGGAATCGTTCATTTCCGCGGCTTCGTTCCAGGAAACAACCCGGGTACTGACGGAAGCCTCGGTTACCGGTAAACGCGACGAACTGCGTGGTCTGAAGGAAAATGTTATCGTCGGCCGCCTGATTCCTGCCGGCACCGGTTTCGCCTATCACGGCGATCGCCGACGCAAGCGGCTCCAGGGTTTCGAGCCGCTCGGACTGACGGAGGCCGAGGCCGAAGTATTGTCTGAACTGCAGTCCGTGGAACCCGCGGAATCGACCGACGAAGCCGTTGATCAGACGACGAAAAGCGCGTGACAAGCCGACGGGCGGCTGCCACGCGCAGTCGCCCGTTGTTCCCCGTCCCGGTCATCGATAAGCGTTGACATTCGGAGTACGGACTCTCTATAATTCCGCTTCTGCGACAGGCCGGATGCAAATCCCGCCTGTCGCTGTATTTTCGGCGCCCGGCATCCCATTCCATTGCGGTCGCGTTTAGCGGCCGAACTACCCGCACGCTTCAACAGAAGTGCCTGTGCGCGTAGCCGACGCTGATGGCTCCGAAAACAGAAAAATAAACGTGGGGGGAGAACGCGTAATCTGAGGCCCGGTCCGGCTCTTGAGCGCGCTCATCAACCCAAAAACTAACGTAACCGGGATCCGGCGCCAGTTGGCGGTCGGTCGGAAGTCGAGATTTATGGCCACAATAAACCAGCTGGTACGCAAGCCACGCAAGCGTCAGCAGAAAAAGAGCAATGTGCCCGCGCTTGAAGGTTGCCCGCAGAAGCGCGGCGTCTGCACCCGCGTGTACACAACCACACCGAAGAAACCGAACTCGGCCCTGCGTAAGGTCGCGCGCGTACGCCTGACGAACGGTCAGGAAGTAACGACGTACATCGGCGGTGAGGGGCACAACTTGCAGGAACACTCGGTGATCCTGATTCGCGGCGGCCGTGTCAAGGATTTACCGGGTGTCCGTTACCACACCGTGCGCGGCACGCTCGATACTTCGGGCGTCTCGGATCGCCGTCGCGGGCGTTCGAAATACGGCGCGAAGCGCCCCAAGGCCTAGGGTTGAGCTGAAATGTCCAGACGTCACGCAGCACAAAAACGCGAAATTCTCCCCGATCCGAAATACGGCGATCAGGTACTCGCGAAATTTATCAACCTGGTCATGTCGCGCGGCAAAAAATCCGTGGCCGAAAAGATCGTTTACGGCGCGCTCGATGATTTGAAAGTGAAAGGTGAGCCCCTCGAGCTGTTCAAACAGGCGCTTGATAACGTCGAACCGAAGGTTGAAGTGAAATCCCGTCGGGTCGGCGGCGCAACATACCAGGTTCCGGTTGAAGTCCGTCCGCATCGCCGTGGCGCACTCGCGATGCGCTGGGTTGTCGACGCGGCGCGCAAGCGCAGCGAGAAGTCGATGGACAAGCGACTCGCCGGAGAGTTGATGGATGCCGCCGACAATCGCGGCACCGCGGTCAAGAAGCGCGAAGATACGCACAAGATGGCGGAAGCCAACCGCGCGTTTTCGCATTACCGCTGGTAGAGCGGGAATTTTGGAGTTTCTGTCGTGGCCCGCACAACGCCCATCGAACGCTACCGCAATATCGGCATCATGGCCCATATTGACGCGGGCAAGACGACCACGACGGAGCGAATCCTCTATTACACCGGGGTCTCGCATAAGTTAGGCGAAGTTCACGATGGCGCTGCCACGATGGACTGGATGGAGCAGGAACAGGAGCGCGGGATCACGATTACCTCGGCCGCTACGACCTGCTTCTGGAGCGGCATGGCGAAGCAGTTCCCGCAGCATCGCATCAACATTATCGATACGCCGGGACATGTCGATTTCACCATCGAAGTAGAACGTTCACTGCGCGTGCTCGATGGCGCGGTTGGCGTATTTTGCGCGGTCGGCGGGGTCGAACCGCAGTCGGAAACGGTGTGGCGGCAGGCGAACAAGTACGAAGTGCCGCGCCTCGCTTTCGTCAACAAGATGGATCGCTCCGGCGCCAATTTCCTGCGTGTGGTCGAACAGATCCGGCAGCGACTCGGTTCGAACGCCGTCCCGATTCAGCTGCCAATCGGGGCCGAGGACAAGTTCGCAGGTGTCGTCGATTTGATTCGTATGCGCGCGATCTACTGGGATGACGCAACGCTCGGCATGAATTTCGAAGAGCGCGAAATTCCCGAGGATATGCGCGAAACCTGTTCCGAGTGGCGCGGACGCATGGTTGAGGCCGCCGCGGAATCGCTCGATACGCTCACCGAGAAGTATCTCGAGAACGGTGATCTCGAAGCCGAAGACATTATCGACGGCTTGCGTGCCGCAACGCTCGCGAACGAACTCGTACCGGTCTTGTGTGGTTCGGCGTTCAAGAACAAGGGCGTGCAGGCGATGCTCGATGCGGTTGTTGAACTGATGCCCGCACCGACCGAAGTTAAGCCGATCCACGGCTTGCTCGAAGACGGTGAAACCGAGGCGACCCGCCCGTCGTCGGATAACGAACCGTTCGCTGCACTGGCCTTCAAGATTGCGACGGACCCGTTCGTCGGGACGCTGACGTTTTTCCGCGTGTACTCCGGGGTCATCAATTCGGGTGACTCGGTCTACAACCCGGTGAAGCAGAAAAAAGAGCGCGTTGGCCGAATCCTGCAAATGCATGCGAATTCGCGCGAGGAAATCAAGGAAGTCCGCGCCGGCGACATCGCCGCGGCGGTGGGACTGAAAGACGTGACTACCGGCGATACGCTGTGTGACGCGAAGCATGTGATCACGCTGGAACGGATGGAATTTCCGGATCCCGTAATCGCCGTTGCCGTCGAACCGCGGACGAAAGCCGACCAGGAAAAAATGGGTGTGGCGCTGACGAAGCTGGCAGCCGAGGATCCTTCGTTCAAGGTATCGACCGACGAAGAATCGGGCCAGACGATCATCGCCGGCATGGGTGAACTGCATCTCGATATTATTGTCGATCGCATGCGCCGCGAATTTAACGTCGAAGCGAATGTCGGCAAGCCGCAGGTTGCCTACCGGGAGACGATCCGCAAGACCGTAGAGAAAGCGGAAGGTAAATTCATCAAGCAATCCGGCGGACGCGGTCAGTACGGACACGTCGTGCTGAAAATCGAACCGGGCGAACCCGGGAGCGGGTTTGAATTCGTCAACGCCATCGTCGGCGGCACGATACCGAAAGAGTACATTCCCGCGGTCGAGAAAGGGATCGCCGAGCAGATGACGAACGGTGTCATTGCCGGTTATCCGATGCTCGACGTCAAGGTCACGTTGTACGACGGCTCATTTCACGACGTCGACTCGAGTGAAGTTGCGTTCAAAATCGCGGCATCCATGGGCTTCCGTGATGGCGCGCGCGAAGCGAACCCGGTGTTGCTCGAACCGATCATGGACGTCGAGATCGTCACCCCGGATGAATACATGGGTACCGTCAACGGCGACATCAGCCGGCGCCGCGGGATTCTGCAGGGAACGGAAGAATCACCGGCAGGTACGATAATTCGCGCCGAGGTGCCGTTGTCCGAGATGTTCGGCTACGCGACGGACCTGCGGTCCGCCACCCAGGGTCGGGCCACGTACACGATGGAATTTTCACGTTATATGGCTGCGCCAAATAACGTCGCTGAAACAGTCAGCAAGCAATAAAGCAGTTAACCGCCTAGTCCTTTAATTGAGGTTGAGTCATGTCCAAGGAGAAATTTCAAAGAACCAAGCCGCACGTGAACGTAGGCACGATCGGCCACGTAGATCACGGTAAGACGACGCTGACGGCGGCGCTGACGAC
>MRWG01001385.1_pt1 | contig 15763 bp, 21 predicted proteins | sample 1013341 | NCBI WGS metagenome assembly MRWG01 (sample SAMN06117577, study PRJNA244670) | biofilm metagenome | biome: Water; feature: Cathode Biofilm; material: Biofilm; isolation source: microbial consortium enriched at the cathode of a solar microbial fuel cell | place: USA: District of Columbia ... | reverse complement strand
ATCGGGGAGTATCGGGATAACCCGGATGGGACCTATGCCTACGTCGACTACATCTGGCTGAACGGCGCGCCGCTGGTGCAGGAGGAGCGCTCTTACAACAGCTCGGACGTGCTGACCGGCACCCAGACCACCTGGCTGCATGTGGATCATCTGAATACGCCGCGGGTCGGCACGGACGATACACAGACCATCGTCTGGCGCTGGGACAGCGATCCGTTCGGCGTAGGAAGCGCGGACTCCGACGCGGACAACGACACCACGGATCACATTGTGCGGCTGCGGTTCCCGGGGCAGTACCAGGATGAGGAGTCTGGGCACTACTACAACTACTTCAGGGACTTTGATCCGGCGACTGGCCGGTACTTGGAGAGCGATCCGATAGGACTTGACGGTGGGATGAACCGGTACGCATACGTTGAATCTGATCCGATGCGGGGATTCGACGACAAAGGACTAAGGCCAGAGAGCCACGGCGATTGTCAGGGAATTGGGTGCTCAATCAACAACACGCCGATTGGTCCGAGGCGACTGGGGGCTACAGCTGGAGTGAGTGGAACCGGGGGAACGATGACTTCAAGTGCTGACTTCTGGAATGATCCCAACGGAACTCAATCCGTGTCACTGGTTCCTGACGTGGGCGGAGGTGTTTATGTTTGTCTTGTGGATAGGAAGTACGACGATTGCCCAGATGACAGCTTCACCTTCTGGGACGGCCCGGATACAGTCCATATTGGAGCTAGACACCTAGGAATTTCGGTTAGCGAAAGCAGACTTTGCGTCCACTTAGGCGTAAGCGCTCCGATTCCCGCGAACGCGAGTGAGAATGTTGGGCCGATTTTCGAATGATGGCGCTGGTATACGCATTGTTGGTGGCATCCGCGATCGTCTATTTCATTGTCACGATGCGCACCTATTTTCGTACGGGCCAACGTCACACTTGGATTCTGGTAGTTCCTTTCTGGTTCATTTTCCATTGGGATCTACCAGACGTAAGCAGAGGTGAACTGGCCACGGCTGTGTGCAGTGCATTAGTGGCAGTTCTATCTGCATTGATCTTGCTCTTTCTCACGGTATAGACGTAGTCTGACGAATCGCAGATGCTTAGACCACGGGCTGTTTCACGAGGTCGCCTGAATTGCATTGGTGTCGGGATCCATCGATTCTCCCAAGACCTCTGTGGTAGTGCACCAGTCTTTGTCAGCTGGTGAAGAAGGTGCGCCATGTGGGGGCATCGGACTACATTCGGCGCTTCTTCTACGACGACGCTAGCCAACTGATCGGCGAGTATCGGTACAATCCGGATGAGACCTACGCTTACGTCGACAACATTTCGTTGAACGGAGGGCCCTTGGTGCAGGAGGAGCGGACGTACAACGGATCGAGCGTTCGGCACGGACCATACACGAATCATCGTCTCGCGAAGGGACTGAACCGCCCCGGGATTCCCGGAGACCCCGAACCTTGAGAGGATGGGGTCATGAACAAGCAGAAGAAGTATTCACCTGAGATCCGGGAGCGGGCGGTCCGGCTGGTGTTGGAGCACCAGGCGGAATACGAGTCACAGTGGGCGGCGATGGAATCGGTGGCACAGAAGATTGGCTGTACGGCCGAGACGCTGCGCAAATGGGTCCGGCAGACAGAGCGAGACCAAGGGTTACGGCCGGGTCTCTCTACGGATGAGCGAGAACGGCTCAAGGCGTTGGAGCGGGAGAATAAGGAGCTTCGTCGCGCCAATGAGATCCTGAAGACGGCTTCAGCTTTTTTCGCCCAGGCGGAGCTCGACCGCCGACTGAAGAAATGATCGCCTACATCGATGATCACAGAGATCGTTTTGGGGTCGAGCCGATCTGCAAAGTCCTGCCGATCGCCCCGTCGGTCTACTACGAACATCGAGCCAGGAGGGCAGATCCAACGCGGTGTCCGCCTCGGTTGCACAAGGATATGGCCTTGTCGCCGGAGGTGAGTCGAGTGCATCGCGAGAACCTCGGCGTTTATGGTGCCCGGAAGGTCTGGCTGCAGCTGCTGCGAGAAGGTCTGCCGGTAGCCCGTTGTACCGTAGAACGGTTGATGCGATCTCAGGGGTTGCAAGGCGTTCGGCGCGGCAAACGGATCTGGACGACGATTCCTGATGAGGCAGCACGGCGTCCACGGGATCTGGTCGAACGGAAGTTCAACGCGGTTCGGCCGAATCAGTTGTGGGTAGCGGACTTCACCTACGTGTCGACCTGGACTGGGTTCGTCTTCGTCGCGTTCGTCATCGATGTGTTCGCCCGTCGCATCGTTGGTTGGCGCGTTGCTCGATCCATGACGACCAGCCTGGTGCTCGATGCGCTGGAGCAGGCGATCTGGGCACGTCAGACTCCGAAGGGCCTCATTCACCACAGCGATCGTGGGTCTCAACTTGGGTTCAACCGATCGTCGCAACAATGTCTCATCGTAGCAGTTTCTCCAATGCCTCGGCTGGCGTACGCCAGCCGAGCGTTTTTCTCGGCCGGCCGTTGAGTGTGGCCGCAATGGCGTCGAGTTCGTCTTCTGAGTATCTGCTGATGTCCGTACCCTTGGGAAAGTATTGGCGCAGCAGACCGTTCGTGTTTTCGTTGCTTCCGCGCTGCCAGGGGCTTCTTGGGTCACAGAAGTAGATCGCGAGCCCCGTGTCGATCCTCAGCTGCGCGTGTTGGGCGAGTTCCGCGCCCTGATCCCAAGTCAGCGACTTGCGAAGGTGCTCAGGTAGCGCCACGACCTTCGCGGCGATGGCATCGCGGACAGCCTCGGCACCGTGACCGGCCAGTGCCGGGCCGTTCTTGGCTCTGGCGCTGACCCGATGACCGGGCATGGGAGGCAGATGGAGCAACATCGTGAACCGTGTCGCGCGTTCGACCAAGGTGCCGATTGCAGAACTGTTCAGCCCAAGGATAAGGTCGCCCTCCCAGTGGCCAGGTATGGCGCGGTCACCCACTTCAGCCGGACGTTGGCTGATCATGACCTCCGGACCAATGAAGTTCTTGCCCCGCAGCTGTGTCCTGGCGCGAGGCACCCTGAGTGCTCGGCCGGTACGCAGACAAGCCGAAAGTTCGCGTCGAAGCGCACCGCGGCCCTGAATGTAGAGCGCTTGGTAGATGGCTTCGTGAGAGATACGCATGGTTTCATCATGCGGGAAGTCGATCCGCAATCGCTGACTGATCTGCTCTGGGCTCCAGCAGGTTCCCCATTGTCGGTCTGCTCGACGCCCATGGCGCCGACCCTTCCATGACGGCACGTCTGGGCCGCGAATCGGCTTACCGCCGGCACCCATAACCGTCCCCGCCAGCCGCGCCTGCACGTAGGCTCTCAGTCGCTCATTCTCGGCGAGCTTGGCGGGCTTGGGTCGCTTCGCTCGTCGGTCAGCATGCCACTGTGCTGTAGTGGCACGATACTCGAGCCCACCGCTGCGCGTTGCTGCGTTTCGACGTAGTTCTCGCGATACGGTTGCCGGAGATCGCCCGAGCTGCTGGGCTATCTCCCGAACTCCTAGACTCTGCGCATGCAAAAGCGCGATTTCTTCACGCTCGGCGAAGCAGAGATATCGTCCGGATGGTGGCGCCAGATCAATCGGGGACATGCCACCACCCTCACGGAACCATCTCGCGCCAACCGCTGGTGATACACCCGACACCACCGCCGCCTCCTCGCTGGATAGCCCGGAGGTGATAGCTTCCCAGAATCGCTGCCGATGCTCACGCCGGCCAGCTGTAGGGCGCCCCGGAGATGGCATCGGTGGTCGCCCAGCTCGATCTGACCGTCGGCGTTTGGGTATGCCCATCGCAACTCCTCCGCGCTATGGAGTGTTGCGACCACCGGTTGAATCCGCCCAATACCTGTCCATACGATACTCGGAACGGCTTACCGACGTGGGAGCACAGCCCTCCGTCGGCAGCACCGGCGACTCGTACAATAACGCGCTCGCTGAGACGGTCATCGGGTTGTTCAAGACGGAGGTGATCCGGCACCGAGGCCCTTGGAAAAACATCGACGCAGTCGAGTATGCAACCCTCGAGTGGGTTGACTGGTTCAATCATCGCCGGCTGTTGCGGCCGATCGGGGACGTCCCACCGGCGGAGTTGGAAATGGCGTACGATCGCCAACAAACCGAGTCGGCCACAGCGGCCTGACTCAAACGAAATGGTCTCCGGAGAACCCGGGGCGATTCAGTGGTGGTTTCTTCGGCGACTGCGCGCCACCTTGGTCATTGCCGTGGCGATTCCGTGCTCGCTGCTCGCCACCTTCGTCGTGCTCAACCTGACTGGCCGCAGCATCAATGTCATCTCGCTTGCCGGTGTCGCATTTGCCGTCGGCATGGTGCCGGACGCGGCCATCGTGGTGCTGGAGAACATCGTCCGCCACCGGGCGCGCGGATTCGCCCCGCAGGAAGCCGCCCAACAGGGCACGCTGCAGGTATGGGGAGCGCTGTTTGCATCCACGGTCACCACAGTGGCGATCTTCCTGCCGGTTGCTTTCGTCGAAGACATCGAGGGTCAGCTCTTTGCCGATCTGGCGCTGACGATCGCCATCGCCGTGACCATCTCGCTCGTGATTGCGACGTTCATTCTGCCCTCCATCGCCACGCACTGGCTGGCCGAGGAACGCCTGGAGGACCAGCACGCCGAGCGCTGGCAGACGCTGACCCACAAGATCATGACGATCACCGGGCAGCCGGGCCGGCGCGTGGGCATCATCGCCGGCCTCATGGCGGGTTCGGTGGCGCTCACCTACTGGGCCTGGCCGAGCCTCGACTACCTGCCGCCGGTCAAACGGGACTCGGTCGACGGCTTCTTCAACCTGCCGGCAGGCATGGCGGTGGATGCGATCGAGGAGAACATGGCGAAGGTTTGGATCGAGCGCCTCGAACCTTACATGCGCGGAGAGCAAGAGCCGGCGCTACGGAACTACTTCATTTACCTCTCCGGTCCCTGGGGCGGCCTGATGGGCGCACGGGCGAAGGACCAGAGCCAGGTGAAGGCCCTTGAACACATCATGCGCACGGAGATCACGGCGGGCATTCCGGATCTGTTCATCTTCGTTCAGCAAGGCAATCTGTTCGGCGGGTTCGGTAGCGGGCGTCAGGTGCTGCTGCACGTGCAGACGCGGGATCCGGCAGCGTTGGCCGCGGTCGCCGGTGAAGCCCAGCGCCGGATGCAGGAGGCGCTAGGCGTGCCCGTTCGTGTTCAGCCGACGTTGCAGCGATCCCAGCCCGAACTGCGCCTGGAGCCGCGGGATCGGGCGCTGGTGGAAGCGGGGTGGTCGCGGACCACTTTCGGTCCGCTGGTGCGCGCTTTCGGCGACGGCCTGTATGTCGGCGAATACTTCGACGGCGAACAGCGGCTCGACACCGTGCTGAAGTCGCGGCCATGGGATACGCCCGAGGAGCTGGCGTCGCTGCCCGTGGTGGCGCCTTCAGGACGAACCTATCAGCTGAGCCAGCTCGTGGATCTGCGCCGCGTGGCCGGGCCGAACCAGATCTTCCGTCTGGATGGCCGCCGCACCGTGACCCTGGGGGTGAACGTGCCCGATGGCATCGCCCTCGAGACCTTTCTGAACACCATTCGCCAGGAGGTCGAGCCCGCGTTATCGGGCATGCTGCCGCCGGATGGCGCCTTGCGCTACGGTGGCAGCGCCAGCGAGCTCACCGAGGCCATTCAGACGATGGGCCAGAACTTCCTGCTGGCGCTGGGCGTGCTGTTCATCATCACCGCCGCGCTGTTCAGATCGGTCAAAGACAGTCTGCTGGTGATGGTCACGATCCCGCTGGCCACGGTGGGCGGCGTGCTGCTGCTGAAGCTGATCAACGTGTTCACGTTTCAGCCGATGGACCTGCTGACGATGGTCGGCTTCATCATTCTGCTGGGTCTGGTCGTCAACAACGCGATACTGCTGGTTCACCAGACCCGGTCGGCCGAGCGCGAGGGCTCGGATCGTCGCGCTGCCGTGGAGCAGGCGCTGTTGATCCGGAGCCGGCCCATCCTGATGAGCACTATGACCAGCATCGTCGGCATGCTGCCGTTGCTCCTCTTTCCAGGGGAAGGCAGCACAGTTTACCGCGGGCTGGCAGCCGCGATCGTGGGCGGGATGGCCGTCAGCACAGTATTTACGATGCTGCTGCTGCCGGCGATGTTGCGGTTGGGTGAGCAGACAGCCGAGACGGAGAACGTCGTATGAACCGGATTATCGTATTGGGCGCGCTCTTGCTTGCGTCCGGTCCGACGATGGCAGCGCAGCCGGTCGCCGTCGATGTCGCTCGGGCTGTGGTGTTGGAGGAGGCGCCTCGGATCTGGGTGCCCGGAACGGTGCTGAGTCGCCAGGACGCCGAGATCGGCGTGGAAGTCGAAGGTCGTCTGATGAGCGTGGCCGATCCCGGCTCGCGCGTTGAAGCGGGGGCGCTGTTGGCCCAGCTCGACGACCGGGCCTGGAAGTTCCAGTTGCGGGAGGCAGAAAGCCGTATGGCGAGGTTTGAGGCGCGTTTGGATTTTCTGGCCAAGGAGGTGTCTCGGCTCGATCGTCTGAGCGCCACGGACAGCGTGGCCCGGAATCAGCTCGAGGAACTGGAGACGGAGCGGGCAATGGTGCAACAAGACCATGCCCTGGCCGTGGTAGACCGGGATCGTGCCGCGTATCGCATAGACCAGGCGCGCATTGCTGCGCCTTACGCCGGGCAGGTGGTCGAACGCCTTATGGAACTGGGGGAGTACGCCCGGCCAGGGCAACCTGTCGTTAGGCTCGTCAATCTGGAAGACCGTGAGGTGCGTGCAATGGCGCCCTTGCGCGTGGCACGATTCCTCGCGGAAGGACAGTCGGTTCCGGTTCGCTGGAATGAAGAGGGGGAGCCGACCCACTTCACCATCTCTACGATCATCCCGGTTAGCGATCTGGGCTCCCGCTCGTTCGAGTTACGACTTCGATTGGCCGAGAACCATTGGGTAATCGGGTCGCCGGTGGAAGTCGGTTTGCCCACCGCTGCGCCGCGGCTCGTCGTTGCCGTGCCACGCGATGCGTTGGTGCTCAGGGACGAGGATACATTGATCTATCGCATCAACCGGGATGGGGTGGCGGAGCGGTTGTCGGTGAGTACAGGAATAGGCATTGGCGAATTCGTCGAGGTCGAGGGCGGCATCTCTGCTGGCGACAAGGTCGTTGTCCGTGGCGCGGAGACACTTCGTCACGGACAGACGGTTCGGGAGGTGTCAGGTTAGGGCTTCTGGTCTATCAGTCGCCACGGGCTCGTTCTGGAGCGGACACGCCGAGAAAGCATAGGATCTTAGAATGAAGGCTCAGAATCTCCGAGGTGGGTGCCAGTGCGGCCACGTTCGCTACGTGATGGACGGCGAGATCCACGCAACGAATGTTTGCCATTGCCGGGATTGTCAGGTCCAGTCCGGCAGTGCTTTCGGCATGAGTCTGGTGATCGAGCCTACCGCGTTCCTACTGGAGTCTGGAGCGTTAAAGGAGTTCATCACAACGACTGATAGCGGCCGCCAGAAGATATGTGCTTTCTGCCCAGAGTGCGGTGTACGGATCTACAACGCTACGAGCGCGCTGATGTCCATTAAGGCCGGCACACTGGACGATACGGCGTGGCTGAGGCCCGATGCGCATTACTGGGTGCGCCGGCGCCAACCGTGGGTCGCCCTGCCCAAAGACGTACCGGTCTTCGAGGAAACCTAGAGTGAGCTTCAGTATCCACGATGATATGACGCGCGACGAAGCTGCCTTGGTCAAGCGAGGACTGGTCGAGTTTGCGGATCAATTCACGGGAGCTCGGAATTGCCGTGACATCGGCGTGGTTCTGCGAGATGCCACTGGCAACGTGGGTGGCGGAATCACCGCCTACACGATCTGGGACTGGCTGCAAATCGAGAATCTCTGGGTGAAAGAGGAACTGCGCGGCCGCGGATACGGATATCAGCTCCTGTGCAGGGCTGAGTCGATCGCTGTTGGGTATGGATGCCGATTTGCACGGTTAGACACGTTCGAGTTTGAGGCCCGGGATTTCTACGAGCGGCAGGGCTACATTGTCTACTCTCATACGGATAATTTTCCAGCGGGACACACGCAGTTCCATCTCCGAAAACAGCTCTGACGGCAAGTTGAGTGCAATTCGATGCTCTGAGGCCAGCGTCAGTGCCTGCGAAGAAAGCGCGAATATGTATGGCCATAGGTCAAGTATCGGATATCGAGGAACGAGTCGGCGTTGCTCCCAAATACATCAAGGCTGAGCTATTCACCGGCAGGCGAAAACGTAAGCTCGGTGATGCCGGTGGGATTTCGCAGTTCGGAGTGAACTACACAACACTCGAACCCGGGGCCTATTCTGCGCTACGTCACTGGCACGAAGGCGAGGACGAATTCATCTACGTCCTGGAGGGGCGGCTCACGCTGATCGATGACGATGGTGAGCATGAGCTGAGGCCAGGGAGCTTTTGTGGATTTCCGGCGGGCGACTCGAACGCGCATCATGTCATGAACGCCGGTGACACGCCTGCCGTGTTTCTGGAGCTGGGATCCAGGCGCCCAGGGGAAGATACGGTGCACTATCCGGACGATGACTTCGGACCCATTGAGCGATGACGATGCCGCAGGTTCGCGTCGTTTCTTATGACCCGGATTGGCCGTCTGCGTTTGCCCGAGAGGCGGATCGTATTCTGGCTGGAGTCTCGTTCGAGTTGGTGAAGATCCGTCATATCGGTAGCACCGCGGTCCCGGGGATCTACGCTAAGCCGATCATCGACATCCTGATCGAGGTAAAGGACATTGATGCGGTCGACCGTAACGCCACGGACATGGTCCGCTTGGACTACGAAGCCATGGGCGCCTACGGTATTCCCGGCCGTCGGTACTTTCGTCGCTATACGGACGGCCACCGCAGTCATCACGTTCACGCCTATCCAGAGGGACACTCGGAGATCGAGCGACATCTGGTGTTTCGCGACTATCTGCGGGCCAATCGTCAGGCGGCGGAGCGGTACGGAAGACACAAACTGGAGGTAGCGGCGCGATACCCGGATGATCTGAGCGGCTACGCTAATGCAAAGGCCGATTTCGTGACCGAGATGGAGGCGAAGGCGTTGGCATGGGCTCGATCATGCCCCGAGAGCCGTTAGCCACTCGAGTATCCGTTGTCCCACGATGCCGGGGTGGATATTGGACGTATCCAAGGCTGGTCGCTCGACCTGTCTCCTCAGTTTTCGTGCATCTTCGACGGCGGTACGGATGGAGTCATAGCTCTCCCCTCGCGCCTTCAGTCGCTCGATACGGATGGATTCGTCACAGTCCAATCTGAGCCAGTGGACCTGTGAACACCACGTGGGGATTGCGCTCTGAAGATCGGATGGCGACATCGGAGTGAATAGAACTGGTCGGCCCCCGTTGAGTTCAATGACGTGAAGGACCTCGAGCCAAAGGTCGTTGTACCGTGGCCATAGATCTTCGGCGCTGCGCAGGTCCGCACCCGCCATACCTGAAACTGGTCCGATGAGCCAGTCCATATCGAACACGAGATATCGACTGTCGAGTGTAAGCATGGATTCGACGGCAAGAGATTTCCCGGAGCCGGGAGCGCCTGTGATCAGTCGCAGTGGATGGGATGACGCCATAGAAGTCGCGTGCTCAATGCTTTCGGATCGTGCCCCAGGTCAGCTGCGTGCGCACTCTAAACGTGAGTACTCCGCTTTGACTGTACGGTGCCAGTAGCGAGTGAAGCTCGGCATCGAACTCATCCGCAAACTGGCCCAGTTTCCGGTAAGTGAACGTCTTCCGGGAGTGCTGACAGGCGATGAAGTCCTCAACGGATTGCTCAATGGGTTCCGAATCGAAGCTCTCATCGCCGAGCACACCGATGTGGTCCGTGAATCGCCGCATCTTCTGGTCGAATGCCTTGGCGCCGAAATCCAACCCGGTCAGAGGTGGAATCCAGCGCGACATGAAGTCGTGCCAAGCTGTCTGCCACGGCGGATGATGGGGACTGTCTCCATCGACGATGGCGACCGTGCTGTGTGGTGTGAGCTGGCCAAGCCGCTTGAAGAGCCGAGCTTGGTCCATCCAATGAATGCTCGCTCCGGCCACGATCAGGTCGTAGGGGGCATGGGGCAACTCGGCTTCTTCGGCCGTGCGGCATATCCACGAGAGGTTCTGGGCCGCGCCTCCGGGCAGGGATCGTCCGAGCGATAGCATCGCCAGCGATGGGTCTACGGCGTCTACATGATCGAATTCGGCGACCAGTGGGCGGCTGATCTTCCCCGGTCCGTATCCGAGATCGAGCAGGGCCTGGCGATCGCGGGCAATCTCGATGAGCCGTCGATACAGCGCTTTCGGATAATCCGGACGGTATCGATAGCGCTCGACGACATCGGGATCTTCGAAAGCGTTGTCGGCATCCATTGCGCTCACTTTTTCTCGGCGACAGCGGTCAGGGCTGGCGCGAGCCGGACTGTATCAGAACATCTCGTGATGCCCACTCATCGAATTGGGGAAGTCCGTCGGCGATGTCATGCCACGAAGCCTTCTCCTTGACGAACGTATGGGCGCGGGGCCTCTTGTCGAATGGCGTATCCAGGCTGCCGAGGCGTATGCGAATCATCTCGGGGGAATCGTTGAGGTAGGCATAGAGCGGCGACCCGCATCGTGAACAGAAGGCACGGAACTTCCCAGGGGAAGATTCGAACTCACGAATGAGCTGTCGCGGATCGCGGATTTGGACGTGGTGACGATCAACGCCGGCGTTCGCACCGTGTGCGGAGCCACTGGCCTTCTGGCAGCTTCGGCAGTGGCAACAGCCGAAGTCGCTCAGTTCCCGAGAAACGCTATAAGTGACCGATCCACAAAGGCAACTTCCTTCGTACATGAGTCATCTCCGGAATTGGTCGAGTGTATTGTGTTGTCGCTTTAGATTACCCCAATACGTTCAAGGCCTCCGCCATCGCCTCGATCGAGGCGGCCATCGCAATGGGTTGGTCAATCATGATGTGGTGGTGAGCCTCGGCGATCCCTGCGCTCGGTATGGGCGTGGGCGAGCGATCGCAGATGGCGCGCACGATCTCGTCGGATGCGAAAACGCTCTCGCGTCCGTAGATGATGGCCTTTGGACACTCCAGTTCGGTGAAATCACGGCTGTGCGTGACCCACCAGTCGTTGTGCCCCTCTTCGTGGGACGAGTACACGTACGGATCGAACTTCCATTGCCATCCGTTCTCGACCTGCTCGAGGGAGTGGAGGGCGATATAGCGTTCAAGCGCGGGCTCGATGCTGTCCTGAGGGGGCGCAAGACGAAACCGGGATAGGGCGGTTTCCAGATCGGGGTACACGCGATGTGGCCGAGACAGTTCGGGGCCATCCGTACGAGGACGTTCATTGACCCATTCGTCCGGATGACTCAGGTTCGGATCACAGGCGATCAGGCCCCGGAACTGGTACGGATGATCGTGAATCGCGCGCAGCCCGACCACGGCGCCATAGCTGTGGGTCACCAGTGTGGCTGGGCGGTCGACTCCGGCGGCCGTCAGGACGTCGCTGACCTCACTTGCCCGTGTTGCGTAGCTGTAGCGGTCACGGTGGCCGGAGTCGCCCATGCCGGACAGATCGAGCGCGACGCAATAGAACCGATGAGCGAGGAGCGGCGCGATGAACGCCCAGCAGCGCGCGTGGGACATGCGGCCATGCACGAACACCAACGGCGGATGTTCCGGATTACCCCACGTGAAGTAATGAATGGCGCAGTCGTCCACGGCCGTATTCGCTTCCGCTCGGGGAACGCGCATGGCCGTCTCTAGCCAACGTGGAACCGGCATGGATAAGTGATCGAGATCAGAAATCGCGGACACGCATTTCTCGCAGCAGGATGGCTCAGATCGATTTTGGCTCCAGCATCTCGCCGTTGCTGTCTTGGTTCAGGCTGGACATATCCAATTGACTGTATAACCATACAGCTTGCGGGCGGACAAGGGAAGACGGCGCTGATTCGGCGCAGGTTTCTCGCTTTGGGAGAGGGGCGTATGCGGGTTGGAATCCGATGTGTATTTGCGGTGGCGGCGCTATTCTCAAACGCGCTCGCTCAAGGCGAGACATTCGAGTTTGTCGCGCTGGGGGACACGGCCTACACGCTGCCAAGCGAGCTGCCGATCTACGAGAAATTGATCGCCAGAATCAATGCAGCCGATCCGGCGTTCTCGATTCACGTGGGGGACACGTGGGGCGCGCTCGAGTGTACCGAAGAGAACCATCAGTGGGTTCGGGGGTGGTTCGACAAGTTTGAGCATCCCGTCGTCTACGCGCCCGGCGACAACGAGTGGACGGACTGCCGTAAACCGGAAGTCCTGGAGGCCTACCTCCGCATCGTACAGGGCGAGGGGACACCTGAAGATTTGGCCCTGATCGGCCGGGCCCGTCAGCTCGATCAGGCCTATGCGGGTACGAGCTATGCAGACACGCTCGAAAGTCTGAGAACCATTCGCCAGGTCTTCTTCTCCGAGTCGAAAAGCATGGGCGCAGAGCCGATGCCTCTGGTACGCCAGCCTGACGTGACCGACTTCGAGGAGACGGCGGAGAACGTGCGATGGACACATCACGGTGTTCAATTCGTCACGGTCAACGTGCCCGGGAGCGCCATGGGCTTCACGATCAACGACGCCGAGCGCGCACAGGAAGCCATCGCCAGGAATCGGGCCAACATCGCCTGGATCAAGGGCGCGTTTGAGCAAGCGACCTCCGAAGGCGCCGCAGCGCTCGTCATTGCCATGCACGGTTCGATGTTCGACGAAGGGGCTGGATCGGATGCCTTCGGGAATCCGTTGCGTGGCGGAGAACAGGGGCCCTACTACTGGATCGCCTTAGCAGTCCGTGACCTTGCAGCTGCCTACGGCAGACCGGTGCTGATGATTCATGGAGATGATCACGAGTTCATCGTGGATCGTCCGTTTCTGGTGTCCCAAGGCGAGTCTGAGCTGCCCAAGTACTCGAACATTACGCGTCTTCAGGTCTATGGAGCGCCGGAGCTGAAAGCGGTCAAGGTCACCGTGGATACCGAGACTCCCTGGGTGTTCGGATTCGAGCCGTTGTATGCGACGCCGTAACTGCATATGACTCGAATCCACGTAACGGGCAACGCCGGCAGCGGCAAGACGACATTCGCTCGGCGGTTAGGCGAGCTGCTCGATGAGCCGGTATTCGGACTCGACGAGGTTGTCTGGCGCCCGGGTTGGCAGAAGGCTCCGGTTGAAGAGCGACGCGCCCGGGAAATCGAGCTCGTTCAGCAATCGAATTGGGTCATCGAGGGCGTCTCTCCAATCGTCCGCCAGGCGGCGGAGGTCATCATTCTTCTCGAGGTGGGCCGCTTGGTGGCGCTGGGACGGTGTGCCAAACGAAACTGGCGCTACCTTTTCCGGAGTCGACCCGGCCTCCCTCAGGATTGTCCTGAATGGAAGATCGTCCCGAGGGTGTGCCGGTTGATCTGGCGCTTTCCGGGGCATGTGCAACCAGAGATTGTGGCGGAGGGATGCCGCCGGGATGTCATATTCAGGCACGTGAAGACCCGGCCTGAACGAGAAGAGGTGTTCGCTGAATTGCGGCACGTTCTGTCTGATGACATGGTGCAGTTCGACGCGCACCGTATTGGCTAGGAGCTGCGACCGTGCTCGATCGCCTGGTAGGTGGCATGACGATTCTCTCGCCGACTGGTGAGGCCCTCACCGTGAGCGAAACCCTAGCCGCTGAGTTTGAGCCTGGCGACTCGATTGTGGCGGATGCGGAGAGCGGCCTTTTGCGCATTCCCGCACGAGAGCGGCAGTTGGTGAGCGATGCGGTCGGCGCTTGTGAATCCGCGTTTGACGGAATGTCCTCAGTAGGCGACGAGCAGATTGCGGCTTTCTTTCGGAACTTCGCGGATGCTCTGTCGGATGACCAGGTCTGGCAGGAGATCCGGACCGTAAACGATTCCGACGTTGCCGACGCCAAGTCACGCGGACGATCGACCACACGTCTAGCAGTCTCCGAAGCTATGCGTCAAAACATGCTGGAGGGCCTGCGGGGCTGGGCCACGATGTCCACACGGCGGGGCAGGGTGCTGGATGAGATTCAGCGCCCGGGCTTTCGAATCCAGCTGGTTGGTGACGCGCTCGGGGTCGTCGGGTTTGTCTTCGAGGGCCGACCGAATGTGCTGGTGGATGCGTGTGGCGTTGTGCGGGGTGGTAACACGGCGATTCTGCGAATCGGTAGGGATGCGCTCGCCACGGCGAGATCGATCATGGATCTAGTGGTTCGGCCTGCGCTCATTGAGGCGGGGATGCCGGAACACGCGATCGTCCTTGTCGACAGTGCAGCGCATGCCGCGGGGTGGTCGTTGTTCCTGGATTCCCGGTTGTCGCTGGCGGTTGCCCGAGGTTCGGGCCCGGCGGTCCGCCTACTCGGTTCTCTGGCCCGTCGCACAGGAACGCCCGTGAGTTTGCATGGCACCGGTGGCGCATGGATCGTGGCTTCGAACAACGCCGCGCCCGAAGCGCTCGATGATGCGGTGAGACGGTCCCTCGACCGAAAGGTCTGCAACACCTTGAATACGTTGTGCATTCAACGTTCGGCCGCGGATCGCCTGGTACCGGTTGCACTGAGAGCCCTGAAGAAAGCGGCAGATGCCCGAGGGCAACCATTCAAGTTGCACGTTGAGAGCGGCGGCATGGGATACGTCCCCGGCGAGCTTTTCGAGAACGAGGTAACGATCGTTCGGGCCGAGGGTCCTCGTAGCGAACGCCAGGCTGACCCGATCACTGTAGATGACGTGGGTACTGAGTGGGAGTGGGAGGAATCGCCGGAAGTGACGCTGGTCGTCGTCGACTCCCTGGATGATGCGATTGGTCTATTCAACAGATACAGCCCGCGGTTGGTTGCCTCGCTGGTAAGCGATGATTCGGAAGAGCATGCACGCTTCTGGACGGACCTACGGTCACCATTCGTAGGTGACGGATTCACACGGTGGGTAGATGGTCAGTTTGCGCTCGGAAAGCCTGAGCTTGGACTATCCAATTGGGAGCAGGGGCGGCTATTCGGGCACGGAGCGATTCTGACCGGAAACGACGTGTTCACGGTTCGAACGCGGTACGTAACGTCCGGATAGCCCTAAGGGGCGCGAGGAGGCGGAATGGAGTTTTGGCAGAACCTGCTTGATGGCTATGTGGAGGGGCCGGTACCGGAGCCTTTGGTCAACCAGAATTTTGGTCTCGGTACGCTAGACGAGTGGCATCGGGGCTTCGTTTCCAAGCGCTGGGCTGTCGATGTGGACCTGTTCCACGGCCCGCGCTTTGTTTGGCGGCTATATAGCGGCTCTGGCTGACCAAATGCTTGCGCTGGCGACCATGACAGTACTTGAGGATGGCGTGTTCTTCGGAACGACAAACATGTCGATTGACTACCTGGCTCCAGTCGCTGGGGGAGACCTGGTGGTAGAAGCTCGGTGAACCGCCCCGGGATTCTCAGGGACCCCAAACCTTGAACAGGCTGAAAGTGTCCTCGAAACCCGGGGCAATCCAACCTCGATAGGCGGTTGGGACTGGGAGGTTTTCGTCACGCGGTAGGGTCGTGTGGTATCCACTAACTTCGGTGCGACCTTAAGTTCCGGTGAATGTCTTGCGCCAATCGCGGTCTTCCGGAACAATTTCTTGAATCGTAAGCGTCCGGCCATCACCGTCTCGTAGCCGCTCACGTCGCGATTGATGATGCGTGTCCCAGCAGCTGTTGCGGACGCGTAGTACGT
>MRWG01001383.1_pt1 | contig 15797 bp, 14 predicted proteins | sample 1013341 | NCBI WGS metagenome assembly MRWG01 (sample SAMN06117577, study PRJNA244670) | biofilm metagenome | biome: Water; feature: Cathode Biofilm; material: Biofilm; isolation source: microbial consortium enriched at the cathode of a solar microbial fuel cell | place: USA: District of Columbia ... | reverse complement strand
AGTAACGGTCTGGTCTTCGGAGGACCCGATGCCCCGGGAGGAACTCCTTTCGGCCTGCCAGGGGCATGACATCTTGCTGAGCTCCAGTATGTACCAGCTTGATGCCGATTTCCTGCAGCAATGCCGCCACCTGAAGTTCATTTCCCAGTTCGCGGCCGGGTATGATAATATCGACCTGGCCACAGCAGGGCAACTAGGCATTTCCATCGCCAATACGCCCGGCGCGATGACCGATGCCACGGCTGATATGGCCCTGGCCCTGTTGCTGGCGGTCTCCCGTAAACTGTGCTTTATGCATAAAAAAATCCTCCGGGGCGATTGGGGCCCGTTTCGCCCCAGGGCCCACCTGGGCGTGGAATTAAAGGGCAAGACCCTGGGGATCCTCGGGCTGGGCCGTATTGGGGCGGCCTTTGCCGGGCGCTGCCAGGGGGCCTATGGTATGGAAGTGCTCTACCATAACCGCCAACGGAATTTGGCGGCTGAAGCATCACTCCGGGCCCGCTATGTTCCCTTCAGGGATCTGCTGCAAAAAAGCGATGTCCTCTCGGTGCATTGTGCCCTTACGGACCAAACCAGGGCGCTAATGAACCGCCATGCCTTCGGGCAGATGAAACCCACAGCGATATTTATCAATACCGCCCGGGGCGGTATCCATGAGGAAACAGACCTGATCGCCGCACTGCGGGCAGGGGCCATCTGGGGGGCCGGCCTGGATGTCACCGACCCTGAACCGATGCGGCCCGATAACCCCTTGCTGGATATGGAAAACGTGGCGGTCACCCCCCATATCGGGTCCGCTACCCTGGAAGCCCGCAATGAGATGTCGCGCATGGCTGCCTGGAATATCCTGCAATTTGTACGGGGGGAGGAGGTAGAAAACAGGGTGAACAGGTAAAACGGCCGCTATAGGCCCCCCGTATTTAAATTAAAACCTTAGTCGATCTTTTTTTGTTGCCCCGGCGCATAGGGTTTGGCAGATTTACTACCCGTGATCTTTTTCATCTGACCCGGCGGGATATCGGATGTAGTGGCCCCCGTGGAAGTACACGACATAGCCAGGAAAGTACATACAAGCAGTAGGGAAATGGTCTTTTTCATTTTTTTCGGATAAAGGTTGCGAGATGCCCGTGGTGGGTACCTTCCAGGTAAACGCAAAATTTACGCTGTTGGTATAGACGGGGTACCTAAACCCCGGGTATCTGCAGTTGTTGGCATCCCCCTGGGATATCGTTCCTCCGGAAACTGCCACGGAAAATTTGCCCTCCCAAACAGCGGGGAGCTGCCACAATTCCCGGGCTTGGCCACGGAATCACACCTGGGTTCCCTGGCCCCATCAGGTGATGTGGATAGTACGCTAACGGTCGATTTTGAATACGTGCAACTTGATATCGTCCAGGCCATCATCGTCAAATGGGTATTCCAACTGGTCCTGGATGTTATAGAGGGTGATCAGTATAAATTGCGTTAGCAGGACAATGAAATAGGTGAATTGCTGGTTGGTATCCAACCCTACATGGCTGATGATGGTGGGGGCGTAAATGATGGGGAAGAGGTAAATGAAGACCTTGCAATAGGCTTTGAGGCTCATGGGGGTCCGGTGGAGCGAGATCGCGATCAGGTTTTCCAACGATTCATGGAGGTCGTTCATAAAGCGAAGCAAGCGGTCCCTGAGTTTTGTGTTGATCATCGATCTGTTGGCGATGATAAAGCCATGGACCCGGTCCAGGGTCTCGTCCAATTTTGTCGTGTCATCGGTTTTGCTCTCCAGGAATTCCATGGTTTTTTCGCTGATATTCACCAGGATATCGTTCAATTCATGCTGCTTTGCCTCCGGGAGGCCGCCGTCACTTTTCATAAAGTAATGCAGGGTTTTTAAAGCGCTCCTGAACTGGCTCAGGTGTTCCAGCGCCTTTTCCCTGCGCCGGAACGAGCCCCGGATCGCGAATACCAGGGGAAATATGATCGCGATGCTCAACATCGTTAGGTCGATGTCAAAAATTATCCTATATTTAAAAGAAAAGAAGGTTACTGCCACCGCCAGCAAAAGCACGGTCAGCGTTCTCCAGTTTAATATGGACAGGTACAGTTTGATAGGCTATAGGTTAGGGTAATACTTCTGAAAGCTACTGACAATGGGGTGAATAAGCAAATTAAATATGGATTTCTTCTCCTCCTGATCTGGGTGGCATCTCCGGCCCTAAGCCAACCCGTGAGCCAGGCAGGCACAATTTCGGGCATTACCGAATTATTCAAGGCCCAACAACCACTTCCCCTAAAGCTACGTTATTCCATCCGGGACCTTAAGAAAGAAACCAACGACAGTACCTATGTACCGACAGAACTGTCTTTCCGGGAAGCGGACGGGACATGGCGCACCATCGAGGCAAAAATCAGGACACGGGGCAACTACAGGCTCAAGAATTGCTATTTCCCCCCGGTAAAACTCAAAATAAGGAAATCGGTTGCCGAAGGCACCCTTTTTGAAGGGAATAAGAAACTAAAACTGGTCGTACCCTGCCTGCTGCAAAAGCGGAAGAACGACCTGATCCTGAAAGAGTACCTGGCCTACAAGCTTTTTGAGACCGTGTCAGCCTACCATTTCAAAACCCGTTTGGTAGAAGTGCACTTTGAGGAACTCCGGGGGAATAACCAGCGGGACCACCAATTAATGGGCATTTTGATTGAGGATATTGACAATGTGGCCGACCGGCACCAGGGGAACGAACTCAAACGGTCCGTGCACCCGCTGCAACAGGACAACATCTGTTGTGTGAAAAACGATTTTTTCCAGTTTATGATTGGCAATACCGATTTCTCCATCGCCTACCAGCACAATGAGAAATTGCTGTTCATCGGTACCAAAACCATCCCCATCCCCTATGATTTTGACATGTCGGGCCTGGTGGATGCCAGTTACGCGGTGGTATCACAAGTCCAGGAAGAAAAACTGGCAATTACCGATGTGACCCAACGGCTTTTCAGGGGTTTTAAAAGGAACCCGGCCGTATACCAGGAAATTCGCGAAGAGTACCTGAGCCATAAAGCCGGTATGATGGAGGTCATCGATGCCCACCAGCCGTTGTTTGAGGACCCTGCGGAGTTTGAAAGTGCCCGGGCCTTTATCCTGGGGTTCTTCGATGTCCTGGAAAGCGATACCGCCTTTAGCAGGGAGATCCTCGCCCAAAGCCGTGTGAAGTAAGCAACACGCCGGATGAATGCCCCTTTCCTAAAAACTATTTGTTGTCAAACAGCTCTCCTAGCGGCTGCCCCATGCTGCCGTTGGGGTATTGGATATCCAGGAACAAAGCCAGGGTGGGGGCGATATCGGTGGCGGTAACCTGGCGCACAGACGACCCCTTTGGGATCCCGCTCCCAAACCAAAGCATGGGCACATGGGTGTCGTAGGCATAGCCGGTACCATGGCTGCTTCCCTTAACCCTGTCAATGGTCAGGTTGGTGCCGGGGTCGTAAACCACCCCTGGCTCAAAGGTCAGGAGCACGTCCCCGGACCTTTTGGCGTTATAGCCACGTTGCACAAGGTTTCTCCGGCCCTCGCCATAGGCCATGGTCTGGAGCTGGTAGGCCGTGCTGGCGTCTGCCACCCCCTCCAGGCCCATGAGGAACGAAGCCGCTTCCTGCTGCACATCGGGCAAATGAAGTTTTCGTTCGGCGATAAGCGCCCGGTCCAGGTAGAGTTGCTCATAGTCAAAATGTTGTATCCAGGCATAGGCCCCATATTTTTGGTTCAGGTAATTGGCCAGTGCCATTTTATAACGTCCCACGGGGACCAGGCCGGTAGGAACCTGTTGTTGTTTTAAATAGGAAGCTGTAGGGATGGCGCCGTGGTCCGAGGTCAGGAACAAGAGGTAGTTGCCCTTGCCAACCTTCTGGTCCAGGGCGCTGAGCAAATCGGCGATATTTTGGTCCAGCCGGAGGAAAATATCTTCCATTTCCACGGCCTGGGACCCCAGGGTATGGCCAATGACATCGGTGACCGTGTAGCTGATCCAGAGTATGTCGGTAGTAGCATCCTCACCAAGGCCCTCCTGCTTAAGGGCCTCCAGGGCAAATTCAGTCAGCAAGGAATTCCCGTAGGGCGAGAGCCACAGCAATTGGTATTCTGCCCCCAGTTCCCGGTAGCGTTCCCGTAATTTTTTAAAGTCGTACGGGAAGGTCGGTTGCCCTTTGCCGCCTATGGCCCGTTCATACGGATTGTCATCTGCGGCACTTGCGGTGTAGGTAGCTATGGGATAGAGCGTATTCCAGGTTTGATCCAAATAGGCATTTGATTTTTCCTGTTGGTTAAAACGCTGCACCCACTGGGGCAATTCTTCCATATAGTAGGAACTGCTCACAAAATGTCCCGGACTGGTCTCCCAATCATGCCAGAAAGCCGCGTTGGCCGTGTGTCCGCCGGGGAGAATCGCCCCGCGGTCTTTGAGGGATACGCTGATGACCTTTGCCCGGTAGTTGGTCGCCATCCGCAATTGGTCCGAGATGGTCGTTGCCAGCAGCCTTCTGGGCGAGAGGCCGTAAGGGCTGGGCAGCTGGGTGCCCACCTGGGTGGCCGTACTGTCTTCTACATTGCTGACGACCCTGCCCAGGGAACGATCAAACCAGCTGTTGCCGATAATGCCATGTACGGAAGGGGGGGCGCCGGTCGCGATGGATGCGTGGCCGGGAGCCGTCAGGGTGGGGACGTAATTGTAGTTGGTGTTTTTGAAGTTGAAGCCCTCCCGGAGCAGCCGGTTAAAACCGTCCTGCCCGTATCTGCTCCTGTATTTGTAGAGCTGGTCGAACCGCATTTGATCGACCACTACGCCCACGACGAGTTTGGGCGGGGTGTCAACGGTCTGCCCCATCAGGGCCGGGCTTACCAATAAAGCCCAAATAAGACCTATAAACGTGTAGTACCTTGATATATACATAGGGCAGGGATCATCTCTTGCTATGAAAATACACTATTCATGCCGAAAATACATACCCCGGCATCTAATTTCATAAAATCAGAAAGCGTATCTCTCCTGCATTTTTGTTGAATCCTAACATAATATCTAAAAACGTTAATATTTTTAACAAAATAGTTGGTGGTTCCTTATGTAAGGAATATATTTAAAACAGTGAATTCCCCTCCCTGGATCCGTGTGCTGCCTGCCTGCTTTTCGTTTTATTCAACCACTTTAAAATTGAAGTACCTTATGAAAAAAGAATTGATCTTTTCTGCTGCCCTCGTAATGGGCATGCTGAGCAGCTGTGACACGGAAAACACCGCCAACATCGAATCCCTGGCCCAGGGCCGTGTGGAAGTTCAGGAACCGGAACCCAGCTATGCCGTTTTGCCACTTACACCTAAAGGAAGCAAGGCGGGTACGGTAAGTTCCAAGGCAGGAGCCCTGACCTACAAAGTATTTATGGCAGAGTACCTGACCAGCGGGGAATCTGAGCAAATGGGGCGCACGGTTTTCTTTGACGACCGTGGCAACAAACAATTGCAGGGCGATTTCGTCCCGGCCCTGTCGCTGGACGGCACCCCGGATATCAGCTATTATGTGGACAACAACCGCCCGTCCGTGGAATTGGCAGCCGGGACTAGCGAGGCGGCCATAGACCGCGCCATGGCTACCTGGAACCGGGTACAATGCTCAGACCTGGGCATGACCAAAGTACCTTATGACGGGCGGGCCACTGGCCTGGTGGTCGGGTCATCTTTTGCCTATGTTGCCGACGTGGTGCACGCAGGCTGGCTTCCCGCCGCTTTTTTTGACACGCTTGCAGAAGGCGGCAGTGGTTTTATCCTGGGGGTCACGTTTACGATTGTGTTCCTGGACCAGGATGGAAACCTGGTGGATACGGACAACAATGGCAAATACGATGTCGCGTGGAGGGAAATCTACTATAACGATAATTTTCAATGGAATGACGGCAGTACCTATGACGTAGAGACCATCGCCCTTCACGAGGCAGGGCATGGCTTGAGCCAGGCCCATTTTGGATCGGCATTTCTTTCCGGGGGTAACGGGATATTGCATTTTTCCCCCAGGGCCGTAATGAATGCCGCGTATTCCGGGGTCCAAACGGGAATAACCCAAACAGACAACAGCGGGCATTGCAGTAACTGGAGTGCCTGGCCCAATAATTAGGTTGGGGGTTTTTAATATCGTGCAGAAAGGCCGTTTTACCGGCCTTTTTTTATGTCCAGTAATTGCATATCCCCCTTATTGCGTAAGGGTGGCCGCACCCGCCTGTTGGGTGTGGAAAGCGTTTGGACGAACAATAGCCCGGGAAGAGCGATCAGAACTTAAAATTCCAGTACCATTTCTTGAACCAGACAATGCTTAGCAGGAGTTCCTTGGGCTGGGCGCCCAGTTTTTTCTTGAACCGGTGGGAAGACTTGTTCCAGCAGGCAGTAATACTGTAAAAGGTGTCAATTCCCCGTTCCCTGAGCAGGACATAGGATTTATACCGGAGATAGGGGGCCAGGTTTTTTCCCCTGAAGGCATGGAAGGTATACATATTGGAAAGGTACGCCTCATTGTCCTTCAAAACAAACTTGCGCTTTCTGTTTTCTATGGTACCAAATTCAATGAACATCAGGGCGGCGACCTTTTCTTCGCAGAGCAGCCCGATACATTGCATCCGCCCTTCCAACAGGCCTTTTTTGAGTTTGTCCAGCTCTACCCCGGAAATGGTCTCCATGACACCTATTTCATGAACTCCAAGGGACCGAAGTGTATACTTGCTTTCATCATCCTTTATTTTAGGAGGGTCAATGTCCGATGTACCTTCCTGCACCCAGTAGTAAGGGCCAAAGTCCAGCCCATAACTGGCAAGGATGTTCCGTATGCTGAAGAGCACCAGTCCGTGACGGAACTTTTGCCGGATCAAGGCGATTTTGCCGGGTTTTCGATGCAACCTGGGGGCGGTATTTTCCATAATCTTAGGCTCTTCCATACGTTCCGTTGCCTTCTGAAAGATGCATGCGCTTCCTGAATTCACGAGCGGCCATTACCGTCCTTCCATTCGCCCCGGCGATGGTATGGATCCGATCAATCAATTCCAGGTTGGTGGCAAGCCGGGTCCTCCCGGCATCATACCATATATTATCCTCGATGCCCACCCGCACCCCGCCGCCGATGGCGATGGAAAGCGAATTCATCATGAGCTGGTCATTTCCTATACCCGCCAGGCTCCACAAGGAATCCTGGGGCAAATCATTCACCATTACCCCGCAATGCAGGAGGTTGGCCTGAGAACAGGCGATATTGCCGAAGAGCAGGTTAAAGTAAAAGGGCGCCTTGACCAACCCCTTCTTTTCCAGGTATTTCGCATAATTGATCATCCCGATATCGAAAGCCTCGAGTTCGGGGACAATCCCCTTTTCTTTCATGACGCGGGCCAGATCCGTAATCATGGAAGGCGCGTTCATACTGGCCACCTTGTTGAAATTGAGGGAACTCAGGGTGAGGCTCCCCATATCCGGTTTCAGGGGGCCTTCCAGCATAAGTGCATCGGTACGCTGTTCCAGTTCGGTAAAGTTCCTTCCGCTCAGGGAGACACAAATGACCAGGTAAGGGTCAAACTCCCTGATCCCGGCAATGATATCGGCGTAAACCTCTTTCTTATAGGTAGGTTCCCCGGTCCTGGGATCGCGTGCGTGCAGGTGTACCATGGTAATCCCCTTTTCGGACGCCTTGCGGACATCCTCGATTATCTCGGAGACACTTACCGGGACATGGGGCGTCATCTTTTTGGTCGGGATCATCCCGGTGGGGGTAAAGTTGATGATCAGCGGTTCAGACATAGGTCGTATACAATTAAAAATCAATTAACCACACCAAGATACATGAGAAGCAGGCATAAGGCGAAGTTCCTAGACCTGTTGCAGATATTTCAGGATATGATGGCGAATTTCAAGCTCCGGGGATGCGGAAACCGCCCGCGAAAGGGTGGGGGTGGGCGTGTACTTACCGGCTATTTGGGCAGTATCCTGGCCAGAGCCTTGCCAAACCCTTGCATTTCGTCCATCGTCCCGGTGCTGATCCTGGCCCAATCCAGCATAGGGGGGAAGGGCCTTCCAATCAGGACCCCTTCTTTTTCCATGGCCCTGTTGATTTCCTGTATGGGCCTCCCGGTCCTGAAAAAGACAAAGTTGGTATGCGATTTCACATAGGGGAGATCCAGCCCTTCCAGGGTTTGGTAAATGGCGCGTTTGGCCGCTTCGTTCCTGGCCAGGCTAAAACGGTAGAACTCCGTATCTTCCAATGCCTTCCGGGCGGCACTGATGGCAGGGGTATTGGTGCTGGCCATGGCGGCATGGTTTAAGCGGGCGGCAATATCCGGTCGTGCAATCAGGTAACCTAACCGGAGCCCGGCCAGGCCATACACCTTGGAAAAGGTTTTGGAAACAATCACATTCTTTCCCTGCTTCACCAGGGCTACCATAGAGGGGTAGTCGGGGAGGGTAATGAAGTCGTAATAAGCTTCATCGCTAAAAATCACCGCCCTGTTTTCATGGCTGTTGCAGAAATCCCACAATTTTTCTTTTGGGATAAGGGTCCCCGTGGGGTTATTGGGGTTGCATAAAAAAATCAGCCGGGTTTTCTGGGTCATCCTGCGGCTCATGGCTTCCAGGTCATGTTCCAGCTGGTCATTCAGGGGCACCCGGTGCACATAGGCCCCAAAATTCTCGGCATAGTGTAACAGGGCCTGGAAAGTAGGGTCTGCAGCGATGATCTCGCCATCGGCCAGGCCGTACACCAGGCCTGCTGCCTTGAGGCCTTCCGTTGAGCCTCCCGTAACTACCACGCATTCTTCCGAAACCCCTTCTTTTTCAGCAATCTGGCGGATAAGGCCCGGAAGGCTGGCAAAGGGGTAGCGGCAGGCTTCATCCAAAGAGGCGGTAAGTACTTCCCTCACCGATGTTGACGGGCCGTACGGATTTTCATTAGCGTTCAGCCGAATGGGTCCCCCCGCCAGGGGCGCCCGCGCCGGTATGGGCATGGCCAGGCCTTGCAGTCCGCCCATAAGGGCAAAACCTCCGGATAGCCCCATGGTCTTAAGCCACTTTCTTCGGTCTAGTTGATTCATTTAGCGAATATTAGCAGCGGGAAGATACAAAATTGCCGTGAAGTGGCCACCGGGTAACCGCCCCAAAATGAGCAGGGGAACAGTGTTTACAGGGAGAAGGGAAAAATAGACAGGCCTTCAACTTTAAGCAAAGCGAAGGCCTGTCAGGAGTGGGGGGCTTCTTTAATATATGGTATTCGACACTACAATGGTAAGGATAAGCAAGACCATGGCCAGGTTTACGGTAATGGCAATCACCTTTTTTTCATTGAAGGGTTCGTGGTACCCTTTAAATAAATAATAGGAACCATAAATACCCAAAATACCGGAGAACAGGATAGGCAGGCCGAATAAATACCTGGAGACCGCCGGGTGAATGTTCACCATGATGGTCAGCGCGGCAAAGGTGAGCAAAAACAGGATGATTTTGCTGACCCTGTACGATGTTTCCGTGTAGTTGTTGTGTGCATCCATAGTAATAGATTTAGGGGTTATACCGCCTTGCTCCTGGCCCTCAGGCCTTCCATGATGCCCAAGACGGCAGCGATGGTATCAGAGAGGCATTGCCTTATCAGCATATGCGGGATCCTGATGGTGGTGAAACCATCCTTATACGAATACATGCGTTCTTCCAGGGTGGCCAATACCTGTCCAGGGGTAAACATTTGATATTCCGTATCAACCTCCAGGTTGAGTTTTACCCGGGATATGGCAATGTCTACAGATTTGTAGCCATTCCACCATTCGAGCATGGGGGCGACACCCGCCGCCCTCAGGCCGTAATACAGTTGTATGGCCTCCCTCGGGGTTTCGTGCCGTTTGATCAGCCGTTGCATCAAATGCAGGTGGCGTTCACATAGATTCACCCCAAGAAATTCCCAGGCAACCAATCGTTCATTTTCGGTAAGTTCTTTCTTACAATCGAAACAGGTATTCATGTGCAAAAGTTGGTATCTTCAAATTAGTTTAGCAGATTTATAACCTTCGTTCAAGACGATTAGTATATTTTATCGATGTATGACACCCCACTTTTAGATGAACTGCAATATTTTAGATGAAATGCACTTTTTTGCCCCCCCGGCATCCTTTACGACGGGATGCAAAATTCCGGCATCGAGGCTTGTCGGCCTTGTATTAAAACAGTATTTATGCGCAAACGCTTGATCACATGTTCCGGAAAATAGGCCCGGGGGTTTTGGTGGCGGCGGCCTTCATCGGACCGGGAACGGTTACCGTGTGCACCATGGCCGGTGTTGGTTTTGGATACTCCCTGCTTTGGGCGTTGTTGCTGGCCGTAGTAGCTACCATTGTCCTGCAGGAGATGTCCGCCCGCCTCGGGATTGTCAGCCGGAAGGGGCTGGCAGACAGCCTCCGGTCACAACTGACATCGGCATGGCTGCGCTACCTGGTGCTGGGCATGGTGTTTGCTGCCATCGTCATTGGCAATGCCGCTTATGAGGCCGGCAATATTGGCGGGGCCACCCTGGGGATGGAAGTCCTGTTTGGCAGCCGGCAAATGCCGCTATATCCGTGGTTGCTCGGGGCCCTGGCCTTTGCGCTCCTTTGGATGGGGAACTATAAATTTCTGGAGCGCGCATTCATTGCGCTCGTGCTGCTGATGAGCCTTTCATTTCTGATAACGGCCCTGCTAACCCGGCCCGACGCCTATGCGGTCCTGAGTGGCCTGCTCGTTCCTGCCCTGCCCGGCGATAGCCTGCTTACCGTCATAGCACTGGTGGGGACCACCGTGGTACCCTATAACCTGTTCCTCCACGCTTCTTTGGTTACCGAAAAATGGACTTCTGTCACTGATTTGCCAGCGGCGCGCTGGGATACGCTCATCTCCATCGCCCTAGGGGGGTTGGTTTCCATGGCTATCGTGGTTTCAGCAGCGGCCATCCCCTCCACAGAGGTCAGAGGGGCCCTGGATCTGGCCAGGGGCCTGGAGCCCCTGTTTGGGGAGTGGGCCGGTTACTTTATGGGAATGGGCCTCCTTGCCGCGGGGGTTACCTCGGCCATCACCGCCCCCCTTGCAGCCGCGTATGTGGCCAATAGCTGCTTTGGCTGGAAGGCGGGATTAAGAGACGCCCGGTTCAGGGCCGTTTGGGCCCTGGTCCTGTTCGCGGGGGTCCTGGGCCTTGGATTTGGATACCGGCCAGTAGAGGTCATCCGCTTTGCCCAGGTTGCCAATGGCCTGCTGCTTCCCGTCATCGCCGTATTCCTGTTTTGGATGGTCAATAACAAAAAGGTCATGGGGGTATACCGGAATTCGAAATGGCAGAACGCCGGGGCCCTGGTCATCATTTTACTGGCTATCTTGCTGGGGGTAAAAAGTATTGTTAAGGTTTTTGGAACTATTTAGGATGGATTCAAAGTGGTATATCGATATCAATTGTGATGTGGGCGAGGGGGTAGGCAACGAGGCCCGGATCTTCCCCTATATTTCGTCCTGCAACATCGCCTGCGGCGGACATGCAGGCGATGCCCATAGTATGGAGGAAGTGGTGGGGCTTGCCATATCATATGGCATCAAAATCGGGGCCCATCCTTCCTATCCGGACCGTGAGCATTTTGGAAGGCAGACCCTGGATATGCCAGAAGACGATTTCAGGGACACTTTGCGGGAGCAATTGGATGCGCTGGGAGGGGTCCTGGATAAGATGGGGGCCAGGATGCACCATATAAAGGCACATGGGGCCCTGTATAATGACCTGGCCCAAAACCCGGCCCTGGCAGGCGTGTACCTGGATTGTGTGGCATCGTACAAACCCCGGGTACGGTTACTGGTGCCCTATGGCTCCGTGATGGCTACCCTGGCCCGTAAGGCCGGTTTTGGCATCCTGTATGAAGCCTTCGCCGACAGGGCGTACGGCGATCAGTATCAATTGGTGCCCAGGGGCAGGCCGGGCGCCCTTATAGAAGCCCCGGAGGCCGTTGCGGAACACCTTATTCGCATGGTGAAAACACAGCAAGTAAAGACCCAGGCCGGAGCCCTGCTTCCCATCCGGGCCGATACTTTTTGCATTCATGGCGACACTCCTTCGGCTTTGCAAATATTAATGTATCTTGCCGAGGATTTGCCACGTCATGGTATCTATTTAAAAAAGTGAATCGTTATCCCATTTCTATACAAGCCTTCGGCGAGCAGGCAATACTGATTGAATGGCCGGAAAAAGTGGAAGAAGCCATCCTGGATGATATCCTGCAGTTTTCCAACCACCTCAAAAAAAAGTGCCTGGAGCCAGACCAGTGGGAGTTGTTACCTGCTTACAATTCCCTTACCCTTATTGGACGTCATGAATTGCCAGATTTTGGTAAAATGAAACGGGATCTTAAGATGTGGTATTCCGAAGCCACAAAAACCCGAATGCCCGCCAGGTACCTTTGGAAGCTCCCCGTCTGCTATGACACGGAATTTGGCATCGATCTGCTGGAGGTGTCGGAGACCCTCGGGAAATCAGTATGGGAGGTGATTGACCTGCATACCCGCCATCCGTATACGGTCTACGGGATCGGGTTCCTCCCCGGCTTTATGTACCTGGGCGGGCTGCCACCGGAGCTGGAAGTTCCAAGGAAGGCACAGCCACGGTTAAAAGTGCCTTCGGGCTCCGTGGGCCTCGCAGGGAAACAAACAGGGATCTACCCACAGGAATCCCCCGGGGGCTGGAACATTATCGGAAATTGCCCCATCCCGATATTTGATGCAGGCAAGGAAGACCCCTGTTTTATAAAAGTGGGAGATCAGGTGCAGTTTTATGGAATCAACCACAAGGAACACGAATTGCATACCATCCAGGCGCAAGTAGGGATATATGCGATGGAAAAAGTAAAATTGGATGCTAAACGTTAAAAAGGCAGGGTTTTTTACGTCCATTCAGGATCAGGGGCGTTTCGGGTTCCGCGATTTGGGGGTGCCCGTTTCCGGGGCCATGGATACCTATTCTGCCTCCATCGCGAATTCCCTCTTGGAAAACGATGAAAATGCCGCCGTCATGGAGCTGACCATGACCGGCCCCACCCTGGAATTCGAACTTCCGACGTTTATCGCCCTTAGCGGGGCCGATATTTCGCCCAAGCTCAATCAGCAACCCATCCCCATCAACCAGGTGCACCAGGTGGCAGCCGGCGATGTACTCTCCTTTGGCAAGTTGGTTCAGGGGTTCAGGGCGTACCTGGCCGTTAAAAAGGGATTTGGTACAGCGGTCCTCATGAACAGCAGGTCTTTTTACGCCCCCATCACGCCCCACCATAATATTAAAGACCGGATGGAACTTCCGATAGCGTCTTGCGAGCGTTATGAACCCAAGATTTCCAGCCTGAGCCCGGAAGCTTTTCACAAAGAACACACCCTGGAGGTCTACCGGGGCCCGGAATTTGATCTGCTTGACGACAGGCAACTGGAAGCCCTTTTCGCAGGTGATTTCACCATATCCAAAGAAAATAACCGTATGGCCTACCAACTGGAGCAAACCATTCCCGGCCACCGGCATACGATGCTCACTTCGGCTACCCTGCCCGGTACCATGCAGTTCACCCCGGCCGGGAAATTAATCATCCTGATGAAGGATGGCCAAACCACCGGTGGGTACCCCAGGATCCTGCAGCTGTCCAACACCGCCATTTGCATCCTATCCCAGAAGAAATTCGGTGACACGATTAAACTACACCTAAAGTAGGCTAAATTGACCCGGGGCAGCGCGTTTTTCCACATATTGGATATAATAGGAAACACAAAGTTATACCGCTAACAATCAACTACTTAAATTAATATTTGCGGCCTTGGCTTTACATCAGCGTCCGTGGTCCGCGCCAAAGGCGCCGGCAAACCACTATCTTTGAATCTTGCCGATAAATGCACCGGTAAATTAGAACATGTATGGAATTGAACAAATACAGTAAAGCCGTAACACAAGACCCTTCCCAACCGGCTTCCCAGGCGATGTTATACGCGCTTGGTTTGGAAGAAGAAGACCTGCAAAAACCCTTTATTGGTATTGGTAGTACCGGATACGAGGGCAACCCCTGCAACATGCACCTGAACCAGCTTGCACAATATGTAAAACAGGGGGTGGCCGAATCGGGCATGGTTGGCCTGGTCTTCAATACCATTGGTGTAAGCGATGGGATTTCCATGGGGACCTATGGTATGCGGTATTCGCTACCTTCCAGGGATATTATCGCTGATTCTATGGAAACCGTGGTACAGGCCATGAACTATGACGGCCTGGTCACCGTGGTGGGATGCGACAAGAACATGCCCGGGGCCCTGATGGCCATGATCCGCCTTAACCGTCCATCGGTGCTGGTGTATGGGGGTACAATCGCATCGGGCTGCCTGAAAAACCGCAGCCTCGATATCGTTTCGGCCTTCGAGGCCTGGGGCGAAAAAGTGGCGGGGACCATAGGCGAAGAAGAATTTAAGGAAGTCATAAAGCACGCGTGCCCTGGGGCTGGAGCCTGCGGGGGCATGTATACCGCCAATACCATGGCCTCTGCCATCGAAGCCCTGGGGATGGCCCTTCCCTATAACTCTTCCAACCCGGCGGTGGGCGAGGATAAGGAAAAAGACTGTATCCGCGCAGGGAAGGCCATGCGGTTTTTGCTGGAAAACGATATTAAACCCAGTGACATCATCAACCGCAAATCCCTGGAGAACGCGGTGCGATTGATCACCGTACTGGGGGGGTCTACCAATGCCGTCCTGCATTTCCTGGCAATTGCCAAGGCTGCAGGGGTGGCATTTACCCTGGATGATTTCCAGAAAATCAGTGACAACACCCCTTTCCTGGCCGACCTGAAACCCAGCGGGAAATACCTGATGGAAGACGTACACCGGGTGGGGGGCACTCCGGCAGTCCTCAAATTCATGTTGCAACATGGAATGCTGCACGGTGACTGTCTTACCGTTACAGGGAAAACCCTGGAAGAGAACCTGCGGGACCTCCCCGGTTTGGCCGAAGGGCAAGAGGTGATCAAGCCGCTGGATGCCCCTATCAAAGCCACCGGACACCTGAGGATCCTTTATGGGAACCTGGCGGAAGAAGGGGCTGTGGCCAAAATTACCGGGAAGGAAGGGCTCCATTTCACTGGTCCGGCCAAGGTTTTTGATGACGAGTTCAAAGCCAATGAAGGGATCGGGAAGGGCTTGGTCAAAAAAGGCGACGTGGTCGTGATCCGGTACGAAGGACCCAAAGGTGGCCCTGGTATGCCGGAAATGCTCAAACCCACCTCCGCTATTATGGGGGCTGGCCTGGGCAAAGATGTAGCCCTGATTACCGATGGCCGTTTTTCGGGTGGCACCCACGGATTTGTGGTAGGACATGTTTCGCCCGAAGCCCAGGAGGGGGGTGCCATTGGCCTCCTTCGTGACGGGGACATGATTACCATAGATGCCGAAAAAAACCAGATCAGCGTCGCCTTGAGTGACGAGGAAATCAATAACAGGAGGGCGAACTGGAAGCGACCAGCGTTGAAGGTGAAGCGCGGTAGCCTGTATAAATATGCCAAAACCGTATCCTCGGCCTCCATGGGATGCGTTACCGATGAAATTTGAGGCTTGCTCCCTGGCAAGGAAGCAATAATCGCATTATTAGCAGCATGGAAACACTCAAAGCAAAACACATAAAAGACAACAACAAGACCACCCTCAGGATCAGTGGCGCCGAAGCCATTATCCACTGCCTGCTGGCAGAAGGCGTGGATTTGATCTACGGCTATCCCGGCGCGGCCAT
>MRWG01001382.1_pt1 | contig 15807 bp, 11 predicted proteins | sample 1013341 | NCBI WGS metagenome assembly MRWG01 (sample SAMN06117577, study PRJNA244670) | biofilm metagenome | biome: Water; feature: Cathode Biofilm; material: Biofilm; isolation source: microbial consortium enriched at the cathode of a solar microbial fuel cell | place: USA: District of Columbia ... | reverse complement strand
GTTCGGGCCTTCCGGCGTTTCGATCGGGCAAATTCGGCCGTAGTGCGTCGGGTGCACGTCGCGGACTTCGAAGCCCGCACGCTCGCGGGTCAGGCCGCCCGGACCGAGCGCCGAGAGACGCCGCTTGTGCGTCACTTCCGACAGTGGGTTGGTCTGGTCCATGAACTGCGAAAGCTGCGACGAACCGAAGAACTCGCGGACGGCCGCGGCGGCCGGCTTGGCGTTGATCAGATCGTGCGGCATGACGGTATCGATCTCGACCGAGCTCATGCGCTCGCGGATCGCGCGTTCCATACGCAGCAGGCCGACGCGGTACTGGTTCTCCATCAGTTCGCCGACCGAGCGCACCCGGCGGTTGCCGAGGTGGTCGATGTCGTCGATCTCGCCCTTGCCATCCTTGAGTTCGACCAGCGTCTTGACGACGGCCAGGATGTCTTCCTTGCGCAGCACACGCAGCGTGTCCTCGGTCTCGAAGCCGAGACGCGCGTTCATCTTGACGCGGCCGACGGCCGAGAGGTCATAACGCTCGGCATCGAAGAACAGCCCCTGGAACAGCGCTTCGGCGGTCTCCAGGGTCGGCGGCTCGCCCGGACGCATGACACGGTAGATGTCGATCAGGGCTTCGTCGCGGCTGGTGTTCTTGTCGACGGCCAGCGTGTTGCGGATGTACGGCCCCACGTTGACGTGGTCGATGGCCAGCGTCTCGATGACGTCGACACCGGCCTCGGAGAGCATTTCCAGCGTGTCCTCGACGATTTCCTCGCCGGCTTCGACGTAAACCTCGCCGGTTTCCTCGTTGATGATGTCGCTGGCGACATAGCGGCCGATCAGTTCCTCGTCGGTGACGACCTGTTCTTCCATGCCCTTCTCGGCCAACTGGCGCAGCAGGCGCGGCGTCATCTTGGTGCCGGCCTCGGCGGCGACGCGGCCGGTCTTGGCGTTGATCAGGTCGGCCGTCAGCTTGACGCCCCGCAGCAGTTCCGGGTTGAACGGCGTCTTCCAGCCGCGCTTGACGCGCTCGAAGCTGACGACGTCGTAGAAGTAACGGAGAATGTCTTCGGGGGTCTGCCCGGAAATTTCGGTCAGATCCAGATCCGTACTGTCTTCGATGGCCTTGGCGCGTTTCTTCGCCGTTTCCTCGTTATCGAGGGCCAGCAGCAGCGTCGTCACCGGCAGCTTGCGGCGGCGGTCGATGCGGACATAGGCAAGGTCCTTGGCATCGAATTCGAAATCGAGCCAGGAGCCGCGGTAGGGAATGATGCGCGCGGCGAAAAGGTATTTGCCGGAGGAATGGGTCTTGCCCTTGTCGTGATCGAAGAACACGCCCGGCGAACGGTGCATCTGCGAGACGATAACACGCTCGGTGCCGTTGACGACGAACGTGCCCTTGCCCGTCATCAGCGGCATGTCGCCCATGTAGACGTCCTGCTCCTTGACGTCGCGGATCGAGCGGGCGCCCGTTTCCTCGTCGATGTCCCAGACCACGAGACGGAGCGTCACCTTGAGGGGCGCTGCATAGGTCATGCCGCGTTGCTGGCATTCCTCGACGTCGTATTTCGGGTCTTCGAACTCGTAGGAAACGAATTCCAGCGTGCCGCGCTCGGAAAAGTCCTTGATCGGGAACACCGACTTGAACACTTCCTGGATACCGGTATCGGTGCGCTCGTTCCTCGGCGTATCGCGCTGCAGGAACTGTTCATAGGAAGTGCGCTGAACCTCGATCAGGTTCGGCATTTCCGTCACGGCCTGAAGACGGCCGAAATATTTCCGCACGCGTTTGCGTCCCGTAAAGCTGCTCGCCATTACGTCCCTCGATTTCCAAATGCTCCGTGAAGACGCCATTCCCTGAGCGTCCGACGGAAGCCGTTTCCGTGTGGGAGAGATCGAACGGTCTGCCGCACCGAAGATCCCGACCCGCGAGTTCTGCGTTTCCACTTTCCCGGCCGCGGCAAGGCCTATGCGGGCAAAAACGCGTCTGCAGTGTCGTGCCTGTTATCCAGGCGTGAAGCGTTTACGCTCCCGGTATTTGAGGAGCGGAGAGGCTCCCTGAACCAAATGTTCTAACCAATTCTCGCCCGTGCCTTAAAATACGATGGCTGGGCGAATAGTCGGCGACGCGGCCGCCGAAGCGGCCGCGTCCACCGGAAAGCTTACTTGAGCTCGACGGTCGCGCCGGCTGCTTCCAGCTTCTTCTTGATCTCTTCGGCTTCGTCCTTCTTGGCGCCTTCCTTGACGGGCTTCGGCGCACCTTCGACGAGATCCTTGGCTTCCTTCAGGCCGAGACCCGTGATCGTGCGGACTTCCTTGATCACGTTGATCTTCTTGTCGCCGGCGGCGGCAAGGATGACGTCGAATTCGTCTTTTTCTTCCTCGACGGCGGCTTCACCACCACCACCGGCCGGCGCGGCACCCGCAACGGCAACCGGCGCCGCGGCGGAAACGCCCCATTTTTCTTCCAGAAGCTTGGAAAGCTCAGCGGCTTCCAGAACCGTCAGACTCGACAGTTCTTCAGCAATCTTTTCCAGATCAGCCATTTCTCATATCTCCTAAGGCTTGAACTATTGACAATCGTTTACGGCGTCACGCCGCTTCACCTTGTTCGGCACGTGCGCTGAGCACTCGTGCGATCTGGCCGGCCGGCGCCTGAAGGACGCCGGCGACACGTGTCGCCGGGGTGTTCAGCATACCCACGATCTTGGCGCGGAGTTCGTCGAGCGACGGCAGGGTCGCGAGCTGCTTGATACCGTCGGTATCAAGGCGGGTCTCGCCCATGGCGCCGCCGAGAACCACGAGGTTCTCGTTCTTCTTGGCGAATTCCACCGCGACCTTCGCGGGCGCCACGGGATCATCGGAATAGGCGATGGCCGTGGGACCGGTGAAGAGGTCGCTGAGCTGATCGTAGGGCGTGCCTTCCAAAGCGAGACGAGTGAGCCGATTTTTGGTTACTTTGAAGCTGGCGCCGGCGTCCCGCATGCGCGTGCGAAGATCGTTCATATCGTCGACGTTGAGCCCGATATAATGGGTAACGACAACCATATTCGCGTTTTCGAACGTGCCACGGAGCGACGAGACCAGTTCAGTTTTTTCCGATCGGTCCACGGATCGTCTCCAGTCAAAAGCGGTTCAAAATCGAACCCCTGTTGCACTTTGGCCTCGACCTCAAGGCGCTTTCGGGCGCTTTGGCGTCGAAGCCGGCTCGCCCTGTCCAGTACAACAGTCCAAGCCAATCTATTGAGAATGCTCTCAAAATCATTGGCGTCGACACTGTCTATGCAGGCGGGAAAGTCCCATTAAATCCCGGAAAACCGGGGATACCTACGGTCTCGGACAGGTCAGAACGGCCCCGAAATGCTCCGGAGCCGCTCCTGTTCGACCGGACGATTAAACGTTTCGGCCGAATTCTTCAAGACCTGATTGCGCTTAAAGCGCGCTCACGTCCAATTTGATGCCAGGTCCCATCGTCGAGGTAACGCTGACTTTTTTCATGTACGTGCCCTTGGCGCCGGACGGTTTCGCCTGCTGGATCGCGCTCACGAAGGCGGCGATATTCTCCCGCAGTTGTTCGGCGGAAAAGCTGGCCTTGCCCACGCCGGCGTGGATAATGCCCATCTTCTCGACACGGAATTCGATCTGCCCCGCCTTGGCGGCCTGAACGGCAGCCGCGACGTCGGGGGTCACCGTGCCCAACTTCGGGTTCGGCATCAGGCCCTTCGGACCCAGCACCTTACCGAGGCGGCCAACGATCCCCATCATGTCGGGAGTCGCGATGCAGCGGTCGAAATCCATCATCCCGCCCTGAACCTGCTCCATCAGATCCTCGGCACCGACGAAATCGGCGCCCGCCGCACGGGCTTCGTCGGCCTTGGCGTCCTTGGCGAACACCGCGACCTTGAGGGCCTTGCCGGTACCATGCGGCAGCGACACCGTGCCGCGCACCATCTGGTCGGCATGGCGCGGGTCGACGCCCAGGTTCATGGCGACCTCGATGGTCTCGTCGAACTTGGCCTTGGCGTTGTCCTTGAGGATTTTCACCGCGTCTTCGATCGTGTAGAGCGCGTTGCGGTCGAGGTTTTCGAGCGCAGCCGCGAAACGCTTACCTTTGCGAGCCATTTATGCGCCCTCCACTTCGATACCCATGGACCGGGCCGAACCGGCGATCATCTTCGCCGCGGCATCGATGTCATGCGCGTTGAGGTCTTTCATCTTCATTTCGGCGATCTCGCGGACCTGGGTCATGGTCACCTTGCCGACCTTGTTCTTGTTCGGCTCACCGGACCCCTTGTTGACCTTGGCCGCCTTCTTGAGAAAGAAGCTGGCCGGCGGGGTCTTGGTGATGAACGAGAACGTCCGGTCGCCATAAGCCGTGATGACAACCGGAATCGGCATGCCCGGTTCCATGTTCTGGGTCTCGGCGTTGAACGCCTTGCAGAATTCCATGATGTTGAGGCCGGCCTGACCGAGGGCCGGACCGATCGGCGGCGACGGGTTCGCTTGTCCCGCCGGCACCTGCAGCTTTACGTAGCCAGCGATTTTCTTTGCCATGTCTCTCTCAGTATTTCCGTTGGAACCTCGGTTCCGTTGCTGAGTGCGTGGTCCGGCCTTGGCGGGCCTCCCACGCGTGAATGCCGGAAATCAGTCTCCAGCGCGCCGGGGTGTAATCGTCCCGGCGAAATCTGTCAAAGCTTTTCGACCTGCGAGTACTCGAGCTCGACCGGGGTCGCGCGGCCGAAGATACTGACCGCGACCTTGACGCGCGCGCGTTCCTCGTCGACATCCTCGACGAAGCCGTTGAAAGAATTGAACGGGCCGTCGCAGACGCGGACCTGTTCGCCCACCTCGAAGGTGATCGACGGTTTCGGGCGCTCGACGCCCTCCTTGACCTGGTAGATGATACGCTCGGCCTCGGCGTCGGTGATCGGCGACGGCCGGCCCTGTCCGCCCAGAAAGTCGGTGACCTTCGGCGTGTTCTTGACCAGGTGCCAGGTTTCGTCGGTCAGTTCCATGCGCACCAGCACATAGCCCGGAAAGAACTTCCGTTCGGCATTGTGTTTGGCGCCGCGGCGCATTTCCACGACTTCCTCGGTCGGCACCAGGACTTCCTCGATCATGTCCTCGAAACCGGCCTGGCGGACCTGTTCCTCGATCGACTGGGCGACCTTCTTCTCCGAACCGGAGTAAACGTGTACGACGTACCAGCGCATGGCCATGAAATCAGCCTCCGAGTCCGAACAGGAACTTCACACCGAGTTGCAGGACCTGATCGACCAGCAGGAAAAAGATCGCCGCGATGGTGCAGAAAACGAACACCATTGCCGTTGAAATACCCGTTTCGCGGCGCGTCGGCCAAGTCACCTTGGAGGCTTCCTGCCTGACTTCGCGGACAAACTGTGCCGGGTTGGTTTTTGCCATTGGTCTTACATACCTTGCAGTTTCGATCCCGAACCTGCTCTTGAAGTCATCAATCGGGACGTTCCCAAGAGATGTAGTTTAAAATTGCCGTCCGCAACCTCGTCATCGGCAAAGAGGCGTGGCAGGGGCACCAGGGCTCGAACCCGGGACCTGCGGTTTTGGAGACCGCCGCTCTACCAACTGAGCTATACCCCTAAGCCGCCTCGCGGCCCCGTCCGGGACGGAGCCGCAAGCCCGATAAGGCCTTACTCGATGATCTTGGCGACGACGCCGGCACCGACGGTGCGGCCGCCTTCGCGGATCGCGAAACGCAGACCTTCGTCCATGGCGATCGGCGCGATCAGCGTCACGTTCATTGTCACGTTGTCGCCCGGCATCACCATCTCCGTCCCTTCCGCAAGCTCGACCGTCCCCGTCACGTCCGTGGTCCGGAAGTAGAACTGCGGACGGTAGTTGCCGAAGAACGGCGTATGACGCCCGCCCTCTTCCTTGGTCAGGATGTACGCCTCGCACGAGAACTTCGTGTGCGGCGTGATCGAACCCGGCTTCGCCAGAACCTGGCCGCGCTCCACCTCGTCGCGCTTCGTGCCGCGCAGAAGAACACCGATGTTGTCACCCGCCTGACCCTGGTCAAGCAGCTTGCGGAACATCTCAACACCCGTGCACGTCGTCTTCGTCGTCGCCTTGATCCCGACGATCTCGATTTCGTCACCCGTGTTGACCACGCCCGTCTCGACGCGCCCCGTCACAACCGTGCCCCGGCCCGAGATCGAGAAAACGTCCTCGATCGGCATCAGGAACGACTGGTCCACCGGACGGTCCGGCTGCGGGATGTATTCGTCGACATTGCGCATCAGTTCGAGGATCGACTGCTTGCCCAGCGTCTCGTCCGAGTCCTCGAGCGCCGCAAGCGCCGAGCCCTTGATGATCGGAATATCGTCGCCCGGGAAGTCGTAAGACGACAGAAGCTCGCGGATCTCCATCTCGACCAGTTCCAGAAGCTCCTCGTCGTCGACCTGGTCGCACTTGTTCATGTAAACCACAAGCGCCGGCACGCCGACCTGACGGGCCAGCAGAATGTGCTCGCGCGTCTGCGGCATCGGCCCGTCGGCCGCCGAAACGACCAGGATCGCACCGTCCATCTGCGCCGCGCCCGTGATCATGTTCTTCACGTAGTCCGCGTGGCCCGGGCAGTCGACGTGCGCGTAGTGGCGGTTCTCCGTCTCGTACTCGACGTGCGCCGTCGAAATCGTGATACCCCGCGCGCGTTCCTCCGGTGCCTTGTCGATCATGTCGTACGCCGAAAACGTCGCGCCGCCCGTCTCCGCAAGTACCTTCGTAATCGCCGCCGTCAGCGTCGTCTTGCCGTGGTCAACGTGACCGATCGTACCAACGTTGCAGTGCGGCTTCGTACGCTCAAACTTTTCCTTGGCCATCTTCGTTCGTCTCCGTTCTCAGTTAGCCGGCGAGCCGTTCACGGATCTCGGTCGAGACCTGATTCGGCACTTCAGCGTAGTGATCAAAATGCATGGTGTATTGGGCACGGCCTTGCGACATCGAACGCAGTTCGTTGACGTAGCCGAACATATTGGCGAGCGGCACCATCGCGGTGACCACACGCGCGTTGCCGCGCTGGTCCATGTCCTGAACCTGGCCGCGGCGGGAGTTCAGATCGCCGATGATATCGCCCATGTAATCTTCCGGGGTCACGACCTCGACCTTCATCATCGGCTCGAGGAGTACCGGCTTGGCGGCCGCGATGCCTTCGCGGAACGCCGCACGCGCGGCGATTTCAAACGCCATCACCGAGCTGTCGACGTCGTGCGATGCACCATCGTAGAGCAGCGCCTTGAAATCGATGCACGGGAAGCCGCACAACACGCCGCTTTCGGCAGCGCTGCGGATACCCTTTTCAACACCGGGGACGAATTCGCGCGGCACGTTACCACCCACAACCTTATTCTCGAATTCGATACCCGAACCCGGGGGCAGCGGCTCGAACTTGATCTTGACCCGCGCGAACTGACCGGAACCGCCGGTCTGTTTCTTGTGTGTGTAGTCGCAGTCGTAGGTCTGGCTGATGGTTTCGCGGTAAGCCACCTGGGGCTGACCGACGTTGGCCTCGACCTTGAATTCGCGCTTCATGCGGTCGACGAGAATGTCGAGGTGAAGCTCGCCCATACCGGCGATGACCGTCTGGCCGGATTCCTCATCCGACGAAACGCGGAACGACGGATCCTCGGCGGCGAGGCGCTGCAGAGCAACGCCCATCTTTTCCTGGTCGGCCTTGGTTTTCGGCTCGACCGCGACCTCGATGACCGGGTCCGGGAATTCCATGCGCTCGAGGATCACCGGCGCGCTGGCGTCGCACAGCGTATCGCCCGTGGTGGTGTCCTTGAGGCCAACGATGGCGACGATGTCACCGGCCATCGCCTCGTCGATCTGTTCGCGGGTGTTGGCGTGCATAAGCAGCATGCGGCCGACACGTTCTTTCTTTTCCTTGACCGTGTTAAGGACCTGCGCGCCCTGCTTCACGGTACCGGAATAGATACGGCAAAAGGTCAGCGAACCGACGTGCTGGTCGTTCATGATCTTGAACGCGAGCGCGGCGAACGGCGCATCGTCGTCGGATTTGCGGACCAGCGGCTTTTCCGGATCGTTGACGTCAACACCCTTGATGTTCGGTACGTCGAGCGGCGACGGCAGGAAGTCGACCACCGCGTCGAGCATGGGCTGAACACCCTTGTTCTTGAACGCGGAGCCAAGCAGGACCGGCACGAAGTTGAGACCGATGCAGCCCTTGCGGATACACCTCCGGATGGTTTCCTCATCCGGCTCGTTACCTTCGAGGTAGGCTTCCATCACCTCATCATCGACTTCGACGATGGTCTCGATCAGTTTTTCGCGGTATTCGGCCGCTTTGTCGGCGAGATCGGCCGGGATCTCCTTGTATTCGAATTCGGCGCCCAGGCTCTCGTCCTTCCAGACGACGGCCCGCATCTTGATCAGGTCGACGATGCCAGCGAAGTCGCTCTCGGCGCCGATCGGAAGCTGCAGCACGCACGGGGTCGCGCCGAGGCGGTCGATGATCATGTCGACGCAGCGATAGAAGTCGGCGCCGATACGGTCCATCTTGTTGACGAAACACATCCGCGGCACACCGTACTTGTCGGCCTGACGCCAAACGGTTTCGGACTGAGGCTCGACACCGGCGACCGAGTCGAAGACCGCGATCGCGCCGTCGAGAACACGCAGCGAACGCTCGACCTCGATGGTGAAGTCGACGTGGCCCGGCGTATCGATGATATTGATCCGGTGATCGCGCCAGAACGTGGTGGTCGCGGCGGACGTGATCGTGATGCCACGTTCCTGCTCCTGCTCCATCCAGTCCATAGTGGCGTTGCCGTCGTGGACTTCACCGATCTTGTAGGACTTACCGGTGTAATAGAGAACGCGCTCGGTGGTCGTCGTCTTACCGGCGTCGATATGCGCCATGATGCCGATATTGCGATATCGCTCGAGCGGGGTTACGCGGCCTGACATGAATTCGGCTCCTAAACAGAATTACCAGCGATAGTGCGAGAAGGCCTTGTTGGCCTCCGCCATACGGTGCGTGTCTTCGCGCTTCTTGACGGCAGCGCCACGGTTGTTGGCGGCGTCGAGAAGCTCGGCGGAGAGACGCTCCATCATGGTGTTTTCGGACCGCTTGCGGGACATTTCCACCAGCCAGCGGATCGCCAGTGCCTGCCGGCGATCGGAGCGAACTTCAACGGGAACCTGATAGGTCGCGCCACCGACACGGCGGGAGCGGACTTCGACCATCGGTCTCACATTGGCAATCGCTTCGTGGAATACCTGCAGCGGGTCCTGGCCGCCCTTCGAGTGAACGATGTCGAAAGCACCGTAAACGATGCGCTCGGCGGCGGATTTCTTGCCGTCCTTCATAAGGGCGTTCATGAACTTGGTAACGACCAGGTCCTTGAACTTCGCGTCCGGAAGAACCTGACGCTTCTCAGCGGCGTGGCGACGGGACATACCTTGTCTCCTTACTTCGGACGCTTGGCGCCGTACTTGGAACGGCGCTGACGGCGATCGCTGACACCCTGGGTGTCGAGCGTGCCGCGGATGATGTGGTAGCGCACACCCGGCAAGTCCTTGACGCGGCCGCCACGGATCATGACGACGGAGTGTTCCTGCAGGTTGTGACCTTCACCCGGAATATAGCTCGTCACTTCGAAGCCGTTGGTCAGGCGCACGCGGGCGACTTTCCGGAGCGCCGAGTTCGGCTTTTTCGGGGTGGTGGTGTAGACGCGGGTGCAAACGCCGCGCTTTTGCGGGCAGGCCTCGAGCGCCGGCACCTTGTTGCGGGTGACGGGCGCCTTGCGCGACTTGCGAATTAACTGGTTGATCGTCGGCATACGCTCAATCCAACTCCTAAAAACCTCATGCCCACCATCGGGCTGTCAACATGAGTTGAGCCGTAACCGCGCACACCTCGTACGGCGTACCGGCTCTGGCTCATACCGTCACCCCGGAGCGACCGGCGCTTCCGAAGTTTTCGCTAAATTGTTTTCTCCACCCAAGTCTACGACTGCGTCTAGCCGGGAACGGCTACCACCAGTCCCTTGAGTGGGGCGGAACATATAGGTGCCCCCTGTCCGCGTCAACTGCAAAGTTGTGAAAAAAAATTGCGTGAAAACAGGCATTTAGTCAGCATGTGGTGGTAAGATTTCGAAATGACACCAGATGTTGAGCTATTTTTTGCTGCAATGCAAAAACCCGAGTCCCGCCCCCGCTTCTAATCCACGAAAACGGGCAAAAACCCGCCGAAAAGCGAATCAAAAGGGCGCGGTCCCGAAGGCCCGCGCCCTGATTGATTCCCCCGAAAGGGATTTCGCTTAGTCGGCGTCGACCGGTGTCGGCGCGTCGAGAAGCTCGGCGGCTTCCTCGGCCGGCAGGGTCTTGGCGATCTCGGCGTCCCGATTGGCGGCGATCTCGCGCATGCCGTTCATCACCGCGCCGGTACCGGCCGGGATCGGACGGCCGACGATGACGTTTTCCTTGAGGCCAACAAGATCGTCGACCTTACCGGAAACCGCAGCTTCGGTGAGCACGCGCGTGGTCTCCTGGAACGACGCCGCCGAAATGAACGACTGCGTCTGCAGGCTCGCCTTGGTGATGCCCTGAAGAACCGGGGTCGCCTCGGCGGGCTTGCCACCATCTTCCAGCGCCTTTTCGTTGATCTTGTCGAACTCGACCTTGTCGACAAGCTCGCCGATCAGGAGCGTGGTGTCGCCGCCGCCGGTAATCTCGACCTTCTGCAACATCTGGCGGACGATCACCTCGATGTGCTTGTCGTTGATCTTGACGCCCTGCAGACGATAGACGTCCTGGATCTCGTTGATCAGGTACTCGGCCAGCGCTTCGACGCCGAGCACGCGCAGGATGTCGTGCGGCACCGGGTTACCGTCCATGAGCGAGTCGCCCACCTGGACATAGTCCCCTTCCTGAACCGAAAGATGGCGACCCTTGGGCACCAGGTATTCCGTCGGCTCCTGACCGTCGTCGACGGGCTGCACGATGACGCGGCGCTTGTTCTTGTAGTCCTTGCCGAATTCGACGCGGCCCTCGCTCTCGGCGATGATCGCGTGATCCTTCGGACGGCGGGCTTCGAACAATTCCGCGACGCGCGGCAGACCGCCGGTGATGTCACGGGTCTTGGCGCTTTCGCGCGGGATACGCGCGAGTACGTCGCCGGCATGCACCTGCTGGCCGTTCTCGACCGACAGGATGGCGTCGACGGACAGGAAGTAGCGCGCCTCGTGGCCGCTATCGAGGGTGATGACCTCACCCTTCTTGTCACGCAGCGTGATGCGCGGACGCAGGTCCGAGCCCTTCGGCTGCGACTTCCAGTCGGTCACGACCTTGTACGAGATGCCGGTCGCCTCGTCCGTACGCTCGGTCAAGGAGATACCGTCCTGAAGGTCGACGTAGTTGGCGATACCTTCCTTCTCGGTGATCACCGGCAACGTATACGGATCCCACTCGGCCAGCTTGTCGCCACGGGTCACCTTGGCGCCGTCCTTGACCATAAGCTGCGCACCGTAAGGAATACGGTGCTTGGCCCGGTCGCGGCCCTTGCCGTCGACAAGGGTCAGTTCGGCGTTACGGCTCATGACGATCTGCACGCCGCGCGAATTCTTGACGGTCGTGCTGTTGATCAGCTTGACCTTCGCGTCGGCGACCGACTCGATGTAGGAACGCTCGGTACCACGCTGCACGGCACCGCCGATGTGGAAGGTCCGCATCGTCAACTGCGTGCCCGGCTCGCCGATCGACTGCGCGGCCATGACACCGACCGCTTCGCCGATGTTCACCGGCGTACCGCGGGCCAGATCGCGGCCGTAGCACGCGGCGCAGACACCGCCGGTCAGGTCGCACGTCAGCACCGAACGGATGCGGATACTTTCCACTTCCGCTTCCTCGATGACGACGCAGTGCGCCTCCTCGATGATCGCGTTTTTCTTGACGATCACCTCGCCGGAAACCGGGTTGATGACGTCCTCGGCCGCGGTCCGGCCCAGCACGCGTTCGCTGAGGGGCGCGACGACGTCGCCGCCCTCGACAACCGGCGCAACCGTGATCGCCTGATCGGTGCCGCAATCCTCCTCGAGGATGATGCAGTCCTGCGCCACGTCGACCAGACGGCGGGTCAGGTAACCCGAGTTCGCGGTCTTGAGGGCAGTGTCGGCCAGACCCTTACGGGCACCGTGGGTCGAGTTGAAGTACTCGAGCACGGTCAGGCCTTCCTTGAAGTTCGAGATAATCGGCGTCTCGATGATCTCGCCCGACGGCTTGGCCATCAGGCCCCGCATCCCGGCAAGCTGTTTCATCTGCGCCGCCGAACCACGGGCACCGGAGTGCGCCATCATGTAGACCGAGTTGATCGGCGTACCGACCTCGATGCGGGAAATCTCCTTCATCATCTCGTCGGCAACGCGGTCGGTGCAGTGCGACCAGGCGTCGACCACCTTGTTGTACTTCTCGCCCTGCGTGATCAGGCCGTCCTGGTACTGCTGCTCGTATTCCTTGACCTTCTCTTCGGTCTCGCCGACCAGGCTGACCTTGGAATCCGGGATGATCAGGTCGTCCTTGCCGAACGAAATACCGGCGTTGCAGGCATGCTTGAAGCCGAGACCCATCATGCGGTCGGCGAAGATAACCGTCTCCTTCTGGCCACAGTGACGGTACACCTCGTCGATGACATTGGTGATCTCGCGCTTGGTCAGAAGCTGGTTGAGCAGGCCGAACGGTACGTTCTTGTGCTTGGGCAGGATTTCCGAGAGCAGCATGCGGCCCGGCGTCGTCTCGACGCGCACGGTCACCGGCTCGCCCTCTTCATCGACCGTGTGATAACGGGCGTGAATCTTGGCATGCAGCGACAGCACACCGGCATCCAGCGCCTGCTGGATCTCGCCGACGTCGGTGAACATCATGCCCTCGCCCTGCTCGCCCTCGCGTTCCAGGGTCATGTAGTAAAGACCCAGGACGATATCCTGCGACGGAACGATGATCGGCTTGCCGTTGGCCGGGCTGAGGATGTTGTTGGTCGACATCATCAGCACGCGGGCCTCAAGCTGTGCTTCGAGGCTCAGCGGCACGTGCACGGCCATCTGATCGCCGTCGAAGTCGGCGTTGAACGCCGCGCACACCAGCGGGTGAAGCTGGATCGCCTTACCCTCGATCAGTACCGGCTCGAAAGCCTGGATGCCGAGGCGGTGCAGCGTCGGCGCGCGGTTCAGGAGCACCGGGTGCTCGCGGATCACCTCTTCGAGGATGTCCCAGACCTCCGGACGCTCTTTCTCGACCATTTTCTTGGCCGCCTTGATGGTTGTGGCGCGGCCGTAGAGTTCGAGCTTGGCATAGATGAACGGCTTGAACAGTTCGAGCGCCATCTTCTTCGGCAGGCCGCATTGGTGCAGCTTCAGTTCCGGACCGACGACGATCACGGAACGGCCGGAGTAGTCGACGCGCTTGCCGAGCAGGTTCTGACGGAACCGCCCCTGCTTGCCCTTCAGCATGTCCGAAAGCGACTTCAGCGGACGCTTGTTGGCACCGGTGATCGCACGGCCGCGGCGGCCGTTATCGAACAGTGCGTCGACGGATTCCTGCAGCATCCGCTTTTCGTTGCGGATGATGATGTCCGGCGCGCGCAGTTCAATCAGCCGCTTCAGTCGGTTGTTGCGGTTGATGACGCGGCGGTACAGGTCGTTCAGGTCCGACGTCGCGAAGCGGCCGCCGTCCAGCGGCACCAGCGGGCGCAGTTCCGGCGGAATGACCGGGATGTGCGTCAGGATCATCCATTCCGGACGGGCGCCGGATTCGATGAACGCCTCGATCAATTTCAGACGTTTGACGAACTTCTTGCGCTTGGCCTCGGAGTTCGTTTCCTTGAGGTCGATCTTGAGGTTCTCGAGCTCTTCCTCGAGGTCGATCGCCATCAGCATTTCACGCATGGCTTCGGCGCCGATGCCGACGGTGAACTCGCTCTCACCGTATTCGTCCATCGCGTTCTGGTACTGCTCTTCCGTCAGCAGCTCGTTCATCTTCAGCGGCGTCGTGCCGGGTTCGATGACGACGTAGTTCTCGAAATAGAGAACACGTTCCAGATCCTTCAGCGTCATGTCGAGCAGAAGGCCGATCCGCGACGGCAGCGACTTGAGGAACCAGATATGCGCCACCGGCGAAGCCAGTTCGATATGACCCATGCGCTCGCGCCGCACTTTCTGGAGGGTCACCTCGACACCGCACTTCTCGCAGATGATGCCCTTGTACTTCATCCGCTTGTACTTGCCGCAAAGGCATTCGTAATCCTTCACCGGGCCGAAGATGCGGGCGCAGAAAAGACCGTCCCGTTCCGGCTTGAAGGTCCGGTAGTTGATGGTTTCCGGCTTTTTGATCTCACCGAAGGACCAGCTCAGGATACGTTCCGGCGACGCGATCGAGATGCGGATCTGATCGAAACGCTGCGTCCCCTGCTGTTGACCGAAGATTTTCGAAAGTTCGTTCATAGCGATATTCCTTTGTTCGGGACGTTGCCGGTTAGCGGAGTTCCACGTTGAGGCCGAGAGCGTGGAGTTCCTTCACGAGAACGTTGAAGGACTCCGGCACGCCGGCTTCGAACGTGTCGTCGCCACGGACGATGGCTTCGTAAACCTTCGTCCGGCCGGAGACGTCATCCGACTTGACGGTGAGCATTTCCTGGAGCGTGTACGCCGCGCCGTAGGCTTCGAGCGCCCACACCTCCATTTCACCGAAGCGCTGACCGCCGAACTGCGCCTTGCCGCCCAGCGGCTGCTGGGTGACCAGCGAGTACGGGCCGATGGACCGGGCGTGAATCTTGTCGTCCACCAGGTGGTGCAGTTTCAGCATGTAGATGTACCCGACGGTAACCGGACGGTCGAACTGCTCGCCGGTGCGGCCGTCGAACAGCGTGACCTGACCGGAATTGTCGAGACCGGCCATGTCCAGCATTTCGACGATGTCCGGTTCGCGGGCGCCGTCGAAGACCGGCGTCGCGATCGGCACGCCGGTACGCAGGTTGCCGGCGAGTTCCATGACCTGATCGTCGTCCAGGGACTGGATCTCGTCCTTGTAGTTCTTTTCGCCGTACACCTCTTTGAGCTTGGAGCGCACGGTCTGCGGTGCCTTGCCGGTATCCAGCAACTCACCGATCTGCTGGCCGAGACCGCGGCAGGCCCAGCCCAGGTGGGTTTCGAGAATCTGACCGACGTTCATCCGTGACGGCACCCCGAGCGGGTTCAGCACGATGTCGACCGGGGTCCCGTCCTCGGTGTGCGGCATGTCCTCGACCGGAATGATCTTGGAAATAACGCCCTTGTTGCCGTGACGGCCGGCCATCTTGTCGCCCGGCTGCAGCTTGCGCTTCACGGCGACGAAGACCTTGACCATCTTCATCACGCCCGGGCTCAGGTCGTCGCCGCGCTGCAGCTTCTCGACCTTGTCGTCGAAACGCGCCTGCAGAAGCGCGATGTCAGATTCGAATTTGGCCTTCAGGGCCTCAACATCGCTCATCACCTTGTCGTTGCCGACGACGATCTGCGCCATCTGGCCGACCGTGTAGTCTTCCAGCACGTCCTCGGTGATGACGGTGCCGTCCTTCAGGCCCTTCGGACCCGAGACCGCCTTCTTCTTCAGGATCAGCGATTTCAAGCGCTGCGAGAACGAGCGTTCCAGGATCGCGCGTTCGTCGTCGCGGTCCTTGGCGAGACGTTCGATTTCAGCCTGTTCGATGGCCAGTGCACGTTCGTCCTTGTCGACGCCGCGACGCGAGAACACGCGCACCTCGACGACGGTTCCGTTGACGCCCGGCGGCAG
>MRWG01003223.1_pt1 | contig 15849 bp, 14 predicted proteins | sample 1013341 | NCBI WGS metagenome assembly MRWG01 (sample SAMN06117577, study PRJNA244670) | biofilm metagenome | biome: Water; feature: Cathode Biofilm; material: Biofilm; isolation source: microbial consortium enriched at the cathode of a solar microbial fuel cell | place: USA: District of Columbia ... | reverse complement strand
TCCCCCAGCTCCAGCAGACGCCAGCGATCCTGCCCGGGGGCAAAGATCGTGTGCCCCAGCCAGTTCGCTATGATCATCACGAGAGCCATCACCGGCACGGCGATCACTGCCGTGCGGACCGAGTTCGGATAGATATCGAGAATGGGAAAAATGGAGACCAGGGCGACTGCACCAATGGTCGGCAGCACGATGAAGCTGGCATTGTAGAGCACCGCCAGCATCAACGCCTTTGCACCAGTGGCCGGCTTTTCGCAATAGAGCTTCAGAACCCGCGAAATCGGATGCTGCAGAACCGTCAGGAACAATATCCCGAAAATAGCCAGACCGAGGGAAAGCGGCACCGTCTCATGCAGTTTCTTCGAGACGCTTGGGCGGGCCAGCTCGTTCTGCACACCGCGTTCGAAACGCTTTATGAATTCCCCTATCTCCTGAAAGCCCGCGGCCCAGGTCGACGGCGCAAGCGGCGAAGGATACCTGTCCAGCAGTGTCGAAAGTTGCCGTGCGCGAAGCTGCCTGTCGACCTGGCGAATGTAGAAGATAGCCTGATTGTTGATTTCGCCGGCTACACGGACCGGTGCATTTGCGGTCGCCAGCGCATTGGTAAGCTCCAGACGTCTTGCGGCAACTTCTTCAGCTTCCTTCTGCCCGTCTGCGGGCGGTGCACCGAGGCTGTTCAGCTGGGCTTGCAGGGCGCTGGCCCGAATGTTCCCGCGGTCGATGACCGCCGCACTGGCGTCCCGAACTTCGACGAGCTGAGACCGGAGCTGATCGAGGGTCTTTGGAGAAACGCTTCTTTCTTCCAGCGCCGTTGCCGCCCGGTTGAACAATTCGGTCGAGCGCGCGATGGGCTCCGGCGGAACCTGCCCGGCCTCCTGTGCAAGCAGCGTTCCGGCCGGCATGCCGCCGGCAAAAGTGATGGATAGGGCCAGAACCAGCAGGATACACTTGAGAAACTTCATGAAGACGCCATCACTTTTGGGCAATCAGCTTATTTGCGAATTTCGGCAGATCTTTCACCATGGAAACACATTTGTCGCAAAACGGGCCTAAGGAAAGGCTCTGGCAGGTTTCAAGGCTGCCCGGCTTTGGCCCGAAATCCGTGCCAAGCCGTTGACAGAGCGGCGTAAGCCTGCCCTAACATGCGAAATTATGACGTTAACAGGACGTTGCGGCAAAATACCTGAAAACAAGCCGCGTCCTTCAAGGAGGTCAGACATGACAGACGCGGCAACCCCAGAAAACCCGCAGACTGCAACGGCTCCGGCAGGAAGCTTTTCCCCGCTTCAGTACCTCGACCGTGCGCTGTCGACCCTCCGCGACATCGGCATCACGCCGGAAAGCGAGCAGGACGCACCGATCAACGCCCTTCTGGAACAGATTACCGACCTTTCTCCCGACAAGGTGCTGATCATCACCCGGACCCTGGCCCAGGCTTCCAATTTCAACGAGGTTGTTCGCTCGCAGGTTCAGCAGATGGATATCGGCGAACGCTACGAGCAGATCACCGAGGCATTCAATTCCATCCGTGATGACGCGAAGGCGCTGGTCGATCAGCTGGCCGATGGCAAGATCTCCTTCACCGAAAACCTGTCCAACAAGTGGCGCGACTTCCGCCGCGGGACCATTTCCGATCGTTTCGATGATATCCGGGGTACCTACAAGGACGTTGCAAAGGCAACCAAGGACCAGATCGAGCGGGAACAGACCATTCTGGAAGCCTATCGCGATTTCCGCGGTGCCTTGAAACAGGCGGAAGTCACCGCGCTGGAACTGCTGAATATCGCAACAGGCAAACTGGACGCCGCCAAGGGCGCCCTTGAAGCTGCCTCCGGAGAAGTCGAAGCCTACACCGGTGACGACCCGGCGCAGAAGGCACGCCTTGAACTGGCACGCGACGAGAAGCTGCGTGAAATGCAGGACGAGGAAAAGCGGTATCAGATCGCCAAGGACCTCTCCGACAACCTGACGATCGGCTACAACACGTCAGAGGTCATCATGGCGCGCCTGGTCCAGACGACCAACGCCAAGGAGCGCGTTTACGCCCAGTCGGTCAGTTTCTTCTCCACCAATGAATCCGTTCTCACCGCACTCAACGCCTCGTTCACCGGCCTGCAGGGCCTGCACGAAAGTACCGAGACGCTGAATGCCATGAAGGACGGCATCAACAAGAGCCTGGAAACGCTGGCGGACATCGGCGACGAAGTGCAGAAGAAGGCACTCGAAGCCGGCTATGGACCGACCGTTGCCGCAGCCTCGGTGAAAAAGCTGGTCGACTCCGTCGTCAACTTCCAGGTCCAGTCGCGTGAAATCATCGACGAAATGCGCGAGATGTCGACCAAGAATTCCGAGGAAATCCGCAACGCCGTGGAAGACGGCAAGCGGCGGCTTGCCAAGCTGACCGCCCAGGGCAAGGCCCTTTGATCTGACGATAATCCGGCAGGCCGGACCCTCCGGCCCGCCCTTTTTCAAGAAGACATGCATTCATGGCAAGCAAATCCGACGCCCCGCTTGACGATCTGATGATGGCGATGGACGTGGTCGACACGCTGCGTCATGAAGAAGGTCAGGTGGCCCGCGAGCTGAAGACCGATGAACGCGATGCCGCCATGGTCGAGCGGCTGCGTCAGGTCTATGCGTCCCAGGGCATTGATGTTCCGGACCATATCCTGAAGGCGGGTGTCGAGGACCTGAAGCGCGACCGCTTCGTCTATTCTCCACCTTCCGCCGGTTTCCAGCGCACCCTGGCGATGATCTACATCTCGCGCAGCACCTGGTCAAAATGGCTGGCGGCCGCCGTTGCAGTCGTCATCGTTTGCATTGCGGCCTGGTACTTCATCGTCAAGCTGCCGGCGCAACGCGCGGAAGCGGACCTGCTGGCAAGGCTTCAGGCCCTGCCCGCGACCTATACCGAATTGGTCGGGCGGATCGATTCCCTGACCGAAAATACCGAAATCGAAGCCAACGCCGCACGTCTGGCCACCGACGGCAACCTTGCCCTTTCGGACGGCAACAACGAGGCAGCCTTCAAGGCGGAGGCCGACTTGCGCGATCTTGCCGGACGGCTGCAGGAAGTGTTCGAGGTCCGGATCATTTCCCGCGAAGGCGTGCCGACCGGCGTTTCCCGCATTCCCGAATCCAATCCAGACACCGAGAACTACTACATCGTGGTCGAAGCCGCGGACGCGGACGGCAAGATCCTGGAGCGCAGGATCGTATCGGAGGAAAGCAGCGAGGCCGAACTTGTCGACAAATGGGGCCAGCGCGTTTCGGAAACCATCTACAACGCCGTTCGGCGCGACAAGATGGAAGACGGCATCGTGCAAAAAGGTGTCCTGGGGCAGAAGCGGCGCGGAGAGCTGGATATCAAATGGCGCAGCGGCGTTCAGGACGGAGCAATTACGAAATGGTAGCGGTTAGGATTGCACCGCCTCACCGGGAGGCACCGGCATGCTGACGGGACGCCAGACCCTGGGCACCATCGAGCAGTCGCTTGCCGATTTGCGCCGTGAAGAAGCCGAGCTGAGCAAGCGGATCGAGCGTTCGACTCGTGCTTTGACAGACCTGCAGGAACGCCAGAGTGAAGCCTACCGGGACCTTGCCCGGTTCCGACTGGATACCGACAGTGCCGGAGCACTCAACACACGCCTCGACAGCGCCGCGAGGGAAGCCCGCAAGCTTCTCGACAAGCGCAATGCGGACTACAAGGTCCTGACCGACCAGTTGCGTCAGTGCGAAAGCGACCGCAGCCAGTTGCAGAAGAAGCGCGTCGAGCTCGATAGCGCCCGTGATGCCGCCGAAAACCAGATGGACGAGTTGATGGAGGCTGTCGACGGCCGTCTGGAAGGCGATGCCGGTTATCAGGCACAGCGCGAGAAGACAGAAGCCGCTCTTGCGACTGCGGAGGCAGCCGCCTCCAAGGCGGCTACATCCGAAAAAGACCGAAAGGAAAAAGGCAAGGCCTATGAGGCCGATCCGCTGTTCATGTATCTGTGGCAACGCGGTTTCGGAACACCGGCGTACGCGCACCGCGGTCTTGTGCGCTCGCTCGACCGATGGGTGGCCGGCCTTGTCGGTTTCAACGACGCCCGCGCCAATTTTGCCATGCTGACCAGCATTCCGGACCGGATGGCGCGCCATGCGGAGCGCTGTGCCGAAATCGCACTGGAAGAACAGGACAAGCTCGCGGAGTTCAGCCGCAATGCGATGACCGACGCTGCCGGAACGGATCTTGTCGGCACCATCGAAACCCTGAGCGCGGACATCGACCGTATCGACGGAGAACTCGACAATCTGGACAGGCGGATCGAAACGCTGTCCTCCGCCCTCGCCGAATTTTCCAGCGGGGAAGACACCGACTTCCAGAAGGCGGAAGAGCATCTGTCCGTTTCTCTGCAGGCGGATGACCTCAAGGATTTGTGGCGCGCCGCGCTCGATACCCCCTCGCCCGAAGACGAGAAAATCGTTCAGCGGATCGAGGATCTGAAGGAGCGCATCGACCAGGTCACACGCGAGATCCGTCAGGACAGGGAACTGCAACGCGATATTGGTCGACGCCGCGCGGAACTTGCAGACGTCATCAAGCGTTTCCGTTCCAGCGGCTATGGCAGCTGGGAGTCCACCTTCTCTGACGAGAAGCTGACGACTGTCCTGTTGGGCGAGTTGGTCAAGGGTGCGATTACCGGTGCCGAATACTGGGCTCGCGCGGAGCGTTCGCACAAACACCGCAAACCGAAGGGACGCCAGGTCGCGTTCCCCAACGGTTCGGGTCTTCCCAAGTCCATGGGAGGCTTCGGTGGCGGCTTTGGCGGAAGTTCCGGCAAACGGTCCGGTAGCAGTGGCGGCTTCGGCGGTGGTGGTTTCAAAGGCGGTGGAAGTTTTGGTGGTGGCGGTTTCAAGACAGGCGATACATTCTGACCTTCACCGTTTGAAATCCCTGCCCCCGTGAGGCCACAAGGCTTCGTTAGGAGTGTTATGTCAGTTTACTGGCAGAAGATGGTGGCGGTCACATGCAGTTTTCTTGTGCTTTGTGAAGACGTGTTCTAGACCGGCTCTTAAGTTGACCATTTTAACCTTGGGACTGCCCATGCGACGTATCGTTTTATCCGCTTTTTGCGCTCTTGCTCTTGCCGCCTGCCAGTCCGGGTCCTCTCAGCGCCCCACACAGCCGGATCAGCCAAGGCTGGACGTGCCAGCCGGCGCGCAATCGGTAAATATCGCAGCCGATCCGGCAAGCGTGCGGTCCGCACTGGTCTCCAGTGCCCAGGAACGCGGCACCGTCGTACTGCAGGACCAGCCGAACATGGTGGTTCTGGAACGCCCGATGACCGGCGCGAACCCAGCGCTCGATTCCGAATTCGGCCCGTCCGACAACGGCCAGCGCGTGATCCGCATCCGGGTTCGCTTCACCGGAACGCCTTGCCAGACGCTGGCTGTTCAGGATCTTGCCGTGATCAACAACGTGCGCACGGCACTTGAGCAGAGCTTCGTTCTGCCGGGCAACCCGAACACGATGCAGAGCCTTCAAGGTCTGAAGTCGCGCGCCGAACAGGGTAGCTCCTGTCCGCCGGTTTCCTCCTGACGCATCAACAGTCAGTCTTGAAAATGACGAGGCGTGGCCGGGTTTCCGGCCACGCCTCTTTCATGCCGGCCTACTCCGAAGCGGATCACAGCAGTGGGAGACTTCCCTCACTCCGGACGCATTCACCGGCATGACTGTCGACGCGTCAGGCAGGCACAGCTTCAGCGGCGAACTGCTTCAGGAACTCTTCGCTGGGCGGGATCGGCTTGATCACGTCGATCAGCACTCCGTTCGGATCACACGTGATGAAATGGCGCTGGCCAAAGGCCTCGTCCCGCAGCACCTGCAGAATGGGTAACCTGTTCGCCTGGGCGGCCTCATAAACCGCATCGACATCCTCGACCTCAAAATTGATCAGAAGCCCTCCTGCGCCCCGACCACGACCGGCTTCCGGAATGGTTTCGTGGTTCTGGTCAAGGATCGCGAGATTGACGCTTTCGTCCTCCTCCGACTGCAGGTGCATGTACCAGTCGGCTTCAAACATCGGCTTGAAGCGGAAATGTTCCGAATAGAACCGGGCAGTCTCCGCGACCTTGTCGGTCATGAGGACCGGATAATATTGGGTGCATTTCATCGTTTTTCTCCTGTTCCTCGCCAATTTCGGATGTGGATTGCCTGTTCCATCCGGCTTCCGGCTGTTTCCGAGGCTTTCCAATCGCAATAAAAAGACATACAGTCTGTATGTTTTTTTCAACTAACATACAGGCTGCATGTATGCAAGGCAAAAACTCCGAGAAGTCAGGTGAACGCCGTACACAGGCGGAAAGGCGCGCGGAAACGCGCAAGGCCCTGCTGGATGCGGCAAGGGCGCTGATCGTTGAAAAAGGCTATGCGGAAACCGGAACACCTGAGATCGTCAAGGCGGCAGACGTCACCCGCGGCGCGCTCTATCATCACTTCGCCGACAAGGCTGACCTGATGCGGGCGCTGGTCCACCAGGAATCGGAAGCGATCGCGGCGGAAATCAACAGCCAGACGAACACGGGCCAGACACCGCTCGATGCCTTCATGTCCGGCGCCAGCGCCTATTTCTCGGCCATGTCCGTTGCGGGCCGGGCAAGGATCATGCTGCTGGAAGGACCGACGGTGCTCGGGCTGTCGGAAATGGCGGAGATCGATCGCCAGACCGGTGGTGCCACGCTACTGGAAGGCCTGCGGCATGCAGCCAATCACGGTGCACTGAAAGATATTCCCCTGGAGCCTTTGGCGGACCTGCTCTCTTCCGCGTTCGACCGCGCGGCGCTGGCAATTGCAAATGGCGGTGACAGGAAAGCGTATGAAGCGGCGACCCGCAAGCTATTGGCCGGCATCCTGGCAGACTGGCAATCGGCTCTGATGTCGTGATCCTTCAAGACGGCCTTGCACCAACCTTCTATGGCTGGCGCCAAACCAACCGACCGGGAGACCCAAGTGATTCTGAGATACACCATCCTCTACGTCGAGAATGTCGCCGCCGCTCTCGACTTCTACGAAAAGGCCTTTGGACTGGAACGTCTGTTCCTTCATGAATCCGGAGACTACGGCGAACTCGCAACGGGCGAGACAAAGCTCGCGTTCTCATCCAAAGCACTGATGAACCAGCTCGGAAAGACACCGGGCACCCCCGAACCGAAGTCACCTGTGTTCGAACTGGCGTTCGAGACGGATGACGTTGCAGCCTCGCTTGCCCGTGCAGTCGCCGCCGGTGCAAACAAGTTGCAGGATGCACGCGAGGAACCCTGGGGGCAGATCACATCCTATGTGAGCGATCCTTTCGGCTACCTCGTGGAGATCTGCTCGCCGATCCAGTTGCCCAGTGCTGGTTGAGACAACAGCGACAGGCTATCGGGGTCCCGGCGCAATTGCGCCGGTGACCGTCCGAACCAGCGCTGCAGGTCGCGCGTCATATGGGCCTGATCGCTGAAGCCGCACACAGCGGCGATCTCCACCAGCGGCACTTCCGTCGTCAGCAGTCCTGCAGCCCTGCGCGCTCGCGCGAGCAAGCGCCAGTATTCCGGTGGTGGCAGGCCTTGCTCCCGAAACCGCCTCTGCAGTGTTCTCACCGACACGCCTGCCTGTTTCGATGCCCGCTCGACGGTCGACTGTGGCAACGTCAGGGCAACGATCACGTCATCCAGGTCATTGGTCTCGTCAAGTACGTTGCCGAGGATGTCTTCCACTCGTTCGCAGTCGCGTTCAATGGCCTGAAGAACCTCGTCCTCAACGACGCCACCCGGGCGCAACCGGAACCCCGTGATATGCGTCCCGGCCGCGAGTTCGGCGATGCGCGGCTGGAAATCGAGGTCCGTCAGCAGAACCTTTTCCCGCTTGCCCTGCTCACGCACCACCAGCACATCCCGGCAGCCATCCGGAAAGATCAGCGCATTTTCCGCTGTGTCGATCCGGTGATGCCATTTTTCAAATCTGACGGTGCCACTCATGCCCAACCTTTAGCAGGTGGCGGCAGCGCACGCGAGATTGTTCAACCTGGCGTGAGCAGCTGCAAGTAAACATCGATCGAAAATTCAGCCGACGCTCTCGACAGGCATCAAGCAGCTTGAGGATCAGCTTGGTGTTCAGCTGTTTTTCAGAGGATCCCGGTTCGGCGGTCTGACACCTGAAGGCCAGCGTGCCCTGGTCTGGGCTCGTCAGATCGTGGGGGATGCCCGCCAGTTGCGCGAGGAGATGCGGTTCTCCCGCGACGGCCTGACGGGACAATTGCGCATAGCCGTCATCCCGACCGCCCTCACATGGGCAGCCAAACTGACGACATGGTTCGGCAACAAGCACCCGAACGTGCGTTTCACCATCTTGTCGCGAAATTCGATGGAAATCCTGTCGATGCTGGAGAATCTCGATATCGATGCCGGCATTTCCTACCTCGACAACGAACCGACCGGCAGGGTCAGCACCGAGCCGCTCTACAATGAAAGCTATATGCTGGTTTGCAATGAAGCTTCGACCTTCGCTGGCAGAAAGTCGGTCAAATGGAAGGAGCTGGCCGAGGAACGGATCTGCCTTCTGACGCCCGACATGCAGAACCGGCGGATCATCAACCGTCATTTCGGTGAAGCCGGAATCATGCCGGAAGCCCGGATCGAGTCCAATTCCACGGTCGTGCTGGTGGCAAATGTGCTGGACGGTGGCTGGATAACCGTCCTGCCAGCGGATCTGGCAGAATTTCTGACAGCCGGAAAACCCTTGAAGACGATCCCTCTTGTCGGCGTTCACACCGGTCACACTGTCGGCCTCGTGGCCCCCTATCGCGAACCGCACACCCCGGTTTTGCGGGCTCTTCTGTCCGAAGCAAGGCGTATTTCCGAGGTCTGACCGGAAGTTAGCCGAAACGGTCAAATGATGTTCGATCATGATTTCCAATCGATCAACGGAAAATCATTATTGATATCAAATCAAACTTAATGGTGTGATACGCCTCGAAATATACGGGAGGACGCGCATGCCGTATGCGACGGGAGAGCCCATGGCCGAACAGATCTCGGCCGTGATGGAAGATTTTATTACCTTGGAAGGTCCACTTCTGCCCATGCTGCACGGCTTGCAGGCGGAATTCGGCTATGTGCCCCAGGCAGCGGTCGAGCTGATTGCAGAGGCGCTCAATCTGTCCAAGGCGGAAGTTCACGGCGTCATCTCCTTCTACCATGATTTCCGCAAGGCCCCCGCCGGGCGCCACGTCGTCAAGATCTGCCGGGCAGAGGCCTGCCAGGCCGTCGGCGGCGAAGCCCTTGGCGAGGCGGTTCTGGCGAAGCTCGGCCTGGACTGGCACGGCACAACCCGCAACGGTGCCGTCACTCTCGAACCTGTCTACTGCCTCGGCCTGTGTGCCTGCGCCCCTGCCGCGATGGTCGACGGCAAGGTCATCGGCCGTGTCACCGAAGATCGCATGACGCGTATCCTCCTGGAGGCCGGAGCATGAAGATCTTCGTTCCCCTCGACAGCGCTGCCAAGGCACTGGGTGCCGATGAAGTTGCCGCAGCAATTCAAATCGAAGCCGGCAACCGTGGTCTCGATGTCACCGTGGTGCGCAATGGCAGCCGTGGCATGGTCTGGCTTGAACCGCTTGTCGAAATCGAAATCGACGGCACCCGCAAGGCCTATGGCGCCGTCACAGCCGAAGACGTTCCCTCTCTTCTGGATGGCACGCTGGAAAGTCTCGGCACGGTGGAAGACATCCCCTTTTTCGCCCGCCAGACCCGGCTGACTTTTGCCCGTTGCGGCCTGATCGATCCGCTCAACCTCGCCGAATACGAAGCCCATGGCGGACTTGTCGGCCTGAAACGCGCTCTTGCTCTCAGTGAAGAAGAGATCGTTGCGGAAGTCACCAACTCCGGCCTGCGCGGCCGTGGTGGCGCAGGGTTTCCCACGGGGATCAAGTGGGACACGGTCCGCAAGGCAGTTTCGGCGCGCAAATACATTGTCTGCAACGCGGACGAAGGTGACAGCGGCACCTTCGCCGACCGCATGCTCATGGAAGGCGATCCCTTCACGCTGATCGAAGGCATGATCATCGCCGGCCTTGCCACAGGCGCCACCAAGGGCTTCGTCTATATTCGCTCCGAGTATCCGGACGCCATCGCAGTCATGGAAGCTGCTGTCAGGATCGGTCTCAAGGCCGGCCTGCTCGGCACGAACGTTCTCGGTTCCGGCAAGGCTTTCGATCTGGAAATCCGCACTGGTGCAGGCGCATACGTGTGCGGTGAGGAAACGTCCCTCCTCAACAGCCTGGAAGGCAAGCGCGGCATCGTGCGGGCCAAGCCGCCGCTGCCGGCGCTTGAAGGCCTTTTCGGCAAGCCGACCGTCGTCAACAACGTGCTCTCGCTGGCAACTGTTCCGGTCATTATGGAAAAAGGCGCGGAGTTCTATGCCAGGTTCGGCCTCGGCCGTTCCAAGGGCACCATGCCGATCCAGATCGCAGGCAATGTACGCTACGGCGGTCTTTTCGAGACCGCTTTCGGCATGCCTCTGGGTGAGCTGATCAACGATATTGCCGGTGGCACCGCCAGTGGCCGGCCGGTCAAGGCTGTCCAGGTTGGTGGCCCCCTCGGGGCATATATGCCCGTCTCCAAGTTCAACACGCCGTTCGGTTATGAAGAATTCGACGGCCAGGGTGGCCTCATCGGACATGCCGGCATTGTCGTCTTCGATGACAGGGTGGACATGCTGAAGATGGCCCGCTTCGCCATGGAATTCTGCGCTGTGGAAAGTTGTGGCAAATGCACACTGTGCCGGATCGGCGCCGTGCGCGGTGTCGAGACAATCGACCGGATCGATGCTGGCGATGCAGGGGCTGTCCACCTCCTGACGGATCTCTGCGACACGATGAAAGACGGCTCGCTTTGTGCCCTTGGTGGGTTCACGCCCTATCCGGTCATGAGCGCCCTTACCCACTTCCCTGAAGATTTTGCCCGCCAGAAGGAGGCCGCCGAATGACGGATCTCGCCAACATCCATGATGATCGCGACATGGGCACTCCGGCAAAGGAAGGCGCTCCGGTCACACTGACCATCGATGGCTTCGAGGTCACTGTGCCGGAAGGCACCTCGGTGATGCGCGCGGCCTCTGAAATCGGTCTTCAGGTTCCCAAGCTTTGCGCAACGGACAGCATCGACGCCTTCGGTTCCTGCCGCCTTTGCGTGGTCGAGATCGAGGGCCGGCGCGGCACACCTGCCTCCTGCACCACACCGGTTGCGCCGGGCATGGTCGTTCACACCCAGTCCTCCAGGGTCAAGCAGATCCGCAAGGGCGTGATGGAGCTCTACATCTCCGACCATCCGTTGGACTGCCTGACTTGCGCTGCCAATGGCGATTGCGAGCTGCAGGACATGGCCGGCATGGTCGGTCTGCGTGATGTCCGTTACGAGCCGGGCCGCAACCACTTCGAACAGCGTACCTCTGTTGGGCCGAACCCGGAGTATATCCCGAAGGACGTTTCCAACCCCTATTTCGCTTATGACCCGGCCAAATGCATCGTCTGCTCGCGTTGTGTTAGGGCCTGCGAAGAGGTTCAGGGCACCTTTGCCCTGACCATCGAGGGCCGTGGTTTTGAAAGCCGTGTTTCGCCGGGGGCGGCGTTCGACGATTTCCTGTCTTCCGACTGCGTGTCCTGTGGCGCCTGCGTGCAGGCCTGCCCAACCGGCACGCTTCAGGAAAAATCCGTCATCGAACTGGGAACGCCGGAACGTTCCGTCGTCACTACTTGCGCCTATTGCGGCGTCGGCTGCTCGTTCAAGGCTGAACTCAACGGCGACGAACTGGTGCGCATGGTGCCTTACAAGCACGGCAAGGCCAATCGCGGCCATTCCTGCGTCAAGGGTCGCTTCGCCTATGGCTATGCGACCCACAAGGACCGGATCCTCAACCCGATGATCCGCGACAGCATCGATCAACCCTGGCAGGAAGTTTCCTGGGACGAGGCCCTCAGCTTCGCCGCCAACCGCCTGCGCGGCCTGCAGGAAAAGCACGGCCGCAAGTCCATCGGTGTGATCACCTCCAGCCGCTGCACCAACGAGGAAACCTTCCTTGTGCAGAAGCTGACCCGGGCGGTCTTCGGCAACAACAACACCGACACCTGTGCCCGTGTCTGCCACTCGCCGACCGGCTACGGCCTTGGCCAGACCTTTGGGACCTCTGCAGGAACGCAGGATTTCGATTCCGTCGAACATACCGACGTCGTCATCGTGATTGGCGCCAACCCGACCGACGGTCACCCGGTCTTTGCCTCCCGCCTGAAGAAGCGCCTGCGTGCCGGTGCCAAGCTGATCGTTATCGACCCGCGCCGCATCAATCTGGTGAAATCGGCTCACATCGAGGCGTCCCACCATCTGCAGCTGCGTCCCGGCACAAACGTTGCCGTGGTAACCGCCCTCGCCCATGTCATCGTCACAGAAGGTCTTTTCAACGAAGACTATATTCGCGAACGTTGCGACTGGGACGAGTTCCTGACCTATGCCGACTTCGTTCGCGATCCGCGCCACAGCCCGGAAACCAGCGAAGGCCTGACCGGCGTTCCGGCGGAAGAGCTGCGCAAGGCGGCCCGCTTGTTCGCGACCGGCGGCAATGGCGCGATCTACTACGGCCTCGGCGTGACGGAACACAGCCAGGGCTCGACCACGGTCATGGGCATCGCCAACCTTGCAATGCTCACGGGCAATGTCGGGCGAAAGGGTGTTGGCGTGAACCCGTTGCGCGGCCAGAACAACGTCCAGGGCTCCTGCGACATGGGCTCCTTCCCGCATGAACTTCCGGGCTACCGCCATGTGAAGAACGAGGACGTCCGCGCGATCTTCCAGGACATCTGGGGCGTTGAGATCGATGCCGAGCCGGGCTTGCGCATCCCCAACATGCTGGATGCCGCTGTCGATGGCAGCTTCAAGGGGCTCTATTGCCAGGGCGAGGACATTCTCCAGTCGGACCCCGACACCAAGCATGTGGCGGCCGGCCTTGCAGCCATGGAATGCGTCATTGTTCACGACCTCTTCCTGAACGAAACCGCCAACTACGCCCATGTCTTCCTGCCCGGTTCCACGTTCCTGGAAAAGGACGGTACCTTTACCAACGCCGAACGCCGCATCAACCGCGTGCGCAAGGTGATGGCGCCGCGCAACGGCTATTCCGACTGGGAGATCACCCAGATGCTCGCCAACGCCATGGGTGCAGGATGGACCTATAGCCATCCGTCCGAAATCATGGCTGAAATCGCTGCAACCACGCCCTCCTTCGCCGGCGTCACCTACGATCTGCTGGAGGAAAAAGGGTCGGTGCAATGGCCCTGCAACGAAGCCTCGCCGGATGGCACGCCGCTCATGCATGTCGATGGTTTCGTGCGTGGCAAGGGCCGGTTCATTGTCACCGAGTATGTGGCGACGGACGAGAAATCCGGACCTCGCTTCCCGCTGCTTCTGACCACCGGCCGTATCCTGTCCCAGTACAATGTCGGTGCCCAGACCCGGCGAACCGACAACGTTATCTGGCACGATCAGGATCTTCTGGAAATCCACCCGCATGACGCGGAAAACCGCGGACTGAAGGAAGGCGACTGGGTGAAGCTGGCATCGCGTTCCGGAGAGACCACCTTGCGGGCCCATCTCACCGACAGGGTCAGTCCCGGCGTTGTCTACACCACCTTCCACCATCCGGACACCCAGGCGAATGTCATCACGACCGACTTCTCCGACTGGGCCACAAATTGTCCGGAATACAAGGTGACGGCGGTTCAGGTCAGCCTGTCCAACGGACCGACCAACTGGCAGGAAGACTATGCCGCCCAGGCAGCTATGTCCCGGCGGATCCTGCCGGCTGCGGAGTAACTGGTGATGGATCGCCCGCTCTCCCGCTCCATGCCGGGCCGTGCCGTCCACGCGGACGGCCAGGTGGCGGTCGCGAGAAGCCTGCCGGAGGAAAGCCCTGTTGCGCTCGTCTTTGATGGCACCACGCAGGCGGTGATGATGGCAACGCCTGGCGATGTTGCCGACTTTGCCGTCGGATTTGCCCTGAGCGAAGGCATCATCAGCTCGATCACCGAAATCGAAGCCTTCGAGGAGGTCTCTCATGACCGCGGCATAGAGGCTCGACTTTGGTTACGCGCAGACCGCTCGAAACGGCTTCTTGCCCGCCGCCGTGCCATGGCCGGTCCGGTTGGTTGCGGCTTGTGTGGCATCGAAAGTCTGGATCAGGCCCTGCGACCTTTGCCGAAGGTCGACGCAACAACAGTCCTGTCCCGCCAGGATGTGGCCAGAGCGACCGATGCGCTCAGCCGGCTGCAGCCGCTTCGGGACCAGACGCGCGCCACCCACGCCGCCGGTTTCCTCCAACCGGGCAAGGGCGTGGTCGTGGCGCGCGAGGACGTTGGCCGCCACAATGCGCTCGATAAGCTGATCGGCGCCCTTGCCCAAGCCGGGACCGACCCCGCAACCGGCGCTTTCGTCCTCACCAGCAGGCTGTCGGTGGAACTGGTGCAGAAATGCGCCTTCGCCGGCTGCCCGGCCCTGATTGCCGCCTCGGCCCCGACGTCGACCGCACTTCGCCTCGCCGACGAGGCCGGCATAACGGTCGCCGCATTTTCAAGGGACGGCGGGTTTGATCTTTACGCGCATCCAGAGCGCGTCTTATCCGGAGTTGCAGATGTCGCCTGAAAAGATGGTCTATATGGCCAACCAGATCGCCACCTTCTTCAAGACCCAGCCAGGCCCGGTCTCGACGCGGTCGTCCTGGAAAGCGTGCGCAGGCTCTGACGGGAGGGTTTCCCTCTTCTTTGCCACGATACTGAAATTCGGAAAATCTGCCGCTGCGAATATGCGGCCCATCCTTCGAGACGGACCTGACGGTCCTCCTCAGGATGAGGTCGAAAGTGAGATTTCGGCCTCGCAACAAATACAACCTCATCCTGAGGAAGCGAGAAGCGCTGTCTCGAAGGATGGTCCACAAACTCCGGCCTCTTTTCAAATAAGACTACCCGCCGGCAGATACCCCGGCCGCTCCGCTGCCCGCAAGCGTCCCATCCCCGCGCCGTTCCCGCCCCCGGTAACGGACAAAGGTCTCCAGCCCGACCAGGGCATTCGTTTCAGACCCCTGAACCGATCTCGCCAGCAGTCCGGCGAGATGCGCTGCCGCCGCGCTGGCGCCGCGAATATCCTCTCGTCCCGCCGCGATCGGGCAAGCGCCATACGCTGCGTGCGGCAGGTCCAGCCGCGATAGGTCATTCGGCCTGCAGCGGGCATCCCCCTGCACTGACAGGACGCCTGTAATTGCCGCCGGATAGGCGTTCCCACCGCGCGCCGGAGCAGAACCGACAATCAGACTACCCGCCTGCTGTAGCCGGGCCACTGCCACCGACATCTCGATGGAAGATCGCACCATGCCGAAGGCACACAGGACAATGTCGGGTGGATCTTCGGCAAGCCAGCTCAAGGCAGCGCAGATGGCGTCAAGCGTGGTCGAAAGCTGCCCCGGAAACACAACAGCGTTGAGAAGCAAAACATCTTCCGCATGAGTGCACACGGTCTGCACCATCGCCTCCGCATGCCCTGAGGCAAGTTCAGCGCCGTCCGGCCTGCAGAACCATTCCTGTCCAGCCAGGCCTGGCCAGTCCCCCGGCAAGGCACCGTCTATCAGCCCGACCCTGATCAAACCCCGACCTCTCTTGCTTGCAGCACCAGCTCACTGTCAAAGATCCCATACCGTTCCGTGTCCCCATGCGTGACGACAAGGCGGGTACGATCACCAAACCGGGTATCGATCCGGGTCATGATCCGTGACACCCGGTCCGCATCAACCTC
>MRWG01001381.1_pt1 | contig 15849 bp, 14 predicted proteins | sample 1013341 | NCBI WGS metagenome assembly MRWG01 (sample SAMN06117577, study PRJNA244670) | biofilm metagenome | biome: Water; feature: Cathode Biofilm; material: Biofilm; isolation source: microbial consortium enriched at the cathode of a solar microbial fuel cell | place: USA: District of Columbia ... | reverse complement strand
GTTGGGGCCGGGGCGCGGACACAAAAATGAAAGGGGACCATGGCGGGCATGGTCCCCTGGGGGATATCGGGGATGTGGCGGGGGTTAGCGGCCTTCGAGGGTGACGTTGAGGGTGATCTCCTCGCCGTCCCGCTTGACGCCGATCTTGACCTTGTCGCCCGGCTCGTGCTTGGCGAGGAGGGTCATCCAGTCCTGGATGGAGCCGATTTTCTGGCCGTCCCAGCGGACGAGGCGGTCGCCCTCTTGCATGCCGGCCTTGGCGGCGGGGCCGTCGGGGGAGACGCCGCCCACGGGGATGCCGGTCTGGGAATCGTCGTAGCTGCCGGGCATGATGCCGAGGCGGACCTTGATGTTGCCCGGGCCGCGCTGGCGTGCCGGGCGGCTGGACTCGACGAACTCGAAGCGTTCGGCGCGCTGGGCGGCGGCGAGGACGATGTCGTGGTACATGTTGACGGTCTTGACGGCGCCGACGCGGTTGATCTTCCAGGAGACGTCGTTGGGGGTGTGGTAGTCCTCGTGGAAGTCGGCGATGATGGAGAAGAGGACGGGGATCTTCTTCTGGTAGAAGGAGGTGTGGTCGGAGGCGCCGTTCATCTGCTCGGGCGCCTGGATGTCCAGGCCGGACTCATCGAAGAAGGGCTGGAGGAAGTCCTCGAGGCCCTCGGCGGTGTTGGCGCCGGCGACGATGAGGCGTTCGTCGAGGATGCGCCCGATCATGTCCCAGTTGATCATGAGGACGTGGTCCTCGATGGGGACGATGGGGTCGTTGACGTAGTGGCGTGAGCCGTTGAGGCCGGACTCCTCACCCGAGAAGGCGCAGATCATGATGGAGCGGCGCGGGGTGTCGGGGTCCATCTGCGCGATCGACTCGGAGAGCTTCTCGGCGAGGAGGATGAGGCCGGCGGCGGAGGAGGCGTTGTCGTCGGCGCCGGGGTGGAGTTCGCCGGGGCCGGTGCGCGAGCCGAAGTAGCCCATGCCGATGTGGTCCAGGTGCCCGCCGATGACGATCCACTCGTTCTCGAGCCCGCCGGCGCCGTGGATCACGCCCGCGACGTTCTCCGCGGTGAGTTCCTCGCGATCGGACTGGGCCTCGATGGTGACGGTGGTGTTGAGTTCGAGGATCTCACCCCCCTGGTCGAAGTGCTTGCGCAGCTCGAGGAGGGAGCGGGTGACCGAGTCGTCGGCGGCGATGAGCTTCTCGGCGCCCTCGGCGGACATCATCATGACGGGGACGTCGGCGCCCCCGCCGCCGGTGGAGAAACGGGAGAGCTGATCGACGCGGTTGTCGTTGGCGCCCGGGGTGTTGATGATGATGATGCCCGCGGCGCCGCGCTCGGAGGCGGCGCGGAGCTTGTTGTTGAACGAGGCCTGGTTGGTCCAGCCGCCCCCGCTCGACCAGAGGCTCTTGCCCTCGTCGTCCATGGGCTCGAAGCGGAACATGACGGCGATCTTGCCCTCGAGGCTGTCGTCGTCGGCGTAGCTGTTGTACCCGTCGCGTCCGTTGTCGATCGAGTAGCCGACGAGGACGGCCTGGCCGGTGACGGTTCCCTCGCCCCCCAGCCCGGTGAGGACGAAGTCATCCTCGGCGACGAGTTTGTCGGCGCCGGTGGCCTTGATCTCTTCGGTGGTCGCCTTCCAGGTGCCGCCGAGGCTGAACGGGTCGCGGAAGGAGGCGAAGTCGGTCTTGGCGCCGTCCACGTTGGAGGGGAAGGCGGGGGAGAGCCCGGCCTGGCGGAAGTGGAACTCGACGTAGTCCTTGGCGCGTTCCATGCCCTCGGAGCCGGGGACGCGGCCCATCATGTAGGGGTTGGCGAGGGTGACCAGGTGGTCGTTGTACTCGCGGACCTCGTCCGAGACGTCCGTCAGGGCGTCCCGGATCGGGGCGCCCATGGAGACCCCGGGGTCCTCGTCGTTGGCGAGTGTGGTGGTGGAGAGGGAGCCGGCGGCGAGGGCCAGCAGCGCGGCGCGGAGCGTCGAGGTGGTCGTCATGGGTTTGTCCCGTTGCAAGAGCCAGAAATGCCCGCGCGGACCGACGCCCCGGGGCTGAGTCGCAAGAGGATACCCCAGGGGGATGAGCCGAGTTGCATCCCGCCCCGCTCGGAGGCTTTAGAATGCCTGCGTGCCTGTTCTCACTTTGCCGCCACGTCGGACGAGCCTTCTCCTCGCCCTGATCCTGCTCCTTCCGGGCGCTCTGGCCCGGGCGCACCCGCAGGACGGCCCGCACGCGGATCTCCGGGCCGCGATCGAGCCCGACGGCGTTCGATGGAGCGTCGGGGTCAATGTGGCCTTTCTGGACGAGGTGCTGGGGGTGCACCGCGAGGCCCTTGACCGGGTGGAGCCGGGGGAGGCCGAGCGTCTGCGGGAGAAGTTCGAGGCGTACCTGCGCGAGCAGGTCCGGGTGACGATCGATGGGCGCGCGGTCGAGCCGACCTTGGAGAACGTCCGCCTGGACCTCACCCCCGACGCCGCGATGGTCGTGCTCTACCCCCGGATGGGGATGCGCGCGCTGATGCGGTGCTCGGCGGTGATCGTCTACCCGTCCGACTCGCCTCCCGAGCACGTGGAGCTGACCTGGCCGGGGTACCCGGTGGACCAGCTCGCGGCGGAACTCGAGCCGGAGAACGAGGTCCGCATGGTGCTCGAGGGGCAGGTGCGCGCCGAGGGGGTGGTCGAGCTGGTGCGCTTCTCGGAGGCGGACCCGACGGTGGAGTGGTCGGCGGGAGGCATCGCGAGCCGGTTCCTGCAGGTCCCTCCCGTGCCCGAGAGCGAGGGCGCCCCGGTGCGGGTGAGTGTGGTGAGCCTCGTGATGGCGGGGGTCTCGGGGCTGTGCGTGCTCTGGCTGGGCGCGGCGCAGGCGCGGGGGCAGGGGCGTGCGCCGGCGGTGGTGGCCCTCGGGGTGAGTGTCGGGCTCGGCCTGGCGGCGATGGGCGTCACACGGGTCGATGCCCCGTGGCTGGGGCGAGCGCCGGCGCGGATCGACCGGGAGCAGCTCGAGCGGGTCTTCCGGGTGCTGCACCAGAACATGTATCGCTCGTTCGACTACACGGACGAGTCGGACGTCTACGACGCGCTGGCGGGGTCGGTCGAGGGACCCCTGCTGGAGGAGTTGTACACGCAGATCTACGGCTCGCTCGTGCAGGCGGAGCAGGGGGGGATGCTCGGGATCATCACGGGGATCGAGCCGCTGGAGCTGGCGATCGACAACATCGGGCGGCGTCTGGTGAACGGGGAGGACGTGCTGGTGTTCGAGGCGACGCACCGGTGGCGTGTGGACGGGACGGTCTACCACTGGGGGCACTCGCACACGCGGACGATCGAGTACCTGGCGCGGTACGAGGTCGCGGGCCTGGACAAGGGGTGGCGATTCACCGGGCACGAGGTGCTCGAGCAGACGAGGCTCGACCCCGGGGGCCAGGAGGGCGCCGACCCGGACGACATCAAGGCGATCATCGAGTCGCTCGGCGGCGATGACATCTAGGCTGTGCCCGTGAGCGACGCCGAGACAACCCGACCCGGGCCCGTGCTGCTGGGGGATTCGCTGCGCTACACCTATCCATCGGGCGGGGGCGACCGGTTCACGCTCGAGGTGGATCGCGTCGAGGTCCGCCCGGGGGAGCACACCGCGTGCATCGGGCCGAGCGGGTGCGGCAAGTCCACGCTCCTGCGTCTGCTCACGGGGATTCTCGTCCCGGACGCGGGGCGGGTCACGCTCGACGGGGAGGCGGTGACGGGGGCGAGCGAGGCGCGCCGCCGGGCCCTGCGGGTCTCGCGGGTCGGGATGGTGTTTCAGCAGTTTGCGCTGCTCGAGTACCTCAACGCGCTGGACAACATCCTCGTGCCCTACCGGGTCAGCGGGGCGCTGCGTCTGGACGGGGCGGCCCGCGACCGGGCCAGGGCGTTGGCGGGCGAACTGGGCATCGGGGGGCTGCTCAAGCGCAAGCCGGCCCGCCTGAGCCAGGGCGAGCGTCAGCGTGTCGCCGTCTGCCGCGCGCTGGTCACGCGCCCGAGGCTGATCGTCTGTGACGAGCCGACGGGGAACCTGGACCCGGCGCGATCGCGCGCGACGGTTGAGCTGATCGTGCGCGAGGCGGAGGCGAGCGGGGCGACGGTCCTGCTCGTGACGCATGATCACGCGCTGCTGGACGCCTTCTCCCGGGTGATCGACCTGGGACGGGCGCGGGGGGGGGCGTGATGGGCGTTCTCTTTCTGGCGTGGCGACACGTGAGCCACCGGGCGGGGCGTTCGGCGATCCTGGTGGCCTGCATCGGGGTGGCGCTGGCCCTGCCGATCGCCAGCCGCGTGCTCGTCGCCCGGTTCAACCACGCGCTGCACGAGCGCGCGAGCACGGCGCCCGTGGTCGTGGGCGCCAAGGGCAGCCGCTTCGACCTGGTCTTCGCCTCGCTCTACTTCCGCCCCGGGCGGGCGGGGACGATGAGCCTCGGGGCCTTCGAGGCGCTGAGCCAACGGCCCGGCATTGAGGCCCTGCCCGTGCACGTGCGGTTCACGGCCCGGGGGGCGCCCGTCGTGGCGACGGGGATCGAGTACCTGCAACGCCGGGGCCTGCGTGTCGCGCACGGGGCGAGCTTTGCCACGCTCGGGGAGGCGGTGGTGGGGGCGAAGGCCGCGCAGCGACTGGGCCTGGCGCCCGGCGACACGATCGGGACGGATCAGGTCGAGGCGTACGGGCTGACGGCGCCCGCCTCGATCCGGCTGCGCGTGGCGGGGGTGCTGGCGCCGAGCGGATCGGTCGACGATGAGGCGATCTTCGTGGACCTGGAGACCGCGTGGCTCCTCGAGGGGATCGCGCACGGGCACCAGGAGGCGACAACGATCGATCGCCCGGACCTGCTCATCGGGAAGACCGAGGAGCACGTGGCGCTCTCGGGCGCGGTGGTGACCGAGCAGGACGTGACCGACGCCGATCCGTCCTCGTTCCACATCCACGCGGACCGGGCCGATCTGCCCATCACCGGCGCCCTGGTCTACCCGGACTCGGAGAAGACCTCCACGATCGTGCGCACGGCGATCAACGCCACGCCGGACCTGCAGGCGGTCGAGCCCGCGGCGGTGATCGATGAGCTGATGGCGTTCGTGGTGCGCGTGCGTCTGGTGTTCGACGCGCTGGCGGGGGTGATGGGGCTTTCGACCATCGCGCTGGTTGGCCTCATCAGCCTGCTGAGTTACCGTGTGCGCGAGGAGGAGATCCGGACGCTGACGGAGATCGGGAGCGCCCGCTGGGCGGTGGCGAGGTTGTTCGGCGCCGAGCTTGGGCTGATCCTGGCGTTGGGCGTGGCCCTGGCGCTGTCGCTGGTCTGGTTGGGTGTGTGGCTCGTGTCGTCCATGACGGGATTGGTCTAAGGAAGGAGCGCATCGATGCTCGGACGGTTGATCGGAGTGTGTGCCGGGGTGACGCTGGGTGTGCTTGTCTCGGGGTGCGCTGAGAACGCGGATCCGGCGGGCGCCTCGCCGGGGGCGAGCGAGGGGGTGGTGATGACGACCTTCCACCCCACGACCTGGATCGCCGAGCGCCTCGCGGGAGGGCTGGTCGAGGTTGAGTGCCCCCTGCCCGAGGGAGAGGACCCGATCTTCTGGAAGCCGCCGGCGGAGGTGATCCGGCGCTATCAGGAGGCGGACCTGATCGTGGTCAACGGGGCGGAGCTGGAGAAGTGGGTGGCGACGGCGGCGCTGCCGCGTTCGCGGGTGGTGGACTCGTGCGCGGAGCTGAGCGTGGAGCTGATCACGATCGAGTCTTCGACGCACTCGCACGGGCCCGCGGGGGAGCACTCGCACGACGGGATCGACGGGCACACCTGGGTGGACCCGCTGCTGGCGGTCGAGCAGGCCGAGCGGATCACCGAGGCGATGTCGGAGGCCTTCCCGGAGCACACCGAGGCGTTCGAGACGAACCTGGCGACGCTGCGCGACGAGCTGCGTCTGCTCGATGCGCAACTGAGCGAGATCGACCTGGCGGGGGTGAGCCTGATCGCCTCGCACCCGGCGTACAACTACCTCGCGCGCCGGCACGGGTGGGGGATCGAGAGCCTTGATCTGGACCCGGAGGGCGAACTGAGCGACGCGGACGTGATGGACGTCGTGGCGCACGTGCGTCCGGGGACGCGCGGCGTGCTGCTCTGGGAGGGGCCCCCGCTGGAGGCGAGCGTCGGGCGCCTGGAGCAGGCGGGGATCACGAGCGTCGTCTTCTCCCCGGCGGAGAATCCGGGGGAGGGCGAGGGGGACTACCTGAGCATCATGCGGGAGAACATCGAACGCCTGCGAGCGGGCGTCGGGGGGTGATGAAAGCCACCTACTGGACTCGAACCAGCGACCTGAGCTTTACGAAAGCTCCGCTCTACCAACTGAGCTAAGGTGGCGATCACCCGGGCGGCCGGGTGGGCCGAGAAGTATCCGCGCCTCGGGGCGTGGTGTCCAGCCCGGGAGGCCCGGGGCGTGAAGGACGTGATTCTCGGGCCTCGCCCGCGCTGCGACTGAGACTCAGGATGACCTGCGCCCGAGGGGGCGATCTGCCCTTGTCCCGGGGCTCGCAGAGTTCATCATGGAGGGCGCGGGCGCCCATCGGCGGACCCGCGGGAAGGAGATCCCATGCTCTCGCTCCATGACGGACAGTGCGGGCTGTGCGCCCATTTCGGTGAGAACGCCCCGGCGGACCAGCCCCGGATCGTGCAGATCCGGATCAATGGGGAGGCGCCGGAGGACATGCTCGAGCCGTGCGGCCTGCCCGACAACGCCGGGCGTCATCTCAAGGTCTCGCCCATCAGCGGGTGCGACGGGTTCACGCCGGCCAAGAGCGCGTGAGGCGGTCAGCCCGGCGTCGAGGCGCTGACCGGCTCGAGGGTGAGCCGGGCGCCGGCGGCGCGGAGCTGGTCGAGCTGGCGTGACCCGATGCGGGCCCGGAGGGTCACGCTCTGCCCCTCGTACTCGCGTCCGAGCACCTCGGCGCGGTTCTCGATGGTGTGGATCGTCTTGGCGTCGCTGAGCGGGACGGTGATGTCGTAGACGCCCAGCTCACCGCGGGCGGCGGACTCGACGCGCTCGATGAGCGCCTCGGCGCCCATGCGCGGCATGCCCTCCTCGTCCGGGAGTGCGCACAGGGGGATCGCCCCCGGGCTCTTGGACTGCCAGACGAGCAGCTCCCGGTTGTCGGCGAGCTTGTCCGCCTTGTTGAGCAGCAGCAGGCGGGGCGGGGGCGACCACGACCCGACGCGCAGGCCGTCGCGACGCGCCGCCTCCTGGGCCTTGCGTTCGACCTGTTCGACCTCGTCGAAGAGTTCGTCAAGCGTGCGGTTGACGGTCTCGAAGTGCAGCTCCGCCGCCGGATCGGCGACGTCGAGCACGATGAGCAGGAGATCGGCGTGGGTGGCCTCTTCGAGCGTGGCGCGGAAGGAGGCGACGAGGTGGTGGGGCAGGTCGCGGACGAACCCGACGGTGTCCGAGAGCATGACGGTGTGCCCCCCGCCCAGGTCCCACTCGCGGGTGCGGCTCATGAGCGTCGCGAAGAGGCGGTCGTCGGCGTAGGCGCCGCCGGCGGTGAGCGTGTTGAAGAGCGTGCTCTTGCCCGCGTTGGTGTAGCCGACGAGCCCGACGGTGAAGTGATCGACGTTGCGTTTCTCGACGGCGCGGCGTTTGCGGTCCTGGATCTTGGCGAGTTCCGCGCCCAGGTCCTTCTTGCGCTTCTGGACGAGGCGCCGGTCGATCTCGAGCTGCTGCTCGCCCGGGCCGCGCGTGCCCACGCCCCCGGGGGAGCCGCCGACGATGCGCTCGAGGTGGTCCCACATGGCGCGCAGGCGGGGGTAGGTGTACTCGAGCTGGGCGAGTTCGACCTGGAGCTTGGCCTCGTGCGTCGTGGCGCGGCTGGCGAAGATGTCCAGGATCAGCTCGGAGCGGTCGAGCACCTTGCGCTCGATGACCTTCTCGATGTTGGAGATCTGCTTCGGGCTCAGCTCGTGGTCGAAGATGACCGTCGTGGCCCCGGTCGCCTCGCAGAGGCCCCTGAGTTCTTCGACCTTCCCCTTGCCCATGTAGGTGCCCGCCTCGGGGCGGTCCCGGTTCTGGTCGAGCGTGCCGACGACCACGCCCCCCGCCTGGCGGGTCAGCTCGGCCAGCTCGCCGAAGGGGTCGGCGCGGTCGAACTGGGCGTCGGGCAGGCGGACGGCCGCGAGGACCGTCTTCTCCGCCTGGACCTTGATGGTGGTGCGTTCCTTGGTGGGGGGCATCGGTCGTGATGGTAGGGAGGCCGTAGGATCCGGCGTGCTCATCCTCGGAATCGAGACATCCTGCGACGAGACGGCGGCGGCGGTCGTGGAGGGCGCCGGCGACGTGCGATCGAGCGTGGTCGCCTCGCAGGAGGACCTGCACCGCGAGTACGGGGGCGTGGTCCCGGAGATCGCCAGCCGGGCTCACGAGAAGGCGATCCTCCCCGTTGTGCGCCAGGCGGTCGAACGCGCGGGGGTGAGCCTGGCGCAGACCGACGCGATCGCGGTCGGGCACCGCCCCGGCCTGATCGGCTCGCTGCTCGTCGGGGTTTCGGCGGCCAAGACGCTCGCGTGGTCGCTGGGCGTCCCGCTCATCGGCGTGGACCACGTGCACGCGCATCTGCACGCGGCGATGCTCGGCGTGGCGCCGGAGGAGGCCAACGACGCCTTCCCCGCCCTCGGCCTGGTCGTCAGCGGGGGGCACAGCTCGATCTACCGGGTGGACTCACCGATCGAACTCACCCGGCTCGGCGCCACGATCGACGACGCGGTGGGGGAGGCGTACGACAAGGTCGCGACGATCCTCGGGCTGGACTACCCCGGCGGCCCGGCGCTCGACCGCATGGCCCGGGAGCCGGGCGCCGACGACCGCGCGTACGACTTCCCCGTGAGCCGGCTGGGCAAGGCGTCGCTGGACTTCAGCTTCAGCGGGCTCAAGACCGCGGTCCTCTACGCGGTCCGGGGCGTGCCGGGCAAGGACGAGCCGCGCGAGGCGAGCGCCCTGAGCGACGCGCAGCGCCGGGACATCGCGGCGAGCTTCCAGCGGGCCGCGTGCGAGGCGGTGACGCTCAAGCTCGGACGCGCGATGGCGCAGGTTCCCGGCGCCCGATCGCTGATCGTCGGTGGGGGGGTGAGCGCCAACTCTCGTTTGCGCGAGGCGTTGGGTGTGCTCGCCGAGCGGCGCGGGGTGAGGCTGCGCATCCCGGAGATGCGCTACTGCGTGGACAACGCGGCGATGATCGCGGGACTGGGCGCGGTCCTGCACGAGCGTGGACGTCTCTCCGGGCTGGACCTTGAGGCCGTTCCCACCACCGCGTGTTGATCGCATGATTGACGACCCTTTCAATGAGACGCCCGTCGATCGGCCCACGCACCCGGCGGCGTTGGACGAGGCGGAGCTGCTCAAGGCGTGCACGATCCGCAAGGGACGCACCTCCGGCCCGGGCGGGCAGCACCGCAACAAGGTCGAGACGCACGTCCACATCACCCACGTCCCGACCGGTCTGGTCGGTCAGGCGGGCGAGCGGCGCAGCGCGGAGGTGAACCGGAAGGTCGCGATCCGGCGATTGCGCCTCGCGTTGGCGACCGAGCACCGCGTGGGCGTGCCCGCGGGCGAGATCCGTTCGGACCTCTGGCGCTCGCGTGTCCGCGGGGGGCGCATCGCGTGCAGCCCGGGCCACGCGGACTACCCGGCGATGCTCGCCGAGGCGATGGACGTGCTCGACGCGTGCGGGCACGACCCGAAGCTCGCCGGGCTCCGGCTGGGGTGCTCGCCGAGTCAGCTCGTGAAGCTCGTCAAGGAGCACCCCCCGGCGATGGAGGCGTTGAACCGGGCGCGTGAGGCGCGCGGGGAGCGGGCGCTGCGATGAACGAAACAGGCCCCGCCTCGGCAAAGGCGGGGCCCGGGCGCGGCGCCGGCGTCGAGACGCGGGCGCCGCGGGGTGTGTGACCGGGCTGAGCGGGTGATCCTCGCACCGCCCGGGTTCGCGGGAGCTATCGGCGACGGCGTCGCGTCGCGAGGAGGCCCGAAGCGCCCAGAACGCTCAGGGCGCCGGGGGTGGGGACTTTCTGGATGGTGATGCTGGCGCGGGCCATGGAGAGGTCGAGTTCGCGGATGTCGCTCACCGAGGTGATGAACGCCGCGCCGGAGAGCCCGGCGCCCCCGTTCTCGCTCACGAAGAACTCGCCGGTTCCCCCGAGCATGTCCACGCCGGAGGTGTTGTACGCCTGGAAGCTCGTGTCCACGACGGAGAAGCCGGGGTTGGGGGACCACTCCACGAGTTCGGCGGGGGCGTTGCCCTCACCGATCTCGAAGCCGATGGTGTCATAGAACGCGCCCCCGAGTTCGGGGCTCCCGCCGGGGAGAAACGCGCCCTGGTCATCGGTGGCCCAGACAAAGACGTACTCGACAAGCCCCCCGCCGAGATCGTTCTCGCTGGTGGTGATGTTGAAGGCGCGTGTGGGCTCGAGCGTGGAGGCGCCCATGAAGGCGGTCCCCCCGAAGATGTGGACGTCGGGGAGCGAGTCGAGGTGCAAACCCGAGACCCCGCCGTAGACGGAGATGGCCGTGCCGAAGAGGTCGCCGTCGGCGCTGCGCGGGCCACCGGCCCGGGCGCCGATGGGCGTGAGGGCGGAGCCGTCGTGGACGGTGAGGTTCTGCGCGAGGGCGCCGCCCGCGCCGGTCGCCAGGGCCAGCAGGCCGATGATGGTCTTCTGTGTCATGTCGTCTCTCCTCGAACCGCGCGAACCGCGCACACACACCCTGCCGTCGCGCCCTCCGGGCCCGCGGCGTCTTTGAATGAAGTTCCGACGCTGATCCTCAGCCCCGGGCGTGACGACGCGTGAGGTCGTCCCCGCTCGCCCGGGTGTCGGCAATGGTCACAGAACCACCATGCCGCACAAGCGGTCCGGCCACCACGATTGGCGCCTCCGGAGCAGCCGAATCAAAGGTTGCACGCGGCGCAGACGGCGCGGTTTGCCCTTCTTGACACGCCAACGTCCCGGAGAGCCGGTCGGGGGGGGCGACCTCGCGGAGCGCGCGTGCGGGCGCCGGCGTGATCTGTCCGATAGCTTGGCACGCATGCTCTTGCTCGCGAGCACATTCGGCGCCCTGGACTGGTCGGTGCTCGGGCTCTACGCGCTGGCGCTGCTGGGGACGGGGATCTGGCTGAGCCGGGGCGAGCAGGAGGACACGGACGATTACTTCCTCGGCGGGCGGCGCATGCCCGCGTGGGCCGTGGCGATCTCCGTGGTTGCCACCAGCATGTCCGCCGCCTCGTTCGTGGGGGCGCCCCAGCAGGGGTACGCGAGCGATCTGACCTATCTGTCCACCAATATCGGGATGGTCCTGGCCGCGGTCATCATCGCGGTCCTCTTCGTTCCCGCGTTCTACCGGGCCGGGGTGCAGTCCATCTACGCCCTGCTCGACACCCGTCTGGGCGCCGGCTCGGGGATGGGCGCCAGCGCGATGTTCCTGATCGGGCGAGTCTTCGCCAGCGGCGCCCGGGTCTTCATCGGGGCCATCCCGCTCTCCCTCGTCCTCTTCGGCGATGACGGCCTCGAGCCCTGGGCGATGTCGCTCTCGATCGGCGCGCTCACCCTTGTCGGCGTCGTCTACACCCTCGCGGGCGGGGTCGCCAGCGTCATCTGGTCGGACGTGATCCAGTTCGTCATCCTGATCGGCGCGGCCCTCGGCGCGGTCTGGATGATCGGCGCCCAGATCTCCGCGCCTGCGGGTGAGATCCTCGAGGCCCTCCGCACGGGGATGGAGGGCGGGGCCTCCAAGCTCACGCTCCTGGACACCTCCACCGATCCGCACGCCCCCTTCACCCTGCTGGCCGCGATCTTCGGTTTCACGCTCATGGGCATCGGCTCGTACGGCACGGACCAGGACCTCGCCCAGCGTCTGCTCACCTGCAAGGACGCCAAGGGGGGCGCCCGCTCGATCGTGGGGGGGATCCTGCTCGGCGTTCCCTCCGTGACGCTCTTTCTCGTGCTCGGGCTGCTGCTCTGGCTCTACTACCAGCGGCCGGAGCTGATGGGCGCCCACGGGCACGCGCCCCCGGACGACTCGCGCAAGGTCTTCCTTGTCTTCATCATGGAGCAGATGCCCTCGGGCCTGCGCGGGCTGATGATGGCGGGCCTCTTCGCGGCGGGGCTCAGCAGCCTCAACAGCGCCATCAACGCCATGAGTTCGGCGATGGTCAGCGACTTCTACCGCCACTTCGTCCCGGGACGCGAGCCACGCCACTACGTCTTCGTCGGGCGTCTCGGTGTGGTCGGCTTCGGCCTCCTGCTCGGGGTCTTCGCGTGCGTCTGCGTGCTCATCTACGGCGAGCACGCCGAGAGCGGGGGGACGCTGCTCACCTTCGCCCTCACCGTCATGACGTTCGCCTACGCCGGCCTGATCGGCGTCTTCGGGGTCGCCCTGCTCACCGGGCGCGGCAACACCCGCAGCGTGCTCGCGGCGTTGCTGACCGGGTTCGTCCTCATCGCCCTCATGCAGCCCCTCGTCTGGGGCGTCTTCGTCGATCTGGAGGCGGTGCGCAACCGGTCGCCGGACGCGCCCTTGCTCTGGGTGCTTGATCTTGCTTTCGTCTGGAAGCTGACCCTGGCCAGCGCGGCTTCCTTCGGGGTCTGTGCGCTGGGGGCGCGCCCTGTTCAGTCCCCCGCGGGCTGAGCCCCGAGGTGGGCGGCGCCCTTCGCCCCCAGATGCAGATCGTCCACGCAGGCCAGCGACCACCGCTCCCGGGACACCAGGGTGAGGTCTTGCTCGACCAGGGATCGAAGCGCGGGCGCCGACGGGGCGAGCATGGCGCCGACGCCCCCGCAGAGCCGGATGTGGTCGGGCGTGTAGATGGCGTGGCAGATCCGGATGGCGCGGGCCAGGGCCCGCAGGACAGGGTCCTGCCCGTCGAGGCTCGCCAGGGCCCCGGAGAGTTTGTCGCCGAAGCGGGCAACGAGCGCGGGGGCGCCGACGTACGCCTCGAGCGAGCCCCGCCCCCCGTCCGGCCCGATCGGCGCGTGATCGCTGAGCGAGACGTCCAACTGCCCGACGTGCCCGGCGCCCCGCCCGTCGAGCGTGGCGGGGCGGCCGCTCTCGAGCAGGCACGCGCCCACGCCGGCGCCCATCGCCAGCGTCAGCAGACGCCCCGAGACCGGCTCACCGAGCCAGACCCCGACCCCCGCGCACAACGCGTCGGCGAACACACGCACCGGCCCTGCGCCCAGCGCATCGGGGAGCAGCCGGCGCACTTCCAGTCCGCCCAGCTCCGGGAGGTTGGCGGCATACGCGACGCGCTCGCCCCGGTCGTCGAGCACGCCGGGAAGGCACAGCCCGACGGTGGCCGGCGCGTGGTCGGCCAGGTCCAGCGACGCAACGCCCTGCTGGATGGCAGAGCGAACCGTGTCGGGAGAGGGCGAGGCGTACCGATCGCTGGTCGCGGTGCGCCACGCGCCGCCCGCGTCGTGGGCGGCGACCTTGACCGACGTGCCGCCGATGTCCACGCCCAGGGCGGTCACGGGTGGCTCAGGGTCCGCGCAACCACCTCGCGGAGCTGGGCCCGGCGCGCGTTGGCGCTCGCCGACTGGTCCTGCCCGGGGGCGCGAGACTCGAAGAAGGTGGAGTAGGCGAAGAGCGCCACGCGGCTCGGGTCGGGCAGGGCCCGGATCTGGGCCGCGATGGTCTCGCCGCGCTCGTGCTTGTACGCCCCCAGCCCGGGCGTCACCCGCCCGTGCCCGGTGGCCTCATCCCACGCGCGCAGGTCGCTCTCGAGCTGGGCGTTGTCGGTCGTGTAGATCATGGGGAAGGCCGCGTCGATCAGCCCCGAGCGGACCCACGCCGCCGCGTCCTGCAGGTACTGGTCGCGGGCGACGTCGGGGCGTCGCCAGACCGCGGCCGTGACGGCCACGTCGGCGCGCGTCCCCTTCACCGTCTGGCGCACCCGGCGCACCACGTCGGTGATCTGATCGCGGATCCACGCGCGGTGCGCGGCCCGGTCGTCGTCGGTTTGGACGCCCGTTCTACCCGTGTCGTCCCGGAAGAGCGCGAGCGTGCGCGGGTCGAGCATGTAGGTTTCGTCCCCCTTCATGGTGTCGGAGACGTACCGGATGTAGTCCAGGTGTACGCCGTCGATGTCGTAGCGCTGGGCGAGGTCGCCGGCGACACGGGCGATGTGCCGGCGAACGCCGGGCAGGGCGGGGTTGGCGATGACGTACCCATCCTCGAGGGGCTGGGCGTTCCCCTGCGCGTCGTGCAACCGCCAGTCTTCGTGGGCGCGCCAGGGGTGGTTGGAGGCCAGAGGGGGGGCCTTGCCCTTCCAGAGGGGCATCGCGTTCATCCACGCGTGGATCCGCAGGCCGCGCCGGTGCGCCTCCTCGACCGCGAGCGCGAGCGGATCGAACCCGGGGCCGACGCTCACCATCGACTGGGGGTCCGCCTCGGCGCGGAAGAGTTCCTGCCCCCAGGGCTCGATCGTGGAGTGGTAGTACGCGTCGCCCTGCCCGCGGACCTGCCACATCACGTCCGTGACGCCCAGCACGGCGCAGTTCCGCATGACCGTGCGCACATCGTCCGCGGTCAGGTAATCCCAGCGGGTGACCCAGACTGCGCGCATCGGCCCCGCGCTCGCGGCGACCGAGCCCGGCACGCGCGACGGGGTCGCGCACCCGTCCACCGCCAGCAGGGTGACCAGGGCGGCGAACGCCCCGAGCAGAAGTCCGAAAAGTGGATATCGCGTCGTCCGTGCCATCGCGCTCCCCGCGTCCGTGCGAGCCCGGGCGGAGCGCCCGGGAGCGCCCATCATACGAGAGTGGGCAGACGGCGTCGCGCCAGGCGGGCGCCGGCGCGCAGGTCACCGGCGCGGCTCTCCCCCGACTCCCGCTCGAGGAGCAGATCCACGCCCCCCAGGCGAGCCTCCACGACCCGAAAGAAGCCCTCCCAGTCCACGCTCCCCTCTCCCAGGGGACGCTCGGTTCCCCACTGGCCCGGCGTGGTCGGCGGGTCGGCGTCCTTGAGGTGGATCTGGACAACGTGTGGAGCGAGTCGCTCGAGCGAGGGGACGGGATCACCCGAGTCGTAGAGGATCATGTTCGCCGGGTCGAAGTTCACCCCGATGTCCTCGCGCGCGAGTTCGTCGAGCAGCCCGAGCAGCTCGTCCGGGGACTCCTGCCCCGTCTCCAGGCCGACCCGCACGCCGCACGCCCCGAAGGCGTCCGCGATGCGGTGCAGGCGTTCGAGGATCACGCCCCGCTCGGGATCACCCGGCTCGGGGAGGAAGCCGGCGTGGAAGGTGACCAGGGTGAGCCCCAGCGCCCGGGCGATGGCGGCGTTCTTGTGCGCCGCGTCGAGGTTGGGCGTCCAGGTCTCGTCGGGACGCACGCCCCCCGTGCGCCGGATGGAGCCGATGGTGGTGTAGTCCTCGCCGAGCATGGTCATCATGGCGCTGATGGGCGCTACGCCGGCGTCGTCCAGGGCGCGGCGCGTCTGGTCCAGATCCCAGTCGCCGGTCCGGATCGGGTCGAGGTGGAGCTGGACGTGGGTGACCTCGCATGCGCGCGCACCTTGCGCGAGTTCACGCGGGGAGCGTGGGCGGAGCGACCAGGAGCAGAGGCCGAGGCGATGGGGCGGGGGCGTGTCGATGCGGAAAGGGTAGCGAAACGAAAGCGGGGTGGGCCCAAGCCGAACCCACCCCGCGCGAGCGCTCCGTGAGCGGAGGCGCTGGGCGCCCGCAGGGCGCGCTCGGCTTCAGTCGGTGGACGCGTCCTGGTAGGCCGCGGCGATGTGCTGGGTGAAGGCGTGGAAGGGGGGGAGCCCGAACTCGGCGCGCCGGGCGTCGAGCCCGTCGGGGGCCTCGATGGG
>MRWG01001379.1_pt1 | contig 15902 bp, 15 predicted proteins | sample 1013341 | NCBI WGS metagenome assembly MRWG01 (sample SAMN06117577, study PRJNA244670) | biofilm metagenome | biome: Water; feature: Cathode Biofilm; material: Biofilm; isolation source: microbial consortium enriched at the cathode of a solar microbial fuel cell | place: USA: District of Columbia ... | reverse complement strand
CTAGACATCGACCTCGCTGAAAACACCACGTTCGGTGTTGCCTATGGCGGCTATCTCTCCGGAGAGAGTGCGTTGCATGATGTAAAGGCCAACCTGACGTTCCGGTTCTAGGTCGGTCACCTTCTTGACGAAAGCGTTCGGGGACGCATGCCTCAACGACACACTCTTCACATCGCTCTCCGAATACCGATCTCAAATCACCTCGTGCAAGGGTGACCACAACCGAAACAGACACCACTCATCCCCGGAAAACTCCAACCTCCGGCAATCCAAGGTTGGGTCTCAGTGCATCATCTGAAGGACTCCACGCTGATGTGGAGGTATCGACGTGTCGTTGATTTTTCGATGTTCTGGAGGCGTGCGATGGCAATTACAGTAGAGCTGCGCAAGGGCGACGCCGAGGGCGCCCGGTCCGCTATGCGCAGCCATGTCACCGATACAGCGCTGCGTGCAGGGTTCGAGATCGGCTGACCTGCCTCCCTGTTCTGTCTCTCTTTCCTGGCATCAAGCCTGTGCGGGCTTGCTCTTATCCCGGTGAGCTCATATTGAGCCAGCGGCCGCTTCCCGGTTGTGCCTCAAGCCGGCCGTCCCGAACGACGATTTCCCCCCGGCGCACGACCGTGTGCGGGAAGCCTCTCAGCTCCTGCCCGGCAAAGGGATTGTAGCCGACATTGTCATGAAGGGCGTCGGGGAGCGTATGACACCGCTCCGGATCCCAGATCACGAGATCTGCGTCTTTTCCTGTGATCAGGTCGCCCTTCGTCTTCAGGCCGAATATACGTGCCGGGCCAGACGATGTCAGTTCAACGAACTGCGCGATGCCCTTTCGTCCATCGGAGACCATCGCATCGAACAGGAGCGGCAACCGGAGCTCCAACCCGGGCTGGCCGTTTGCGATCATCGGAAACGGAGCGTCGTGGCCATGACGGAATTTACCGGTCTCATCCATCCGGTAGGGAGCATGGTCTGACGTGATGACTTCAAGTTCCTCTCCAAGGGCGGCCCAGAGGGCGTCCTGGTCGGCTTGTGTCCGCTGCGGCGGGCTGCAGAGGAATTTGGCCCCGTCCGCGCGATCCAGAATGTCCTCCGTCTGAAAAAGATAGTGCGTGCAGGTTTCCGCGTGAATGTTCACACCGCGTGCACGGGCGTTTCGAACGATTTCGATGCCTTCAATCGTGGAGATGTGGAAGATCATCACCCTTGCGCCTGTCAGTTCGGAAAACCGGCACATGCGTTCGATGGCTTCGATTTCGGCAAGTCGCGGGTGCGACGCTGCATGGTCTTTCGGTGCTGTGCGGCCTTCTGCAAGAAGCCGGGCTGTGGCTTCGCGGATCATGGCATCGTTTTCGGCGTGAACGCAGACAAGGGCTCCCATTTCTTTCGCCGTACGCAGTGTGGCGAGGATCTCCATGTCCTGCAGACGAACTTTGTCGTAAGTGGTGAAGATCTTGATGGAGCGATGCCCTTCGGAAATGGCCTGGTTCAGATCTTCGATATTCTCACCGGAAGTGTCCGCAACGATCATGTGGAACGCGTAGTCGGTCATGGCTCCTGCAGCAGCCAGCGCACTATAGTCCGAAAGCACGTCGCGAATACGCATGCCCGGATGTTGGGCCGCGAATGAAACAGTGCTGGTGGTGCCGCCGAAAAGCGCGGATCGCGTTGCGGTTTCAAAGGTGTCTGCGTTCATGATACCTGCGCCCGACATCTGTTCGATGTGGCAGTGTGTATCGACCCCTCCCGGCAGAACAATCTGTCCTTTTGCGTCGATTTCTTCTTTCCCTTTGGGTAGGTTGAGGCCGATTGCGGCGATCCGTCCATTCTGGACAGCAATGTCGCCTTCGGCGAGGCCTCGGGCATCGCCAAGGGTGCCATTGCGAATGACGAAATCGTAAGCGGGTGGGGTCATGCTATGCTCCTCTTTGCATTGCAGGATACTATTGGTATACCATGGATGCAAACTGGACGTGTCGCAGGCACTAGCAGGTGTAGGAAGTTGATGTCTTTACAGCAGAGCGCAGAGCCGAATTTAACAGAAAACACGCTCGAGCGTCTCCGCAAGATGATCTTGAGGGGAGAGCTGGCAGCCGGAACGCACCTGCAGGAACGAGCGTTTGCGGAGCAGCTTGGAGTATCCCGCACACCCTTGCGGGAGGCCATCACGCGTCTGATAACGGAAGGCCTGGTTACCCGCAGCACGCGCGGAACGCCAATGGTCTCGCGCATATCCGTTTCCGAAATCGTGGAGATCCTGCATGTCCGCCGATTGCTCGAATGTGAAGCGGCGCGACAGGCGGCCAACGTCAATTCCTCACCGGAGGAATGGCTTCAATTCAAGGCGACGATCCAGAATTTCCTTACAAACGATAGGCCTGACCGGGTGACGCATGCGGATTTCGATTTTGATCTGCATATGCATATTGCCCGGACTGCTGGATCGAAGCTGCTTATGGAATTGATCCAGGGGCTTAAATTGAAGACCCGAATTTACGACCAAGGCGAAATTCCCTCACGCTTCGAACCGGGTGCGCGTGAGCATCTGGAAATTATCGATGCGATCCTGGCGCGCGATCCGGAAGCGGCCGAAAACGCCATGCGCCGGCACATAGACAACGCACGCGAAGCGATCTTGGCGCATATTCACAGGCTCTCCTGATCCGAACCCCGACGACCTTCCCTTAGATCCGCGTGAGTTCGCTTGCGCGGATTTTCTGTGTGTTGACACTTGGAGTTCCGTTGGTATACCAATGGTTCCTGAAAGGATCTGAGGATGACATCTAGCTTGAAAAGGCCGGCTGCGCCGGAGTTGCAGATCACCTTCCTGTATTTTCATGACGTGCCCGGCGCGCAGGAATTTTACGAACGTGTTCTGGGAGCTCGCCTTGCCATCGATCAGGGGTGGTCGAAGATTTATGCGCTCGCCGGTGCGGCCCATGTCGGCCTGGTTGATGAAAGCCGCGGCGCGAAGCGGGCCAGTGTCCACAAACCCGTGCAGTTGTGCTTGAGAGTGCCGGATGTCGACGCCTGGCATGTGTGGGTCGACGCGCAGAACGTCGCGAACCTGACGTCTCCGCGTGACAGTGCCCAGCTGGGGATCCGGGCGTTCGTGTTCGATGATCCCGAAGGTTACCAGATAGAAATTCAGTCCGTCCTGGAAACGACGACTGCATAACCAGAAGGGCGGCCAACGCCTGTCATCCCAACATAATCCAGAGGGAGACATTTCACATGTCCAGAATAGCTACAGTGCTTCGTGCGCTGACGGCATCGGTTTGCCTGTCGGCTCTTACTACAGGGGCGGCGTTGGCTGAGAAAAGCCTGACGATCGGCCTCACGGCGGATGCGACGCATCTGGATCCGCAGGCAGGCGAGGAGCTGTCCTCCAATATCATGTACTACCATATCTACGATCCGCTGGTTCGTAGATCGCCTGACCTCACCTTCGAGCCAGGTCTGGCCGAAAGCTGGGAGCTGATTGACGACACGACATGGCACTTCAAGCTGCGCGATGGCGTCAAGTTTCATGACGGCGATGTACTGAAGGCATCCGACGTCGTGTTCACGCTCAACCGGCTCAAGGAATCGCTGATGTTGAACCTTGCAGCCAACATCGATAGCTTCCGCGCCGTTGACGACCGGACGGTCGAGATCAAGACCCCGGCGCCCTATGCCGCTCTCCCGAATGATCTTGCGGCTATCCTGATCCTGTCGGAAGATCACGTAAACAAGGTCGGCAACGACGGGCTTGAGAAGAGCCCGATGGGAACCGGGCCATACAAGCTGGTCGACTGGGTGCGTGAGGACAAGATCGAGCTGGAGGCCTTTGACGACTACTACCTCGGCGAAGCCGGAATCGAGAATGTTACCTTTCGCCCCATTACCAACCCGGCGACCCGCACGGCCGCGCTTTTGACCGGTGAAGTCGACATCGTTCAGGATCTGGCGGTTCGCGACGTGGATCGGGTCAAGAACGAAGGTGGGTTCGAGGTTGTCACGCGTCCGTCGTTGCTGAACCTCGTCCTTGCGCTCGACATGCGCTCGGAAAGCCCGACCATCGAAGGCGATAACCCGATGGTCGACCGCCGGGTGCGGGAAGCTATAGCGCGTGCGATCGATGTGAGCGCCATTCAGCGGGCCATTATGGGCGGATTGTCGACACCTTCCGACCAGTATGTCCCGGCCAGCCATGTCGGATATGTCGAAGGAATGAGCTTCCGGGACATGTACCCCTATGACATTGAAAAGGCGAAGGAACTCATGGCGGAAGCCGGTGTCGATGGCTTCACGCTGACGCTGGACGCAACCAACAACCGCTATGTGAACGACGCGCAGATCGCGCAGGCACTGGCCGGCATGCTGGCCAAGATCGGCATCACCGTCGAACTCAACGTGATGCCGAAGTCCAACTTCTGGGGTTACATCCGCGTTCCAACCCCGAATTCCAGCTTCATCATGTCCGGTTGGGATGTTCCCTCCGGAGATGCCGGTCCGATGTACGGTGCACTGTTCTACAGCCGTGACAAGCGCGAAGGCTATGGCCAGGTTAACCGTGGCAGCTACTCCAACGCCGACGTCGACGCCCTCATCGACAAGGCGGACAGCACAGCAAAAGTGGAAGAACGGGATGCCTATCTTCAGGACGCAACCAAAATCCTCCTGAATGACATCCCGATGATCCCAGTTCACTACGAGCAGGACATCTACGGGTCTCGTGATGGCGTCAAGTTCACGCCGCGCACCGACAAGTTCCTGTGGGCCTACGACATGGACGTGGCCGAATAACGTGCAGCTGCGGGGCGCCGCCGGCGTCCCGCAACTCTTGTGGTGAACGGGGGAGAACAGCCAGGTGCTGGGCTATATAATCAAGCGGCTTATCCAGATGACCATCGTGCTCTGGGCCGTATCGGTCATCGTCTTTCTGATGATGAGCTTTACCGGTGATCCGGTCTTCATGGTCGTTCCGATCGACGCGACCGATGCCGAAATCGCGCAAGCTCGGCGTATCCTGGGTCTCGACCGGTCGTTACCGGAGCAATATCTGATTTTCGTCAAGAACATGCTGCAGGGTGATTTCGGCCGCTCCTACGTGTTCCGGGAACCAGCCCTCGATCTCATCCTGGAACGACTGCCTGCCACATTGGAACTCGTTCTGGTGGCTATGGCGATGTCTGCTCTGGTGGCCATACCGCTCGGCGTTTATGCCGGAGCCAATCCGAAGACCTTCTCAAGCCGCTCGATCATGTCCGGCTCGCTTCTTGGCATTTCCCTGCCGAGTTTCTGGGTTGGCATGATGCTAATCTTCCTGTTTGCGGTGAAGTGGCGGATCTTTCCGTCGTCCGGGCGCGGCGAGACCGAAGCCTTCCTGGGGGTGCAGTGGTCGATCCTGACTGCGGATGGCTGGAGCCATGTCATCCTGCCGGCCCTGACCTTGTCTCTCGCAACCATGGCAATGCTGCTTCGCATCACCCGCGCGGGCATGATGGAGGTCACCCGACAGGACTACATGAAATTTGCCAGAGCCAAAGGCGTCTCACGGCGCGGTGTTCTTTATGGTCATGGACTGCGCAATGCGCTCATTCCGGTCGTGACCATCTTCGGGCTGCAACTTGGCGATCTGATTGCCTTTGCAACGATCACGGAAACCATCTTCGCGTGGCCCGGTCTCGGCAAACTACTGATCGATTCCATCTACCGCGCAGACCGTCCGGTGATCGTCGTCTACCTGATGCTGGTGGCGCTGATCTTCGTGGTGATCAATCTGGTCGTCGACATCGTCTATACGTTGATCGACCCCCGCATCACGGTGAAATGACATGATGACGGCGTTCTTCTCTTCCGAGTTCTTTGCAAACTACCGCCGAAACGGATCTGCCATCGCGGGCAGTATCATCCTGGTGTTCTTTGCAATCATCGTCCTGGCGGGTCCGCTGCTGGTCTCCCAGGACCCCTACGACATTGCGTCTCTCGACCTGATGGACAGCTACAAGCCTCCGGCATGGCTGGAGGGAGGTGACCCGCGCTTTCTCCTCGGTACCGACGGGCAGGGGCGGGACGTTCTGGCCGCCATTTTCTACGGCACCAGAATTTCGGTCATGATCGGTGTGACCGCGATGGTGTGCTCGCTCCTGCTGGGCACCTTTGTCGGTCTGCTGGCGGGGTATTTCGGCGGCCGGATCGACGCGTTCATCATGCGCATCGCCGACATCCAGCTTTCCTTTCCCTCCATGCTAATCGCCCTTTTCCTGATGTCTGCTTTCGGCACCGGCATCGACAAGGTTCTGATTGCGCTGACGGCGGTCGGCTGGGTCGTCTACGCCCGAACAGTTCGTGGGCAGACCCTTTCAGAAGTCGGGCGCGAATACGTGCAGGCGGCCCGCGTCTCCGGCCTGCGGGACGGGAAGATCATCCGCCGGCATATCCTGCCGAACGTGACGACACCGCTGATTGTCGTCGCGACCGTTCAGGTGGGCACCTTCATTCTGATCGAGGCCAGTCTGTCGTTCCTCGGGGTCGGTGTACCGATTACCCAACCCTCGCTCGGACTGTTGATCAAGAACGGCTTCGATGTCCTGTTTTCCGGGCTCTGGTGGGTCTCCGTCTTTCCGGGACTGTTCATCATGGCTCTTGTCTTCGGCATCAACCTGTTCGGCGATTTCCTGCGCGATGAACTCAATCCAAGGCTGAAGTGATGCAAACCAAATCGGATAGCCTTCTGCAGGTCGAAGATCTGCGCACCCACTTCCATACATTCGCCGGAACCGTCAGGGCGGTGGACGGGGTCAGCTTCGAAATCGGCAAAGGCGAGATCATGGGTCTTGTCGGCGAATCCGGTGGTGGCAAATCGGTCGTCGGGTTTTCCGTGCTCGGCCTCATCGATCCGCCTGGCCGGATCGAGAGCGGCCGGATCCTGTTTGACGGAGAAGACATAGCGGGCGCTTCGGAAGACCGGCTACGCAAGATCAGGGGCAAGGAGATTGCCATGATCTTCCAGGACCCGATGACGTCGCTCAATCCGGTGCAGACCATCGGCCGGCAGATGGACGAGATGCTGCGCCTGCATACCGATCTCGACAAGAAGGCGCGGCGCGCGCGCTGCATCCAGATGCTTGAAGATGTCGGTATCAGCCAGGCGGCCGACCGCCTGTCCTCTTATCCGCATCAGTTTTCCGGCGGCATGCGCCAACGTGTGGTGATTGCCATCGCCATGCTGGCCGAACCGCGTCTGATCGTGGCCGATGAACCGACGACGGCGCTCGACGTGACCATCCAGGCGCAGATCCTGAAGCTGATCAACAGGCAGGTGCGCGAGCATGGTGCGTCCATGGTTCTTGTGACCCATGACCTGGCCGTTGTCGCGGAAATGGCGGACCACGTGACCGTGCTCTATTGCGGCAAGGTGGTGGAGCGCGGCCCGACGCGCGAGGTCATCGACGACCCGCATCATCCCTATACGGCCGGGCTGATTGCCTCGATCCCGGATCCGTCCGAACGCAAACATCGCCTGGATCAGATCCCCGGCGCGGTGCCCGACATTCGCAAGCTGCCGAAGGGCTGCAATTTCCAGGCCCGTTGTCCAAGAGCCCAGGCGCTGTGCTCCGAGGTCGAGCCCGCATTGTCCCGGCAGGGCGAGGGGCGTCTGGCGGCCTGCCATTTTCCCGTTGAAGGAGACCCGGCATGACGGCGATGCTTGAAGTCGACAAACTCGAACAGCGGTTCAACATCGGCGGTGGTTTCCTGGATCGGCTGAAATTCGAAAAGGGCCGTCTGCGCGCGCCCAGGCGTGTCGTGCGGGCCGTCAACGGTGTTTCCTTCAAGGTCAAGGAAGGCGAGGTGCTTGCGCTTGTGGGCGAGTCAGGATGCGGCAAGTCGACGGTCGCCAAAACCATTGCGCGGATCCACAATCCCACTGGCGGCAGCGTCCGCATTCAAGGTGAGGAAATACAGGACCTGACACCTCGGCAGTTGCTCCCGGTTCGCGCCAAGATGCAGATGATCTTTCAGGACCCTTACGCCTCGTTAAACCCGCGCCAGAAGGTTCGCGACATCGTGGCGGAACCGCTGGCCGAACAGACCGGCAGTTGGCAACAGGCGCATGAGAAGACCGAAGCCCTGCTAGCGCGTGTCGGCCTGAATGCCGAGCAGGGCGGGCGGTATCCGCACCAGTTTTCCGGCGGCCAGCGTCAGCGCATCGGCATCGCGCGGGCGCTGTCGGTCAATCCGAAACTGATCATCGCGGATGAGCCGGTCTCGGCCCTTGATGTGTCGATCCAGGCGCAGATCCTCAACCTGATGATGGATCTGCGAGACGAATTCGGTCTTGCGTATCTCTTCATCAGCCATGACCTCAGCGTTGTGCATCACATCGCCGACAGGGTTGCGGTCATGTATCTGGGCTCGATCGTCGAAACCGCGCCACGCGACAGGATCTTCGCCAAACCGCGCCATCCTTATACGCGCGCGCTGCTGTCAGCTGCGCCCTCTCTCGACCCTAAGAAAAAGCCGAAGCAGCTTGAGCTGAGCGGCGAAGTTCCCTCGGCGCTGAACCTGCCGTCGGGATGCTGTTTCCATACCAGATGTCCGTTCGCCTGGGAGCGCTGTGCGGCCGAACGACCGGTCCTGCAAGATACGGGCGGCGGCCAGGAGGTCGCCTGCCATCTCTTGGACGAGCCTCAGCGGGAGATCGCATGAGCATTCGTATTCTTCAGCCGCGCATCATGCTCGGTGATCCGCATGACTGTACCGACGCAGCCGATGAATTGTGCGTGCAGGGCGCGATCTACGACACGTTGATACGCAGAGAGGGGACGCGTTTCGTCCCCGCGCTCGCCGAGGCCTGGACCGTTGCAGACGAAGGGCGAACCTGGCGTTTTTCCATTCGCCCGGGGGTGGTTTTTCACGACGGGTCGCCCTGCGATGCGAAGGCCCTTCAGGCTTCTCTGGAACGGATGGCTCGGGCGGACAAGGGCTACACCCTCGGCTCTCCCGCTGTCTGGAGGCAATATCTCGGCGGGGCAGACTATCAGTCCGACGGCCTTGATCTGACCGTCCATCTGGCTGAACCGATGGCCGATTTCGCAGACGTGCTGGTGCAGGGTTTGATCGTTGCTCCAAGTGCCTTCGAGGCTCTGGATAAGGGTGAGGCGATGGCACATTGCGGCACCGGCCCGTACAAGTTGGTGGCGCGAGACGACGACAGCATTCAGGTATCCGCATCCGGTGTTGCGCACTGGCCGCGCCCGGCCAACAACGAACTGACATGGGTGCGCGAACCGGATGCAGGAAAGCGCCTGTGCGCGGTTGCCGAAGGTCACGCCCAGGTCGCGGCCAACGTCGATCCAGCGGCGGTGACAACGCCAGGCATGACGGTGCTGCGGTACCGCGCACCTGTCGCAATCATCTATCTTCTGAACGCGGCGAAAGGGCCGCTTCGCGATGCCCGGGTCCGCAAGGCGCTGACACTCGCCGTGGACCGGGAGGCCATTGTCCGAGACGTGCTCGACGGCAAAGGCGAACCGCTGTGTGGGTTTGTCAGCCCGGCCCATTTTGGTGCCGGCGCAGGAGCCGAAAACGGGGACGGTATTTCCTATGATCCGGAGGCAGCCCGGCAGCTTCTTGCAGAGGCGGGGCATGCCGGTGGCCTGACCCTTGACGTCGATTGCCCGACCCGGCTTCCCGATGAAGCGGAGCGCTTGACAGAGGTGCTTGCCCGCCAACTGGCTTTGGTTGGCGTGACGTTAAATGTGCATATTCACGAGGAACGCGAAGAATACGCCCATATGGTGCGCCGAAAGGACATACGGGATCTTTGCGTCTTCGACTCCAGCCCGATGTCAACGTTCCGGGTTCTTTACGAAAAGATCGACAGCCGGGTCGCCGGAGCATGGTGGCAAGGGTATCGCAACGAGAACGTTGAAGCTTTGATCGACAAAGGCCGGAGAACTGTCGACACGCAGGAGCGCGAGGCGCTTTACCGCGACGCCTATCACTTGCTGCAGGAGGATCCGCCCTGGCTGACGCTCTACAATCCTATACGAGCCATTGCTTTTGCCGGAGATCATCCCGGGGTTTCCATGCCTGTTGACGGGGTGCCGGACATGCGTGGCCTGCCCAAATTCGAAGGGACACAAAATGGCTGATCTCCTGATCGTCGGCGGCACCATCATCCCCATGGATCCGGACCGTCGCATAATCGAAGATGGTGCGATTGCGATTGAAGACGGCCGGATCCTGGCGGTTGGCCCATCGTCTGAAATCCTCAAGGATCATGATGCGCCTCGGCGAATTGACGGCACCGGCAAGGCCATCATTCCGGGTCTTATTGACGTTCACGCCCATGCCGGGCATGCGCTTATCAAGACCATGTTCATGCATGACGGAGATGCGTGGGAAGCGCTCTGCGGTGAAGTCTATACCACCGGTTCGACACCGGAATTCTGGAAGGCGGAAGCAAGCCTTGCCGCCTTGGAACGCATCAGGTTCGGCGTGACCTGTGGTGTGTCGCTGCTTGGCGGCGGCGACACCATCATGCGCACGGACGATCCCGTTTACGGCGATGCGCATATGGAAGGGGTGCGGGCTCTCGGCGGACGCACGGTCATGGCGGTGGGCCCAACGCGCGCGCCGCATCCGCGGACCTATGCCGACGGCGGCAAGTCTCCACGCAAGGTCGACTTCCAGACACAGCTTTCCACCTGCCTGGATCTTCTTGCCCGCTGGCACGGTCAGGACGAAGGCCGTCTGAATATTGCGCTGCTCTATCCGGTGCTGCGCGACGAGCATGAAGACACCATGTCCGCACACGACTATGACGCGGCCTGTACCCAGGCGCGCCGTCTTGCGGAGGAAGCGCGGGCCGCGCGAGTGGTGTTTACCCAGGATGGCCACCAGGGCGGGTCCATTCGCCGGGCGGAAAAGCTTGGCCTTCTGGGCCCGAACGCGCTTCTGTCCCATGCCATCAATCTGCATGATGACGAGATCGATATCTGTGCGCAGACCGGCACGAAGATCGCCCACAATCCGTCCGCGGTTGCTTCGATCAACGGTTATTGCCCCGCGATCGAGCTGATGGACAGGGGCGTGACGGTTGCGCTCGGTTCGGACGCGACGGCACCGGACAGGTCCGCCGACATGTTCCGCCATATGCAGCAGGCCATGCATTACCACCGCCGGCACTATCGCAACCCGGGGATATTGCCACCGGGCCGGACGCTGGAGATGGCGACCATCGAGGGAGCGCGCGCGCTTGGCATGGACCGGACCATCGGCTCACTGGAGCCGGGCAAGGACGCGGATATCGTTCTGGTCGACATGATGCGACCCCACCTTTATCCGCCCAACATGACGGCGCACCGCCTGGTCTGTTTCGCCAACGCCAACGATGTCGATACGGTTCTGGTCCGTGGAGACGTTGTTCTGGAAGGCGGCAAGGCAAAGAAGGCCAGCGAAGAGGCTATCCTGCGTGAGGCCGCGCTGGAGACCGAGCGCATGATCGAACGGACGGGCAGCGCGGCTGGCCTGGAGTTGCCTGAAAACTTCTGGAAGGCACAGCGCTACGGGAGCCGCGCATGAGCATTACCGTTATCCGCCGCGCGTCCTGGGTCATCCGCTGGGAGGGCGGTAGGCATGTTTATGCGCGCGACATCGATGTGACCTTCGATCATGACGGCATCCTGCATGTTGGACCGGAATGGCAGGGGCGGGCCGATCAGGAGGTAGACGGACGAAACCGGCTGGTCATGCCCGGTCTGGTGAACATCCATTGCCATTCCGGGGATGAACCGCTTGCAAAGGGGCTGTTCGACGATGTCGGCACGCCCGAACTCTGGGGCAACGCGCTTTACGAGTTTTCGACACTGATCGACTCCGATGCGGATGCCAAGGCAGCCTGCCAGACCCTGATGCTGTCGGAGTTGCTGAAGTCCGGTGTCACCTCGTGTCTGGACATTGCAGGCGACCACGAGCACTGGCTGGGTGTCGCCGCGCAAAGCGGTATGCGGGTCTGGCTTGCCCCCGGTTTCCGGCAGGCCAGATGGCGGCTCAGCCCGCAAAACGCCCTTGAATACGACTGGAACGAGGCTGCGGGCGAGGCGGCAAGAGAAGCGGCCATGTCGGTTCTGGACCGGGTTGCCGCCGACACGACAGGCCGGCTGACCGGGGTGGTTACCCCCTCCCAGATCGATACCTGCCATCCCGATTTTCTGGCCGCTGCACTGGATGAGGCAAGATCGCGCAAAGTGCCGATGACCGTTCATGCGGCGCAGACCATGGCGGAAGTGACAGAGCTTCATCGCCGGCACGGCAAGGGTGCGGTCGCGCTGTTGAAGGACATCGGCGTTCTCGGGCCGGAGGTGATCCTGGGGCACGGCATTTGCCTGGATCACCATCCGTTGACCCGCGAGCGAACGGCCATGGACCTCGAAACACTGGCAACGAGCGGGACGAATGTCGCCCATTGTCCGGTGACCTTCGCCCGATCGGGCCAGGGCATGGAGAGCCTCGGCCGCTACCTGCGCGCGGGCGTGAACGTCGGCATCGGGACGGACACCATTCCCTTCAACATGCTGGAAGAAATGCGTGAAGCGATTATCCAGTCCCGTTGCCGGTCGGGGGATTTTGCCGACATCGATACGGCGGCAATCTTTCATGCCGCGACCGTACGCGGCGCGCAGGCGCTGGGGCGGCCTGATCTTGGTCGGCTGTTCCCCGGTGCCCGGTCCGATGTGGTCTGCGTGGATCTGACGGCGCCATCGATGCGTCCCGTGCACGATCCTCTGCGCAGCCTGATCTATGCGGCCGCCGAACGGGCTGTTCGCGATGTCTGGGTTGCCGGGCGCAAGGTGCTGGCAGAAGGCAAGGCGCTGGGGCTTGATACGGACGGAGCTCTAGCAGAAATCGATGCCGCCCAGACGCGGGCCATCAAGGTTGCGGAAAGCGCGCGTGCTCAGGCGTTCAGCGTCATCGCACCGCGCAGTCTGGAGATGCCGGAATGACCATACACATCATCAATCCGAACAGCTCGGCGCATGTGACGGATCATATGGCGGAAGCGATTGCGCCAATCGCGGCAATGTCGCCGGTCGCGCTGGCCTGCCACACTCTGAGCGAAGGCCCGCCAGGCATTGAAACGCAGGCCCATGTCGACGGTGTGGTCCAGCCGCTTCTGGCCTTTTCGGAGACGCTCAAGGACGAGGCCTCTGCCTTCGTTGTTGCCTGCTTTTCCGATCCGGGCCTTGCCGCGATGCGAGAAGCCCATGACGTGCCGGTGCTTGGCATCGCCGAAAGCGCCTACATGCAGGCAATGCTGATGGGGCAGCGTTTCGGCATCCTGTCGCTCGGCAGAGCGTCCATCCAGAGACATATCCGTTACCTGGGCGCCCTGGGGATTTCAGACCGGCTGGCGGCCGATCTGCCGCTTGGGCTGGGCGTGCTTGAACTGGCCGATGAGGAGCGGACGCTGGAGCGGCTGAGTGAAGTCGGCACCACCCTGCGCGATCGGTTCGGGGCGGATGTTCTCATCACCGGTTGCGCGGGCATGGCGCAATACCGGGCACGACTGGAAAACATGACGGGCCTGCCAGTCGTCGATCCGTGTCAGGCTGCGGCTGCCGCTGCCATCGGCCAGGTGATGCTTTCGGCCTGCAACAATAAAAGGGAGAAACGGGTATGACCCGACTGACGGAAGAGGCGCGGGGCGTCTATGTGATTGCCGTGACGCCGTTTGCGGAAGACGGCGCGCTGGACCTGCAAAGCATCGACAAGATGGTGGACTTCTATCTTGAGGCCGGCGCCACCGGCCTGACGGCGCTTGGCATGATGGGCGAGGCGCCCAAGCTCACAGGCGCGGAATCCCTTCAGGTCGTCAAGCGGATCCTGGCGCGGCTGGATGGCCGCATACCGATGGTCGTCGGTGTGTCAGCACCCGGCTTTGCCCAGATGGCCGAACTCACCAGGGCTTCCATGGATCTTGGCGCCGGTGGTGTCATGATCGCCCCGCCGGGCAGCCTCAAGACCGACGAGCAAGTCGTCAATTATTATCGGCAGGCGGCAGAGTTCATCGGCAACGTACCTTTCGTGCTTCAGGATTTCCCGCTTGCGACCGGCGTTCACATTCCCGTTTCTGCAATTGCCAGGATTGTGGAAGAGGTGCCGACCTGCGTCTGCCTGAAGCACGAAGACTGGCCGGGGCTGGAAAAAATCACCGCCCTGCGCGCAGCGGGGACGTTGAACCGCCGGATTTCAATCCTGTGTGGCAATGGCGGAGTGTTTCTGCCGGAAGAAATGGATCGGGGCGCTGATGGCGCAATGACCGGTTTCTGCTATCCGGAAATGATGCGCGATATCGTCCACCATTGTTCGAAGGGCGAGGGCGACCGTGCGCGCGATCTCTTCAATGCCTATCTGCCCTTGGCCCGCTATGAACAGCAGCCCGGGCTGGGGTTGGCCGTGCGCAAATACGTGCTGGCCAAACGCGGCGTGATTGCCAGTGCCGCATTGCGGCGGCCGGGCGCAGGCCTGACACAGGCGGCGCAACGGGAAGTGGATATGCTGCTTGCGCGGCAGGAACAACGTTTGAAGGAGCTTGACTGATGGATCTGGGGATCAAGGGAAAACGCGCGCTGGTGCTCGGGGCAAGCCGCGGCCTTGGCGCTGCAATTGCCAAAAGCCTTGCAGCGGAGGGAGCCGAGGTCATCGCGGCAGCGCGCAATGAAGGTGCAATTGCCGATTGGGCGAAGGACGCCGAAGGCTCGATTACCGCCCGGAAACTCGATGTGTCGGATGCGGATGCCATTGACCGGTTTCTCGATACGCTTCTGGCCGAAGGCCCCATCGACATTCTGGTCAATAATGCCGGCGGACCGCCTCCCGGGAAGGCGACGGATCCGGCAAGGAGCGACTGGACGGCGCATTTCGAAACCATGGTGGCCAACCTGATCCATATCGCCAACCGCTGCCTGCCGGGCATGGAAAAGGCGGGCTGGGGACGGATCGTGACAATCTCGTCTTCCGGCGTTGAACAGCCGATCCCCAACCTGGCACTTTCCAATGGTTTGAGGGCCGCTCTGGTCGGGTGGTCGAAGACGCTCTCAAGCGAAGTCGCCTCCAAGGGCATCACGGTCAACATCGCCATGCCGGGCCGCATCCACACAGCCCGTGTGGACGAGCTGGACGCAGCCGCCGCCAAACGTGTCGGCAAACCGGTGGACGAGGTTGCGGCACAGTCTGCTGCCGGAATTCCTGCTGGCCGCTATGGCCGCCCGGACGAATTCGCCGACGTCGTGACCTTCCTGTGCTCGGCGCGCGCGTCCTATGTTACCGGAAGCAAGATCCGCATAGACGGTGGCAGCATCCGGTCAATATAGGCGTCAGACCCCTAAAATGAGTTTGCAAATCAGTTGAAGTCTGTTTCAAGCTCCAAAGCAGGAGTATGGTCATGTCCGACGGTTGGTTCTGTCGCGAAGATTTGCCCAGAACGAGAAGCGCCCATTGCATTTCTCATATCAGACGGCGAAGTTCGCAAAGACCGCTAATCGTCACCCGCAAATATTTTTGCGACAGAACCGTGTCGAAGATCTCCGAACAGCGGTCCAATGAATGATTGGAATCGATGCCTAAGGACGGATTCATATCGATGATGAGTGGCTGGGAAGAACACCGCCAAAGGCGGAGGCTCTCAGCCACATTCGGATGGCGTCCAACATGCCTTAATCTGGCCAAGGGTGACATCACGACGGGATTGCGCCTGACAAGACTTGATAGGAAGCCGGTCAATCAAGCCGGCTGGGAGACAACGGTTTGTCGCTGTGTCCCAAGGCTGGAGATGCTTAGATCGACAACGTCACCAAGCTTGAGAAACTGCGGTGGATCGAGTCCAAGGCCTACGCCTTCCGGCGTTCCAGTGGCAA
>MRWG01001378.1_pt1 | contig 15915 bp, 18 predicted proteins | sample 1013341 | NCBI WGS metagenome assembly MRWG01 (sample SAMN06117577, study PRJNA244670) | biofilm metagenome | biome: Water; feature: Cathode Biofilm; material: Biofilm; isolation source: microbial consortium enriched at the cathode of a solar microbial fuel cell | place: USA: District of Columbia ... | reverse complement strand
GCGTGATGCAGAGCCACATCATTCTTCGGGTCGTCGACGAAATCGCGAAGACGCTCGGGCTTACGCCCGACGACGTCACGCTGATGTACCTGCCTTTCTTCCACGTCTTCGGGCTCGGCGCCGGCGTCCTCATGTCGATGATCACCGGCGCGCGTACGGTGCTCACCGCGCAATTTGATCCCGGCGAGGCGCTTGGCCTTATCCAGGCGGAGCGCGTTACCCGCATTCATGGCTTCGATGCGCACTATTTCGCGCTGTATAGCCATCCGGATTTTCAGGCGACCGATTGCTCAAGCTTGCGCACTGGCCTGTTTCCGTCAGGCATGGCGAGCAGCGCACCGATCGCACGCCAGGCCCAGCAGGCATTTGGCCCGACCATCTCTCTCTGGGGCATGACCGAGGTCGCCGGATGCGCCAGTCTCGGATCGCTCGAGGACACGGAGGACGATCGGTGCATGATGTCCGGCCGCGCGATCCCCGGTTGGGAGCTTAAGGTGATCGATCCGGCGACCGGCGCTTCCGTCCCCGCTGGCGAGATCGGCGAACTCTGCGCCCGCGGCTACGGCGTGACGCGCGGCTACTACAACAAGCCCGAGGAGACAGCGAAGGCGATCGACGCCGACGGCTGGCTGCACAGCGGCGACATGGCGATGCTGCGCCAGGATGGCGTGCTGCGTTTTATGGGCCGCTACAAGGACCTCCTGAAGGTCGGCGGCGAGAACGTTGACGCCGCCGAGGTGGAGCAATTCCTCGCAGGACACGAGGACATCGAACAGGCCCAAGTTGTCGGCGTGCCGGACCCACGACTGAGCGAGGTCGGCTGCGCCTTCATCGTCCCGAAACCCGGCGCCGTTCTCGACCAGGCGGCTGTCGACGCCTTCTGCCGCGGGCGCCTCGCAAGCTTCAAAATCCCGAGATACACGATCGCCATTGACGCCTATCCGATGACGTCGAGCGGCAAAGTCCAGAAGTTCATCCTACGCGACATGGCGCTCAAACAGCTCGATTTGGCATCCACGTAATTCTTAGCTGAAGGCGGTTTGACAAAAGCGGCCTCGCGGCCTGCCTCAGTTTCGCATCCAGAAGACGAGCCATAAAAGGCTATGCGGCAGTGGTAAAGCACCCGAGCCGTTTTTATCAGGGGTTTATGAGCACCTAAGAACCGGCGGTTTCTGAACCATACCCACGCAAAATGCGAGGACGTGGAATGGCAGAAGTGGGTCACCTTCCGCCGAGCGGGCTTCGGCTGATGTCAGTGGTCAAGCGGACATAAGCTCCGATGGCGCCCTCGGCCGATCGGCGCCAAGAAGAGACAATTTCGCCCGGCAACTACAGTAGGCGTTGACGCCGTCGCGTGTCTCAACCGTCTCTCCAAGCGCGCTGGTGCTGTCACAAAGAAACCGGTCCATAATCAGACAGTCGACGACGGGAGGGGCATATGACGACTGTCCGCGCAATCGCCTATCCAGGCGATGATCGGCGTATCGTGTTCGACGCACGCGGCCGGGCCTTGGTGAATGTTCGAGCGGGGCGGGACGACGGGCCGCTCGGTTTCTCATCAGGCGAACTGTTGCTGATCGCGCTGGGGAACTGCGCGCTTGGCACAATCATGGAAAGCTAAGCGCTCGCGGGGGTGGATATCGATCGCATCGAAATGAAGCTCGATTCCGAACCGGTAAAGGACCCGTACAGATTGCCGGAGGTCAACCTCACGCTTTTTCTCGGCGACGGCGTCCTCATCTCCGACGCCAAAGCGGCGGCGCTCCAAGAATTGGCTCGGAATTGCCCGGTCGCCAACACGCTGGCGGCCGCGCCGCCGCTGAATGTGCGGATTGTCGACGGCGAATGACGCGGGGCGATGATGCCAAGTTTTTCGAAGGGAGGCCGGCCATGTATCACGATGGAATGCGCGAACTTCAGGATCGATATGGCGGCCGCAAGGTCGCCGACGCGATCGAGAAGCATCGCAAGCACCTGGAGTTCACGGATGAAGACCGCGCGCTGATCGAAAGCGCCCCGTTCTTCTTCCTGGCGACGAGTTGGCGAGACAATGTGGACTGCGCCATGAAAAGCGGCCACCCGGGTTTCATCCGAGTCGTCGGGCCAAACCAAGTGGCGTGGCCTGACTACGATGGCAATCGCATGTATCGGAGCTTGGGCAATATTCTGCGCAATCCGTCTGTGGGCATGCTGTTCGTGAAGTTTGATGGCGAGAGCACGCGCATCCGTCTAAGCGGGAAAGCAGAGATCATCGAAGACCGCAGCGCATTTGAAGACCTGCCAGGCGCCCAGCGTCTCATCCGCGTCACGGCCGACTACATCTACTACAATTGCCCGCGCAGCGTGCCGAAGATGGAGATGGTGGAGCATTCGGTCTATCTGCCGCGAACCGGCTATGAGCCGCCGGAGCCAGAATGGAAAAGTCGCGACTACATTCGCGACGTGCTGGATTAGGCGACGAAAGCGCTGAGGCAAGCATTCCAGGCGCAGCAGGCAAACGATCGGCTTGCGCCGACATGGCAGTTTCTGACCTTGTCCGATCAGAGCCGTTCGCGACCGTGGCGGTTTCCGTTGTGGGTCAACTGCCGCCTTGCAGCCTTCGGCCGATGCTGGAGGCGAACCGGACATAGGCTCCTACGGCGTCCGTCAGCAGTTCGGCGCCAATAGGCGACATCGCCGATGTCAGGTGCTTAGCAATGCCTTGCCAGGTCGAGACATAGGTAAAGTCGCTGACCCAGAGCCGGTTGGGCGCCGCGGCCGTGAAGATGTATGTCCGTTACCCACTGTAGCGGCGCCAAATCAGCTCAAGCGGCGTTCATCCAAACGCGCCAGACGGTCGCGTCGCCGCTCAAGCCCAGTTGCTTGAGACGGCCCTGAGCTGTCCAGTTATCCGGATGGAACAACCAATCGAGCGGCCGCTCGGTCGCTTTAGGCTTTTCCGTGATCGCCAGGACAAGGCGCCGTCGTCCCGTCGACAGTTGGCAGGGATCGTCTGGAATGCGCGGCGTTCGCGCGCCCAGAGCTAGGCGCAGGATCGTGGACATGCAATAGAGTTGCCACTCCCCTGGTTGCAGGACTGGCGCAAGCTCGTCGGCGATCCGGTCGATTGCCGCATCCGAGAGGCCCGTCGCCATATCAAGGGTCATGCGCCGAGCGTCGCCGCCCCAGCGCCAGATAGGAGATCTCAGTATGTCGTCGATCTGGTCGCGCTCGGCAATCAGCCGGCCGATAGGACCAGCCAAGTGATCGGACAAGGGCGCGCCAAAGCCGCCGGCCCGCGCGACCGCAGCCTCGAGAGCCACGTAGCGGACGATGGCCGGCGCGTCGTCCGTGCGGTCGAGCGCCAGGGCGGGGTGGTCTGCCCGACCAAGCGGGAGGAAGGCGGATAGTGCACCGGCGTACTCCGCGACGTCCGCGTTTCGCTCCAGCGCAGCCTCGACCGCCGCGAGCGCAAGCGCGGCCCAGGAGCCTCGCGACGAGCCTCTTGGGCGAACGCCGAGATAGGGCTCGGGATCGTCAGGCCCCGAGGTCGACCCGAGGTCGTTACGCCCCAATGTGACAAGCAGATAGAGCGCCGCCGCGCGTACGGTCGCCTCGGGGTGATCGAGGAGGAGCGTGACCCGATCCCATTCGGCGAACACCGCTCGCGCAGTGTCGCGCACGAGATCGCGTTCCTCTTCGATCTCGGCGTCGGGATCGGCCAGGCTTTCCCTGATCGGGCCGCCGAGGATCGGCAGATGCTGGGCGGAATCGAAGAACCCGCGTCCCCGGGACATCGCGGCCAGCAAGCTCAGAACGCCTGGTAGAATTTCCGGCGACGCAATTTCCAACGTCTCGCCCAAAAACGGCGCTGCTGCTTCCGCCGCAGGGTAAATCGCGCCCTGGTGAATGATGGTGAAGAAAAGCTCGTCCAGCGCTTTCTTCGCCGCTATGAGATCATCGGAGACGAGCGACCTAATTCGCTCGGGCGTTTTCCCGGCGGCGCCATAAGCGTCACGCAGGCCGTTCCAATTAATATCGTCGAGGCCTTCGAACATGTTGGCCAACCCCTCCCGAGTCCTGATCTTCTCACAGACCAAGCTACTCCACCGTCGTCGGCGGGTTTCCGGTTCGCTTTCAGCTGTTCTACAAAAGACTAAACGGATTGGGTAATAGCGGCGCAGCCGTACGTCGATATTTGCAGCGCTCTTGCGCGCTGCGCCGCGGCCGGCTGTTCGGGCTTGTAGAACCCGTCTCCGTCAAGCGAGAAGGCCAGCCCATGCAGCTCCGGTCGCCGTCAGGCTCACGCCGAACCCCTAAGCGACAGGCCGTATGTGGCCGCGCCTGGACGCTGGTCGAGCGGATCTTCGGGCCGGAGCTCCATGCCAGGTCCGTCGATTATCCATTTCTCCTGCTGGGGCATATCGGTCGCCGTCTCGAAGTCGGCGACATCGAGGGGGCGACCGCCTATGCACACAGGATACGGGACCCCCAAGTACGGGGCATGGCTTTCGATCAGATAGGCGAAGCGCCATCGCGAGACAAAGGTAAGGGCGTGGGGGATTCGAAATGACTGAGCCGGAGTGGGTTCCAAGCGATTTCGATTTCGGCTCGCGGGAGGCTTGGTCGGTCCAGGACAGCGCCTATGGCGAAGCCGAGGACATGGGCGAGGCCCTAAAGCTGCTGTTCTCACCCGACGCAGAATCGCACGTCCGGGCCGAACGGCAGATGTATCATCACCTGACGCACCAGGGCGGCAGGTTCGGTGCGACGATCTTCGCCCTGCCGATACTGCTGAGCGCCTTGGACCATCCTGATTGCCAGGCGCGCGCGCTCATTCTGCGGTTCCTGGTCGACGCCGGGTTTGGCGTTCCGGACTACCATTTGCCGTTCGGGATCGCGCCGGCGCGGCATCGGGAGCGGCTAATCCACCAGGCGACCGCCACGTCAATCACGCGCGAGGAGATGATCGAGCCGCTCTGTTCGGCCCAGATTGCCCTCGAGATCTTCGATTTCGTGCGCGCCGAGCGCTCCAGATTAAAGCCTTCGCTGCAGGCGCCGGCCGCAGACGAGCGGATCGCCGCCACCTGGGCCGCCGCGTTCTGGCTGCCGGACGACGCCGAGACGCGTGCGGTATTGTCGGATGTGGCCGAACACGGCGCCGGGCCAGAGCGTTGGGCGGCGACGCTCTCGCTCGCGACCATCGAGCGCGCGATGGGGACAGAGCCATGCACCGCATCGGTCGAGACCGCCCTCGGCGCGGCGGACGAGCGCGAGGCTTTCGTCGCCGCGTTCGCCGCGGCGGAGCCGGAGACCATCGACAGCCTCGCAGCGCCCCTGATGCGCGGCGTCGCCAACTTCGAAGCCTATCCAGAAGATTTCGGCGGCGACGCCGCCGCCGAAAGCTGCTGGCGCGCCACCTGGGGCGACTTGCGCCAGAAGACCAGGCGCTTGGTCGTCGCGATGCTCAAGGCGCCGTCCGACGCCTGGGTCGACGCGTTGCCGTCCGCGGACGAGATCAGGACCGTCGTTGGGGCGCTTGATGTCGTATCGGAGTTGCTCGCGATCGTCTCGCCGGGGGGCGACGGGCGGTTTCCGCCTCTGCCCGTGGCGGCGCTCACGCCAATCCAACGCCGGGCGCTGGAGGCGATCCGCGACCATGGCGCCTGGCAGTTGTCCGGCGACACGCCCTATCTGAACATGCATGAAGTAATGTCGTATGCCGGTCTGCCGACGACGCGCGAGGCGCTTGGCGCATATCTGGCAGGCGAGGCCTTGTGATGCGGGCGGATCCGGAAGCGACGTTCGACCGCCTGATGCGCGAACATGCCTGGCGCCCAATAAGCAACTGCCCCGGCCGGTTCATATTCGCCGCGGGCGTTACGTCGCTGTCACCCGCGGCGCTCGTCAGCGGGGATGCGCCCGTCCGCAGCCTGTCCTCGAAGCGGGCGCGCGACCCGATGCTGGTTGTGGACTTCCCGGATCAAGGCGGGCTTATATCCTACGTCAAGCCGGCGGGGCGTTTCCTGCATACGCTCAACACGGCTTCGGGCCTCGCTCGCAAGCTTGAAGAGCTTGCCAGCGCGCCTGGCAAACCGGGAGGCTGAAGGTGCGGCTCGAACAGGTCGAGATCTACGAGGACGACCAAGATTTCGCTGTGATGCGGCATCCTGGCCGGCATAATCCAGGCTCCCTCATTCCCGGCAGAACACTCTACGCGCTGTATATAGCGGCCCGCGAACTTATGCCTGCCGTGGACGGGCCGCTCGCCGTCGATTTCTCCCGGAAGCTCGATGCTTTGAGGGACGATCTGGGCGAACGCTTGTTCGAATACGAAGAGGTCCTGCGGCTGACGCGGCGACAGCCGATCTCAATCGCAGAAACGGAAATCTATTCGGACGCTACGAACGCGGCGGTAATGCGACATCCCGACCATGCGGAACCAGGCTCGCTGCTGCAAGGGGACACGCTCAGCAGCCTCTATCACCGCACCTGCGATATTGCCCGGGACCTGAACGCGGGGGAGATGGAAGAGGTGCGTCTGGAACTCGAAGGCATCCAGCAGGCGTTCGGCGTCCGGGTCCGTATCTATCTGGAGGCGCTGGCTGCGGTTGGACGCACCGTGCCTTTTCCCGCGCCGGACGGCTAATGAGATCTGCGTAGCGGGTGGAAGTGAATGGTCGGCGATCTGGCGATCAGGCGCGCGCTGTCGGCGCCCGCCTTGCTGCTTAGCCGGACGGCGGCGATCTCTACGCTTGGCGACGCTCTAACTTTCGTCGCTTTAAGGCGCGTTCCGATGATTAAACCATCATGCTGGGGCCGTAACGGCGCAGCAGGCAGCGCATCGCGCGCACGTAGATCCTCAGCGCCATGCGGTCGAAACCAAACCGGGCGCAGAGCACGCTCGGCAGAATGTAGCGCCCATAGATTGCTCGCAGGATGCGGTCGCGCCCGGCTTCCGGCAGCGCGGCGAGGATCCGGGGCGCCAACTCGTAATAGGCGCGAATCAGCGCGGGGCCGTCAGCGGCCGCAGTAAGCGGCCCGTCGCGGAAACGGCGTAGCGTTCTAAGCTCGAAGCAGTCGTCGCCAAGCCCCAGCATGCCGGCGCAGGCCGTCGTCAGGAAGCAAGGGGACCCCGGCGGCGGCCGCGAATCGGGCTTGTTGGCCGGTCTCGCGGCGCCGGCGCACTCGCCGAGGATGAGGGAAGCATGGGCGGCCGCCTTATTCGACCCCTTCAGCGATACGTCGCGGGCAATGGCGACGGGCTGTCCGGTCCGACGCCGGACCAACGTGATCGTGACGGTCTTCGCCTTGCGGAACGCCGTGAAGAGCTGCCCCCGAGGCGAGACGCTGGCGTTCATCACGTGTTCTGTCTTGCCAGGATCCGGCGTGGACAACAGCTTGTTGAGCGCCACAACGAGATGGACCCCATCGTCGAAACGCAATTCCGCGTCGAAAATCTCGCCATCGTCGACTTGGTCCAGCCGGTGTAGCACCAGCGAAAATAGTGCCTCGCCGTCCTGCTTGAGAAAGACATCGAGCGAAATGTAGCCGTATTGCAGCCTGTGCCTGATATTAACGACGAGAGGGAATGGTCTCACCACGAAATCTCCGAACGTCTTCGGCCCACAATCGGCCGCCACCGCGGGAAATCCGGCAACGATCCCGGACATGCCGGCGAGGACCGCCATCACCCGCCGTCGAGTCACGTCAGCCGTTATAGGGAGATGCATGTCTCTACTCCAAAATTGGATCTTAATGGCGTTCCCGAAGCGATCGCTGTAGCGGCCGCTCTATTTCAGCTGATCGCGCATCCATTTTAGGACATGAGTGCCCTCGATCCGCTTATCGCCCGCGATCAGTAGCGGCACACTGTGGATCTGCAGCGCCTCGTTCCTCGCGTTGAAGGCCTCCAGCAGCCGGACCATTTCCGCCTGGTCGCCAAGGCACGTTTGCACTTCTGCGGCGCTCAACAGGCCAGCATCGACGACGATCGCCTTTAGCACGGTGAGCTGCCCCGGATTATCAAGCGAGAATTCCGTGCCCCTGGAGCGATGATAGGTCTGCGACCACCCGGGCTGGCCGCGCATGATTTCGCCGATCGTGTCGAGATAGCGTTCGCCAGCACAGCGCGCGAGCCTGTCGGCCCAGACCTCCGAGACCGTGAAGTAAACCGGCAGCACCCGCACCGCGATGCGGCCGTCCGTAAACGGTCGGGCGCCGGCCTGGCCTCGGATCCCTTCGAGCACCGTGCGGCAATGAGGGCAGCCCGGACTGACGTGTAGATCGAAAGTCCGCGCCGCGCCTATACGCCCGACCATGTCAGACGCGGCGGGCGCCGGCACAGGTGCGAGAGCAGCAAAGATCAGACCGATCCCAGCAAGAACGGAGGCCCCGGCATGTTCCAATATCGGCCCGTAAAATGCGCGCATCTAAGAATACTCCTGCCCGCCATTCCCATTTGCACTACTATCTAACCAATCGTAGTGGCTGGCAAAGGGTGGACCGATAAACAATCGGGCGGTCAATGCCGTCCAGGGTCACCCTCCGCCGGTCGACCTTCGGCGTCGCGCCCGTGCGGGCGATGGAGATTTCCAAGCGGCAAACTTGCCTTCTGGATTTTGGTGCTCCGCCCCGCGTGGCTTAGCATTCGAACTGCTCGTAAATGCGTCCGGAGGAAGAGAGTATGGCCGCGTCTGAAGATGTGAACGATCAAGCGGAAATCCGTTCGCTGATAGGCGAACACTTTTAAGCAATGCGCTGGACGTCGGAAACTGCGCCTGACTGGGATCGGTTTCGGGATGACTTTCTGCCAGAGGCTTTGCTGTTAGGGGCGGCGCGTCCGGTGACGCCGCGGTCGCTCGAAGCCTTTATCGAACGAATGGAAACGGTGGCCCGCGCGAACCTTCGATCCTTTGAAGAGCACACGTGCGGCATGAAGATCCTTCAGTTCGGAAATATCGCGGTGGTTCTCGCGATGTCTGAGCTGCTGGAGAACGGGGAAGACGTGAACCACGACATCAGCGCGTATCTTCTGGTCAAATCGGACGGGCGCTGGTCTATCGCCGCGCACGCGTGGGATCAGGCCGGCGATGACAAGCCAATCCCTGATGACCTTCGCTGATCCGGCGACGGCTCCGGCTTGCCGTGGATAGACGCTTGAGCGGCCATTGAAGGGTGGACGAACTGAGGTTCGAACCCTGAACGCCGGTGAGATGCCCATCCGTCCCGTGTTGGACAATGACGCCTATGGGTCACCTTCCGCCGATCCGGCTATGGCCGATGTCGGAGGTGAAGCGGACGTTGGTTCCGATTACGCCCGTCGGCCGTTCGGTGCCAATAGGCGACATAAAAATGGCCGGGCGTTTGGCAATAGCGCACCCAATTTCCAGTCGATAAGCTTTGCCCATGTCGGAAGGCGTTCAACGCAAACTCGCCGCGATCGTGATGGCAGACGTGGTCGGCTACTCTCGGCTCATTAGTCGCGACGAGCCCGGCACGCTCGCTGCGCTTCGCCGGCACCGAGCCGAGTTGATTGATCCGCTGATCGCCGAACACGGCGGACGCATCGTTAAGACCATGGGCGATGGGCTTCTCCTGGAATTTCCGTCTGTCGTGAACGCCGTGAAATGCGCCGTCGCTACGCAGGTCGGCATGGCGGAGCGTAACGCAGGAGCGCCCGAGGACGCGCGCATGACGTTTCGCGTCGGCGTAAATCTCGGCGACATCGTCATCGACGGCGACGACATCTACGGCGACGGCGTCAATGTCGCCGCCAGGCTCCAGGAAGCGAGCGAGCCGGGCGGCGTCACGGTGTCCGGCGTCGCCTTCGAGAGCCTTGGGAATCTGGTGGATGCTCTCTTCGAGGATGGCGGCAAACAACAATTCAAGAATATCGCCCGACCAATCCGCGTCTGGCATTGGCGGCCATCGGATCACAGTGAACTCGAGCCGGGCGAACATCCGGCTGCATCATTAGCCGTCGCAGCGTCGATAAAAAGATTGCTGGACCGGATCGAGCAGCCGACGCTCGCAGTGTTACCCTTCGTCAATATGAGCCGCAATGAGGAGTTGGAGTTCTTCTGTGACGGGTTGACGGAAAGTTTGATCACGGATCTGTCACGCTCCGCTCGTCTGGCGGTCGCATCTCGAAATTCGAGCTTTCAATTCAAGGGCTATTCGCGAGACGCAAGGGAGATCGCCGCTAAGCTAGGGGTGCGCTATCTCGTGGAAGGCAGCATCCAGGCGATGGGCCAGCACATGCGCGTCAATGTGCAGCTGATCGACGCCCGCACAGATGAACATCGCTGGGCGGAACGGTTCGACCGACAAAGCTCCGATCTCTTCTCTGTTCAAGATGAGCTCATAGATGAGATCGTGGTGGCGATTGACTCATTGGTCGCCGCCGGTGAGGCAGCCCGCATTCGGGTCGCCGCCACTGAGGTCCCAGAGGCGCGTCGGCTCGCGCTCATGTCGGCCGTCCATCTTGGACGAAGTGACGAAGAGGGCCTTCGGAAATCCCAAGAGTGCGCCGATAAGGCTCTTTCATTGGAGCCGACGAGCGTCGGGGCCATGTTGATGGCAGGGATTTCTCGGATCCGACGGGCGACGAGTGGGTGGGCGCCTCTTGAGGAGACAATTGCCGAAGCGGTAAATCTCGCGCGACAGGCCGAGGACACTGGCATCGCTCCAGGGAGCGGGATGCTGATGGAAGGCGCCGCAAGCTTGGCGCTGGGCGATTTCGACGCCGCCGTCGAGATTGGACGAAGAAGCGTCGCGCTTGCTCCAAACCTCGCCAATTCACACAACAATTACGCGCGTGCGCTGAATGCGGTCGGGGCGTTTGATGAGGCGCGTAGCGAAGCCATCAAAGGGATATCGCAGCACCCCAACATCTTTCCGATTTTCTTGATGCCGCTCGGCATATCACTGCTCATGACGGCGCGTTTCGCTGATGCAAACGCCGTATTCGAAAGGTTCCGTGGGTTATTGCCGAACGCAACCCCCGATGTGATGTTTCTGGCGGCCAGCCTAGCAGCGTCTGGTCAACTCAAAGCGGCCCGACGAGTCTGCGTGGAAGTTACGGACTATTTTCCGTCGTTAACGATCTCCGACATCGTGCGGCCGCATCCGTTCAAGCACCAGGAGCACAAAGACCGGATGTGGTCATACTTCTCGGCTCTGAAACTTGATGATTAGCCCAGAAATAGGCTTCGTCCTCCGAGTTCGTTGAGGAACTTCGTTTCGCCGACATGGCCGCATATCGGTCAGCCATAGGCGATGGGTGCATGACCGCATGGGGGCGTGCGCAGCCGGACGATCTTCGGCTGGTGCCGGCGGCTAAGCGGACATGATCCGCGCCGTCGACTGGCGGAAGAATCGCGCCACAAGCAGTCGTGGAGAGGCTTGGCCTGAAGGGCGTCATCGATGGCGGTGGCTGGTTCGCAGCCAACCTCGCCGTTTGGCGACCCAATGAGCGCCGCAGATCGCGGCGATGCCTATAGCGGACACGCCAAAGAGCCATTCCCACTGGAGTTCGCGCATGGCGGCGCCGAGATACACCATCAATGTCGTCAACGGCAGAATGCCGATCGCCGTCGTCCAAAGAAACGTTCGCCAACTGACCTGCGTCAGTCCGGCGGCATAGTTGATCAGGTTGAATGCGATGATTGGCACAAAGCGGCTGATCAACAGGGTGAACGCGCCCTGATCCTCCGCCCAAGCATCCAGGGACACCGCTTGGGAGCGGGAGAGGAGCCTGACGACAGCCGCCCGGCCCAGAAGGCGTGCGAGGCCAAATGACAGCGCCGCGCCGATCATGGCGCCGATCCAGATTAATGCCGTTCCAACTATCGTCCCGAATATCGCGCCTGCGCATAGGGCCAGGATCTCCGCTGGGAACGGGATGAAACAATGCGCGACCATCAAGACGACAATCGCCAGCAGTTCCCACGAGCCAAGGCTTTCGATCCAGGCTCCCAGCCGGTCCGTCTGAACCAGGATGTCTTTTTGGGTGAACACGAATACCACGCCGATCAAGACAATCGTGAGCAGGCCGCCGAAGGCGAGAAGTTGGCGAAATGCCGACGAACGATCCGATCGCCTTCTAGGAGACCTCATCCTGATTCGATCATTAAGCGGGCGCGCATCATGTCGAAATCCTAGCACGCTGGCGAGCTCGGTCGCCGTCCTACGGCGCCGAAAGCCGCGTGCCGATCGACAAAGCGCCAGCTATTGGAGAGATTCGAGGCATTCTCATTTGGTCCCGATCGAAAGAACCCAGCGCACCCATTAATGAAGCAGGCCTGATTTTTGCTTGCCAGCCCTCGTGGCGAGGCGCAGGCTAGCCAGTAACGCTTGACGACGAGCGACTAAGAAAGGGGTGTTTTCTTAAGTAGAAACCAATGGAGGGAACATCATGTCAGTACTTGCCATTACAGTCGCAGCTCCACATCCGGGCAAGCGCGCGCTTACCGAGAGCAGGGCCCGTCAACTCGGCGGGATCTATGCACGGCATGGCGCCTCCGTGAAGTTGGCCAAGGTTGTGGCAGGTCCAAACGCTGGCTCGATCGCGCTCATCCGTGGATATGCTGACTTTCGTTCGGCCTCGAAGGCTTTTCAGGCGGTTGGGGCCGATCCGGCCAATACCGAGTTCTGGCGTGAACGAGAAGCAAACCCGAGCGCCGACATTGTGGTCGTCCGCAACCTTCTCCGGGTCGTCTACGGCGAAAACAAGTGGAGCACCTATCCCGTCTCGCTGTTACGCGGGTACGATCTGGCGCGGGATAAGGTCGCCGACGCCATGGCTATTCTGGCCGAAGTAAGCAAACTGGCGGCACAAGCCGATGTCAACGTGATCGGAGTTATGCCAGTCACCGGGGAAAATCTTAGCAGCCTCACGGTTTCCTATCAGTTCAAGTCGCCAGACCATTTTGGCGAAGCTTTGGATACGGTGGGTGCTTCGGAGGAGTTTCAGGCGCTTGTCGCGAAGGCGGCCGCCTTCGGTTCGCTGAAATCGGCTTTCTTAATGACGCCGCTGTAGGCGACGACGAGTATCTTGGTCGTCCAGGGGGCTGTCTCATCGTATCCGCCAACGAGAGAAAATGAGACAGCAGCCCTCTGGTCGCGTGTCAGGTAAATTTGGCCCATAAGCGCTGGCGCCGAGCATGATCCAGCGGTTTTGCCACGATTACAGCACGGGGGGCGACGAACGATGACCGCATCGGTGAATGCCACCGCGCCAAATGGCGCTGACATCCTTGAACGAGCGCGCGGGCTTTCATCACAGATTCGGGCTGCAAGGGCGGAAGGAGAAGGTCTCCGCCGCACGCCGGATGAATTGGCTCGATTGATGACCGAGGCTGGTGTCTTTCAGCTCTATCTCCCCAAAAGCGTCTCTGGGCCGGAGTTGTCGCCGCTTGAAGCGTTCCAGGTAATCGAGGAGGTGTCGAAGGCCGATGGCTCGGCCGGCTGGTGCGCGATGATCGCCTCGGACATCGCCCTGATCACAGGGTGGCTGCCGCAGGATACGCTCAGGGACATGGCCGGCGATCAGCCAGACTTGCGTGGCGCCGGGTCGCTCCGACCGGGAGGCGAAGCGCAGCGCGTTGACGGCGGCTACAAGGTCTCAGGGCGCTGGACCTTTGCCAGCGGCATCGACCACGCCAACTGGCTCTACTGCCCCGCATTCATCAAGGAAGGCGGCAAGCCTGTGTTGAATGCGGCCGGCACGCCGACGGTGCGGGCGATGTGGATGCCGGCATGCCGAGCAAATTTGCTCGACACCTGGCACACTGTCGGCATGCGCGCCACGGGCAGCCAGGACTTCACTGTCGAAGGCGCCTTCGTGCCTGACGCCTATACCTGCTTCTTGGGCGAGCCTCCCGTCGCGGAAGGGCCGCTTTACAATCCACGCTTTGCCTTCGTGAATTTTTTCGGCGTCATCGCCGCGAATGCGCTGGGCATCGGTCGTGGGGCGATCGAAGAGTTTACGACGCTTGCGACCGCCGGCGCCTCGACGATGTCGACAACACTCCTGCGGGACCGACCGCGGGTGCAAGACAGCCTAGGGCATGCCGAAGCAATTATCTCCGCCGCACGCGCATATGTGGTCGCCGCCATTGGCGAGGCATGGGAAGCGGCGAAGACTGGAAAGCCGGACCCATCTCAGGAAATTGCACATGCTCGGCTGGCGATCGCACACGCTGTCCATGAATCGGTGCGGGCCGTCGACATCATCTTTCATGCGGCAGGCACAAACGCAATCTACGTCCGCAATCCGATTGAGCGCCATTTCCGCGACGTTCATGTCGCTGCGCAGCACAATGCAGCGTTCCCAGTCTACTGCGAGCACGCGGGCAAGGTATTCCTCGGCCTCAGGCCTGAAGACCAGGGTTGGTAATGCGCACGTCCACTTTCTCAGTCATAGCCGGCGAAGCCGGTGAAGCCGGCGTGGGCAGCTTTATGGTCGGCGGCTTTGGGGCGTGGAGCGGACGTGACCCGTGTCGACCCCCGACGTCAGAAGAGCGCCAATAGGCGACATGCCTATCAGCGCCAGACGCAGCATCGATAGGCTCAGACCGAAGCCGGCCCAGCCTGACACCGGCACCGTACATCGAGATTCATGATGATGGCGTCAGTGCCATCGGAAGGTGCGACACGCGGGCGCTCCACGCTGCCTTGGCCGTTGACCGGCACCAGGGCGCCGGCAAGCGACGAAACAATTGCCGGCGAGCTCGGCGTCGGTCACACTTCCTCAGCCGGGAGGCCACTAAGTAGGAAATCTCGGTTCAATGCCGAACGGGGGACAAGATGTCGGACATGGATGAGATCAATGCACTCGATAGCGGCGTTGCCGATGCTATCAACGCCAGGGACGCGGCCGCCGTTGCAGCGCACTATGCGGACGACGCGGCGATCCTTCCGCCCGGGGCGGAGCGCATGGACGGCAAGGAAGCGATCCAGGGCTACTGGCAAGGCGCCATCGACGCCGGCCTTAGCGAGGTCAGCATCGTCGCGACTTCGGTCGACATCACGGGCGACAGGTCAGTCACAGTCGGAACTCTTTCGGGCAAGATGGGCGACGCCGCCCTGGCCGGGAAATACATCGTGATCGGCAAGAAGACGGGTCAGGGCTGGAAGATCCACCGCGACATCTGGAACTTCGACGCCTGAGCTGGGGGCGGCGCCACTGGCTGTGGCGCGCCGTCGATCACGAAGGCGAAGTCCTTGAGTCAGGATCGCGTCGATAAACGCCGCGTGCGCGTCCATCTGAACCCGCTTGCGCGGCGCCGTGCGCCGATAACCGGGCGGCGTCGAGAACTTCACCATCTTCGAGACCGTGCCGCGGTCCAGACCAAACACCCGCGCCGCTTCGCGCTCGCTCATGCCGTCGCGCAGAACCGCGCGACGCACCCGACCATACGTCTCCAAACCGTACATCCCCGCCTCGCGCCCGATACATCGGACGTGAGGCTGCCAACTGGCGGGGTTTTACGCCGCCCGCAGCGGGATCATCCCGCTGCTTCCGTGGCTGGATTTACCGGCGCCATTCTCACTTCGCGGGGGACTGTCTTAACCTCAGCCGGGATTTCCCATTTGGCTCTCCGAAGCGGAGCTTGCCGCGCCCAACGACGGCGATCAAGCTCGAAGTCGAGGGGAACTGCTGACAGGGCGGCCTGGCCGAAGCTGGAATGCACGCTGGTGGGCATTGAGGGCCGGCAAGAGATAGAGTTCGCCGCCTTCCGGACACACCTCTCCCGTTATCACTGCAGGCCGATGGTGCGATAGGCGTCCTGGTCATGAAGGCGCCGCCTCAGCTGGTGGCCCGCGCAGGCCGTTGATCAGGTCGAGGACGCCGGCAAACACCGCACGCGGCAGGGCGGCTTCGGCCATCTGGAAGACGGCATAGCGCGCATGGCGCACCATTCGCGCGCC